>Ga0116129_1000497_pt1 | contig 25273 bp, 14 predicted proteins | sample June2015DPH_17_2_FD_89732 | JGI IMG/M metagenome (GOLD analysis project Ga0116129, IMG submission 89732) | Peatland microbial communities from SPRUCE experiment site at the Marcell Experimental Forest, Minnesota, USA - June2015DPH_17_10 | ecosystem: Environmental > Terrestrial > Soil > Wetlands...
GGTGGACTTTGGTAATGGGGAGAGACAGGGACAAGGGATATAGGGACCAGGGCAGTTCTCCTCTTGCTGTGGAGCGATCCCACTCTGGCCGCGCTAAAACGAATACGCGGCGAGGGTGGGGCGCCCGAACTTTATACCTTCAGGAGAGATGCTCTAATTGACGGTGACGGTAATGGTGGCTGTAGGGTCTGGTGTGACCGAGGGATTTCCATTGCCGTCGATGGTAAAGGTATAGGTGCCTGCAGTAGTTCCAGTGCTGCCGGTGCCCAGGGCCCTGCTGACGCTACCACAGGCCGAAAGCGTTCCAAAAGCTGCGATAAGAACGAGCACCCCGACAATCACGCGCCAGGCGTGACGACGTGCAGGGATGCCAAGGAAGGCGAGGAAAGCCAGAACCGTCGCCGCACCTGTCTTTATCAAGTTCGCATCACCCGTACGCGGCTTTGCAGAGCTCGCCACATGGCTATCCGCATTCGATCCGACAGTCGTTGAGAATGTGGCTGTCGCCGTGACGCTTGTAGCGCCTCCTGAGAGAGTAACGTTTGCGTTAGTCGCGCCGTTAATGGTGCAGGTGGGAGAATGAACCGCACCAGTTGGTGCATTCGTGAGAGAGCAGTAAAGCGCCACGGTTCCCTGGTAATAGGTGCTGCTGGTGATGGTTATGGTGGAGGAGGTGGCGCTACCCGGATTGACGGTAGCCGAAGCGCTCCCGCTCACTGTGTAGGCAGAACTTCCGACGGTAACCGAGGCTGAACCGGTTATGGGTATATAAACTGAATCTCCCCCATAAGAGACAGAAAATGTGTCTGTTCCAGTTGAGAAAGTGTTGCTGGGAACCGTGACGCTGGCCGCCCCCGACGAGAGCATAACTGCGCTGGATGTGTAGTAGTTTCCGTAACTGACGGTAACCGTACCGGTCGGCGTGGGCTCGCCGGGAACACCGGCAACCTTGATGGCGACCGCAAGAGACTGACCGATGTCAATGCTGGAAGATGCGGGACTCACCGTAATCGTGGGCGCAGGAGACGAGGCAACCGTCTCTGAGGCTGATCCAGTTGCGCCTGCGTAGTTTGTATCCCCTCCGTATTGCGATGTGATCGTGTCCGTTCCCGCAGGCAATGAGCCGGCTGGAATGGTAAAGGTATACGCACCCGCCGACAGCATCTGTGATCCCGCACTCCAGGACCCGCTCGTAAGGTTCACGTATCCAGTCGGCGTAGCGCCACTCCCCGTCACCTTTACAGCCACGGAGAGGGATTGATTGGCCGCGATGCTTGTCGATGCCGGGGTTACAGTTACGGTGGGGATCAAGGGAATGTATTGAGTCACATTCACCGTTGCGGAACCACCTTCCGCCGCGTAGAAGTTATCGCCTCCGTATTGAACCGTGATGGCGTCTGATCCCACATTCAGAAAATTGGCAGGAATAACAAAGGTAGTCGAGCCGTTCGTGAGTATATTCTCGCCTCCCTGGATATTCACGAAAACCCCGCCTGTCGGCGTGGGACCAGCACCCGTCACGGTGACTGTCACACTCAACGACTGGTTCGTATTCACGGTGTTCTGTGCAGGCGTCACAGTCACAGTGGGCGTTAACGCTGTCACTGCAACGCTCGTGGTTCCGGTTGAGCTTGCATAGGTTGAATCGCCGCTGTATGTGACCGTCAGTGTGTCGGTGCCCGCCGCAAGGGAGCCTGGAGGAATGGAGATATTAAACGCGCCATTTGAAAGCGGTTGAGATGGCGAGGTATACCCGCCGCCTCTTAGGGTCACGGTCCCTGTTGGAGTAGCGGAAGCACCCACGACAGTAACAGCTACGGAAAGCAATTGCGCGGTAGTGAGAGATGTAGATGCCGGAGTGACGGTGACCGTTGACGCCGACGTGCCGGACACCACATTCCAGTAGTTAATGAGATTCGTCACATTCACGCTGCCAAGGCCAGTGGCGAGATCATATCCGGCAGCGGCGTTGTATTCAGTGAGGTAATAGTATCCCGCAGTGTTCTTGCTGCAGTTGGGCGTGCCAGAGGTGCAGGGCACTGAGATATTACCTGTAGTGGTATCGTGAAAGATCGCGGAAGTATCAGGTCCATTGTAGAGGCGATACAGGTTCATGTCGGCTTGGCCGAGACGGGCCCCGGTCTTTTGCTGAACAAGAGCCAGGATGCCGGCAAAGGCGGGCGCGGAGGTAGAAGTTCCGCCGTAGCCGGCGAAAGAAAAGCCTCCGCCGTTTTGCGTTTCGCAATTCGTGGTGTAAGTCACGCCGTCTTGAGTAAAAGTGCCGTCTGTGCAGACAAGCCAGGATGCTCCATCAAAGCCATTGCTGGCGAAAAGCGATATATCGGGAAGATCGCGAACTCCATCCGAAGGCACTCCGGAACCTGTTTGCCATGAGGGCTTGGTGTAGCCGCTGGTGCAGGTGGCGATCGTAGTGTTTGTGGCATTACTTGCGTTGGTAGAACAGGAGCTTGCGCCACCGCTGCCGCCAACGATGCTGGTTTGTGATTTGGAGTTTTCGGAAGGCGTGTTTTGCGCCAGCAAGCCATCTGTGACGGCAGAATCGTTCCATGTGGATTCCGGAATGTAACTTACCGCGCTTCCGTAATAAGTTCCGTTGCTGGTACTCACATACGAACCAAAATTGCTCAAAAGAGCTGAAAAATCCGTGCCTCCTACAGCAATGTTGTAGGGTGTGGAGGCGAAACCATTCACCTGGAGGCCAAACTGCGCCACCTGCTCAGTGTTGTCATTGTCGCAGCCGGCTGCGCCGGAGTCGCCAGTGGAGACCGTGACGGCAATGCCCTGAGAGGCAGCCTGCTGCCACCAGCTATTGATGAGCTGATTGTCGGCGGTGGTTAAATTGGCCTCGCAATTGCCGAAGCTGAGGCTGAAGATGTCTACCTTGTTGTCCTCGATCGCCTGATCAATAGCATCGCTAAGGTTGACGGCAGTGTAAAAGTTGATAGCGGCTCCGGGAGCCAGGCCACCGGAAAGCTCAGTATCGATGTAGGCTTCATCCGTATCGTCTGTGCTGGTCGGAGAAGTACCCACGGTCGTAATGGTGATCTGGGTAGAGGTGCCGAGAAATTGAGCACGATAGCTGGCGACGGTAGCCGCTTGAATGGGCGCATCTCCCCCGATACCGATGGTGACGCCTGACCCGGTATAGCTGCTTCCACTGCTAAAGCCGGCATTGAAGCTGTTTGGCGTGTTGTAAATGGTCGCCGCATCCGCGGGAACAACATAGAGGCTATACCCCGAGGTAGCGCTTCCTATGGTTAAGAAAGGCCTGGGGCCTGAAGCGTAACTATCCGTTGGAACGAAACGCTTTTGCTTCGGATCATACGTGCCCGATGTAGCCGAAACATTGTGCGAGCGCGGTTTGATCGTATTGAGCCCCGCGATACCGGAGACTACAGGCGCGAGCGCGGAAGGAATTCTGGGATTCGAGATATTGGAGAAAAACTCCTGTTCGTTCGCTTGAAATGAGTGAATCTCGGTGTGGAACGCGGCCTCAATCTGACTGACGGAACCCGAGAAGGAAATACTGACGCGACCCTGCGGAACAGGCTGTACCGTCAAGCCTTGCGATTCAAGCCAGGTGACGAGCACCTGAATATCCGCGTCCGAAGCACCATACACCTTGCCGAATTGATCTGGCGTGAGCCATTTGCGGTAGTTCGGCGAGGCCGGATCGAGTTGCTCGGCCATAAATTTCCTGAGCGCGGCTTCCTGCTGTGGCGAGCGTGAAAGAACAAGGCGCACGGAGGTCATCTGGGTGCCGGCGGGCGCACGTCCGAGATCGAACTCTGAGCGGGCGAGCGATGGAACTCCGCCCGGAAGCGTAATGAGCTTTGACTCATCGATGGGCGCGACTATGCGTGATGAGACGTTGGGCTGCTGAGCGTAGAACAGCGTGGGGGCAAACAGGACAGTAACGATTGCGCACAAAGAGACAAAACGCGAGCGGAGCATAGAATGCCTTCGACCTTTCCTCAAGAGGAAATCGGCAAGATTTTGTAGTGGAACAGTTCCTATTGAAACAGATCGATGGCAAGCTCCGAAGTCAAGCCATCAGCGCGCAGGTTATCTCATGTCTTTGTTACGCAGGTTAAAAATCTGGAAGCCGGCAATCAGCTAGCCGACGATCTGGACGGTTCCCTTCCCCGTAAGCTCCTCGACGCGCTCGATCCAGCCCTTGTCGGCGGCGACAGACATCTGCTCAGGCTCGAGGATAATCGCGTACTCGCCCTTCTTTTCAAGGTGAAGCATCACTTTGCCGGGACCTGGCGCGGCGTCGGCTGCGGAGCGGATCGTGACAAGCATCTCTTCGGTAGCGCGGTCGAGGCTGATGCGGATGCGAATGCCGGAGGGTAGCTTGACCTGCACAGAATCGAGCGCCTGGATGGAGATGATGGAGAGCTTGGGCGCGGAGTCTTCTTCACCCATGAGCGTGCCGCGGATGAGCACGGGTGCTTCTATTTTGAGTTGCTCGGCCAGCCGCTCGTAATCGCGGCTGAAGGCGATGAGCTCGATCTTGCCGGTTGCATCTTCAAGCGCGGCCTGGGCGTAGAGCTTCTGATCGCGCTTGCTCTTCTGCACTTTAAGTCCTTGAATCATGCCTGCGATCTGGAGTTCGTCCGCAGGGTCGGATTCCCTGCCCCAGCGGCGCTCCGCGGGCTTACGCTCAAGTGCTTCGGAGACGGGGATGACGCCGGAAAGGTTGCGAAGCTTTTCGGCGTATTTGTCGAGAGGATGGCCGGAAACGAAGAAGCCCAGAACCTCTTTCTCATTGGCGAGACGCTCAGACTCCTCCCAGTCGGGAGCTTTGGGCAGATCGTCGGCAGTGCGCGCGGCGGGTGCGTCATCAAAGAGGCCGAAGAGCCCGGCCTGGCCCTGCGCGGCATCCTTCTGAGCCTTCTGCGCTCGCTCCATGGCTTTATCGACGGCTGCGTAGAGCTGGCCGCGCTTGCCAAGCGAGTCAAGCGCGCCGGATTTGATGAGAGATTCAATCACGCGCTTATTCATCACGCGCAAATCAACCTTCTCGCAGAACTCCCAGAGAGTTTTGAATCGTCCGCCAACAGCCTCACGAGCTTGCAAAATGGACTCGATCGCGTTGCCGCCGACATTCTTGACCGCGGCAAGACCGAAGCGGATCGCGTCGCCATACGGAGTGAATTGAGCGCCGGAGAGCTGAACATCTGGCGGCAAAACGTTAATACCTAATTCCCTGCATTCGCCGATGTACTTGACGACATTTTCGGGCTTTGATGTTTCCGAGGTGAGCAGGGCGGCCATGAACTCCACCGGATAATGCGTCTTCAGGTACGCCGTCTGATACGCAACCCACGCATAGGCCGCCGAGTGCGACTTGTTGAATCCGTAACCGGAAAACTTCGCCATCAGCTCGAAGATTTCCTCCACCGGAGCCTTTGCATAGCCCTGCGCCGCTGCGCCGCTCAGGAAGCGCTCGCGCTGCTCCGCCATCGCCTGCGCATTCTTCTTTCCCATCGCGCGACGCAGCAGGTCGGCTTCGCCAAGGGAGTAGCTTGCGAGCACGTTCGCAATGCGCATCACCTGCTCCTGATAGACGATGACACCGAGGGAGTCATTCAGGATTTCCTCCAAAGGCGGGAGCAGGTACTCGACTTTTTTACGCCCCCACTTGCGCTCGATGAAGTCGTCGATCATGTCCATCGGCCCAGGACGGAAGAGCGCATTCAACTGCGTCAGTTCCTCAACCGTGTCCGGCTTGTATCTCCGCAAAATGTCTCTCATGCCGGAGGATTCAAACTGGAAGACGCCCGAGGTGAGAGCGGTATGGAAGACACGCCGGAAAGTCTCCGGGTCGTCCGCGGGGATCATCTCAATGTCGACCTTTTGGCCGCGTGTCTGCTCAATCAGCTTGACCGCATCGTTGATGACCGTAAGCGTGGCCAGGCCCAGGAAGTCCATCTTGAGCAAGCCCATCTTCTCGACGGCCTTCATGTCGTAAGCGGTTACGATTTCGTCATTCTTGGTCCGGTTCAGCGGCACCAGTTCCGTGAGCGGCCGCGGTGCAATCACCACTGCGGAAGCATGCACACCAGCGCCGCGTACCAGCCCTTCCAGTTTCTTTGCCGTGTCGATCAGCTCACGGACCAGTGGCTCGCTGTTGTAGACCTTGGCTAAGTCGGGAACATCTTCGAGCGCCCTGTCGATGGTCATGCCTACGGTGGCAGGGATGAGCTTGGCGATGCGATCGACATCTCCATAAGGCATGTCAAGTGCGCGCCCGCAGTCTTTGATAGCGGCTTTGGCCGCCATGGTGTTAAAGGTGATGATCTGCGCAACCTGCTCGCGGCCGTATTTGCGTGTGACGTAATCAATGACCTCACCGCGACGGTTCATGCAAAAGTCCACGTCAACGTCAGGCATCGTTACGCGCTCAGGATTAAGAAACCGTTCAAAGAGCAGTACGTTCTGCATGGGATCGATGTTGGTGATCTCCATGCAGTAGGCCACAAGGGAGCCGGTAGCGGAACCGCGGCCTGGCCCAACAGGAATGCCGTTATCGCGGGCATACTTGATGAAGTCCCAGACGATGAGGAAGTAGCCGGCATACTTCATCTGCTTGATGATGCCGATTTCGTAGTTCAAACGGGCTTCGTATTCGGCAAGCGATTTGCGAAGCTGGCCGCGATCCTGTAGCGCACGGATAGACGTGTCAATTCGTTTCCGCAGACCCTGCCTGCAGACCTGCTCAAAGAAGCTGTCAATGGTCTCTCCCACAGGCACGTCGAATTGCGGAAAGGGATTGTCGACAGCGTTGAGCTTCAGGTTGCAGCGCTCCGCAATCTCCATGGTGCGAGAGAGAAGACCGGGGTGATCCGGAAAAAGCCGCGCCATTTCATCTGCGCTTTTGACAAAGAACTGGTCAGAGTCAAACTTGAAGCGGTTCGCATCGTGAACCTTTGCACCAGTCTGCACGCAGAGCATCACATCGTGAGCATGGGAGTCGTCGCCACAGAGATAGTGCGAGTCGTTGGTGGCGAGCATGGGAATACCCAGTTCCTGCTCAAGCCGGAAGAGATCTTTCTGAATTTTGAGCTCGGCTTCGAGGCCCTGGTCCTGGATCTCCAGATAGAAGTTGCCACGGCCAAAGATGTCCTCATACTGCAGTGCTACAGCTTTCGCTTTTTCGTATCCTCCTGGCGCTTCACCGGAGAGGATTTCGCAGAGTTCGCCTGAAAGGCAGCCTGAGGTGGCGATCAGGCCTTTGGAGTTTTCGGCAAGATAGCGCTTGGAGACGCGAGGCTTGCGATAGAAGCCGTGGAGTGAGGCTTCCGACGTAATGCGGATGAGATTGCGATAGCCTTCTTCGTTTTCAGCCAGGACCAGAAGGTGGTTATAATCATCGCCCTGCGCCGGAGCGCGATGGTCCTCGTTTTTGCACACGTAAAGCTCGCAGCCAAGAATAGGCTTGATACCTTTGGCCTTTGCAGCGCCAAAGAAGTGGACCGCGCCGTAGATATTGCCATGGTCGGTCATGGCGACAGACTTCTGACCGAGCGCGGCGACGCGATCGATGAGCTTCGTAATGTCGCAAGCGCCGTCGAGGAGAGAGTATTCCGTATGCAGGTGGAGATGAGTGAACTCGGACATGGTGATATATCGATTTTAGTTCTGTTTAGAATTCCAGGACGCAATGCAGAATGAGGAAATCCAGGGACCAAACTATCGCGTCTCAGGCGAAAGTTGATGTGAGCCTTCTGATTACCTTCATGGCGGTCAGATGAATATAGGGTTGTCCGCGGGCGGATTTTGCGGCATTGTAGATGCAGGGGAAGATGCGTGGGGGTTGATTTTACGCGTATGCGAATACAGATAGCATCGGCGATTTTAGCGGCGGCAATGCCTGCTACCGCACAGTATCCGCCGTGGTATCAGAACACTCCCTCAACGCCAACCCAGAATCCCGCCCTCCCGGCACCCGCGATTCCCGCCACAACCCAGGCTCCGGCAGTTCAAGTCCCGTCAACGATTCCTGCCCAAATTGCGAAGACAACGGCTCAGGTGGCCACAGCATCGCCGGATATGGACCGTCTGTTGGCTTTCCACGAGTCGGATGTGAAGTTTGGCGTCGAGCAGTTGATGGACATTCTGCGCGATAAGCGGCATGAGGGCTGGGTGCTGACTGCCTATCCCGATCCGAAGACAGCGCAGCCGCTGATTGGAGCTGGGTTCAGCCTGGATCTTCCTGCGCGGGAGCACCCGCAGCGTGACCCGCTGAATTCGAGTGCGTTCCTGGAACCGTCTTCGGCGGATCTGTGGCAGGCTGCGGGACTTCCCCCGGAGCGGCTGCAAATAGTTCTCGGAGAGTTTCATGGGCGCCTGGACACGCTGTCCAAGTACGGGTTTCGCTCCCAGATGAAAGCGATGGAGCCGCAGATCACTCCCGCGGATGCCAATGCGCTGCTGCGTATCGGGATTATTCAGGCGGCGATCAATGCGAAGGCATATTGCAGGTATTTTGATGGATTGACTGCCGCGCAGCAGATGGGATTGACGCAACTGGTGTATCAGATGGGCGTAAATCTAGAAGAATTCGGTACTTTTCTGGGGCTGATTAACCGGCAGAGCATGGATGAACTGGGCAACGCTGTTACCGTCAGGCCGAGCGCCAACTATTGGCATGATGTGCAGAAGAGCCTGGTGGAGAGCCAGTGGGCGCGGCTATACCGCGAACGCGCGACGGCAGTCATTGCGATGTTTGACCCGCACTACGCGACAAGCCCGGCGGGAGCCGAGCGCCGAGTAAGCGCAGTGCTGCGGCCAGTCAGACGGCATGGGCGCGGGGCAAGCGGCGGCACATTGCGCCAGGCTGGCCTGAAGCGAGGACACCCGGCAACGGCACACAAGAAGGCGGCAAGGAAGCGGCAGGATTAGATCGAAAACCATCCCTTGCGGGCTATACTTACGCCAAGCCTATGCGCAACCGGGTATTGACTCTTACATTGTTTGCAGCTTTGCCGGGCGTGATGATAGCCCAGGACACGCCGAAGCCTGCTTCCCAATCCCCTACACCTACCCCCACAAAGAAGATGACGACAAAACTGACGCCGGATGAAGTACACCGCTCCGCAATTGTGATCGACACGCACGCCGACACGCCGCAGCGGTTTGTGGATGAGAACTACGACCTGGGCGATGCGCTCAAAGGCGGCAACTGGAATCTGGAATCCGCGAAAAAGGGCAACCTGGGCGCGGAGTTTTTTTCAATCTGGGTGGAGCCCTCGCTCTATAAGGGCCAATTCGCGCGGCGAACTCTCGTGCTGATTGACGCTGTAAAGCAGCAAGTGGCCAGGCATCCGGACCAACTCATGTTTGCGACATCTCCCGAGGACATTGAGAAGGCGCATCGGGAGCACAAGACCGCGATACTTATGGGCATCGAGGGCGGTCACTCGATTGAGGACTCTCTAGCGCTCCTGCGGCAGTATTACGCTCTTGGCGTGCGGTACATGACGCTGACCTGGTCGAATTCCACAAGCTGGGCTGATAGCTCTGGAGACATCGACGACAAGTCGATCCCGCACACCGATTCCGGCCTGACTGAGTTCGGTAAAGATGTGGTGTATGAGATGAATCGCCTCGGAATGATGGTAGACATTTCGCACGTAGCGGATAAGACCTTTTACCGCACACTGGTAATTACGCGCGCCCCGGTGATCGCATCTCACTCCGGCGCTCGGGCGCTCAGCGACGCGCCGCGCAATATGACAGACGATATGCTCCGCCAGGTAGGAATCAACGGCGGCGTGGTGCAGGTGAACTTCTTCTCGGCATTTGTTTCGCAGGCCTACCGCGATGCGCAAAAAGCGCAGAAACCCGAAGTGGATAAGGCGATCCAGGCCTTCAAAGACAAGGCAAAATCTGAAGGCAAGGAAGTGAATTACGAGCAGATCTCGAAGATTCAACGCGAATATGCAGACCGCATTCCACGGCCGCCGCTGTCGGCACTGATCGACCAGATTGACCACATTGCAAAAGTAGCGGGCGTGGATCATACGGGGATCGGGTCAGACTTTGACGGCGTAGATGGGCAACTGCCGGAGGGAATCGATTCGGTGGGAGACCTACCGAAGATTACTGCGGAGTTGATGAAGCGGGGATACTCGGCAGAGGACTGCCGCAAGATTCTGGGCGGAAACCTCATTCGCGTCTTCAAGCAAGTCCAGGAAGTTTCAAAGCAATTGCAGGCAGAGGACCGGCCGAAGATTACCGACAAGCAGCCATTCGACAAACCGGTAAAAAAGTAGCCTGCGTAAAAAATCTCCTTCGTAAGTAGAGCCGTAACGCCAGTTGATATTTCAGCATTTTGTTCGTGGAGGCATTTTTCATGCGTGTAAGTCGCGCTTTTCAAGTGGCCGCAATCGCCGCTTCCCTGCTCTCTGTACCTGCGTTTCTAATCGCGCAGGATGATAAATCGAAGTCTGACAAACCTGCCGACAAACCCGCGCCAACCGAAGTCACAACAACGGGCACAGTCAGCGTCGGCGGCCAACAGATCAGCTACAACTCCGTGGCAGGCACAATTACCGTTGGGGCCACAGACGCCGACGACGCGCAGCTTGGATTGGACGGAAAGCCGGAGCCGGGCAGCCAGCTTGCGCTGAATGCTCCGGAGAAGCCTAAGGACGCGCAGCCGACGGCGCGGATGTTTTACGTGGCGTACTTCAAGAAGGATGCCAAGGCCGAGGACCGGCCGATTACCTTCCTCTACAACGGTGGTCCGGGCAGCGCAACAGTATGGCTGCACATGGGTTCGCTCGGGCCGAAGCATGTGGCGACGCCGGGAGATCAGCACCTTCCAGCAGCGCCCTACAAGCTGGCCGATAACCCATACACGCTGCTCGATACAAGCGACCTTGTGTTTATCGACATGCCGGGAACGGGCTTTGGCCGCCTGCTGGGCAAGGACCCCGAGAAGGCATTCTGGGGCATCGACGAAGATGGAAATGCGTTCGCGCGCTTCATTCAGCGGTTCATTACAAAGTACAACCGCTGGAACTCCCCAAAGTTCATCTTTGGCGAGAGCTACGGAACAACGCGGTCATCGGTACTCGTAGACATTCTGGAAAATGGTCACTCACTCGACATCAACGGCGTAATCCTGCTCTCGCAAATCTTCAACTTCACGACGGATATCGATATGCCGAGCGCAAATCCGGGAGTGGATTTGCCATACGTTCTGGGGCTCCCAACGTATGCAGCAACGGCTTGGTATCACAAGAAACTTCCGCAACAGCCGGCAGCCATAGAACCCTTCTTGAAGGAAGTAGAAGAATTTGCAACCGGACCTTACGCACATGCGCTGGCTCTGGGCACGGATGTGTCAGCGGAAGAGAAGCAGGCGGTGGCGGAAAAGCTGCACAGCTACACTGGAATACCCGCGGCGTATTGGATCAAGGCGAATCTCCGGGTGAGCGGTGGACAGTTCGAGAAGGCTCTGCAGGACGATGAGAATCTGACGACGGGCCGGCTGGATACGCGCTTCTCCGGGCCGAGCCTGAATCCGCTGAGCGAGGGCGCGGAGTACGATCCTCAGAGTTCGGCAATTTCTTCGGCCTATGTGTCGCTTTTCAACGACTATGTGCGGCGCGACCTGAAGTACGGCGAAGGACAGACATATCTCCCGTCGGCCCTGTTCGGCGGCGCGCAGTGGGATTTCAAGCACAACGGAAATCCCGTGAGCGTAAATGTAGCGAACGACCTGGCCGAGGCAATGAAGACAAATCCGCGACTGAAGGTGATGGTGAACGGCGGCTACTACGACCTCGCCACTCCGTTCTTTGCTGCGCAGTATGAAGAAAAGCACCTGCCGATTCCGCAGAGCCTGGCAAAGAACATTGAGTACGACTGGTATGAGTCGGGCCACATGGTCTATGTGAACGACGAGAGCCTGAAGCAACTGCATGACCGAGTGGCGGACTTCATCCGCCGCACGGTGGCAGATACAAAGTAAGTACCGAAGCAAATAGGCCGGCGTTGTGTATAGTAGCGAGCATGAATCGCACAGCGCTGGCCTTGCTGTTTCTGATCGCACCGCTTTCTGCCGCGGCGCAGACATACGTTCATTACGACGGAAGAGATCAATGGATATGAGCTGGCACTGGGAGACCACGGACGGAGTGGCGAGCAGTTCGACATCTGGCAGGCCGTTTATGGACCGGTAGGCGAGGACGGTTATCCGCAGCCGATCTTTGATAAGAAGACAGGTGAGATTGACCACAAGGTAGCTGAATACTGGCGCGAACACTACGACCTGGAAGCGAAGCTGGAACGCGAGTGGGCAACAAACGGGCAAAAGCTTGCTGGCAAGATTTCTATCTATGTGGGGTCGGACGACACGTATTTCCTGAACAATGCGGTGTACCGGATGGAGGATTTTCTCAAGGAGACAAAGAATCCCCCGTATGGCGGCGAAGTGACGTATGGGCCGCGGGCACAGTACTGCTGGAACGGCGATCCAACGCTGCCGAATGCGCTCTCACGGCTGCACTACAACACCATGTATCTGCCTAAGATACTGGAGCAGATTCAGAAGACAGCGCCGCCGGGAGCGGACCTAACGAGCTGGTGATATTGAGACCGGGATAAAACGACGGGGCGACAGGTAGAATCCTCTGCAGGAGTTTAACGCATCAATGAAAGTCGCTTCCCCTGCCCGCCGCCCTTCTTTTGGAACAAAAACCCTTACGACCAATAAACATCTGATCCGCTGGGTGGAGAAGATGGTAGAACTATGCCGGCCAGACGCCATCCACTGGGTGGACGGCTCTCAAGCTGAGTATGAGTTCCTGTGCGACCGCCTGGTGAATGCGGGAACCTTTCTCCGGCTGAACCAGAAACTGTGGCCGGGGTGCTTCCTGGCGAGGTCCGCTCCGAGCGATGTAGCAAGAGTGGAGGACCGAACGTTTATCTGCTCCCTCTCCAAAGACGCGGCTGGGCCTACAAACAACTGGGAAGATCCTTATGCAATGCGCCGCAAGCTGAAGCAACTGTTCAAGGGCTGCATGCGCGGGCGAACGATGTATGTGCTGCCATTCAGTATGGGGCCGGTTGGCTCGCCGATGTCGGGGATTGGCGTGCAACTGACGGATTCACCGTATGTAGTGGTGAGTATGAGGATCATGGCGCGGATTGGCGCACCTGTTTTTGCGGAGATTGATAAGGACATCAAGCGCGTTGTGCCCTGCATGCACAGCGTAGGCATGCCGCTGGAGCCCGGCGACGAGGACGTGCCGTGGCCTTGCAACGACGAGAAGTACATTGCGCATTTTCCGGAGACACGCGAGATATGGTCGTTCGGATCAGGATATGGCGGCAATGCGCTACTGAGCAAGAAGTGCTTTGCACTGCGAATCGCATCGAACATCGCGCGCGACGAAGGCTGGATGGCCGAGCACATGCTTATTCTGGGCGTAGAGAGCCCCGATGGCGAGAAGACCTATGTGGCAGCGGCGTTTCCCTCGGCATGCGGGAAGACTAATTTTGCGATGATGATTCCGCCAAAGGCGATGAAGAAGTGGAAGGTATCGACGCTGGGGGATGACATCGCGTGGATCCGACCGGATGCAAAAGGGCAACTGAGGGCGATCAATCCGGAGGCGGGATTCTTCGGCGTAGCGGCGGGAACGAGCGCGAAAACGAATCCGGCAGCAATGGCGACGCTGAGCAGAAATACGATTTTCACGAATGTGGCGCTGACGCCAGAGGGGGGCGTGTGGTGGGAAGGGATGACGGAAGAGCCGCCCGCGGAATGCGAGGACTGGCGCGGCGAGAAGTGGACGCCCGAGATCGGCAACGCGGCGGGACGCACTGCGGCGCATCCAAACGGAAGATTTACGGCGCCGGCTAAGCAGTGTCCAACGATGGATAAAGACTGGGAATCACCGGCAGGCGTACCGATAAGCGCAATTATCTTTGGCGGGCGCAGAAGCACCACCCTGCCGCTTGTGTATCAGGCCTTCAACTGGAGCAGTGGCGTCTACATTGGCGCGACAATGGGGTCAGAAACAACGGCTGCCGCAACCGGCGCGGTAGGACGCGTGCGGCGCGACCCGATGGCAATGCTTCCCTTCTGCGGATATCACATGGGGGACTATTTCCGGCACTGGCTCAAGATGCAGAGAGGACTCGATACCACGCCGCGGATCTTTCATGTGAACTGGTTTCGCAAGGATGAGAATGGAAAGTTTCTGTGGCCGGGGTTCAGTGAGAATATGCGTGTGCTGCGATGGATCGTGGACCGGGTACAGGGGCACACCCATGGCCGCGAGACCGCAATTGGGTGGGTTCCGCGGTACGAAGACATTGACTGGAGCGGTTTGAAGTTTGAGCGCGCGACTTTTGACGAGCTGATGAAAGTGGATCATGCCGCATGGCGCAAAGAATTGATGGATCATGAAGGCCTGTTTATTGACTTGCATGACCATCTGCCTCCAGAGATGATCTACGAGCGCGAATTATTGATCTGCAGACTGTGAGTAAGAGAGATATGGGTTCACCGACTGCCTCCGTTCTGGGTGAGATTGGCTTACCGGTTCCAGTGCGCGAGCTGGCGGCAAAGACCTGGGATGTAATCGTTGTTGGCGCTGGGCATAATGGACTGGCATGTGCGACGTATCTGGCGCGTTCAGGGCAGCGCGTGCTGGTGATCGAGAGTCGCAAGCGAGTCGGCGGCGCATGCACGATAGAGGAACCGTTTCCGGGTGTGAAGATGTCGCCATGCGCTTACCTTGCAGGACTGCTGCATCCGCGCGTGGTGGAAGAACTGGAGCTGGCGCAGCGTGGATTTCACTGGACACCGGCGGTGAATGGTTTGTTTGTACCGTTTTTGGATGGGACAAGCATTCAACTGTGGGACGATGACGCACGCTGCGAAACTGAAGTACGCGCACTTGCACCGAACGATGTGGGCGGCTGGAAAGCGATGAATGACGTAATTCGCCGGTTAAGAGATGCTCTGCGGCCTGCGGGCGATGATGATTTGTGGCTGAACGATGCGCCGACCGAGGAAGAAATTGAGCAGCGGCTGGGTTCCGATGACGAGGCGCGCGGGCTGCTGTTCGATTGGTCAATGGCAGAGCTTGTGGAACGGTACCTGAGCGATGAGCGACTGCAGATGGCCTACCTGGGACAGGGCGTGATTGGCACGAATGCCAGCCCGTTCGATAGAGGGACGGCATCGATCCGGTTTCACCATTCTTCAGGACGGCTGGCAGGAATGCCGGGAATGTGGGGCTATGTGAAGGGCGGCATGGGAATGGTGTCGTTCTACTTTTGCGATGCGGCACGCGAAGCAGGAGCTACTGTGGTTTCCGGCGTATCCGTGGCTGAGATTATGCCAGGCGAAGGAGTACGGCTGGAAGGCGGCGAATGGATTGCGGCGCGAACGGTGGTGTCGAATGCAGACCCTGTGAAGACCCTGGCGTTGCTGGGCAAGCAGGCGGATGCAGACTGGCGAAAGCGCATTGAACAGGTTCCGATTGAAGGCTGTACGGTGAAACTGAATGTACACCTGCGCGAACTGCCGAACTTTACAGCCAGGCCGGGGACGAGTGAGGCACATCACTATGGGCAGATCAACGCGCCGCTGACGAAGGATGAGTGGAAGGCTGGGTTTGCGGCAGCAAGGCGCGGAGAACTGCCGGAGCAGTTGTGGTGCGAACTGTATTTCCAAAGCGTGCATGATGCGAGCGTCAGCCCGAAGGGAACGCATACGATGAGCGTCTTCGCCCAGTATGTGCCGCACACCTTTGCACGCGGCAATTGGGAGACGCGGCGTGAAGAAGTGCGGACGCTAGCACTGAAGTCACTGGGGCGATTCTGCTCGAATATCGATACAGCGGTAATTGACGCGCAGGTGCTGGGGCCGCCGGATATTGAAGAGAAGGTTGGCCTGACGGGTGGGCATATTTTCCAAGGCGAGTGCCTGCCTGCTTATATGTGGCACAAGCGGCTGACCACACGAACGCCAATGCAGGGATTCTATCTTTGTGGGGCATGCACACATCCGGGTGGAAGCGTAATTGGCGTGAACGGGCGCAATGCGGCAATGGCGGTGCTGAAGGACCTTCATGCGATTTAGATTCGTACAACAAGCACGCTCTGCTATGCTGCGCTGAACATGGCCACGGCTCCTACTCTGAAACGCGGCATTCGCTTCCGCGACCTGGTGCTGTTTTATGTAATGAGCGGAATGAGCATCCGCTGGACGGCGACTGCCGCGGCTGCGGGGCCGAGCATTCTGTTTGTCTGGGTAGCAGCACTGATTGGATTCTTTATTCCTCTGGCTGCGAGCGTGATGGAGCTTTCGTCCAGGCATCCGGAAGAAGGCGGAATCTATATCTGGGCCCGCGAGGCCTTCGGAGACTTTGCCGGATTTATCACGGCCTGGACTTATTGGATGAGCAACCTGCCGTACTTTTCCGGCGTGCTCTACTTCGGCGCGGCGAGCGTGCTGTTTGCGTTTGGAACTCGGGCACAGGGGCTCAGGACAAGCGCGGTTTACTACCTGTGTTTTGCGGCCGGGTGGCTCGTGGTGATTACGCTTGCGAACATTGTCGGCGTAAATGTGGGCAAGTGGCTGAACAACATTGGCGCAATTGGCACCCTTATTCCGATGGGCATTCTGCTGGTGCTGGGTGTGATCGCGTATCTGCGGTTTGGTTCGGTAACGCACTTCAGCCGCGCTGCGCTGGTGCCGCATTGGACACTGAACAATGCAATCTTCTGGTCGAGCGTGTTTTTTGCATTCGGTGGATTCGAATCGGCCTCCTCGATGGGCGATGAGATCGTGAATCCACGGAAGACAATTCCCATTGCGATTTTGACCGGGGGCTGCATTCTGGCGTCTGCGTATATGGCAGGAACTTCTGCTCTGCTTGTGGCTGTGCCGAGCGATGCAGTGGCCGGACCGGATGGGTTTGTACACGGAATTCACATGCTGAGTGGGAAGCTAGGCATGGGATGGCTTGTAGCGCCAGTGGCATTGCTGGTGGCACTGAATGCGGTCGGAGGCGCCGCGGCGTATCTTTCGTCCACTTCGCGGTTGCCGTTTGTGGCGGGGATTGACCGCTATCTGCCGGAGGCTTTCGGGAAGATTCATCCCCGGTACCAGACACCTTGGGTGGCGATTGGCGTGTACGGACTGGCAGGGATTGTGGTGGCTCTGCTAGGGCAGGCGGGGACTAGCGTGCGCGGGGCTTATGACGTGCTGGTGGCGATGGGGTTTCTCTCCTACTTTGTGCCATATCTGTTTCTGTTTGGCGCGATGATCCGGCTGCAGGCCAGGCCAGCCGGCCCGGAAGTGCGACGGGTGCCAGGCGGAAAGCCGGTGGCTATTGCACTGGCGGGGCTTGGACTCGTGAGTACGGCGGCAACAATAGTGCTTTCAGCGGTTCCAGCAGAGGATGAACCGAATAAGCTGCTGGCAGTGGTGAAGGTAGTGGGCGGATCCGCAGTGCTGATGGGCGCAGGCGTGGTGGTGTTTCTGTTGGAGCGGCGAAAACACAGGAAGGCTTCTTCCGCGACGTGATGCGCCGTATTATGACTCCGCTCGACAAATCAGTGAGCGCAGGATTGCAGTCCACTCATCAAGCTCGACTACTGGAACGCATTCACGATCAGAATGGGCAGTATGCATGTCACCGGGGCCGATGACGATGACTTCCTGCGCAATTTGTGCGATGCGGGTTGCCTCAGAACCAAAGCTGATGCCTGTAGCGTCACGTGGGGCAAGAGCTTCGAGGCGTTGCCACAAAGGGCCGGACGCAGATGGAGAAAAACCCGGCTCGGCGCGAAGCGGTTCGATGTAAATGCAAATACGCGAGTTTGCAGTTTCGATAGATGCGGCGAGAGATTTCAGAGCCTGCAGCACGGCTTGCGGCGGATCATTGGGCGTGGGACGCCACTCGACAAGAAATGAGCATTCTCCGGCAACAATGTTTTTGGCCGTGCCGCCGTGAATGGTGCCTATGTTGATCGTCGTGCGAGGCGGGTCAAACAGCGTATCGAGCATTTGCTGGCGGATGGTTTCAAGCTGCTGAATGCGGACGATGAGTTCGGCAGCGGCGGCAATGGCAGAGCTGCCTTCGGCTGGAAAAGCCGAATGAGCTTCGGCTCCATGCACGGTGATGCGAGCGAGACCGTAGCCTTTGCCAGCGATGCCGGGATGCAGAGAGGTTGGCTCGCTGACGATTGCCGAGCGGATGCGCAAATCTGTTTGTGCGAGCAGACGATCCATACCTTTGCAGCCGATTTCTTCGTCCGCAGTGAGGATGAGAGCGATATCGGGATGCGTTTGCCGCGTGCTGATGGAATCAATTGCTGCGAGAAAGCAGGCTAGAGAACCCTTCACATCACAAGCGCCACAGCCATGAAGATACTGGCCGTCCGCGCGGAGTTGGAGAGCCTCAGTCCAACTTTGGGCAAAGGGAACGGTATCGGTGTGGCAGATGAATGCAAGATCGATGGCGGACTGCGGCGAGGTTGCCGAGGGACGGGCGATGAGATTGGCCTTGTCCACTCCGTTTTCATCTGTGTATGAAAAGAGACTGGCTTGCCAGCCTCTCGTTTGAAGAAAACTCACCACCCAATTGATGAGCGGGAGATTGGAAGCAGCGGAGGGAGTTGGGATGGCGACCAGCTCTTGAAGGATTTCGGCGGCATTCATGCGGTGACTTCCCTGCCCGCGATAAAGACGCGGGGACGTGCGGGAGCTGCGATGAAATAAGCAAGCTCGCGATAATCGTGAAATTCGTGGATGAGAAGGTCGGCCTGTTTGCCGGACTCGATCGAGCCAATTTGTGCGGCGAGACCGAGGCTGTGTGCGGCGTTGATGGTGGCGGCTGTCAGGGCCTCCGCGGGTGAGAGGCGCATCTCGAGGCATGCGAGCGAGAGGATGAATGGCATGGATGCGACCGGCGAGGAGCCTGGATTGAAGTCTGTGGCGAGAACAATAGCGAGGCCGAGGTCGATCATGATGCGCGCGGGCGGATATTGCGTGCGGCTAAGGGCGAAGACGGAGCCGGGAAGCAGGACGGGCTGCGTGCCTGCTGTTTTGAGCTGTTGAAGTGTTTCCTCAGTGACGGTTTCGAGGTGATCGGCAGTGGCCGCGCTGAGTTCGGCTGCAAGAGCAGCACCGGTGCCAGGGCGGAACTGCTCGGCATGGATGCGAAGGCCGAGTCCGTGACGTTTGGCGGCTTCGAGGATCGTACGGGATTCTTCAACAGTGAAGGCGTGATCGTCGCAGAAGGCGTCGCAATAACGTGCGAGGCTGGTGGATGCAACCGCGGGGATGATCTCTTCGATAATAAGGCGGATGTAGGCAGCGCGGTTCTGTGCGAACTCGGGCGGGACGGTATGAGCGGCGAGGAGCGTGGGAATAATTCGTGAAGGGCCTTCGCTGTTCAGGCGCCGGAGAATGCGAAGGATGCGTAGTTCGCTGTCGAGGTCGAGGCCGTAGCCGGATTTGGCCTCAATTGTGGTTGTGCCGGTGCGAAGCATCCAGTTGCGATGGGCGCGGGCGGCAGCGAGAAGATCGTCTTCGCTGGCAGCGCGGGTTTGGCGGACGGTCGAGAGAATGCCTCCGCCAGCGGATGCTATCTGCTGATAGGTGGCCCCGGCGATGCGCTGCTCGAATTCGGCGGCGCGGTTGCCGGCGAAGACTAGATGGGTGTGGGCGTCTACAAAGCCGGGCGTAACGCAGCGGTTTTCAGCGTCGATGACGGCTGCATGGGGCGGGATTTGCGCCTTGAGGTCGGCGTAGGTGCCCGTGGCGTTGATGCGGCCGTCTTCGATAAGGATGGCGGCGTTGGGGATGATACCTAGTTCGCCCAGTTCCTTTCCCACGCGCGGACGCGAGGGCCCTGAGAGCGTGACGAGCTGGCCGATGTTGACGATAGCGAGTGATTGAGACACGTCAGTTCCCTGCCATGGGAATGTGAATGCCGCGCTCGCGGGCAGTTTGTTTGGCAAGATCGTAACCCGCATCGACATGGCGAGCGACACCGATGCCGGGGTCGTTGTTTAGAACGCGGGCAATGCGTTTGGCAGCATTGTCTGTGCCGTCAGCAACGGTGACCTGGCCGGCGTGGAGTGAGTAGCCCATGCCGACTCCGCCGCCATGATGGAAGCTGACCCACGTGGCTCCGGAAGCTGTGTTAAGGAGCGCGTTGAGGAGCGGCCAGTCGGCGATAGCGTCGGAGCCATCGAGCATTTTTTCGGTTTCCCGGTAGGGGCTGGCTACGGAACCGGCGTCGAGATGGTCGCGGCCAATAGCAACGGGGGTGGAAAGCTCACCTTTGCGGACGAGGTCGTTTATTGCTTCGCCCATGCGCTGGCGCTCGCCATAACCGAGCCAGCAGATGCGCGCGGGCAGGCCCTGGAAGGCAAAGCGTCCGCGGGCAAGACGGAACCAGCGGTTGAGGATTTCGTTTTGTGGAAAGAGTTCGAGGGCGAGTTGGTCGGTGCGGTCGATGTCTTTGGGATCGCCTGAGAGCGCGACCCAGCGGAATGGACCGGAGCCAGTGCAGAAGAGCGGGCGGATGTATTCAGGCACGAAGCCAGGGATGAGGAAGGCATCAGCGCAGCCGGCATCGAAGGCGAAGCGGCGGATGTTGTTGCCGTAGTCGAAGGCGATAGCTCCGGCGCGCTGCAACGCGAGCATGGCGTTGACATGAACGACCATCGTTTCGGTGGAGCGGCGGACGTATTCTTCGGGATTGCCGACGCGGAGTTCGGCGGCCTGCGTAAGCGAGAGACCCTCCGGGATGTAGCCATTGAGCGGGTCGTGAGCGCTCGTCTGGTCTGTGACGACATCAATGACAACGCCGCGGCGAACGATTTCCGGGAGGATCTCAGCGCAGTTGCCGACGAGACCGACGGAGAGGGCGCGGCCTTCTCGGCGGGCAGTTTCACAGAGAGTAAGGGCTTCGTCGAGGTTTTCGGTGAGGGTGTCGCAGTAGCGTGTGTCTACGCGACGCTGAATGCGCGAACGGTCCACGTCGATAGCAAGTACAACGCCATCATTGAGCGTGACGGCGAGTGGCTGCGCGCCGCCCATGCCGCCAACGCCGCCAGTGACGACGAGTTTGCCCTTGAGAGAGCCTCCAAAGTGGCGGTCAGCGAGCGCGGCGAAGGTCTGGAAGGTTCCCTGCAGAATGCCTTGAGTGCCAATGTATATCCAACTTCCGGCGGTCATCTGGCCATACATGATGAGGCCCTTGCGATCAAGCTCGTGGAAGTGCTCCCAGGTAGCCCATTTGCCGACGAGATTGGAGTTGGCGATGAGAACGCGTGGAGCGAGATCGTGCGTGGGAAAGACGGCAACGGGTTTACCAGATTGGACGAGGAGAGTTTCTTCGTTGCCGAGTTGCTCAAGCTCGCGGACGATGGCGTGGAAGGACTCCCAGTTACGCGCGGCGCGACCGATGCCGCCATAGACGACCAGGTCGGAGGGACGCTCGGCGACTTCGGGGTCGAGGTTGTTCATGAGGCAGCGGAGTGCGGCCTCCTGCTGCCAACCTTTGCAGCGGAGCTGGTTTCCGCGAGGGGCACGGATGATGGGAGCTTCGGTGAGATTCATGGGGCCTCCTGTGCGAACTGACGCTGAACAGACTGATAGCGGGTGCGAATGGCTTCCTCTTGCGGGTGATGGCCATCGACGAGGACGAGCTTGCCGGCGACAGCCACGTCGCGGATGGCGGAGCGGCTGAGTGCGAAGGCGGCTTGAGTGGCGAGCGACTGCTTGTCTGCGCCGAGGAGTGCAAGGTCGTTGAGGTCGGCGGTGAAGAAGTCTGCGGGTTGGCCAAGAGTGGGATGGAGCGAGCCTCCATTGAGGCCGAGAGCGCTGTAGCCCCGTGCCGTGGCGCAATGGAGCAGATATGAGCCTATGTTGCCGTTGAAATCGAGGATGCCGCGCTCTCGATGGAGTAGGCGTAGATGATATTCGGTCTGGCGGACATCTTCGAGGATGTCGATCTGCGCCTGGCTGTCGGTGCCGTGGCATACAGGAATACCGAGACGTGCGGCACGATCGGCGGGAAAGATGCCGTCACCGAGATTGCGTTCGGTTGTGGGACAGGAGCAGATGTGTGCGCCGGCGCGGCCGGTCTGCTCGAACTCGGCCTCTGTCATGTGGATGGCATGGATGAGTGTGGTGTGATGCAGGATGCCGTTTTCCGCGAGGAGCGTGGGCGGCGTGAGGCCGTATTCGGCGATGCAGGCTTCGTTCTCGGCGATCTGCTCAGAGAGATGGATGTGTACAGGAAGATTCTGCTCGCGAGCAAAGGCGTAGATGCGTTTGAGCGTATCGAGCGGGACAGCGCGGATGGAGTGTGGTGCTGCGCCGACGGTGACTTTAGGCTGGTTGGCGGCTGCTGAGAGCAGCGCGTCGAGGTTGCGGAGGTACGCGTCTTCGGTTTCGTAAAAGCGGCGCTGGCCGAAGTGCGGCGGGAGATTGAAGCCGGCGCGGAGATAAGCAGAACGTAGGAGGACGATGCGAATGCCGACGGATTGCGCGGCACGGATCAGTGTGAGGGCTAGCTCGTTGGGATCGGCGTATGACGTGCCGTCGGGTGCGTTGTGGAGGTAGTGGAACTCGCCGACGACGGTGATGCCGGAGGCGAGCATTTCGAGATAGACGGCGCGGGCCACGTCATACATGGCCTCAGATGAGACGAAGGCGGCTGCGCGGTACATCTGCTCACGCCAGGTCCAAAAAGTATCTGCGCCGGCGGCCTTTCCTAATGCCGTCCGGCCTTCAGCGCGGGCGCGGAAGAGGCGCTGGAAGGCGTGGGAGTGGGCGTTGGCGAGGCCTGGGAATAAGGCTTTGCCGGTGAGACGCACAACTTCTGCGCCGGGCACGGATTCAGGTGTTGCGAGTGCAGCTACATTGCCGTCTTCGTTGACGAGAAGGCCTGTGCCTTCGCGGGCAATGCCTGAGTAGAGCAGATCCGGCAGATAGAGGGTCTGTTTCATAGTTCGTGCTGGCTATCTTGATAGTAGCGGGCGCGGTATGCCTTGGAAAAGACGGACTACTGCGATACTGATCGAGTGTTCCGTTTCAGCAAACCGACCGATACTCAGGTGAATGCCGTTATTGCAGAAGCTGCTTCCCTGCCCGCGAAGGATTGTGAGTGGTTTACATCCGTGGAAGCACTCATCGAACGGCAAATTCCTTTTGGGTATGCTCATGACATGGCAAGCTTGCGGATCGGGTCCGGTGAGGCGGACTTTGTTGCGGCCCGGCGTGCATTTGAGGAATGGAAGCAGTTTGATCTTAGATGGGTTCGGGTCGCGAATCCCGAGGTTGCGCTTACTCTGGGTCAGATTGTTGCAGTGGAGGCTCAGACGATTGGATTATGGTCACTGAATCTCAGCCGGATTGTGCAGATCATTGATACGAGGACGCAGTTCGGATTTGTCTATGCAACGACTTCACTGCATGTGGAGCAGGGCGAGGAACTCTTTCTACTCAACTTTGATCCGCAGACAGGATCGGTGACATACCTGCTGGAAGCCGTTTCGCAACCGCGGAATATCTTTGCAAAGTTGGGCTATCCGTTTACGCGCGCGATGCAGCGTCAGTTTGCGCGAGAGTCCTTGATGCGTATGTGCGATGTGGTTCGTGGGCTATGAATGCTTCCGGTAAGTCCGGAAGCTGATACCCTAAAGATATGAAATTCGGCATAATTGTCTTTCCTGGTTCTAACTGCGACCATGACACCTACAACGTGATTGCGGAGATTGCGCATCAGCCTGTGGAGTTTTTGTGGCACGACTCCGAGGACCTGAAGGGCGTTGATGCAGTGCTGATTCCGGGCGGCTTTGCCTATGGCGATTATCTGCGAACAGGTGCGATTGCGCGATTCTCGCCGGTGATGGGCGCGGTAAAGAAGTTTGCCGGTGACGGCGGGCTGGTGCTGGGCATCTGCAACGGGTTCCAGATTCTGACCGAGAGCGGTTTGCTGCCGGGTGCGCTGATGCGCAATGCCGGGCTCAAATACATCTGCAAACAGGTACATCTGCGGACGGAGACAACGGATTCGGCGTTTACGAACTCGCTCAAGAAGGACGAGGTGCTGCAGATTCCGATTGGCCATGCGGAGGGCAACTACTTCTGCACGCCGGCAGAGCTGAAGCGGCTTGAGGCTGAGGATCGGATTGCATTTCGCTATGCTGCCGCGGATGGGGCAGTGACGGCGGAGGCGAATCCGAATGGTTCATTGAGCAACATTGCGGGGATTCTGAATGAAGGGCGCAATGTGCTGGGGATGATGCCGCATCCGGACCGGTCGAGCGAAAAGCTGCTGGGCTCGGTGGATGGTTGGAAAGTGTTTGAGTCGATGGTTGCAGGTGTAGTATCCCCCGGCAAAGCCGGGGGCTTTATGGTGTGAGCCCGCTCAAAGCGGCTTGAGCGGGGTCGCTAACGCTGCCCCGGCGTTGATGGGGCCGCAACTGCGCATATAATACCTTCCGCCGGCACTTGGCGATGAATGCTACGTGGTATTTGCACTCCCATACGGAGTGGCTTAAACTCTCAATTCCGGTCCATCCAGCTTCTCCTTGACGTGTGCTTTGGTCGGCTCACGACTGGAGTTTCTTGGATGGACTCCCGTATATGTCAAACTCCTACTGCCTCCCCGGTAAAGCCGGGGGATCTCCCGTAACCTTTAGACAGTATTGAACCAATCTTTTTCTATATACACTTGCTCGACTTTCTCGGTGCGAATACCAATACCAAGCTCTTTGAGCTTTTCCGCCAGATTGCCACCATCAATCAAATCAATCGGAGGCGCGCCATCGCGCGTTGCCTCTTTGACAGCCGCAGGCGTAAAAGTTCCCGTTGTAATAAAAAGGCCTTTATCAGCGCGCCTACCATAGCACCACGAAAATCACGAATTTCGCCCGCACCGACAGAGCCTGTATAGCGCTTGCATTGAAATAGCACATGGAAACTCATCAGCCCATGGATTCTTGCGATTCCTTTACCGTCAATTCCGCCATCACCGGTTCGCCCTGTCACTTCGACCTGCGTGAATCCAGCTTCCCTAAGCATCCGCTGGACAAGCCTTTCAAAGGATTCCGGAGAAAGGTGCTTAGAGCTTATCCTTAAATAGTGTACTGAGTTGATTCCTGTGGAGGATGGTTTGTCGCATGCAGCATTTGTTTGAACGATGCTCAGATTCATGGCGCAAATCAAATCGAGGATCATATCCGA
>Ga0116129_1000498_pt1 | contig 25273 bp, 22 predicted proteins | sample June2015DPH_17_2_FD_89732 | JGI IMG/M metagenome (GOLD analysis project Ga0116129, IMG submission 89732) | Peatland microbial communities from SPRUCE experiment site at the Marcell Experimental Forest, Minnesota, USA - June2015DPH_17_10 | ecosystem: Environmental > Terrestrial > Soil > Wetlands...
GATGAAGAAGGAGCAGGTCGATCTGGAAAACGCCTTCGTTTGGATTCCGGATTCTAAGACCCCGAATGGGGTGGCGGAAGTCCCGCTGACAGAGCTTGCTCTAACGGCACTCCGGGACCAGATGAAAGTCGCGGGTCCAGGCTCTTACCTGTTCCCCAGCGATAAGAATGGATCAGGGCACCAGACCACGTTCAAGACTGTCTGGCACAAGACCCTGAAGCGCGCCAAGATTCCGTACTTTCGGATCTACGATCTACGCTCAACCTACGCAACTCGGCTCAGCGCCGGCGGCGTCGCGGATGAGTGGGTCACCCAGATGCTTCGGCAAGGCGATGCAAAGGTTTTCAAGAAGTACTCGCAGATGAAGTTACAAATGAAGCGCAAGGCTTTGGAGAAGATTAACCGCCACGCCAACGAGGAGCGGAAGGGTTTTGGCTCAGTTGTAGTCCAGTAGGATGGGGTTTCGGCTCAGTTATGGCTCAGTTTTGAGCTGGAAGGGTGATAAAACTCGGACGCTTGGTTCGAAAGTGTTTTAGAATCAAGAGAGCAGTACTTGTCGGGGCGTAGCGCAGCCTGGTAGCGCACCTGCCTTGGGCGCAGGGGGTCGGGCGTTCAAATCGCCCCGCCCCGACCAATTGATTCAATAAGTTATAGTGGTTCAGGCGTGCAGTTGTGACGTAGTTTGTGACGGACGCTCTCTTTGAGACGCTCGCTAGAAGGATGACACCCTCGGTCATGGAGCCTCAAGAAAGCGCCAAGATGTTTCCTGAAACCCTTCTCAAGGCTATCGACGAGTGGCAACAAGACGGGGATTGTGCTCCGCAAAAATATGATCCGACGTTGCCTCCTTTTCCAGGCGATAATCGTGATGTAAACCGCCAAGAATTGGTTTCGAGACGACTCGATAACCAATCGGCAGCTTATGTCTATGAACCGCGGTCGGAGCGCTGGCCTGGAATGGCTCTGGAGTGCCGGGTCCCAAAGACGAATGAGGTCGGCCCCGATTGTAATAGGTAACAAATTCGCGGACGGTGAAACGAAGATGGCGCTCGTTTCATCGGAATGATGAAATCCAAACACTCGCGCCGGATCGTTCCGATGACCCGTTCGCAAAAAGCGTTTGCAGTGGGCGTCCGGACCGGGGTCCTGAGTGCTCGGACCCCGAAATCTCTCAGGGCCGAATCGACCGACCTAGAGAAGATAGCATCGCGGTCGTGGATCACGAATCGATATGGATGATCTTCGGCGAGAATCTCGCGGAACTGTTGAATCGTCCATTCTACCGTTGGGTGATCGGTCACGTTGACGTGAAGAATCCGGCGCGACCTGACCTCCATGGCGACGAAGACGTAGAGTATGCGGAACGTCGCAGTAACCGAGACGAGAAAATCGCAAGCGACCACAGCCTTGGCATGATTCTTAACAAATGTAGCCCAACGCTGGTTTCGGCTGCCGTGCGGCTTTTGGGAACCCAAGTATTTCGGTACGGTCCGCGGCGAGACCCGGATTCCGAACTTGACGAGCAGTTCATCAGCGATGTGTTCTTCTCCCCATGTCGGATTTTCCCGTTCGAATCTGCGAATAATTTCTCGTAAGTTTTGCGGCAACAATGGACGACCACGCCTTCGAGACTTCCATCGCCAGAACTGCCGGAACGCATTTCGATGCCACTTGAGGAAGGTCGCTGGCTGGACAATCACAAGAGCGTTGCGCCAGTCGATGAATCTCGCCAGAGTGACCATGGCTAATCGAAATGTCGGCGTCGTTCTCCGCGGCTTCGATTTTCGTTCTTGGAATAGAGCAAGCTGTTTGCGAAGGAAAAGATTCTCAGCGACAAGAGCTGCGCGAGAGAAAATGAACAACCGAAAGAGGAGGATCAATATGGATCTTACATCCCACACTGTGGCTACATGATTTCGGGATTGATCACCTTCAATCCTTCAAGGCTCGCGACTTCTGCTAGCGCCTGGTCCGCGACAACAAAGTGGTCGAGCAAGTTTTGGCGTGACAGGTCGAGGGCTACGGCGAGTTGCAGCGCATCGAGCGTTCGCAGGCGTCGCGTGAAGCTGTGCCGCCCAATGAGAATTTCGGCGGCCTCCAGATGTTGATCGGCGAGACGGTAAACTTCAAGCTCCCCCGCCGCCACGTCGAGCATCAATCGGGCGCGCTGCATTCCGGCGTTCTTTTGGTTCAGAGTTCCGGAGCGAACCTTGATTGCAAAGGCCGATTGGATCTCGATGAAGCCGATGCTCGAAATTGCGATCTTTCGATCAGGCTCCGAGAATATTTTCGAAACCTTCGCTGTTCCCGGTTCGGCGTGATAGTACTTCACGATTGCGCTGGTGTCGAAAAAGTAGTGCACCAATCAAAAGTCCCCACGCTCCGCGATCACGTCGTGAGAGAGGGAACCGGGAATCGATGCCAACGCGGCGCGAACCTCTTCAATTGTCGGTGAGGTCGCCAGAGTCGACACCTCGAGGCGCGCCCGCTCAACCACCGCCATATCCCGCTCACTCGCTCGGGCCGGAGTATCGAAGATGGTAAGCCGAACCTGCTGGTGCTCGCTCAGTGAAAGCGGGCGAAGGGGTCGCAGAACTCCGTGCTCATACACTGCTTCAACCTCTTGTATCATGGCGAAACTCCCTCGAGCCCGTTCGCCGGTGTAGACGAAAACGTAGCTGCCGAATCCTCAGGAAACCACAAAATCCAACAAATCGCAATAGGATGCCCGTATATGTTTGAAACAGAAGCCATTGAAAATAGACGATTTCGGCATAAGTCCGGAATCCGTCTTGGGCGCAGGGGGTCGGGCGTTCAAATCGCCCGCCCCGACCAATAGAATCAATGGGATGGAGTATTTTTGGGGCTTCACAGCATCCCGTTGTGAAGGGAGCCGGTGAGAATATGTTGCTCCCCCTGCTGGCGCGTGTGATCCAGTTCCGTTTGAAGCGCGGCTTCTAGGTTATCGAATGGACGGAGACCGTCGCGGGTTTCGGCTGCGCCACCACTGGCTGCATGCCCTGTGTCACCAGTATGTTGATCGATGCGGTGACGTGGCCGGTCGCCATGCTTAATCAGGTTTTCAACTATCGATTATCTTAAATAGCGCAAATTCACAGAAAACAAATTACTTTAAATATAGTTTGGTCAGGATCCGCTGGGCGGTGTTGAATGCGTCAAGTCCGCGCTATTGCGAGTTGGAAGTTCGAGGGTTCAGGTCCTACTTATATCACGTAGCCCCGCCAATGCCATGCCGGCCAGGAATCAGTTTTGTCTCGGAGATGGAGCGAGCAACCCGACAAGGCCACCGAGCGCCGTCGACCCGAGAGCCACCAGCGATTGTGGTGCCTTGTCGCCCAGATATATCGCGCCGCCGGCCGCTGAGAACATCGTGAGGGCGAGAGATGAGACAACGATCCTGTAAATCAAAGGGTCGGTTAGGAACGCGGGTTGTGCGGTCAGCTTCTCGAGCCCGCCTACCGGGTCTGCCTTGATATCTGCCTGCAAGGTTGGATCTGCTTTAACCGCGGCAAGTAATTCGGGAGCAGCTTGGAACTGTTTTGCCATTTCGTCCTTTCTTATTCACTTGGCACATCTTTTTCGAACTCATCGGTTATTCCCACCTGCGATTGCGAGTAGCTACTTCGACATTATTTTCTGTATAGCGTGATCAGAGAGAATTCAGGGACACCGCACGATTTTCGGTGATATTTTTCGGCGGCAATGACTACCGTTTGTAGTAAAGTATTAAAACCATAAGGAGTTTTCAGATGGCGAGTCCTGGAGATCTTACGCTTCTCTTACGGAAAATCGACCAGGGAGACGCCAACGCGGAAGCCGAATTGATCGAGCGAGTATACGGCGAGCTCAAGCGGCTAGCGGCGCAGTTTCTCAGGCACGAACGGCAGGCCCACACGCTCCAAGCTACCGCGCTCGTAAATGAAGCTTTTATGCGCCTGGCCGGGGGAGAAAAGATCAAGTTCACGGATCGCACCCATTTCTTTGCCGTCGCAGCACAGATCATGCGGCGTTTGCTGGTGGATCATGCGCGCAAACGCACGTCGCAAAAGCGAGGTGGGGGCAACGCGATTCCGCTCGACGACTCGACTGCCGCGGACTATCAGCCGTCGCTCGAGGTCACCCAGCTTGGCGCGGCCTTGGACCGCCTGGAGACAATGGAACCGCGGCAAGCCAAGATCGTTGAAATGCGTTATTTCGGAGGCATGTCTGTGGAGGAGATCGGGCAGCATCTGGGCATTTCGACGCGGACGGTCAAGCGAGACTGGGTCCTCGCGCGCGCCACGCTGTATGGAGAGCTCAATCCTCCCCCCAAGACCAAGTCGGCGTCATGATTCGCGCAACAAAGTGTCCCTAACCGGTTTTCGATCACGCTTATGGTAACAGGTGGTTCTTTCGAAATGATTCCCGACCCCGCACGTCAGAAGGCGGCCAGGGCTTTATTTCTTGCCATGATTGAAGCGAGCGAACCCGAGGTCTTACTGTCCGAGGAGCCGGACGTGCTGATTCGCGCTTGCGCCGACCAGTTGTGGCGGCATCACTTAAATGCGGAGCGCTTCAATTTTCTGGACGAGCTTCCGGAGCTGGTGAGCGAGCTGCATCAAAAAGCCGAAAGTTCGCACCGTTGGGCGCCCGGCACGAGGCTGGCCGCCCGTTTTGTGGTGCTGGAATTCCTGGGCGCAGGGGGCATGGGCGAAGTCTACCTTGCGCACGACGACCGCCTTCATGATCGCGTCGCGTTGAAGACTATCCGCCCGGAACTTCTCAACTACCCTGAGCTACGTGACCGCCTGGTCTCCGAGGTCCACAGCGCGAGACAAGTGACTCATCCGAACGTTTGCCGTATTTTCGACATTTACGACGATATGGGAGCAGGCTTCTTCGCAATGGAGTATCTTCCTGGCGAAACGCTGAGTTCGATTACGGAACAAAATAAGCTGAACACCGTTCAGGCAAAACAAGTGGCCATCCAACTGGCCCATGCTCTTCAGGCCGCCCACGAAAAAAATATTCTGCACCGCGATTTCAAACCCGCCAACATTATCCTCACTCGAATCGAACCCCGCCCGCGGGCAATTGTGACCGACTTTGGCCTCGCGCGAGCTTTTGGAGAAGCCGACGCCAGGAACATCTACTCCTTGCGCGGTGGCACTCCGGAGTACATGGCGCCGGAGCTGCTCGCAGGCTCTCCGGCGACTGTCAAATCGGACCTCTACGCATACGGCAAGGTCCTCGCCTTGCTGATCCCCCGCCATCGTCTGGTTGCGAAATTGACTGCGAAGGAACCGGATCAGCGGCCAGAGTCGATGGCGGTTGTGGTCGATACATTGACCTCCGATGGGCCGCTCGCCAAATGGACCCGGCGAAGCTGGGGCCTCGCGGCGGTCGCTGCGGCGGGAGGATTTTTCTATTGGCGCGAGAATGAACCGCACGTCCCGCTCGGATCGCGTCAACGCGTGATCCTAAACGGGCTCCGCGGAGCGCTGGAATCCTCCAGGCTCGCGGCCATTTCCAATCTCCTCCAGCTGGCTCTGGAGCAATCACCTTTGCTCAATGTGTTTCCGAGCCAGACCCTTTGCGCGGCTCTCCGGAAGCGCAAATTACCGCCCGAGCTGCCTGCGAAAATCGAACATCTTCTGGACGTCGCCGTCCAGGAAGGAGCGCGTCTGATCATCGACGGCGAACTGCGCCCCAACGGCTCGGGCTTGTTGCTCGACCTGGATCTTTACGTCGACTCGAATCGGCGTCCGGAATATCGACTCAGTGAAGCGGTGGGCGACGCGAAGCAGTTGACCCACCTCGCGGAAATAGCGGCGCTTGGACTACGCAAACAGTGCGGAGAATCAGCTGGAGCCATCCGCAACAGCTATTCGCGGCTCGAACGCGCCACATCCGCAATTCCGGAAGCTGTGGAATACTATTTCGAGGCCGTCCAGCAGTACGAGCAAACTCACGTGGAAGCCGCGATCGCGCTGCTGGATAAGGCCCTCGCGCTCGACAAGCAGTTCGCGTTGGCCCATTTTTATCGCGGCCTCGCGCTCAGTGCATCGTTCCACATCCGGAGCGGATTCGAATCGTGCGAGCGCGCCTTTCAACTGCGGGATCGCACCACACCGCGCGAAACAGCGTGGATTGAATCGCAATACTACAACCTAGCCGGAGACCGTCTGCGCGCGCTCGAAGCCTATAAGAAGAACGCATTTTCGTTTCCGGACGACGGGATCTTCCAGCGACAACTAGGTTACGGGTACGCCCGCATCGGACAGTTTGAGGAAGCGCTAAAGTGTTCGCGCCGCGCCGTGGAACTGGACCCATTCAGCGTGATTAATCGTGCCGAACACATCGTGAATCTAGCCGAAGCAATGCGCTACGACGAAGCGCTCTCGGAGCACCAGGATTATGTCGCCCAGAACCTGGGTGGGGCTGTGCCGAATTGGGGCGCGGGCCTCGCCTGCCTCGGCAAACGCCGTTATGCAGACGCGGTTGCGCTCTTCGAGCAGCTCGGCAGCGTGCCCGAAAATACGCGCTGGGCTCGCCAGTTGCTCACGATAGTGCCAATTCTACAAGGAAATCTAGCGGACGCTGCGTTTCAGTTGGAAGGCGATCTCGCCTATGACCGAGCGGCCGGCGAGGAGTTCCGAATGCTGGAGCGGCAAACATGGCTCGCCTGGACCAATCTCTATCGGGACAACCTCGGCGCAGCGATTCAAACCGCCAGAGACCTTGCCACCATGCAGGGCATCGCGAACTTCATCTTCGCCTGGAGGACTGCGGGAAAAGTCGCGGCGGCCTGCCGAGACCAGACTACATTTGACCAGGCAAAAGCCGCTCTGCGCGCTCTGGTCCCCTATTACCCGTCCACGTACCTCTCCGCATCGATTGCTGGAATCGAAGCCGACCGGGCGTTGGAATCGAACGACCTCGCATCTGCCGAACGTTGGGTGATTGAGGCCCTCGGCTTATATCCCGATCCACAGAACCTGATCACGGCGGCACACTATTTCCGCGTCAAGGGCGACTTCAAAAGCGAGTTGGAACAACTCCGCAGACTCGAGTCATCTCACGGCCGTATTCTCAAGCACGAGTGGCCGGGATGGATTCCCGTGTCTTGGTTCGAAATCGCCCGCTCCCTCATCGATCTTGGCCGGACCGCGGAAGCCCGTCCTTATGCTTCTTTGGTTCAGCAGTCCTGGGGCCGGCATCTGCCCGGTTCCCGTTTCGGGGATGCTATTCACACGCTCTCCACCCACCTTTAAACAAGGATCAAAATTCACAGGAGAAACAAACATGATCGACTTTTGGGAGTTGTCCGGACGCCTACTTTTAATGGACCCCACTAAAAGGCAACAAGACATCTATACGACTCTTCTTCCAATCCAAAGCGACGGCTGTATTCTGCTCGGCTCCGCCAATGCCGCCACATTACCGTTCCCAATTCCCGGATTCTACAACGCCATGCGCGCTTACTTTGCTCAAAACTACACGGGAACCAACGCGATTTATTCGCCAGTGACTTCGATGTTCGCGTTGGGTGAGATCGGAACCATGTTCTTCAACCAGCCGTTCCGCGACCTCTTTGAAAAAACCAGTACCTACTTAAGAACCCAGTCCAACATTCAAGGGAAAACCGATACTGGCTCCACGTCGTTCTTCTACACCGTTCTTATGCTGCTGGTGATCGACAGAACTACGCGCGCCAGTATCGTTGCAGGCAATTTCCTCAACCTTGATAAGCTCTCCGTTGCGCCGGGCGACAAGGCCGCGCTCACTCAACTCGCCAACGACCCGAATTTTGTTACTGTCGCCGATAACATGTGTCTAGGCGAACCCAGCGGCCCTCTGAGCGTAGCCGATTGGACGCGTGGAAGCGCAAGCGTCCTGCTCGGACAACCTTACGGTAAGCCGACCGCCACGCCCCCTATTCCGCCCATTCCCTTCCGGCATTTCCGCTTCGTCCCAAACATCCAGCCGTAGCCTGTGAGCGGGCAGAGAGCACGGCTGCTCCCGGCCCGCAAAAAAGCTTTTAGATATTCTTCAAAAAGGTAATGCTCGGAAGAAAAAAATAAGCTCCGCCCTTCAGCCTCACAAACCCGCCAAAATCAAAAGCCACTTTGTGTCCCGTACCCCAGATCAGCGGCCACACCTGGTTCTGAGGCGCCGATTGCGCGGCGATGGGATCGGTCCCGGTGCTATCCGGTTTCCCTGCCGTATTGCTCCAGGTAGCTTGCAGAAACTCGAACTGATTCGCCAAATCGCTCTGGCAGCACTGAAACAGTAGCCCGACGTTCTCATCTTTCTTCGCGTCCCCGTAGGTGATTCCGCGGCGCGCGATTCGTCTGTTTCGCTCCTTCTCGATATCGGAGGTGCCCCCTCGTGGATTAACTTTGCGAATGTGGGAGGAAATTGGACACTTTCTGTCGAACGGATCCGCGCCGGAGCCGAGCAGACGACCTATATAGATGAAGTCGTTGTCTGTATTTCCCTGAGGCGAGTCGTGGTGTACTACCGGCGTGCCGTCTTGAAAGCGCCCCACCAGCAACGCGCCCGCCAGTTCCCGATTCGGGCGATGCCCGAGCTGCGCTTGCAAACACGCGACCCTCTGATCGAATCCTTTCACGTCCTGTTCCAGCTTCCGGAAAACATAGAAGGACCCGCAATCGTCGTCCGATTTTCCGAACTCATCCTTAACCAGCACGAGCCTCGTGCCCGCGCCCGGATCCCAGTATTCGATTCTTCCCTTAATGTCGGATCGAAAGAAGATTGGCTGGCTGATTCCGTCGACGAAGCCGAACTGCTCAATGGTCTCTTTCCCCTTGAGGATCTTGCTCCCACACTCAGTCCATGTATCGGCTAAGCCTGCGAAAGGCGCGAGAAGAGCGTTCGCCTGCTTCATCAGTTCATCGGAGTTCGAGTGCGCAAGCACAACCATCGCGTGGATCGGCTTCTGAAACGGCTTCTCCCACTGAGACACGTCCGGATCGTACAATCCTGAGCCGGGCCTCGTCATTCCATCTGAAAATTCCGCCGATTTAAGCACGTCGGGATTGTATCCGAGGAACCTGTATCCGCACGCGCTCAAGCCAAATCCCACAAAGATGGATTCGGTACGATCTTGCTTGTGCCGGGCGGTCTGCTGCGCTTGCGCGTCCGCCGATGTCACCGACTTCGCAAGCTCGCGGATCGCCAGCTTCAGGCTCGCCGGCTCCCCTGTAAAAGATAGAAACACGTTGGCTGTATAATTTCGCCCGTGACTCTTGAGGATATTTCCCTGGGTGCTCTGGAGCGCTGTCTGGTAACCCAGGATTTCACTATCTTGAATCGGATCGCATTTGAGGAATAGAGGTTTCATTGATTGAGGTAGCGGGAATTACCAGCATAAAGGGACACGCCGCCGTCCGCCAGGGCCTTCGCGCTAGACGAGCATCCTAAATTCTTCCTGTCCCTTCTGAAGATCGGAATCCGCTTACACACCGAGAGGAGAACCCAAGTGAAACTTTCGACAAGTTGGAAATCGATCCTGTTACTCGCGGCCGCCTACTCAGCAGCGCTGTATGGACAAGGCAGGGGTGGAGCTGGAGGTCATGGTGCCATCACGCCACCGAATTTTGACTGTCCGTTAAACGCCCGCCACGTCACATTTGGCCTGAACGATTCTGGCGAGGTGATTACCGGCCCGGTCTGCGTATCGGTGCAGTTCAACGCGCTGCATTATTCCGCTGAACTGGGCCGCACCGTTACCTTCACGGCGGGACCGGCACTGGCCACTCAAATTGCAACCGCGCCGACAGGGGGAGGCGGCGCCCCCAACGCTCTCACGGTTACGGCTAACACGATTGAGGCTCAATTCCAGGCGTTGTTTAACGAATGGAATGGGCTTGCTGCTCAAAACATCGCCGCGACCGCAACGGTAACCAAAGCGGTCAACGCGCTTCAAGCATTCGTGAGCCAGTCAGACGACATTTATCGCACAAGCGGCGCAGCGGCTGTAATTGCGGCTGGCAGTGACGCGCGGCTCCAGTCGATCATCACCAACGCACATACCGCGGCCGGCAACTGGTCTGCCTCCGACAAGATTCAGCTCGGCTTGGACGCGCTCCAGAGTTCTATTTCGCTCCTCTTACTGTCCAACCTGAACGCCGCGGACAAAGCAACTCTGACCGGCCTGCAAACACAAATCACGGCGATGTCAACGGCCATCGCGCCCAGCGCGATCACGGGTGACAAGACAACTGCCTTCTACAAACAGGTGGCGATTGTCGATTATTGGGATCGCATCATGAAGAGCCTCACTCCAGATGTGTTTACCAAATCGACCTACGTGACTTGCGGCGTCACTGTGAATCAAACGAAACAGATCGCCGTTAAGCTCTACACAGCCGACCGGACGCCATCGTTTACATCGCAGCCAGTTACTCTTACCGCCGCCAAAGACCCGTTCGTAACCGTAAGCTGCCCCTCACCCTTCGCCATTTCGGGGGGTGTCGAAATGCGATTCCTGAAAACGTCGACCTTTGGGTTAGTCCCTTCCGGCTCGACCGGCACGAACCAGTTTGGCATCACGCAGAACCAGAGCACGATTCCGATGGCCATCGCCTTGGCCCACGTCCGCCTCATCGAAGATAGCGCCAGCCGGTTCGGGTTGTTCGGCTCCTTTGGCATTGCCGCACACAGCCAGGGCAGCGGCACCGCGGGATCCGCCGCCGAGTATTTGGCCGGCGCGACCTTCGGATTGTTCCGGACGATGTTCATTACCGCTGGCGCTCATATTGGACAAGTGAGCGCGCTCGCCGGCGGCTACAAAGTCGGCGACGCAGTTCCCACCGGCGTCACCACCGCGCCTGTCACCGGCTCCTACAAGGTCGGCTTCGGACTAGCGATTTCGTTTTCAAAGCCGTAGCGATGTGCGCCAATGGGTGAGTTGAACAGCGTGGTTATCCAGCATCAGCACCAGGATCAGTGGTGCTGGGCCGCTGTCACGCAGGCGGTATGCCAATACTTCGGCAATGTCACCACGCAGGAAGACATCGTGAGCCGGACGCTGAACAATCCGGGTTGCGCGTCGGCTCCGGGTTCCTGCGATTTCCCTTTCCCTCTCCGATTCGCGCTTCAAACGGTTGGCCGGTTCGGCGACCAGAATGGCGTGCTTACCTTCGCAGACGTCCAGCAACAGATCGATAGCCTCGCACGACCCTTGGCGATAACAGTCTCGTTCAATGGGCCTTTGGGCGAGACCAGTCATTACTGTTTGATAAAAGGTTGCAGCACCGTCGGCGGACTCCCGCAGGTCACCGTTCTCGATCCGGCACCTGAGAACGGGGCCGAGTCGCGTATTGCCTACGACGACCTTTGTTCAGGCGTTATCATGGGCGGCCCTTGGACTGAATCATTCACCGTGAAATAGAAAGCTATGCCTCTCGATCCTCTTGCACTTCCAGTCGCGGCGAAAAGCGCCATTCAGACGCATTTATGGCAGCACTGCGCTGCTGTTCCGACCTCCCGAACGCGCCTATTTCTCCCTCACCGGCTGTATCGGTATCTTGGAGAGCAGCGCGACGGCAAAGCACGTCTTGGAGATCTCCCGCCTACCGGGTGGCGATGCCTTGCCCGAACAACCGAAGGCGCATTTGTCGTCGTCGACGCCTTCGAGACCCAGGGAAAGTTCGCGCACCGGATGCACTCGGGGCGGAACACTGAGAAGTGGGCGGCCTTGATCCGCTCAGTACGGCGGAAAGATCGCTGGGCAAACGACAGCTATTCCATGCGGACCCTGGTCGCGCCTGCCATCTATTCATCCGCCCTGTGGTTTGCCGGAGCCCGCGGAAACGATCAGATCTTTACTTTAGACTGGAATGCCGACGATGTGGCTGGCTCCTGGATTAGCGCTACGGAGTGGGAAACCGCCGTTAGCAGCGCTACCTCTCGCACAGTGGAACTTTGGCGAAATGCGAAAGCGGTAGTACCAACATCGCTCGCATCAACGGGCGCTCCGGATTCGAAACCTCCCATTAGCCGCTAAATGGCTTCAAATCTACCATGCAATTCCCGAAAGACGATGCCTTCTCGAAACGGCTTAGCGGAGGTGGTTATGGGAGACGAAGACGCTCCCCAGCGTTTTGTCTAACATCGTTGAATTTGCAGTCGTCCCGATAACGGCGGATCTTCGGCGGGAATTGCATTACTCCAGCGCTCTGATTCGGGCTCAGGTCAATCGGTCCTTAACCCAATCAAAGCTGGAAACGCGATCCGCGTCTGTGCGAGGCGCCTCTTCTTGGCCAATCGCTGCCTTCAGCTTGGGAAGCCCTATCGTTGGCTGTAATTGCAGGAAAACATCGACCAGGCGCGGGCCGAATTGCTTGGCTCGCTCTTCTGCGATTACTTCCAGCGCAAACTCAAAGCTCTGCGCTGCTTTATATGGCTTTGGTCTCTTCTCTAAGATGGAACGCAACATGGAAGCGATTCTCGAGCGCTATTTGCCGGAGCATGTCCCAGCACAACTCACCCGCATCCTTAGCGTCCCCTGTTTTTCGCCGTTCCCCGAGCCCCGGACGCTTCCTGAACTATCAATTACTGAATCTGAACGGGCGTGTATACTGGACTATATCCCGTAAAAAATGTCTTCAATCCTACCTGTTTCGTAAGAATGTATCGATCGTGACCGGTCCAGCATGGAAGGCCAAAAAGTGAGGAGATTTGACTATGCCCAATTTGAGTGCACGACGGCTTGCCGCTTGCGTCGCATTATTGACGGGCCTTGCGCAGGCTGCGTCTGCCGCTGAAATTCTGATTGTGGACGCGAAATCCCAGCCGGAGAGTTTGACGATCGCGCCAGGCGGGATCCTATTCGTTGGTAGCGCGAGCAGTCCCTTCGTCTACAAGGTGCTCCCCGGCTCGGCCACTGCCGAGAAGTTTGTGGATGCCAGCGCTGAAGGCGCCGGCACCTTTTTCTTCGGAATGCTGGCCGATGCTGGCACCAAAACATTGTGGACATGCCAGTTAACTCCGGTAGCGGACACAAAGCCGACGAAGCGTCACACCGCTCTGAGAGGCTTTGATCTCTCGACCGGCGCCCAAAAGCTTCGTTGGGATCTGCCTGGCGACAACAGCACTTGCAACGATTTTTCGATCGGACCGGATAAGGCGCTTTACATAAGCGACACCGCCAACGGCAAGATCTACAAGCTGCCGGCCGGCGCTTCCACGGCCGAGCTTTTCCTGGAAGATATGGCGTCGCTCCGCGGCATCGACGGGATCACCTTTTTGAATGACACGCTGTATGTGAATAATGTGATCTCAAGCAAGCTCTACCGTATTCCAGTGGACGCTACCGGCAAGGCCCGACAACCTGTCGAGATCTCGCTCGATCAGCCCATCAAAGGTCCGGATGGCATGCGCGCAGCCAACGGCAAGCTGCTGGTTGCTGAAAATGGTAGCGGCAAGATTTCCGTGATTACTGTCAGTGGCGATAAGGCCAGCGTAACGGTGATCAAGGATGGGTTCAAGACACCGACCGCAGTGGAGCCCGCGGGCGACACAATCTGGGTCGCCGAACGCGGCGCCGGGAAGGCAGTGTCCATTCCTATGCCGAAATGATGGGGCGATAGGGGAGCAAATCCGGCTACGATAAAATTAAGGAGAGAAATGACGATGAAATTGGCGAAGATGCCGTTACTTTTCACCCTGGTGTCGATGGCCGCCTGGGCCCAGGTGAATATGGGCGAACAGAAGCCCGAAGCCAGCCTTCCCTTCACCATGACGACGGTGACCACCTTTAAACTGCCCTGGCGAATAGCCTTCCTGCCCGATGGCCGCATGCTGATCACCGAAAAGGTCGGGCCTGTTTGGCTGGTCTCCCAGCAGGGAGATAAGATCCAGGTCGAAAATACGCCCAAAGTCTATTGGCAGGGCCAGAGCGGCATGCACGGCATCTTTCTTTCGCCGCATTACGCCACCGACCACAATGTCTATCTCACTTATGCCGCGCCGGGCGACTATGGCGGCGGACTGGCGCTCGCGCGCGCCAAGCTGAACGTCACGGCCACCTCGGCCAAACTCGAAAACTTCGAGGTGCTATGGCACCAGTTACCTACGGGCAAGGGCGGGCAGGAAGGCGCCCAGATCGCTTTCTCACCCGACGGCCAGTATCTGTTCCTCACAGTGGGCGACCGCCAGCGCATGACTCCCGCCCAGGATCCAAACCAGCCGGAAGGCAAGATCCTGCGCCTGACGCTGGACGGCAAACCAGCTCCTGGTAATCCCGACTTCGGCAAGACCGGCTCTGCCACTATTCCCTTGATCGATCCACCCAGTGACACGGAAGCCGCCAAAACCGCGAAGGTCGTTAGCACTTATACCTTTCCCGGCCCGAATCTGACTCCGTCTGAAACCTGGGCCAGCGGCGTTCGCACGCCCTATGGCATGGCGTTTTCCCCTACCGGCGAACTGTGGGAGCTCGAGCATGGTCCACGCGGCGGCGATGAGTTGAACCTGATCGAGAAGGGCAAGAATTATGGCTGGCCGCTGGTTTCCTATGGCATGAATTATAACGGCGTGCCCATTCCCAAGCCCGACACGCGGCCGGATCTGGCGAAGCCGGTGATCTATTGGGTTCCGGTGATCGCGCCGGGCAATCTGATGTTCTACCACGGCAGCCAGACCTTCCCGCAATGGAACGGCAGCGGCTTCGCCAGCGGCCTGGCGAGCAAAGCGCTCATCCGCATCGTCTTTGACGGCCATGGCGGCGCCAAAACCGCCGAGCGCTGGGATGTGGGCTTCCGCGTCCGCGATGTGGAAGAAAGCCCCGATGGATCGCTGTGGATGCTGGAAGACGCCAATCCCGGCGCACTGATCCATGTGACACCCCAAGCGACCTCTTCGCGTTAGACGACCAAGAAGCAGAAGGGCCGAAGCGATCCGGCCCTTTTCGAGTCTCGTTTCGGTTCAGCGCGGCCGATGCGCAACCCCAATCAGATTTGCCATCTCTCTGCCCGCGTCTGAGCCAAGCTCTCGAAGGCCCTCCACAACACCTTGTTGGTCCGCCTCGGACCGATTCTGGCTGACCTTCCATTTGCCCTCTATCCGGTCCATTGCGACTTCGATACCAACAATTGCTTTCGCCATCCCAGCGATATATTCCGGCGGGGCGTCCGCCACTGACCACGGTCTTGCGAAACGGGCCTCATTGAAATCAGTAAGCTCATTTAGGTGTTGCAGCAAAGAAGGCGCATCTTCGAATAGGCGCACGTTTCCGGTAACGTGAACGGCCACATAATTCCAGGTCGGAACTACTTTTCCGTGCTCGCGCTTTCCTGGATACCAGCTTGGCGTGATGTAGTGATCAGGTCCGGCAAAGATCACTAATGCGCGGTCACCCGGCTGCAAAAGGCGCCACTGCGGATTCGCACGTGCCATGTGGCAACGTAGCAATCGGGCGGAGGCGTCTAAAAAGAACGGCAGATGCGACGCCTCGGGTCCTTCAGGGCCACTTGTGACCAACACGCCGAGGGGATGAGCCCGGATGACGGCAAGCATGGCATCAGCCTGCGTTTCCGCAAATGGCTCCGGGTTATACATGGGAATTATTATGCCACGCGTGTGCGTCGACATTCGACTATGTAAGAATGATTAGTTCTGATGAATAAAGACTTGGAAGGGGTGCGGGCAATAGAACTCCTGGACGCTCAAGCCAAGGCGCAGCAACTGTTTGTGGAAGTCGAAGCGCGCGGTTTGATCCGCCCTGGAGTCACAGAGACCAGTCTGAACGCGGAAGTCTACGCTTTAGCGGAGCAGATGTTTGGGATCACAAAATATTGGCATAAGCGCATCATTCGCGCCGGTAAGAACACGCTGCTTCCTTACGACGAAAATCCGCTGGATTTGACCATCGGAGCAGACGACATTCTTTTTCTCGATCTCGGCCCCGTGTTTGAGCAATGGGAAGCCGATTTCGGCCGGACATTTGTTATCGGCGACGATCCTCTGAAACACAAGCTCCGCCAGGATGTGGGCGAGGCGTTTGCGGAGGGCAAGAAGTACTTCCACACCCATCCCGACATTAGCAGCAGTGAACTTTTCCGTTACGCGACCTCTTTGGCGGAGAAATCAGGATGGGAGTTCGGCGGCCCGATGGCCGGACATTTGATCGGACAATTTCCGCACGAGAGAATCCCCGACGATAGGGTGACGCTCTATGTCCATCCCAATAACCATTCGCCCATGCGGACGCTGGACGCTGAAGGACAGAAGCGTCATTGGATTCTGGAAATTCACTTCGTGGACAGGGAACGCGAGATTGGCGGTTTCTACGAAGAACTGCTCACGCTCCCTTGACCACGCCGGGTTCATGCCATGATCGTGCTTTTTCTCGCGTTTTTGGGCGGCATTTTAACCATCGTCAGCCCTTGTATTTTGCCGGTGCTTCCATTTGTCTTCGCTCGGGCCGATCAACCTTTTCGTAAGAGCGGCCTTCCGCTCCTCGCTGGCATGGCGATCACATTTTCGATTCTTGCCGCGTTGGCTACGGCGGCCGGCGGATGGATTGTGCGCGCCAATCAGTATGGACGCATCGCGGCGCTTGTTATCCTGGCCGTTTTTGGATTGACTCTTCTATGGCCCGCGCTGGCCGACCGTCTCTCCCGGCCGTTTGTTCAGGCAGGCAGTAGACTTGCCCAGTCGAATTCGAGCGCCGATTCAGGACTGTTGCGATCGCTTCTTCTCGGAGTTGCCACGGGGCTACTCTGGGCCCCTTGCGCGGGGCCGATTCTTGGCTTGGTCTTAACCGGAGCCGCGGTGGAAGGCGCGACCGCTCGCACTGTCTTTCTGTTACTCGCCTATGCGGCGGGTGCCGCGGCTTCACTTTCTGTCGCGATCTTGGCGGGAGGACGCGTCTTCGCCGCCCTCAAACGATCCTTGCGAGCAGAGGTCTGGATACGGAGCATTCTCGGGGTCGCCGTTCTGGTGGGTGTCGCAGCCATCGCATTGGGACTGGATCGCGGCCTGCTCACGCAACTCTCGCTCGCCAGTACCTCGGGACTCGAACAGTCTTTGATTGACCGTGTTCAGCCGGCAAATCCGAACATGATGATGATGTCCTCGACGAAATCGGGCGCCGAGGCTGGACCTCAGACTCTGCCAGATCTCTCAGGCGCCGTCGCATGGCTCAATTCGCCGCCGTTGAATCGTGAGGAACTAAAAGGAAAGGTCGTCCTGGTCGATTTTTGGACGTATTCCTGCATCAACTGTCTGCGAACGTTACCTTATATCGAGGCATGGTCGGAAAAATATAAAGGCGGACTGATCGTGATCGGCGTCCATACGCCCGAGTTTGCCTTTGAGAAAGATCCCGACAATGTGCGTCGCGCAGTCAAGGAATTAGGAATCAGCTATCCCGTGGCGCTCGATAACGACTACAAGATCTGGAACGCCTTCAGTAACTCTTATTGGCCGGCTGACTTCCTGATCGATGCCACTGGCCGCGTCCGCTATCATCACTTCGGGGAAGGCAAGTACGGCGAGACCGAGCGCCAGATACAGGAATTGCTCAAAGAGCCCGGCGAATTGGTGAAGGTCGCGGCCACAGGCGCGGAAGCGCCGCCTGATAGCGATGATGTTCAGTCCTCCGAGACCTATATCGGCTATGAACGTGCCGATAGCTTTGTGTCTCTTGGCGGCTTGAAGCAGGATGTTCCCGTCGATTACGCTCTCCCAAAACACTTCGAGCTCAATCAGTGGGGACTCTCAGGAAAATGGACAGATGGACCGCAAGTTGCCAGTCTTGATGCCGCGCCGGGCCGAATCGTCTACCGCTTTCATGCACGGGATGTGCACCTGGTGCTTGGACCGGCGACGGCGGGAAAGGTCATCCGTTTCCGGGTCACAATCGACGGCAAAGCGCCAGGAGCGAATCATGGAGTCGATATCAATGCGCAAGGAAACGGGAAAATCGTCGAGCACCGTTTGTATCAGCTCATTCGACAGCAAGGTTCAATCGACGATCGCACCTTTGAGATCGAATTCCTGGACCCCGGCGCCCAAGCGTTCGCTTTTACGTTTGGCTGATCTCGATGTAGTGTCCAACGATGCGGGCGGCTTGTTCCAGGAAGCTGCGATCGACGTCAGTAAAGGCAGCAGGTGTATGGCTATCGATGTCGATCTCGCCGACAATGCTTCCGTGCGCGTAAATCGGCACTACGATTTCTGAGAGTGTCTTGATCGAACAGGACAAATAGCGAGGATCGGCATTCACATCGTCCACGACGATCGTTGTTCCTGAAGCGACTGCGGCTCCGCAGATGCCTTGATTCACTGGAATACGCACATGGGGCGTCGGCTCGCCAACGAATGGACCTAAAACCAGCATCTCCGCATCGTTCGGGTCGAGCATGTAGAAGCCAATCCAATCGTAATAACGCAGCCGTTGAGAGACAGCCTCGACGAACCCTTCCTGCAAAAACTTCAGCGAACCGGCACTGACAGCCAACTGCTTAATGAGGGAAAGAAGAGATGTGACTTCGTGCGAGAGCATCGCCTCAACAGGGAGCTACCAGCGGACGCCGACGCTGATCGGTACCCAGTCCATGTGTCCCATGTCTCCCATGAAGACATGGTTGTATCTCGCTTCGGCATAAAGCTTCAGATGCCATCGTATCTGATAAGCGACACCCGCTCCTACATCCAAACCGGGTTTAACTACGGTGTAGGATAGGTTGGTCTCGCTCGCCGGATAACCGGGAGTGTTGAATCCGAAGAATGCATCAGAACCAGTAGCGGTGGCAACCGTCGGCCTGGTTAACACCTGGTAGCGCTGATAAGCTCCTCCGCCACCAGTGACATAGACATCCCAATTCCCTTTAGGACGTAGGAAGTGCCAGACAGGATCGAAAGTGACGGCTTCATTCGTGACATGGCCGCCAGGATACCCCTGGGGGGTACCGAGGATGTTCAGAGCATTGGTGGAAATCCGGAGCCGGTCATACTCGATATTGAGCATCATGCCGAGATGGGGAGTGAAGTTATAACCACCGCCGACTTGAACGTTCCAGCCACCCGCCAGGTTGTTTTTCGTGGTGAAAAGGGTCTCGTCGACTCCGCCACCGACATTCAGGGAAAACCGGTCCAGAATCGTCTGCGCACTGAGCGCGCCGGCGAAGAGAAATGTGCAACAGGACGCAGAAATAAAAATTTTCAAGTGAAGCAAACTCCCTTATCTAATGCCTGGCTTGCCGCGCCGTCTGGTCGAATCATCCGCTGAAAACTGGGCGGTCACGCTCTCCGGTCCATTCATCGTGACCTCACAGGCGCCGGTACCGGTACAGGCTCCCTGCCATCCGGTGAACACATATCCTGCCGCGGGTGTTGCGGTCAGCGAAACGCTTGTTCCGGCGGCCTCATAACCTGATGACTGGGAGACACTGCCGCCGCTGCCGGCCGTGATGGTGAGATAGTATTGCGTGGTGTAAGTGACGCTGGCTGATTCTCTCGGCGTGCCGCAAGCTACTGAAATGGTCTGCGCGCTGGTGCTCAGGTATTGCGTCCCGGTAGCCCCATTCTGCGGACTCACCGCACTCAGCGTGTGCGACGTTCCCGGAAGCCAGTTCAGAATAGCCGGAGTCGTGACTGTTTGACCATCGGCAATGACTTGTAAACCGGCGGGATTCGTCGTGATGGAATACGCGATCGCCGGAAACACCTGCCGGATTCGCTGGTTCGCTGTATCGGCGATCAACACACTACAGTTAGGCCCGATGACAACGGCGTTCGGCTGGTTCAGCGAATAGCTTGTAGCGGGACTTCCGTCGCCATTGTAGCCGGCCACAGCCGGGGTCGCTGGAATTCCCGCCACTGTGCTGATGATCCCATCGGCCGCCCCCACTTCACGCAGGACATCATTTCTGGTATCCACAATAAACATGTTGCCAAAGCTATCGACAGCTACTGCCGTCGGACTTCTCAGTGCCGCGGAGGTGGCGGGTCCTCCGTCTCCCGAATAACCGGACGTTCCCGAGCCCGCTACCGTCGCGATGTTGCCGTCGGTGGTGATTTTTCGAATCAGGTTGTTCCCGGTATCTGCGATATACAACGCTCCCGTGGAATCGGTGGCCAGCCCTTGTGGATTATTCAACGGCTGCGACAACGCGACTCCTGTCGGCGAAGGAGGAAAGCCCGGCGAACCGGTCCCGGCATACGTGGCAATGTTGCCGTTGGGCAATATCACGCGAACCTTGTTCCCTTCCTCTTCGAGAACATATAAATTGCCGCTCTTATCTCCGGCTACCGCGACATCCACCGGCCCGTCCACAGTCGCCGCGGTTGCTAGCCCGCCATCGCCGGTATCGACAATGGTTGCGTTTCCGGCTAGCGTGACCAGCGCTCCCTCGGGAGTAATCTCGCGCACCGCATCGTTCTTCCAATCGGCGAAGTATATGTTGCCCTTGCTATCGATGGAGAGTCCGCGGGGAGAGTTCAACCTCGCCGTGAATGCGATATCATCGCCCACGTCAAATGTCTCCTGGCCGGTCCCAGCCAGAATGGAGATAGTGGCGGCACCGCCGGAAAGGCTCATTTGCCGGATACGATTCGCGCTGGTGTCGGAGAAATAGAGTGTATCTCCATTAAGAAGCAAATTTTGAGGATTATAAGTAACCAGGCCATTGCCCCCAATGGTCGTAATAACCCCTGTCGCCGCGGTCACGAATCTTACCCGGTAATTGGCCCCATCCGCGATCAGCAGATTGTTGTTCGGATCGATACCAATCCCTTGCAAATTCAGATTAGCGGCAATTGCGTAACCACCATCCCCGCCCGCCGCGACTGTACCTGAGCCGGCATAGTTCGACATCACGCCGGCAGTATTGATTTGCCGCACCCGATCATTGCCGATATCGGCGATATAGAGATTGCCCGCGGTGTCGAACACCAGGGTCCCTGGACTGCTCACCTCGGCGGTCGTAGCCTGGCGCCCGTCTCCGAAAGAGCCCGCCGTACCGTCGCCCGCAAGCACGCTAGTGAGTCCGTTTGTCCCCAACAGCCGCACTCGTTGATTGCCGGTATCAGCTACATAAATATTCCCCAGTTTGTCGACCGCGAGGCCGGTGGGACCTGAGAACGCAGCGGTGGCCACCGTGCCGTTATCCACGTCAAAAGCGGCGTTGCCAGTGCCGGCTACCTTGGTAATAATTCCTTGCGGCGAGACCATGCGAATCTCGTTGTTTCCGGTGTCGGCAATCAGAAGATCGCCCTTCGCATCGAACACGATGGCGGTAGGAGTATTCAAACTGGCGTTGACCGCCGGACCACCGTCGCCGCTATTGGCATTGTTACCGTTGCCGGCAAATGTGGTGATCACTCCACTGGTGTTCACCATGCGAATGCGGTTGGAGCCGGCGTCGGCGATGTACAGGTTCCCTGCGGAATCAAACGCCAGGCCCTGCGGATAAGAAAGAGTCGCGTCGATGGCCGGTCCGCCGTCGCCCGAAGGCCCTTGAAACCCCAGTGCTCCGGTTCCCGCGACCAGATTCAGGATTCCGCTGGGAGTGATCATGACCACCTGATGGCTTCCGCGCAAGGCGACGTAGACGTTCCCTTTGCCATCGCTCGCCACACCCATGGGTAGATTCAGACTGACCGATAGCGCCGGCTCGCCGTTCGGCGCCCCGGGTGTCTCACCAAGGATGGTCGTTATTACCGATTGGGCGTGGCCGCAGGCCGCCGCCACTGCCAGTATAAAAGCGAGTTGAAATAATTTAAACTTCATATCCAAATTCCGCGAGTCCAAATGAACTCAGTAAGTAAAACTCAAGCCGATCTCCAACTGATTTTTTTGTGACTGGTACGCCGGTCCGGCAAACGTATCGGCGAACCACCGCGTGTAGCGTGCCTCCGCCATTGCCTTGAACTTGCCGTACTCGAACAATTTATATCCGACACCCCCGGTCACTCCCAGTAAGTTGTTATGGAGCGGCGCGGCGGGTATCTCGTTGTAACTCGTCGAACCATCTGGTTCGGTGGTGGATGTTCCTGTCCGGATGTTGCTCACATGGCGGTAGGTGCCCCCGCCGAGGACGAATGTCTGTGACAGCCATCCCATGCCGTGCGGCATGTTCTTGAAATGCGGGGCGTAGTAGCGAGCCACCAGAGGAAAGTCCCAATAGTCGGCGCGGGTATCCAGGTTGATGGACGTCAGCGGGCGATTGTCGTAGCTCGAGTTCGGATCCTGCAAACCACTCTTGATCTGGGAGAGCTGTGTATATTCTTCCTGATGGCGAAAGAAATCGACGCCGACTGAGAGGCGATCGTTCAGCCGGAATTCGCTGGTCAGTCCGAAAGCCAGCTTTGAGCCGGCGGAGGTTCCGAAGTTGCCGGTGCTCAAGATTGGATTGGTGGTATTCACCACAACATATTGCGTCTGAAAAAACCGCTCCGGAAAGTATTCGATCCGAAATCCGAAATTGTAACGCGGGGTTGCCACCGTCGCGTCGCTGCTCGGTGTATTGTCCTGGCTGACAGTAGGAGTGACCGGGGGAGGAGTCGCTGCGGGAGCGGTCGCCGGAGGCTGTTGTGCCGCTTGGCTGGCTTGCTCCGCGCTATCATTTTGCGCGAAAACCGCCGGCGCCAGCAGCGCGAAAGCGCAGACCGTAAATCGAACATGCTTCAAAATCTTGATCATTTTCTGGTCTCAGAACCGCAGCCGCACCGAAAGCTCGATCGACCGTGGTCCGCCGGATCGGAATAAGGAGTTGACCGCGCCGCCGAACGATTGATTCAGCATCTCCGTCACAACACCGAAGTTCGGACTGGCCAGGTTTGCTCCTTCAAGCGGCGATGGATTGGCAAAGTTCGGATGATTAAAAACGTTATAAGCCTGCACCGCGAGGCTCAACGCCATGCGTTCCGTAATCGGGATCGAACGCCGTAGCCCCAGATCCAACTGTTGGGCGCCAAAGCCGCGCAGCGAATTACGTCCGAGGTTTCCTTGCGCGAACCCGGTCCCGATCTGAAAATCTTCGATGTTTAATTGCCGGCCTCCCGGAACGTTGGGATTGGAGAGCCACAAGGGAAATTGTTCAACGAAATCCGGCCGCACTTGCGCGAACAGGCCGACCGTCGAGTTGACGTCTCCGTTGGGGGTCGACGTCGTGGTGACGGTGGTGCCGTTAATACTGACCGCGCCGCTCGCGCTCGCGCTGATCGTCTCCAGGTCGAACGGAAGACCCGTCCGCGCCGTCTCCACAAAATCCAGATACCAGTGCTGTAGAGGGCTCCAAATCCGCCCTTCCGGAGCCGGAAGCCGGTAGGACCCGGACCAACTCAAGTTCTGCCGGATATCGTAATCGGAGTCGCCTTTCTGCCCCGCGTTGAAGATGTTGGCGAAGCCGCCACCCCCGCCGCCGTCGCTCGATGCCGTATCGATCGCATGGGCCCAGGTGTAACTCAACTGCGTCTGGAAGCGGTCGCTCAAACGCTTGCGAAACTGCAATTGCAGCCCGTTGTAGGAGGACTGCGCGCCGTTCGTAGCCTCGGATATAACATCGTAGGCGTCGGAATAGGTGGGCGAAGTCTGCACCCGCAGCAGGTTCTCGCCTCTGGTCGCCGCGTATCCCACGCTCAACACGGACGAAACACCGAAATGCTGTTCAATCGTGGCATTCCACTGGTAGATGGTGGGCGTAGTCAAGTCGAACGACGCCGTCGTGATCTGCCCATACGGACGAGTGGGAGGTAGCATAGGCGCTACTTGATAGATCTGCTGGAGCGGGAACGGGACTTGCGAAATCGTGGTCACGGACTGATAAGGCGCGCCGCTGAATGCACCCGGCGTGGTGCCATAACCAAGGTCGTAGAACACCCCGAATCCGGTGCGGAACATCATCTCCAGTCCCGGCTTCGTATTCACCTGATAGGCGAGCCCAGCGCGGGGAGCGATATCCCACCACTTGGTCGGATAAATCGGGTTATTCTGCGTGACCCCCGCCACCTGATTCGAAGCGAGTGCGAACGGCTTCTCTCCCTCGCGGGCCGTGGGTGCGGGATTCACATCCCAGCGCAGGCCGTAGGTAACCGTGGCTCTCTCGGTCAGACGCCAGGTGTCCTGCCCGTACAGTGAAAAGTTAAGATAAGTCGGATAGACCGCCGGCAGGCTCGACGTGACCACCGCATTCAGGGCCGCACCGGAGGTCAGCGCGTAACTGTTGGCCGCGATTCCGTTGAACGAGAGATTCTCGCTGTACGGCACCCGGTCCGTGGTCACCAGGATCCGGCGGATATCGATACCCGCTTTCTCGTGATGATTTCCCACCACTTTGGTCACCGAATCCACCACATTATATTGTTGCTGTTCGTTGGCCGCATGGCCGCCAAAGGAATAACCGGCCACGCCCAGAATATTCAAATTGAAGGTCCCGGTCAGGCTGGTGACTCCCGCCGGAAACACGTCCGCCGCAGTCAGCGGAACCGCGCCTCCGAAGTTATCCATAATGTTGTAACTCAACGAGGTGGTCCGGGAGTAATTGACCCTCAAATCATTCACGATGCCATCCGGAAGGATGCTGCCCAGGCCGGCCGTGTAGAGATCCGAATGGGACGACTGATGCGTCAATATATTGGGTGAAATTGTATTGGAGCCGCGGCTCTCGCTCGAAGAAGGCGAAATCGAAGCCCGTACGAACAGGGTGTTTTTCGCATTGATGATCTGGTCCAGACGCAGACTCGCCGCCTGGCTGCTGGCGGGATTGGAAACCACCGCGTCGAACTGCCCCGCGCCATCGATCAGAGCGATAGGACTATTCGGAACCGGAAATGCGTTCAGGTAAGGCTGGAGGGATGCCGATGTGGCAATCCGCGTCGAGACGGCGGGCACGCTCGAAATCACCGTGTCCGGAGCCGCCACGCTTAGCTGATCGAAGGAAGCGAAAAAGAACGTCTTCCCCTTTCTCAACGGCCCGCCAAACGTACCTCCCGGGCGATCCTCGCGCTCCCGCCCGCGCCCCAGTCCATTCTCATTGGCGAACCAGTCGTTCCCGTCCAGCCTTTGATTGCGGAAGTAGTAGTAAAGCGAACCATGAAAGTCGGCCGTGCCGCTGCGGCTGGTCATGGTGATTTGCGCCCCCGGCGATCGCCCGAATTCAGGCGCGATCGGCGAGGTCTGCACATTCATTTCCTGCATCGCGTCGATGGAGATCAATTCGGTCGCCACCGCTCCCAGCGCTACTCCTCCCGCGCCGCCGCCCCCCCCACCGAAGCCGCCGCCAAATCCGCCGCCGCC
>Ga0116129_1000499_pt1 | contig 25255 bp, 25 predicted proteins | sample June2015DPH_17_2_FD_89732 | JGI IMG/M metagenome (GOLD analysis project Ga0116129, IMG submission 89732) | Peatland microbial communities from SPRUCE experiment site at the Marcell Experimental Forest, Minnesota, USA - June2015DPH_17_10 | ecosystem: Environmental > Terrestrial > Soil > Wetlands...
CACCTTGGGCGAATCGAACAGGTCGCCGGCGAGCATCGATATGACGCCCTGCTCCACCTGCCAGGTATTGCGGGGCTGACGGAACATCTGGCTCATCACCGGGCCGTTGAAGCGGTAGATGAAGAACGAGAAGCGTGCCATGCCGGCCCGTTGGCGTTTTTCCAGCTTGCGCAGCAGGCTGGCTTCCTTGGCGGCGTCGCGCAACGCGGCGTCAACGACCTTGGCGGCCTGTTCGGCGCCGCTCATGGCCAGGTAAACGCCGGATGAAAACACGGGATCGAGAAACGCAAAGGCGTCGCCCACCAGCACCCATCCCGGGCCGCCCATGCGGCGCGAGTCATAAGAGTAGTTGCCGGTGACGCGTACCTCGTTGCCGATGAGTTCGGCATGTTCGATGCGCTTCCACAATCCCGCGTTCTCACGCAGAGTTTCCAGTAGGAATTGCACGGTGCGGCCCTTGCGCCTCTTCAGATAATCAGGCCGGCATACGGCACCTACGCTCATGACTCCCCCCGGCAGCGGAATCATCCACATCCAGCCATGATCGAAGCGATAAATGCTGATGTTGCCGCCATCCTCCCCGGCCCGCGGCTCGGCGCCGCGAAAATGACCGAAGATGGCGGCACTCTGATGTTCCTTGTTTTTGCGCCTCAGTTGCTTTTTGGCGGAGAGAAACGTGTCGCGGCCGCTGGCGTCCACCACGTAGCGGGTCTTGATCGTGTAGCCGGTGCCGTCGGCACGGCGCACGCCGACGCGCGAATCGCGGGGATCCAGCTGCTCGAGCGCCACGACCTCGTGGCCCTCGCGGGCATCCGCGCCGCTTTGCCGGGCATGCTCGAACAGCATCTGGTCGAAATCCTGACGCCAGACCTGGTATGCATGCGGCGGACTGTCGCCGATGGCGCGGGCGAACCGGTAGGTGTTGTAGCCGTTTTCGTTGTCCGCTTCGAAGTCGGCGCCGGGCTTGTACACACCCAGGGCACGAACCTTCTCGAGAACACCGAGTCGTTCGAACACGGGTAGATTCATCGGCAGCAGCGATTCGCCGATGTGGAAGCGAGGGTGATGAGCTTTCTCCAGCGCGATGACCTTGTGGCCCAGCTTCGCCAGCAGGGTCGCGGCAGTGCTCCCGGCGGGGCCGCCGCCGATCACCACGACGTCGGACATCTCCTCGATCATCGCATTCAAGCTCGTTGCTCCAATTTTCTCTCGAATCCGGCATGTCGGCCGCGAACCACAGCGGCTCGCCGTGCGGCAAGCTTAGCGATTCCTTCGGCGCTTGACTTTGCCACCAATATGAACTGTAATTTCTGTTATGACAGAATTAACAGTAGTCAAGGATCTGATTCCGGAGGCGGTGCGTCAATTCATTCTGGAGTGGGGCAACTTGGGAGAGCGCTGGGGCGTGAACCGCTCGGTCAGCCAGATTCATGCGTTGCTGTTCGCGTCCAAGAGGCCCCTGCCTGCCGAAGACATAGCGGACGCGTTGGGCATCGCGCGTTCCAACGTCTCCAATTCCATCCGCGAATTGCAGAGTTGGAACATCATTCGCTCCGTGCCCATTCTCGGCGATCGACGCACGTTTTACGAGGCGGAAACCGATCTTTGGACGCTGGTATCGCGCATCGCCGCCGGGCGCAAGGCACGCGAACTGGATCCCGCCGCAGAGGTGCTGCGGCAATGCGTGGAACTGGCGAGAAATGACAAATCGGTGGATCCGGTGGTGGAGCGGCGTCTGAGCGAGATGCTGGAGTTCGTTGAGCGCACCGGACGCTGGTACGAGCAGATGATCGTGCTGCCTAGATCGAAAATCGCGGCGCTCATGAAATTGGGCAGCGGCATCGCGCGCCTGCTGGATCGAACATCGCATAGGACCTGACGCGTCATTCGTTTGAAAACCGCCAAAGCTAAAGCCAAGGGTGCGGGCGCTCGAGCGGTCCGCGCCGGGACGCCCCGCGCAACCAAGCGCGGCCGCGGCAAACTGGCTCCAGGAAACCGAGTGCGAGGACTGGACGCCGCTGAGGTTGCCATGGGCATGGACGACCCGGAAATCGCCGAGGTCGTCGCGCTGGTTCGCGCCGCCGGCGGCGCGCTCATCGGTGCCTATCGCGACCCATTGGGCGGCCGTCCGCTGGTGTTGGCCTCATTGCCGCTGAGTGCCGTGCAGCCAACGCCCTTTCAGCGCGACCTGTCGCCCACCCATGCCAAGCGACTGGCATCGAAAATCGATGAAACGGCTGCCTTCCTGGACCCGTTGATCGTGGTGCGCGGCGAAGATGGACGATTGTGGACGCCGAATGGACGGCACCGATTGGCGGCCGGAAAATTTCTCGGATTGAAGCAGATCACGGCATTGATTTCACCCGACGACACGCTCGCCTATCGCATCCTGGCGCTGAACACGGAAAAGGCTCATAACTTGCGCGATCGTAGCTTGGAAGTGATTCGCATGGCGCACAGCCTGGCCAAGCAGGGCGGCGTTGCGCGGGAGTCGCAATATGCGGCGCAGTTCGAGTCGGCTGAATTACTCACATTGGGTTTGGTATACGAGAAATCCTCGCTTTTTGCCGGCGGTGCATACAGCTCCTTTTTGAAAAAGGTCGATCGCTTCAGCGAACGCACGCTTGCCGTCTCGCTGCGCGAGCGCGAGAGCTACGCCTCGCGCCTGCTGGAGATCGACGCACAGGCAAAGAAAGTCATCGAGACGCTGCAGAAACGCGGCTTCAAATCACCCTACTTGCGCAACTATGTGGTGGCTCGCATCAATCCCGTACGCTTTCACAAAGCCAAAAAGGGCCAACTTAAGCCGCCGATGCCCATTGCGCAGGCGCTCACCCGCATGGCGGCAGCCGTCAGGAACTTCAAGGTCGAGTCCGTATCGAATGCGGACCTGGCGTGGGTGGCCGTGGGCGCGGCGGCGCAAGATTGAATCAGAGCCGGTCCGTCACCAGGACTCTGCCCGTAGCTCCCAGCGCCGTTTGTTTTTGTTGATTGCGGATACGGCCCCGCAAATCGACGATATCGCCCTTCAGCTTTCGACTGGCGGTCACTTTGGTCACGAGCCACTCCAGCTCGATGGTTTCGTCGGCATACACAGGCTTGTAGAACTTCACGGAGAATTCCAGTCCAACCATGGCGCCGTGCAGGGAGAAATGCGCAGCGGTGAGCCCGAGTATCAAGGCGGTGGTATGCGTTCCGCTGGCGATCAAGCGGCCGTAACGCGTGCCCTCCGCGTACACCGGATCATGGTGAAGCGGATTCGTATCGCCGGCCGCCAGTGCAAACTTCTCGACCGTCTCAGGCGAGAGTACGACCAGGGAACGGAATCGCTGGTGAGGAAACGGTCTCGTTTACGCAGCCTCGTGCTCGTGACAGACGGCCTCGACATTGTGGCCGTCGGGATCGAGGACAAACGCGCCGTAATAATTGGCGTGATAATGCGGGCGCGGCCCCGGCCCGCCATTGTCCATGCCGCCGGCGGCAATGGCGGCGGAATAGAACTGATCGACGAGCCTGCGGGTCGGCACTCGGAAAGCGACGTGCACAGCGGGCTTGTTTGGTACGCCCGCATTGATCCAAAAATCAGGTTTGGGAGGCTCGCCGAACCCGGCCACCGCCGTGCTGCCGGTCACTTCGGCCGAAAACTCCGCGATCAGTTCGTAGCCGATCGCGGCCAGAGCTTTCCGGTAGAACTCCTTGCTCCTGTCGAAGTCGCTCACGCCGACGCCGGTATGGTCGATCATGTCAGCGAGTATACGGCACCGGTCGATCCTGCAGCACAACGCCAGCCGGTCGCCGCTACCTTGCACTGCAACGTTGAAGTCGAGTCCATTGGCTCGAATCGACTGGAACGCAGTGCCTGCATCATCCGCCCCGCATGCTACTGTTCGCTCGATGGTAGCGGTCGGCGTGACCTTTTGCGTCATGAATTCGATGCCCGCGAGGGCATGGTGATCTAAAGCCCATGTCGCGTTTTACGGATCTCAAGCTATATTGGGAGGACTGGGGAGGTTACCCGGACAGGGACTACCCTTTCGGCAATCCGACGCTGACGTGGCTGATCGCATCCAAGGAAGCGGCAGCGCGTTGCGTGGTGCGCTCCGATGCAAAGGCAGCGATGGACGTGAGATGGAGTGCCAGTTGGGAGAAAGTGCCTTACGCGCTGGTCGAGCCGCTGCCGGCGCTGCTCAATGATGTTGGTGCGTTTGGCGCGCCGCAACCGCTGGTGGATGATGCCCCGGACGGCGACTATTTATCCGTGTGGGATTTGACGGGGGCTATTGGCGAGCGCCCGTTTCATCTGTCGGTAAAGTTCAGCTGCCCGGGGGAGATTTGGTCGCCGCTGGGTCATCGATTGCGCGACGCCTTGATGGAACTGCGCGTCAAACGTTGAAGTTCCTGATCCAGCAGAAGGCAATGGTCGCTGAAACCCGCCGACGAGACAGGTACGTGAGATGCGCTCCCGCATCGGCCGCCATCGTGGCCTTGCTCGGTTGCCAAACTGCATTGGCCGGCAGTGTGGGCGAGCAAATCAGTGCGGCCCTCGAACACTATCGCGTGGCCGTGGTGGAGTTGGACATCGAAAACGAGATGGCAAGCTTCGCCGAGGATGCGGAGCTTTCTCAAGGAAGCGACCCGCCGGTCCATGGACGAACGCAGATCCGCGCGCTGCTGCAGTCACAAGCCGGCTTCAAGGTGGTGGACTACGATTTGCATACGGCCGTGACGCAGGTCCACGGTCCGGTCGCCACCCAGAACGGCATTTATAGTCAACGCATCATTTCCCCGCAGCACGAGTCGAGAACCGTCAAGGGTATGTTTGAAGTACAGTGGTCCCGCCAGCCGGACGGATCATGGCTGATCACCCGCTTGCATACCGAGCCGGTCGAAGACGCTACCGGCGAGCCCTAAAGCCATGGCCATGCGCATCGAACTGGGAAAATTCGCAAACATCAACGGGCTGGAGCAGTGGCTCACCATTCGCGGCGACGACACGGCGAACCCCGTGCTGTTGATGGTGCCGGGTCCCGGCGCCGCCTTGAGCCGGATGGCGGATTTCTTTTCGCCCTGGGAAAAAGACTTTACCTTGGTCCAATGGGACCAACCCAATGCCGGCGCGACGCTGGCGAGGAGCGGCAACCCCGTCAGTCTGTCCATCGATCGCATCGTGCAGGACGGAATCGCGGTCGCGGAATTCGCCTGCCGTACGCTGCAAGTGCACCGAATCGCGGTGCTGGGAATATCCGCCGGCACCATCGTGGCCCTCAACCTGGCCAAGCGGCGGCCGGACTTGTTTTCGGCTTATATCGGCACCGGCCAGGTCGTCAACTGGGCGCACCAGGACACCTTGAGCTATGAGGCGCTTCTCGACGACGCTCGCAGTGCGGGCGACGACGCTATGGAGCTGGAACTCGAAAATCTCGGGCCGCCACCGTACGGGTGCAGCGCACACGATGCCATCAAGTCGAAGTACGCGGGCGCACTCACGGCAGCGGAACAACGTGCCTTGGCATCGCTCGATCCCTCGGTCATGGCCCGCATGCACGCGCCGCCCGCCGGCGCGACCTATGTCCCGGCTGGTTTGGAGGCAGGCGATATCAAAGCGGCGGCGGCGGCCGCGTACGAAACGTTGCGCGCGGAAATCGTTAATTTCGATGCGCACAGCCTTGGATTGGAGTTCGCCGTTCCGATGTTCTTTCTACAGGGGGAACTGGACGTATTCACCGTCAATTCGCAGGTATGGCTGTACGCGGAGGAAATTCAGGCGCCTGCAAAGGAATTCGACCTCATCGATGGCGGCGGTCACTCGGTGTTCTTGATGCGCGATGCGTTCTTGCAGGCGCTGAATTTTCACGTTCACGCAACCGCGCTCCAGAGGGCATCGCGGGCATTCAGCGACCCGTAAGATACCTCCTACAGGGCTTGAGGCGAATCACTATTGCAGGGCCCGACGAGTGGAGGAAGGATGTAAACTCAGGGGAAACAGCCAGGAGGCTTGCCATGTCAAGAGTACTCATCGCCGATGATCACGCCGTCGTGCGCTCGGGCTACAAGCAGTTCTTGGAGCTCGAACCCAGCGTTACCGATATTGGTGAAGCTGTCAGCGGCAACGACGCTCTGGATCAGCTGCGCCAGCAGGAATGGGATTTGTTGCTGATGGACATTCACATGCCCGATCGCAGCGGTTTGGATATTTTGAAGCATGTCATCAGCAGCTACCCGGATACGCGCGTGCTGATCATGAGCGGCCTGCCCGAGGAGCAATATGCCCGCAACGTGCTGCGCGCGGGGGCCAGCGGTTATTTGTCGAAGGGAGGCTCGCCGGAGGAGTTCCTGAAGGCGGTGCGCACCGTGCTCGCCGGACGCCGCTACGTCAGTGCGTATCTCGCCGAAGCGATGGCGGCGGATCTGGAATCCAAGCACGATCACAATCAGCCGCTGCATGTGCAACTGTCGACACGAGAATTTCAAATATTTTGCAAGCTGGCGGCGGGCGCCGCGGTTTCGCACATTGCCGACGAGTTGAGCCTCAGCGTCAAGACGGTCAGCACCTACCGCAGCCGAGTGCTGGAAAAGATGAGTTTCGCGTCCAATGCGGATATAACCGGATATGCGCTGCGCAACGGGCTTATACAATAAGCCGTGAGCCGTCCTCCGCTGCCGCCGTTCACGCTGGAAACTGCCGTCCAGAAGGCGCGCATGGCCGAAGATGCCTGGAACAGCCGCGATCCGGAGCGGGTAGCGCTGGCATACACGGAGGAGAGCCGCTGGCGCAACCGCACCGAGTTCCTGGAGGGCCGCGCGGCCATCGTTGCGTTTCTGCGCAGGAAATGGGCGACGGAAATCGACTATCGTCTCATCAAGGAGATCTGGGCGTTTCGAGACAACCGCATCGCAGTGCGGTTCGCTTATGAATGGCACGACGCGAAGGGCGACTGGTATCGAAGCTACGGCAACGAGAATTGGGAATTCGATGAGCAGGGACTCATGCGCCGGCGCATCGCCAGCATCAACGACGCGTCCATCGCGGAGTCCGAACGCAGGTATCATTGGCCGCTGGGACCGAGGCCCGCGGATCACCCTTCGCTCAGCGACTTGGGTTTTTGAAATGACAGACCACGCATCGTCGGCAATTGGCGCACTTCACAGCACATGAGGCCGCATCGAAAAGTAGCAAAAGCCGGCGTGCGCTGCGCACGGTTATGTCCCGCGGGATACGACGCAGTGCCCGGCCGCGATGCAACGAGGATTGCGTCCTAGGATCTTCGGGGCGCGGACGCAAGTTTTCTTGCCAGCGGTTTTTTCGCCGGCCGGATATGCGAGCTGAGCTTGTTGGCAACGTGCGGCAGGATTTGCGCCAACCTTGCAACGGCCAGCTGCGTGATGTCCCTCTCGAGCGCACGGTAAAGAGCGATCAACGATGCGCCGAATGCGGTGACTTGCGCGCCGCCGCCGCCCTTGCCACCCGTCGCGGCAACGGTCACCGGCTCGTCAAATGCCGCGTTCAGGCTGCTGACCAACAGCCATGCACGCCGGTAGCTCATCTTCAGGACACGCGCCGCGTCGGAGATGGAACCTGTGGCTTGCACGGCCTCGAGCAGTGCGATCTTGCCTGGACCCAGATTGTTGTTCTCCGCGAAGTCGATGCGAATGCGAATGGCAGGATCTTTCATCGGAATCTCGCTCCAAATGCTCTGTCCCGGCGATGATATACAGGAGCTGATCGATGTCGACGACCTTTCTGTTGAACGGCAAATCCACCGTACTGGATGCCGACCCCAGCATGCCCTTGCTGTGGGCAATCCGTGAGGTAGCGCGCCTGCACGGCACGAAGTTCGGCTGCGGCATGGCGTTGTGCGGCGCGTGCACCGTACACTTGGATGGACAAGCAATACGCTCATGCGTCACACCTCTAGCCTCGGTCGCCGACCGCAAAGTGACCACGATCGAGGGGCTGCAAAGCAAGCAGGCCCAGGCCGTAAAAGCGGCATGGATCGAGTTGCAAGTTCCGCAGTGCGGCTATTGCCAATCCGGTCAGATCATGTCGGCGACGGCACTGCTGGAGAGAACCGCGGCGCCGACCGATGCGGACATCGACGCCGCCATGAGCGGCAACATTTGCCGCTGCGCCACGTACGCGCGCATCCGCGCCGCTATTCACGCCGCCGCAGACACGGTGAAGGCATGAAGAACATGAGCGACATGCCCCTCCAAGCTGCGGCGCGGCGCGAATTCCTCAAGCATGCCGGCGCCCTCGGCGTGGTCTCTCTGACCATCGGCTTCGACTTGGGAAGTCCCGCACGCCGAGCTCAAGCCTTTGCGCCCCCGAGCACGACGACGTCATTGTTTGCCCCGAATGCATTTCTGCGCATCGGCGCCGACGACAGCGTCACGGTGATCTCCAAGCATCTGGAAATGGGCCAAGGATCGTACACCGGTCTTGCGACCATCCTCGCCGAGGAGCTCGACGCCGATTGGGCCCGGGTACGCGTGGAGAGTGCGCCGGCGGACGCCAAGCTCTACAACAATTTCACCTTTGGTCCCGTCCAAGGGACCGGCGGCAGTTCTTCGATGGCCAACTCTTGGTCGCAGTTGCGCGAGGCCGGTGCCAAGGCGCGGGCCATGCTGGTTACCGCGGCTTCCAACCAGTGGCGCGTGCCGGCATCGGAATTGACGGTCGAAAAGAGCGTCGTTCAGCACGCGGCGAGCAAACGCCAGGCGAGCTTTGGATCCCTGGTGAAGAGCGCCGCCGCGCTGCCGGTTCCCGCGACGGTGCAGCTGAAAGACCCGCAGCGCTTCAAACTCATCGGACAGAAGGTTGCGCGCGTCGATGTACCCGCCAAATGCGACGGCACGGCACAATTTACCCTGGACGTGGAGATGCCCGGCATGCTGGTCGCGCTGCTGCGGCGTCCACCGCTGTTCGGAGCCACCGTCAAATCTTTCGACGCCGGCCCAAGCATGGCCGTGGCCGGCGTCGTCAAGATTGTGCAGGTGCCGCGCGGCGTCGCCGTCATCGCCAGGAATTTTTGGGCCGCGAAGCAGGGCCGCGATGCGCTCAAGGTGGAGTGGGACGACAGCAACGCGGAGAAACGCAGTTCCTCCGCCATCATGGACGATTATCGCCGCCTTGCCGATCAACCCGCGCAGTCGGCTCGCAAGGAAGGCGACATCGCACCGGCGTTGAAGGACGCGGCTCACAGAATATCGGCGGCGCTCGAGTTTCCCTATCTTGCGCACGCTCCGATGGAGCCCTGCGACGCCGTGGTCAAGCTCGATGCCAAGAGCTGCGAGATCTGGGCGGGCGATCAATTTCAAACCGTCGATCAAGCGAACGCCGCGCGGACCGCCGGACTCGATCCGCAGCAAGTCAGCATTCACACCTTGTATGCGGGCGGCAGTTTCGGCCGGCGCGCCAACTTTTATTCCGACTACATCGTCGAGGCGGTGTCGATCGCAAAGGCCTACGGCGCCGACGGCACCCCGATCAAGCTGCAGTGGACCCGCGAGGACGACATTCATGGCGGCCTGTACCGCCCCATGTACTTTCACAAGATGGAGGCGGGGTTGAGCGCGGACAAAAAGCTCACCGCGTGGCGCCATGTCATTGTCGGGCAGTCCATCAAGGCCGGCACCCCGCTGGGCGGCCCGCCGGGTACGCTCGATGACACCTCTGTCGAAGGAGCGGCCAACCTGGCTTATTCCATTCCCAACATTTCGGTGGAACTGTCGACCACCAAGACCGGCGTGCCCGTGCTTTGGTGGCGCGTGGTCGGCAGCTCGCATACGACTTTCGCCGTCGAAACATTCATCGATGAGGTGGCGCATGCGGCCGGCGTGGACCCCTTCATTTTCCGCCGGCAACTGCTCGACAAGAGCCCGCGCATGAGGGCCGTGCTCGAATTGGCGGCGGAGAAAGCCGGTTGGAATACGGGGCCCATGCCGAAGGGCAAAGGCCGAGGCATTGCCGTCGCGGAAGCCTTCAAGACCTTCGTTGCGCAAGTCGCCGAGGTGACCGTGGACGACGCCGGCACCGTCAAAGTCGAGCGCGTTACTTGCGCGGTGGACTGCGGTACCGCCATCAATCCCGGCATCATTGCGGCGCAACTGGAGGGCGGCATCGGCTTCGGGCTCGGAGCAGCGCTCTATGGCGCCATCACGCTGAAGGACGGCCGTGTCGAGCAGAGCAACTTCAACAACTATCGGGTTCTGCGCATGAACGAAATGCCAAAGGTGGAGGTTTACATCGTTCCGTCGTCCGAGAATCCCACCGGAGTGGGCGAACCGGGAGTCGCGCCCGTGGGACCGGCGGTTGCCAATGCGATTTTTGCCGCCACCGGCAAACGCCTGCACGTATTCCCTTTCAACAAAGTCGACGCCGCGCTCAGGAGCTAGACTGATGTCTACGAAAAAACAGCGTGGCAGTGCGCTGCGTGCCATTTTGTGGACGCTGGCCGCCATCGTGATTGTCGGGCTCGTGGTAACGGGCTACGAGGTGTTCGGCCCGAAACCGACCGACTTTGCGGCGGGCAAGCGCGTGCCTCTGAATGCCTATCACGAAGCGGATCCAACCGGCGTTCCGGCCGAACTCAAGGACGCGAGTGCCATCGAACGGGGCGAATATCTGACCCGCGCGGCCGACTGCGCGGTGTGCCACACGGCGAAGGACGGGGTGCCCTTCGCGGGAGGCCGCCCATTCGTTCTGCCGTTCGGGACGATGTATTCGACCAACATCACGCCGGACACGCAGACCGGTATCGGCACCTACTCGGATGCCAATTTCCTGGACGCGGTTCATCGAGGCACCGGACGCGGCAATACCAAACTCTACCCAGCCATGCCGTACGCCAGCTACACCTACATGTCGGACGCCGACGCTCTGGCCATCAAGGCATACCTGTTTTCGCTCAAACCCGTGTACGCCCCCGCAATCCCCAACGCTCTTTCCTTCCCCTTCGACCAACGCTGGCTCATGAGCTTCTGGTCGGCGCTGTTCAACGCAGACAAGCGCTTCGAGCCCGTCGTCGATCGCGGCGCCGATTGGAATCGCGGTGCGTATCTGGTCGAGGCAATGGGGCATTGCGGCGAATGCCACACGCCGCGAAATCTTTTCTTCGCATTGAATAATCGCGAAAAATTCGCCGGCACCGTGCAAGCGGGCTGGCGCGCCTACAACATCACGCCGGATCGGAACGGCGGCGTGGGCACGTGGAGCGCTGCGGACCTTGCTCATTATTTGTCGGTGGGCCACGCCGACGGCCGTGGTACGGCGGCGGGACCGATGGGCGAGGCTATCGATGAGAGCTTGAGCCGCCTGAAGGCCGTGGACATTGCCGCCATGGTGACTTACTTGCGATCGGTGCCGAGCGTGGCTAGCTCCGATCTGCCCGAACCGAAGATGAGTCCCGCGCCCGCGCTGCAGGCGAGCGGCGCCGCCGAACATGGGGACGAGGGCAGCGAGCGCGGCGAACAGGTTTACGAGGGTGCATGCGCCGGCTGCCACGGGTGGACCGGGATAAGCCCGGTCATTCCCTTCGCGACCTTGACCGGTACACGCTCCATCAACGATCCGACGGCCAACAACGTCGCGCAGGTCATCATCGCGGGCGCGCAACGCCACTACGCAGTCGACTCCAATAACATGCCTGCGTTCGGCAGCACCTATTCCGACGCGGAGATCGCCAGTGTGGCCAATTACGTGACCGCCCGATATGGCGCGAAGGGCTCGGATCTCACGGCGGCGAGCGTCGCCAAGTTGCGCGCCGCCGATTGACCTCGGCAATATTCGGCGCAAGGCAGCGCCTCTGCCGATCGCCGCTCATGGCGCGCTCCTCGTTGCGTATTCGTCCGGACATCATTAGCCGGTACACTAGCGTCCGCACGATGGAAAACGTCAAACTGACCGAAATCGAATGGATTCTGCTGCTCACGGCGATTGCCGCGGGCGCCGTGGATGTCACCAGTTTTGCCCTGCTCGGCGGCGTGTTCGCCTCGGCGATGACGGGAAATTTTGCGCTGCTCGCCTATTATCTTGCGCACGGCGACTCGCTGGCCGCCATGGGCTCGGTGGTGGCCTTGACCGGATTCGTCGTGGGCTGCGCGCTCGGCGTGCTTCAGCGCCGCGGCCGCGCGCCGCGGCAGGCTTTGGCATTGCTGCTCGCCAGCGAAGTCGGCTTATTGCTGTTCTTCGGCTTGTACGCATTTTGGATGCCGCATATGCCGCACGCGCCGACCGATCATTTGCAGATTCTGCTTTTGGCGGTGGCGATGGGCGTGCAAGCGGTGATCGGGCAAACCATCAGCCTGACGACGATCGTGTTCACGACCACGCTGACCAAGCTGGTCGGCGCAATAGCCGACTCCATCGCCAACGGCGATACCTTGGGGCTCAAGGACATCAAGATCCAAAGCGCGGTGGTCGTCTCCTACCTGTTCGGCGCGCTGCTGGCGGGCGCCTTGATCGTGCATAAGATCATCGCCGTGGTCCTGCTGCCCTGCGTGGCCGTGGCGGCGGCCCTTGCCGTGCACTATTGGCCGGATCGAGACGCCGCGCCGCGCTAACCGGTTTGGGGGCGTGGTTGCTTCACCCAGGGCACACGGGCGAGGGCCGAATCACCTGTTCGGCGAAGCGCTCCATTTCCTGCGCCTGCGGACTCATCTGAAGCAACAGCAATCCCAAGCCCGCGGCTTCGAACGCCTGCACCCGCTCGCGGATCAGATCGGGCGGTCCCAGCAACTTGGGACGCAGGCCGCGGTTGGAAACCGAATACTCCTGCAGCTTCATCTCCCGTTCCAGCTGCGTTCCCGACAACCACTGATCGAAATTGCCGAAGCCCGGCGCCTTGGGATCGAGAGTCGTGATGCGCTCGACCTCGCGGCGAGTTTCAGCGTCGCTGTCGCGAACGATGGCGTAGGCCGCCATGCCGTAGATCATCGGCGGCTTTCCCGCGCGTTCGCGCCGTGCGCGCATGTCGGCGATCTTGGCCGCGATCACCTGCGGCTCATCGCCGTGCATGACATAGGCGTCGCAGCATTCCGCGATCATGTTTTTCGCGGCGTCGGATTCGCCGCCTGCATACACGGTGGGACGCGGCGTGGCCTTGGGCTTCGGGGAGCAGATGGCGTCGGTCAGCGTGTAGCGCGGACCCTTATGATTGAACACCGGCTGAGACCACAGTCCGTCCACCACCTGCAGCCACTCGCGGGTGCGTCCGTATCGATCGTCATGCTCATCGAAGGCGAGCCCGTATTGCACCGCCTCGTCGCGCCACCACGATGACACCACGTTCAGGCTGAGTCGGCCCCCGGCGATTCGATCGATGTTGGCGGCCTGTTTCGCGAACAATGCCGGCTGATGAAAATTGGGACGCACCGCCACCATCAATTCAATCCGCTCGGTGACCGCGGCAAGCGCCGCGGCCGTCGACCAGGCATCCATGGCGGGCTCGCTTACGCCCTTGATATCATTGAGATTCAATTCCGCGATCAGAGTCAGGTCATAGCCGATCTTTTCCGATCTTCTGACCAACCGGCTCATGTACTCCCAACTCGCCTCCATTCCCTCATCGGCGACGTTGCGCAGCCATCCGCCGAACACCGGCGCCCAGAAACCGTACCTCATGCCGCTTGTCTTCGCGCGCCGACGGTCTCAAGCAAATAATCCGCCAACTTTTCGTGCGGATCCCAGCCCAGCACGTCGAGCGGCTGCGCGACGAAATTGGACAGCGCGTTGATGTCGTAGAATTTCGCGACACCCGTACGATCGTCGATCATGTATTCGATGCCGCCGATATCGAGCCTCGCCGCTTGCGCCACGGCTTCCACCGCCTGAACGATCTCAGGCGGAGGATTGAACGCCTCGATGGCGATGGTGGGCTTGTCGACCATGCACACATCGGCCGGGCACAGATCGAAAGTCGAGCCAGCGCCGTTCAATGCGATGGCGTAGAGGAATCGGCCATTCAGCGTTTCGCAACGTACCACGCGGGCGCTGCGCGCCGGCACGTATTCCTGGATCAACGTCACGCCATCGACTCCGACGGGCGTCGAACGGGCTTGCACCTGCGCGTGCAACTCCTCGGTGCCGTTGTAGCGGGTGACCCCCGAACCTGAACCGCCGACATTCGGTTTGGCGATGATGGGGTAGCCGATTTGTTCGGCGGCGACGATGAGATCCTCACGTCGATGGACCACGCGCGTGGCCGGAACGGCGAGTCCCAAGGAGCGAAACAAGCTGAGCTGCCGCGCCTTGCTGGTATCGATGCCAAGTGCGGCCGAGCCGTTGATCACCCGCGCGCCGGCCAGCTCCCAATGCGCCAGCGCCGCGAGACTATAGAAAATGGCATGCTCGTTCTGCCTCAGGAACGACGACATGGCGAGGCGATTGAAAACCACCGGCGCAGGGACCGACAACACCTGCGGATCGAACAGATGGTCTTGGATGCGAAGCGGCATCCAGGAAATACCGCGTTGATCGAGCACCTTGAACAAGGGGGTAAACCAGGCAGGATGCTCGTAAAAAACAGCCAGATCGGCCACGCCAGTCTCCTAAGCGGTTATCGCCGGTAGTTATCGCTGACGGCATTATCCTGATTGCCTGCGTGTCCGGCCACTGTTGATGCGGTCGCGGGCTCGACCGTCCTGCGGATGCTCGGGCTGGTGACGCGCTATCTCGAGCAGCAGGGTGTCGCCCCGAACCAGTCATATTCACGCCTTCTATCGCGCCGATTGGCACATTCGATTGGTATTGAGGCCGCCCCTTCCTTCATGATCCCCGCAGGACGGTCCAGGAAGAGATGGGGGGGAACATGAGTTCATCGAACCGCGCACGTGCGGCCTGGCTCAAGGCGCTGGGTGCAACGAGCCTTCTCGCCGGCGCCGCGTGCGGAATAGCCTGGGCCTTGGACACCGGACCCCACGGCGCCATGCCGCTGGACGAGCAGCAAAAGCTGCTCGACAAAGCCATCGCCACGACACCCAGTGGCCCACCGCGAGGCGTCGATGGCGTTGCCTGGGCGACCATCTACATTCCCACGGACAATGCACCGACCCAGGAGCGCGTCGCGCTCGGGCGCAAATTGTATTACGACGTGCGTCTGTCGAAGGACGGTACCGTGGCCTGCGCCACGTGTCATGACATCAGCCGCGGCTTCACCGATCGGCGCAGCGTCTCGGAGGGCATCGGGGACCAGCTGGGGCAACGCAGTGCCCCGACGGTGATGAACGCAGCGTTCTTCCAAAGCATGTTCTGGGACGGACGTGCGGCGACGCTCGAGGACCAGGCCAAACTGCCGATTTTGAACCCCGTGGAAATGGGCCACCCCGATGCGGCAAGCGTCCTGGCCTCGATCAATGGTGATCCTGCCTATCAGGGCCTGTTTCAAAAGGCTTACGGGCGCGCGCCGAACTATGACGATGTCGGCCGCGCCATCGCCAGCTTCGAACGTACGCTCATATTCCTGGACGCGCCGTTCGATCGCTATTTGAGCGGCGACGCAAAGGCTATTTCGCCCGCGGCACAGCGCGGCTTGGAGCTGTTCAACGGCAAGGCTCGCTGCGTGAGCTGCCACATGATCAACTCCTCCAATCCGCTCGGCACGGACAACTTGTTTCACAATATCGGCGTGTCCGCGCGCAAGCAGAATTTCGAGCAGCTGGCCCAGAAAGGCCTGGCCGCCGTTCAGGCCAACGGCGACGAGAAAGCGCTCGACAAGCTGGCCATCGAAACCAATCTGTCGGAGTTGGGCAGATTCCTGGTCACGCGCCAGCGCCAGGACATCGGCGCCTTCAAGACCGAGCAGCTGCGCAATGTCGGCCTCACGGCGCCGTACATGCACGACGGCACACTGCGCACGCTGTGGGACGTCATGGACCACTACAACAAGGGCGGCGAAACCAACGCCTTTCTCGACGGCGGCATCGAGCCGCTGAACTTGAGCGAAAACGAGATCAACGACCTGGTGGCGTTCATGTTCACGCTCACCGACAAGCGCTTCGCGGAACAGAACGAAGCGGCATTCAAGGAGCAGCAGGCTCTGGCCGCGAAGCAACGTCCCTTCCGCGACGACGCCCTGGCCCATCGCGACATACTGCCTTTCGAGCAGCGAGTCATGGGTGCGGCGGGCCTGAAGTAACCGGAGTGAGTGCATGAGCAAGATACCGCATATCAAGAGCGTGGAAACGCGTTATCTCGAGGAGAGGGCCCGGCTGTTTCAGGGGTTGCAAAGTCTCGACCGGCGCAGCTTTCTCAAAGTGTCCACCGGCGCGGCGGCCGCCGCCCTGGCAGCGGGCGCCGCCAACCATTTTCACAGTTTCCTGCCGGTGAATGTGGCCTATGCGGCCGAAGGAGCCGCGCTGCCCGGATTCAGCTTTGCCTACATTTCCGACTCGCACCTTTACATCAAGAAAACCAATGAACGCTTCGTCCGGCAACTGCTGCGCGCGGTCGATGACGTCAACAAGCTCGACCCGCAGCCCGACTTCGTGTTCTTCGGCGGCGATCTGGCCCAGCTGGGACGCAAGGAAGAGCTCGATCTCGGCGCGCAGATTCTCAGGAACATCAAAGCGCCCGTGCACATGATGGTGGGCGAACACGATTGGTTCTACGACATGGGCCATCATTGGAACGAGCTGTTCGGACCGGAAAATTACAGCTTCGATCACAAGGGCGTGCACTTCGTCGTCCTGATGAGCGTGCACGAGAAGGACTTTTGGACGGCGCGCGGCATGGATGCGGCGGAGCGCATGCACACGGTAGCAGGCTTGGACAATGCCATGCAAAGCGCCTTCGAAGTCGGCGGCCCGACGCGCGAGTGGCTGAAGAAGGATCTCGACAAGGTCTCCAAGTCGACGCCGCTCATCGTGTTCTCGCACTCGCCGCTGTACAAGCTGTACCGTCCATGGAATTTCTGGACCGACGATGCGGAAGATGTGCAGGCTCTGTTGAAGCCGTTCGATCGGGTCACGGTATTGCATGGTCACACGCATCAAGTACTGGCCAACAGCATCGGCAATATTCAATTCCAGGGCATGCTGTCGACGGCGTGGCCATGGCCCTATGCTCCGCAAGGCATGCCGGCGCTCACCGTGCAGATGAACCGGCCCAATCCATTCGACAGCAACGACGGCCTGGGAGATGGACAGCTCACGGTGCATCCCGACGGCATGGTCGACATGCTGTACAACCTGTGGAATCGCAATCCAATGCAGGTCAAGGCCAGCTACCTGAGCAGCGGCGGCAAGAACGACAAACCCGTCATGCCGACCCTGGCCAGCTATTGATGCAATCGACCGGAGCAACGTCATGAAGAATTCTGTGTTATTCGTCCTGGTATTGACGGCAACCCTCGCCGCGAAAGCCGATGATCCGACGCCCGCGCCAGGTACGAAAACGGTCAAGCTTTGCGACAACAAGACCACGGTGCAGGTGTCGAACGACGCGCCCAAGACTCGCGAAGAGGGACAGAAAATTTCCGACGAGCTCATGGCGCAATGGAAGGAGACCAATCCCAACTCCACGTGGGAGCAGGGCGAGATCGAAGCACACCAGGTCGTGACGCCGGCGGACAACTCGCGACTCGTCGGCACCGGCCAGTCGTCGACTTATGGCGTCGTGACCCAACAGACCGTGGAGGTCTGGAAGAACGAGACTTACAAGACGGCGTTGTACGGCTCCAAGGTGTTTCACAGCGGCGACGAATTGGGCAGTGAAATCGCCGTGTCTTGCGATATGTGCCACCCACGCGCCGCCAACACGCATCCTGAGACGTACCCGAAATTCCAGCCTCAGTTGGGCAGAGTCGCCATGCTTCGCGACATGATCAACTGGTGCATCGAGCACCCGGTGCGCGGCAAGGTCCTGGCCGCGGACGATCCGAAGATGCGTGCCATGGAGGCGTACATCCTGGCGCAGCGCAAGGGAACTCCCTTGGATTACGGCAAGCGCTAAGAGATGCCTCGATTCGCTGAGAGGCCTTGATTCGCGGAGATGCCTTGCTGCGCCGCGGAGCGCAGCACGCTTTTCGCGCTCATGAGCACCGTGCGCGTGCCATTCGCAGGATTGTCCCTGATCAGGGCGGCAAGCAACGCCAGCTCGTGCGCCTTCGGATAGCCTTTGCGCCACACCAATCCCACGCGGCGGCTGGCGTTGGCGGATTTCAACGGCCTTACCACGAAGGAGCCTTGCGGGCCCTGCGGGGGCTGCGCGGCCAAGGCCGGCAACAGCGTACAACCGAAGCCCGCGGCGACCAGATGGCAGACGGTCTCGAGGCTGGCGGCACGAAAGTCGTCGAGATTGTCCTCGCCGCTGCTGGTTCGACCGCAGGCGGCGAGAGCTTGACCGCGCAGGCAATGGCCGTCCGCCAACAGCAGCATTTGTTCATCGCGCAGATCGGCTTCGCTCACCGTCTCTTGCTTCGCCAAAGGGTGATTCGGCGGGCACGCGAACCAGAACGGTTCGTCGAACAGGGGCGCCTCATCGAGATCGTCCAGATCCACCGGCAGTGCCAATAGCGCAGCATCGATTTGATGATTGCGCAGCCGCTCCAGCAAATGGTGCGTGAGATCTTCATGCACCACCAGGTGCAATTGCGGATACTGCGCCTTGACCAAGGGAATGAAGCGCGGCAGGAAATAGGGCGCCAGGGTGGGAAACACGCCAAGATTCAGCGGGCCCACCAGCGGACCCCGGGAAGCCCGAGTCGTGGACAGCAGGGCATCGACCTGAGCCACGATCTGGCGGGCGCGCTCGACCACCTCCTGGCCCAACGGGGTCATCGATATGGATTTGGCGTTGCGCTCGATCAGCGTGCAGCCGAGATACTCCTCGAGCTTCCTGATCTGGGTACTCATGGTCGGCTGCGAAATGTTGCAGTCAGCCGCCGCGCGCCCGAAGTGGGCACGATCGGCAAGTGCCACCAGGTAGCGTAATTCTCTGAGCGTCATTGCGAATTTCCCATGGCTTGTTGTCGGCGCAGTGCGCGCCCGAGCATTACAAGTCCAGCGGACAGCGGAATCAATAGGCGAGCGGCCCGCGTATTGGAATGAGCGGCATCTTGTACGGGAATATGGGGCCAAACGGGGCGATTGCGGGTAAAAATCGCCCCGGTCGCAAGCGTCAGCCATACTTGAGTGCGCCGCAGCGCGCCGAGCTCGCGAGTGACGCTACAGCAACGGCAGCGTGCCGGTGATGAGGTCCACGATGGCCGCAACATCCGGGCCGACTGCAACCGCCGTGTGCGTGGGTATGCCGCCGAACTCGGTCAGGCCGGCATCCAGTATGAGCGAGGCCACCAGACCACTGGATACGGCTTTCTCATGGATCGCGAGCAGTTCAGCTTCGGAGCTTACCGACACGCATATCTTGGTGAATCTGCCCGTAAGCCACGGCTCGATGCGAGCATCCAAGGGGATGACGAGATCGTTGCCTTCGCGGCGGGCCAGCTTCAGGATCGCGGCCATGGACGCGTGGGCGCCTTGCGCGACCATCTTGCCCTTGCGCATGTTCAAGTCCTTGCGGATGACGATGACCTGTTTGTACCCGGCGGGTGTCGTCATTGGGGCTCCTGAACAGCGTATCCCTTGGCTCGCAGCCGGTCGAGTATGCCGTCCTCTTTCAACAGCACGGTCATCGGCAGCACCGCGAAGCTGCTGCCATTCCTGTCGAGGGCGGCGTCCGCGGCCCCGAGCCACAGATCGGAGATTTGCGTACGAGCGCGTTCGTATTGATCGCGAAACTGCGGGACGGCGAGAAACGCGTCGAGGCAGGCGACCTCCTCGTCGGGATACGGCAGGCTGCGCAGCCCCTCGATGTCTCCCAGCGACCAGAAGTTCGCGCGCTGACGCATCGGCTGTAGATCGGTCTCGAGGCGCTCGATGGTCTTGGTGAAGCAAGCGATCTCGGCAGCCGGCGGAATCTTGCTGAGATCGTGAACGGCGCCTTTGGCGTCATCCACCTTCAACTTCAAGACGACGGACTGCAAGGGAACGTGATCCTTGCGCGCAGTTTTCTCGATGGAATCCCAGACCATCTCGTTGGAGGTGAGGCCGGATCGATCCAGGGCGTGCAGATACAAATCGAGTGCCGCCAGCATGGGTCGTTTGTGCTCATCGTCGTCTGCACCTAGATATTTGACGCGAAGCGCCAGCCAGCGAATATAGAGATCGTGCGGCAAAAGCTGCTCGAGCGTCCTGCCATCCGGACTCTTGCGTGCGCGCAGCAGCGAGGGAATGAGCGTAAGACCGCGAAAAAAGCCGATGTCCGCATCCACCCAAGGGGGCGATAGCACTACTTGGGAACTGGCAATGCGCTGATCCACCACCTGGGAGCGCCACGTCATGTTCTTCGGCAGGGGCTGCAGGGTCGCCAGAATCCATAGGTCGTGACCGCCCTTCGATACGCGCCACATGCCGGGACCGGGTCGCTCGCCCGTGACGAGAACCTCATCCAAAGATGCGGCTGCAGCGGCAGGCGCGGGCGAGGCAGGCGGCACCTGGCTCCAGCAAGCCGCGCTGAGGACGACCGATAAAAGTACGCAACCGCAGACCAATGAAGGAGATAGGCGCATGAGCCTCAACGGACAACCGCAATAAGCCAGAATACCCCCTGCAGCGGCCGCGATGACCGCCGCGGGTTAGCGCGTACCAATGCTCGGCGCTGTGCACCGCTAGTGCTTGCACTGGCGATGCCTGTAAAATACTGGCCGGCGGGTTGGCGGGATATAAGTTCGTAGGCGCGGCGGGGCCAGCAAAATTTTATGCCAATAACGCAGCTCACCTTCGAGACGGTGCGAGAAATCGCACTTGGATTAACGGACGTGCAGGAGGGCACATCCTATGGCGCTCCCGCGCTCAAGGTTAACGGCAATATGTTGGCCTGCGTGCCTGTCAACAAGTCGGCAGAGCCGAACTCCGCGGTTTTCCACATCGATTTCGATTTGCGTGGCTCGCTGATCAAATCGAACCCCGACATTTACTACATCACCGATCACTACGCCTCGTACCCAACGGTGCTGGTGCGACTCTCGAGCATCAGCCGCGGCGAACTGCGCGAACTGCTGGGGCTGGCGTGGAGTTTCGTCGCCGCGAAAAAGCCGGCGCGCGCGCGCAACCTCGAGTCGAAATCCAAAAAGCGCCCACTCCAGCCGGGCAGGCCGCGAGGCAACCGCGCCGGGCGCTGATGCTCGGCTGCGCTTCAGTTGGAGTCGATCGGTGCGGCCTGGGGCATTATAATACTTCTTTGCCAGGATTAGCTTTCTTCAGGATTAGAATGCATTTTACGAACTGGGCAGCCGCCGCTGCCCTCGCTTTCCTCGCACCTTTGTCGTGCGGTGCTGCCAGCGGCACGACCGAGGGCTATGCACGGCTGGTTAAGCAAGTCGCGCCCAGCGTTGTGACGGTCATGGTCGAGGAGAAGCGCGTGAGCGCTGGACAGCGCGCCGCAGAATTGGCGACCTCGGTGAGCTCCAACGACATCAGCGCGGTGATCCGGCGGCTGCTGGCCGGAAACCTCGGGAACCCGGACGATGACAGGCCGACGGGGGCGCTGGGTTCAGGATTCGTCATTCGCGCCGATGGACTCGTTGTCACCAACCGGCATGTCGTCAACGGTGCTCTCAAGGTGAAGGTCAGGCTGTCGGATGGCCGCGACTTTTCCGCGAAAATTCTCGGCGCCGATGCGGTAACCGACATCGCGCTGCTGAAGTTGGACGGTGTCAGGCTTCCTGCCCTACGCCTGGGTTCCTCGGAATCCGTATCGGTGGGAGACGCGGTGATCGCGATCGGCAATCCTTACGGTCTGGGCCAATCGGTGAGCGCCGGTATCATCTCGGCGCGCGCCCGAACGCTCGAGGATGATCCCTACATCGACTTCCTGCAAACCGATGCCGCCATCAATCACGGCAACTCGGGCGGTCCCCTGATGACGCCGGATGGGGTGGTCGTGGGAGTGACCTCCGCAATCTTCTCGCCAAGCGGTGGCTCCGTCGGATTGGGATTTGCCATCCCCGCCGAAACGGTGACCGCTGTGATCGGGCAACTCGAGACCAAGGGTCATGTCGCGCGTGGTTATATCGGCATCTCTGCTCAAGAGGTGACGCCCATACTGGCTAAAGCGCTCGGTATGAAGGCGCCCGCGGGAGCGCTGATCGCTTCGGTAGACCCGACAGGACCGGCCAGCCGCACATTCGTACCCGGTGATGTGTTGCTGACCATCGGTTCAAGTCACGTCACATTCAGGAATATGAGCAAAATCACGGCGCGTCTGATGCCGGATGCATTGGTCACCATGACCTTGCGTCGTGACGCCAAGACGACATCGGTCGCGATGAAGATCGGACGCTTGCCCGAACCGCCGCAGGACCCGGCGCTCAACGGCGACCTGGATACCTGGGTGCCGGGGTTGCAGTTGGCGGTCGCCAACACCACCGAAGACATTCGCAAAGCGGTCAAGGCTAACGACGAGCCCAGCGGCTTGATCGTGACTCAACTACGCCCCGCGGGTCCCGGTTCAGTGGCAGGGCTCAAGATCGGCGATGTCATAACCCATGTCGGCAACAAGCAATTGATCGACGTTCGGGATGTCAAGGGAATACCTGCGCCGACACCCCAGGCACCGCTATTGGTGCGCGTCGTCAGGGACGGCAATGCAACGTTCGTTGCGATCACGGGTGAGAGCGAGCTCTGATCAGAAGTGGAAGATGGCATCCATGGCCAACATGGCTTGGGATTTCTTACCGCCGTTTTGCGGGTAGTTTAAGACTTGTCCATGATTGGTGAAGCTACAGGTCGATACGCCTGCCTCGGCCGGCGCGTAGCATGGGTTATCGTAGGCATAGCCGGTGATCTGATGGTTGGGCGCCGATATCTCGCGTTCGTAGCGCGCCTCGGGGCGCAACTCCACCACATCCCCGATCCAATGCGTGTAACCCAGATCCCATTCCAAAAATTGACCCTTGAACCCGGTCCTCTGACCGCTGGCATCGTTCAACCAGTCGGTCCGGAAGGTGAAGATATTGTGCGGATTGTAGGTGTAGTTCACATAGTTGACCGCCGCATATTCATGCGAGGTGCAGTACACCAGCGCGATGTTGTTGCATTGGGCGCCGTCCGGCGCGCCGATGTTGTATTCCGGCGTCGGGAACATCGCCGCCAGAATCGCCCGCCCCTGCGGGTTCAGAGCATCCGGCGTGTCCTTCTCCCACATGTACCACACCTCCGTATCCATGTGCCAATGCTCGTTGAATTTGTGGTACCAGGTCGCCACCGCGTGCTGCACGTTGTTGTAGCCGAACTTCTGATTGTTCAAGCCGTTCATGCAGGGGTAGAACGCATCGTTGCCCGAATCGGTGGTGTAGGTGATGCAGGCTGCGGGCGTCGGCTGCCGAAAGTGCTTGTCGGTCGGCGAGATATCTTGGCCGCCGGACAGCTCCAGCTGCACCTTCCAGTTCTTGCTCAGCATCGTGGTGGACACGATGCCGGTCTGCGTAAACGGATCATAGGTATACAGCAGCGAGTGCGTATAGGTGATGTTGTTGGGCGCCAGCTGCGCCTCGATATCCGGAATGGAAATGTAGCGTCCCACCCGCACATTCTCGCCCTCGAAGAAATGCGGGAAATAAAAATCCAGATAGAACATCACCGGATCGAAGCCGTACAGCCGCTCCTCTTCGGTGTACTGATAGCTCAAGTAGCCGTTCGAGAAGGTGTATTTGTAATCCGTCCCATAAATGCCCGCCACTCGAAAACCCCAGTCGAAATGGTCGCGCTGGATCTCATCCGGCGTGCGCTCGAAGTACAGCGCCGCCTGGTCCAGCTGAACCGTGTCCGGCTGCACCGCATAGGCGGCCGGAAAGTTGCCGCCCGTGCCGGTGAGTTTGTTGAAGTTCGTGTTCGAGGTGCTGATGTTGGCGCCCGGCTCGATCCAGCCATAAATGACGAAGCGGCTGTCCTTCCATGCCTTGCCGTTCGGACCGCAGTAGATCGCGTCCATCAGCGCGCTGCTGTACATGTTCTCATAGCCGAGTGCATTCGTGCCGCCCTGGTTCCACGTCGCGTAGGGCCAGGGCGGATTCGATATCGGCGGCGCGGCCAGGTCCTTCCGGTGGCCCGCCGCCTCCTCGTCGAATGTCGCATCGGGCGTGGCATTCGGGTCCGGTGCTGCTGCTGCCGCCGCCGGCGCCTCGTCCGGAAATAAATGCTTCTTATAGCTGTCGCTCAAACGCTTCCAAAAACCCTCATCCTCCGAACCCTTCACACAGCCGTCCACCGGCCCGCTGTCTGCCAAAGCCGCGACGCTGACAAAACTGAGCGCACCGAGCGCGAACAGACAACTGGCTACTCGGGTGAATTTGCGCGAACGTCGCCGTCCGTGCGCGCCATCCTTCGATATATGTCCGCCAGCAAAACGCATTTTTTGTTTCGACATCCCCACAGGATATTCGGCAGCGCGTTAAGAAGGTGTTGAGATTTTGCGCCGCGTCGTAAAGATTGCGTTAAAAAATGACGTCGATTGCTAGGCCTTGGGCTTGCCGGCGCGTGGCGCAAGCATGGCCCGTTCGATTAATTCGGCCTTGTCTTTGTCGCTGAACTTCTTCGGCCGCTGCCAGCCGTCCACCGTGAGCTGGCGGGATCTTCCCAAGGACAGCTTGCCGTCCGGCGCGCCATCCGTGATGGTCGAGCCCGCGCCGATGGTGGCACCGGCGCCGATGCGCACCGGTGCCACGAGCATGCTGCCGGAGCCGATGAAGGCGCCGTCCTCGATGATCGTGGGCCACTTGTTGGCGCCGTCGTAATTGCAGGTGATGCTGCCGGCGCCGACGTTCACGCCGCTGCCCACTCGGGCGTCGCCGAGGTAAGTCAAATGATTCGCCTTGCTGCCCTCGCCCATTTCCGTCGCCTTCACCTCCACGAAATTACCGATGTGCACGTCCGCATGCAGCACGGTTTGCGGCCTTAGGCGAGCGAAGGGGCCGATGCGGCAGTTTTCGCCGACGACGGCGTTTTCGATCACGCAATTGGCGTTGATTTGCGTGCCCGTGCCAATTTGCGAATCGATGATGAGGCAATTGGGACCGATCTTGACGCCGCTCGCGAGCCGCACCTGGCCGATGAGAACCGCATTGACGTCGATGAACACATCGCGGCCCACGGTCACATCCCCCCGTATGTCGATGCGCGCCGGGTCCACCAGCGTGGCGCCGCACAGCATCAGTTCGTGCGCGCGTTCGCGCCGGTGATGTGCCTCCGCTTCGGCAAGCTG
>Ga0116129_1000500_pt1 | contig 25253 bp, 22 predicted proteins | sample June2015DPH_17_2_FD_89732 | JGI IMG/M metagenome (GOLD analysis project Ga0116129, IMG submission 89732) | Peatland microbial communities from SPRUCE experiment site at the Marcell Experimental Forest, Minnesota, USA - June2015DPH_17_10 | ecosystem: Environmental > Terrestrial > Soil > Wetlands...
ATCTGCAACAGCCGCAGGGCCTGCGTCCCCTTCGCTTCATGGGCCGAAACCGTCCCCTGGAAGCGCAGATGTCGAAGATCATCGTCGAGGTCCACGTGCGCGCCGGGCATCGACAGGCTGCGGATGATCGGCAGTGGATTACCTCCCTTGGCGGGGTCAGTCCATTGCCAGTTCGCATGCCCCGTGGAATCGCGCACCAGGTGCAGCGCCGCGCCTTCCAATGCGAGTTTCTCGATGACAAACGAACGACCGAACCAGGGCATGTCGATTACCAAGGTGATCTTTTCGATCTCTGCCGCAGGTCCCGCGGGTCTCCACGGCGGACTGCCGATCGTCACGCGCTCGGCGACTATCTGGGGGTGTAAGGAGAGGACATGCGCATGAAAGGCGCCATCGAACTTGACCGGCCGGCCGGCGTGCGCAGTCATGAACCGGATCAGCGGCTCACGGAAATGACCCGAGTCCACTGCCATGGCGAGTCCGACGATCGCCACGAGCACAACCGCCACCGCAGCTACCGCCAGCAATGCCCATCGAATGACCAATGGGCTGTTCATTCGATCAGAATTGGGACGTCAAGGTGATGGGCCGGTGAACCATTGCAGCCCTCCGGGGCAATTTATTGAACGAGCTGCCTTAAAAGGTCGCTTGAGTATAGTCCGAGTTTTCCCATGTTTGGCCACGAGGATGGATTTTAGAGGGAAGTAGTCATTTATAATTATGTACTTATTTCAATATTAGATAAATCACATGAGAAATGGCCGCAAGTGGCTTGTCCTGCGGATGCTTTTATTTCCTGCGACATGAGTTTGCCATTCTCCCCGGCAGAAACTATAAGGCGCGCGCATACTTACGCTGTACTGTTGGTAAGCGACTTGGAGTCGCTGTCGAGTTACGGAAGGCGCAATGAGCGACATTGTCTTGGCCACCGGCGTGCAGTTATCGCGCGATCTGCCGGCCGGCGCTACCAGAATTCCACGTCAGGAGTGGCTGGGACCCGCGTCCCCGCCGAATCGCTCCACGGATGACGGGGATGGCAGCGAATCGTCGACGATCCGCCTGGTCGGGCACAAAGTGCTTGCGCAAGGGGCGGGCAGGACGCCGCGCAATCCGCAGGCGCAGGAAGTCGCTCAGACCGCGAATCCGGGTCGCGATATCCAGCCGGTGCAAGTGCCGTCCGGCAATACCGGTTCGCTCAGCATCTACACGGCGTCGGTGACCAGCGCATCCTATGCCAACCGCGCCATCGCGACTTTCTCGCAGCAGTTCAACGGCGTTGCCGCCACCAAAGGTACTTACGTAGATATTTACGCGTAGTACCTCGGCACGGTGATGTTGACCGTCAAGCGGTCAACAACATAGCGATTTTGTGATCGAATTCCCTCTTTCCACGTCATCCGATACGGCATTTGCGCGTTGCCCACCAATATAGCCTCGCTCGCCGGCGAAGCGAGCGGGGTTGCGTGGTATCACCAGGAGCAATGCCGTTGAATCGCTCGTCTCGAAGTCAACTTTGGGCTCTTTTCGTTCTATGCGGCAGCCTCTGCGGAACTCTCGTGGCGCAGGCCGACGCGGTGTCCGTCGTGCAAGTGTTGCGAGAGGGAGGGTGCGGCGGCACTGTGCCGCCGACCCCGCTGCTTCACCCCAGCACCATGCTGGATCAGGCCGCACAGCAGTGGGCAACCGGCCGCTCGCTCTCGGCGGCGACGGAACTCAGCGGCTACCAGGCTGAGGCCACCGCAGGATTGCACATCAAGGGTCCGGACTCATCCGTCCTCCAACTCATCAGGAAATCCGAGTGCCGCACGGTTGCGGACAAACGCATGCACGACATTGGCGCTTATCGCCATGGGCAGGATACCTGGCTCGTGCTGGCGTCGGCATATGTGACGCCGGCGCCCTCACGAGCACCGATGTTCGCATCGCGCGCGCTGCAGCTGGTCAACGAGGTGCGGGCCCGCGGAGCGCGATGCGGCGAGCGATCGTTTGCGCCCGCGGGGCCTGTGAAGCTGTCCGGGACGCTGGTGGACGTCGCGCTTGGGCATGCCAGCGACATGGCCCAGCACAATTATTTCGAGCACGAGGATTTGACCGGACATTCGCCTGCGGATCGAGTCCGGGCGGTCGGATACCGAGAAAAACTGGTCGGCGAGAACATCGCCTACGGCCCGAAATCGGCCGACGAAGTGGTGCAGGGCTGGCTCGATAGTCCGGGGCATTGCGAGAACATCATGGACCCCCGGTTCGAGGAGATGGGCATCGCCTACGCGGCGGGACAGGTTTCCAAGCACGGCCTGTACTGGGTTCAAGTGCTCGCGGCTCCGCGCGTTGCGACGCGAGCCCGGGCGCAAGCCGAAACGCGAGCCGTGCTGTGAGATGAGGCGCTATTCGCGGCTCGATCCGGACAGCACCTTGATGACGCGTTTTTCGCCGCTGCCGACATACGTCTGCTCTCGATAGACGACGGCGCTGCCGGTGCGCACTTCCACAATATGTTCGCCCGCCGCCACAGTCAGAACCTGCGGCTTGTCACTGAGTTCCGCGGCCTGGCCATTTTGCACATTGTCGATGAACACGATCGAACCCGCCGGAACACCGGTTACGATGAGTTCAGGCGGCGCGGGCACCTGTGGGCGCGGATGAAACCAACTGCAACCGGACAGGCAGGCCAATGTCGTTACAAACAAGAAGATCTTCAATCGAGGCTCCCACATTTCGCTCCCCTGAAACCAGAGTACCACAGGAAGTGCGAGGCTCCAGGAGAGCGCTCTCAGGCTCGCAAAGGCCGGTTCCGGGCACTACCGAGCTTCGACCGAGGACGGTCGGCCCAGACTCTTGCTATGCATTTCGGATTCGATTCGATCTGCGCAATTGATGCGAGCGCTTGCATCCTCTTCTGCCTGCCAGCGAGAAAGGGTCTCTTCGACCTTCATAATCACTCTCTGTCACATTTGAAATAATAATTGCGTATAGAATGATTGTATTCCGGAGCGATTTTGTTCGCTGCACGGTCTTGCGCCACTGACAATCCCGCATTGCGTGATCTGGCGATGAGTAATATATTCGTGGCAGCAGCCTATTGTGGCAGGGCAGCGGGCACCCCCGTTGCCGCTGCTGCTTATCCGATAGATCCGAAGCCCAGGATCGAACTCCGTAGCACGTCGCGGCCACCCTAAATTAGGAGCAGCAAGATGAAAGCAACCCAATCCCTGTATCGCGCCGGTCAGAGCCTCTGGCTCGACAACATCACGCGCGATCTCCTCACGAGCGGCACACTGAAGCGCTACATCGACGAATGGTCGATCACCGGGCTGACCTCGAATCCGACGATCTTCGATCAGGCGATCAAGAACGGTACCGCGTACGACGATGCGATCCGCAGCCGCCTCAAGGCAGGCGGGGCGGGCGAGAGCCTGTTCTTCGAGATCGCGCTGGAAGACATCACCCGGGCGGCAGACCTGTTTCGCCCGGTCCACGAACGCAGTTCCGGAGCCGATGGCTGGGTCTCGCTCGAGGTCTCCCCGCTGCTCGCTTACGATACCCACACGACCTTAAGTGCGGCCAAAGATTTGCACGCGCGCGCCGGCCGCCCCAATGTCTTCATCAAGATTCCGGGAACCGCCGAAGGGTTGCCCGCGATTGAAGAAGCTATTTTCGCAGGCATTCCGATCAATGTGACGCTGCTGTTCTCCGCTGAGCAATATGCGGCAGCGGCGGAGGCCTATATGCGGGGCATCGAGCGCAGGATCGCAGCAGGCTTGAATCCAAACATCGCTTCGGTCGCGTCGCTGTTTGTCAGCCGGTGGGACGTTGCGGTGGCGGGGAAGGTGCCCGCGCCTCTCACCAACACGCTCGGAATCGCGGTCGGGCAGCGCGCCTACTCGGCCTATTCGAAGCTGCTGCAGTCACCCCGTTGGCGGCGTGCGTTCAACGCCGGTGCGCGTCCGCAGCGGCTCCTCTTTGCCAGCACGGGCACGAAGGACCCGAAGGCCTCCGACATCCTGTACATCAAGGGGCTCATTGCGCCGCTCACGGTCAACACGATGCCGGAAGGCACGCTCAAGGCCTTCGCCGATCACGGGGAACTGGGTCCGGAGCTGAGCGCGGACGCCGCCGACTCCGAGCGCGTGCTTGCCGAGTTCCGCAAGTCCGGCGTGGACCTCGATGCGCTTGCCGCGAAGCTGCAGAAAGAGGGGGCAGCCTCGTTCGTCGCCTCATGGAACGAGCTGCTCGGTGTCATCTCCTCCAAGAGCGCATCGCTGGCGAAAGCGAGCTGAAGACTAAGGATAGGATTCCCATGAGCAAGAGCATTCCCCCGCTGGTAGAGCGCCCGGCCTGGACCGCATTGCAAGCGCATCACAAGCAGGTCGCGCCGATGCATCTGCGCAAGCTGTTTGCGGACGATCCCAAACGCGGGGAACGCCTCACGCTGGAGGCCGCCGGCATCTATCTCGACTACTCGAAGAACCGCATCACCGATGAGAGCATGGCGCTGCTCGTGCAGCTCGCGGAGCAGTCCGGCTTGCGTGAGCGCATCGACGCCATGTTCGCCGGCGAGCACATCAACGTTTCCGAGAACCGGCCTGTCTTGCACGTTGCATTGCGTGCGCCGAAGGGCGCACAGATCCTCCTGGACGGGAAGAATGTGGTACTCGAGGTCCAGGCGGTGCTCGACAAGATGAGCGACTTCGCGACCCGCCTGCGCAGCGGCGCCTGGAAAGGTCACACCGGCAAGCGCATCCGCAATGTCATCAACATCGGGATCGGTGGTTCGGATCTCGGGCCGGTGATGGTATACGAGGCGCTCAAACACTATAGCGATCGCTCCATCACGTTTCGCTTCGTATCGAACGTCGATGGCACCGACTTCGTCGAAGCCGTCCGGGATCTCGATCCGGCCGAGACGCTGTTCATCGTCTCTTCGAAGACCTTCACGACGTTGGAGACGATGACCAATGCCCACACCGCGCGTGCCTGGTCGGTTCAGGGCTTGGGCGGCGACCAGAAATCCGTGGCCAAACATTTCGTTGCCGTCTCCACGAATGCAACGGAGGTGGCGAAGTTCGGCATCGATACTGCGAACATGTTCGAGTTCTGGGATTGGGTCGGCGGCCGCTATTCCACCGATTCGGCCATCGGGCTGTCCACCATGCTCGCGATCGGACCGGACAACTTCCGCGCTTTGCTCGGCGGTTTTCACGAGATGGATGAGCACTTCAGAAACGCACCCTTCGCGCGCAACCTGCCGGTGATCATGGGTTTGCTCGGCATCTGGTACAACAATTTCTTCGGCGCGCAGACCGTGGCCGTGCTGCCGTACGAGCAGTATATGAAGCGCTTTCCCGCCTATCTGCAGCAGCTGACGATGGAGAGCAACGGCAAACATGTGACACTCGAGGGCCGGCCGGTCGCGTACGATACCGGTCCCGTCTATTGGGGCGAGCCCGGCACGAACGGCCAGCACTCCTTCTACCAGCTGATTCATCAGGGCACACGGCTGATCCCCTGCGACTTCATCGCCTTCGCGCAGGCGATCAACCCGCTCGGCGAGCAACACGACATGCTGCTCGCCAATGTGTTCGCGCAGGGCGAGGCGCTCGCATTCGGCAAGACACCGGAGGAGGTCAAGGCCGAGGGCTCGCCCGACTGGCTCCTGCCGCACCGGACCTTCGAGGGCAACCGGCCTTCCAACACCATTCTGCTCGACCGGCTGACCCCGGCGGCGCTCGGCAAGCTGGTCGCGCTTTACGAGCACAGCGTGTTCACACAAGGGGCGGTCTGGCAGATCGACTCGTTCGACCAATGGGGCGTCGAGCTCGGCAAGGTGCTGGCCAAGCGGATCGTTCCGGAGCTCAACTCCCACCAAGCGCCCGCGCTCGGGCATGACAGCTCCACGAACGCGCTGATCCGGCGTTATCGGAACCTGAAAGATACCCATTGAACCACAACCGCGGCCGGGCGCCGCGGGGCCACACGAGGAGTGCAGCATGCAACTGGGAATGATCGGTTTGGGCAGAATGGGCGCAAACATGGTGCGGCGGCTCATCAAAGGCGGACACGACTGCGTGGTTTTCGATACCTCCGCGAAAGCAAGGGATGATCTCGCGAAGGACAAGGCAACGGCCGCCACCTCGTTGCAGGATCTCGTCGCGAAGCTGCAGAAGCCCCGTGCGTTGTGGCTCATGGTCCCCGCGGCGATCGTGGACAAGATGATCGCGGACCTTGTGCCGCATTTAGAGAAGGGCGACATCTTGATCGACGGCGGCAATTCCTACTACGTCGATGACATCCGCCGTTCGAAGGAGCTCGCTCCGCGCGGCATTCACTACGTTGACGTAGGTACGAGCGGCGGCGTATGGGGCCTCGAGAGAGGCTATTGCATGATGATCGGCGGTGAAGTCGGGACGGTGCAGCGCCTCGATCCGATCTTTGCAACTCTCGCTCCGGGCATCGGCACCATCGAGCGCACTCCGGGCCGCGAGAAGATCCAGGGCACCGCAGAGCGGGGCTACTTACACTGCGGACCCAGCGGCGGCGGCCATTTCGTCAAGATGGTCCACAACGGCATCGAGTACGGGATGATGGCTGCGTATGCCGAAGGCCTCGACGTATTGCGCGCGGCCAATGTGGGCAAGCACGTGCACGAGATCGACGCAGAAACCACGCCGCTGCGCGATCCTGAATCGTACCAATACGACTTCAACCTGCCAGATGTCACCGAGGTGTGGCGACGGGGCAGCGTAGTAGCCTCTTGGTTGCTCGATTTGACGGCGGCCGCTCTGACGCAGGATCCGGTACTTGCGAAGTTCGCTGGGCAGGTCTCGGACTCCGGGGAAGGACGGTGGACCATCAAGGCCGCCATCGACGAGGGTGTCCCTACACCCGTGCTCACCACCGCGCTGTACGAGCGGTTCAGCTCGCGGGGCAACGCGGTGTTTCAGGGCAGGCTGCTCTCGGCGATGCGCTACGAATTCGGAGGACATTTGGAGAAGCCGGCGACTGGCGAGGCAGGCAACGCCGCTAAAGAGAAACGATGATGAGCGAGTTCGAGAGCGACGCGCTGGTCTTCTTCGGCGCCACCGGAGATCTCGCCTACAAAAAGATCTTCCCGTCGCTGCAGGCGATGATCAAACACGGCACGTTGAACGTGCCGGTCATCGGCGTTGCCAAGAGCGGATGGACGCTCGAGCAACTGCAAGCGAGAGCCCGAGACAGCCTCGAGAAGCATGGAGGCGTTGACCCCGCGGCGTTCGGCAAGCTCATGCAGCTGCTGCGCTACATCGATGGTGATTATGCCGAGGCTGCAACGTTCCAGGCCTTGAGAAAGGCGCTGGGCGATGCCAGCCGTCCGGCTCACTATCTGGCGATACCGCCGCTTCTGTTCGGCGGGGTCGTGGAACGATTGGCTCAGGCAGGCTGCGCGCCCCCGGGATCGCGGGTGGTGGTCGAGAAGCCTTTCGGCCACGACCTGGATTCCGCGCGGGCGCTCAACCGAATCCTGCTGGGCACTTTCGACGAGGACCGCATCTTTCGCATCGACCATTATCTCGGCAAGCGGCCGGTGCACAACATGCTCAATTTCCGTTTCACCAACGCCTTGCTCGAGCCGTTCTGGAACCGTGAACACGTCGAGAGCGTGCAGATCACCATGGCGGAGGATTTCGGTGTCGAGGGGCGCGGTGCCTTCTACGACCAGACCGGGACGATCCGGGATGTCATGCAGAATCATCTGTTCCAGGTCCTGGCGAATCTCGCCATGGAGCCGCCTGCGCGGACCGACAGCGAATCGGTACGCGATGAAAAGGTCAAGGTGCTGAAATCGATGCCCTCGGTCGAGGTGCAAGCCGTGGTACGCGGCCAGTTCCGCGGCTATCGCGACGAGCCAGGTGTCGCAGCCAATTCGCAGGTGGAAACCTTCGCGGCGATGCGGCTTGCGATCGACAGCTGGCGCTGGCGGGGCGTGCCATTCTTCATCCGCTCGGGCAAATCGCTCAAGGCTACGTGCACCGAAATCGTCGTGCGTCTGCGTCGCCCACCGTCGGTCTTTGCGGGAACCCCCGCGTCGAATTACGTGCGCTTTCGCATCAGTCCGGACAACGAGGCTGCGATAGGCGTCAATGTGATGGATGCCGAAGAAAAAGGCAATCAGATCGCGGAGTTGCTGGCTCACCGCGTCCCGGGCCTCAATGAGAGGGACGCATATGAGCGGGTACTGAGCGATGCGCTGGCCGGCGATCGCACGCTGTTTGCGCGCGAGGACTACGTCGAGGAGGCCTGGCGTATCGTCGATCCCGTACTCAAGGCAGCTACCCCGGTCTACCCCTACGAGCCAGGCACCTGGGGCCCGAAAGAAGTCGCCAATGTCACGCCGCCGGGCGGTTGGTTCGAGCCAGTATTGGTGCCTGCGTAGGTGAATGCGATCGCGGTCGCCGCGGTCGAACCCGGAACGAGTTTTCCACTCGGCGCTTCGCTCGTCGCGAATGGCGTGAATTTCAGTGTGTTCTCCAAGCATGCAACTGCCGTGCAGCTGCTTCTCTTCGACTGCGTGGACGACGCTGGTCCTTCTCGAGTGATCGATCTCGATCCGTACACCCACCGGACCTATCACTATTGGCATGCCTTCGTGCCGGGCATCGAGGCCGGCCAGCTCTACGGATATCGTGCACACGGCCCATTCGCGCCGGAACGGGGTATGCGTTTCGATGCGCAGAAGGTTCTGATGGATCCGTATGCGAAGTGCATCGCAAGGCCGGCCCGCGAGAGTCGCGCCGCGGCGAGTTTAACGGGCGACAACGTTGCGGCCGCGGTGAAGAGCGTGGTGGCCGATCCCGGTGCCTACGACTGGGAGAACGACCGGTCCCCCCGCACGCCATTCAGCAAAACCGTGATTTATGAGCTGCACATCGGCAATTTCACCCGCCATCCGAACTCGGGCGTCGTAGCAGATCGGCGCGGGACTTTTGCGGGGCTCATCGAAAAGATTCCCTATTTGAAGGACCTCGGCGTGAGCGCGGTCGAGCTCTTACCCGTGTTCGCCTTCGATGCGGAGGCTGCACCGCCGGGACGCCGGAACGTTTGGGGCTATCAGCCGCTCGCGCTCTTGGCGCCGCATCCGGGCTACAGCTCGCGGCTCGATCCGCTCGGAGCCCTGAATGAGTTCCGCGACATGGTGAAGGCCCTGCATCGGGCAGGGATCGAGGTCATTCTGGATGTGGTGTACAACCATACCGCCGAGGGCGGCGCCGACGGTCCGACTTTGAGTCTGCGCGGTCTGGCCAACGAGACGTACTACATGCTCGACGCGGATGGCGGCCGGTACGCCGATTACAGCGGTACGGGCAATTCTCTGAACGCCAACGAGTCGATCGTGCGCCGCCTCATTCTCGACAGTCTGCGCTACTGGGTGCACGAGATGCACGTGGATGGGTTTCGTTTCGATCTGGCCGCTGTGCTGTCACGGGATGAACACGGGCGCTTGATCGCGTCCCCTCCGGTGCTGCTGGACATCGAGTCCGACCCCGTGCTCGCCAACGTCAAGCTGATCGCGGAGGCGTGGGACGCGGTGGGTCTCAACCAAGTCGGGCACTTCCCCGGCGACGCATGGAAGGAGTGGAACGGCCTGTTTCGCGACGATGTGCGCCGATTCCTCAAGGGCGACGATCAGACAGTACAACGCCTCGCGTGCCGCCTCGTCGGCAGTCCGGACATCTATGGCGAGCAGCATCGTGAGCCTGAACAGAGCATCAACTTCGTGACATGTCACGACGGCTTCACACTGAATGACCTGGTCTCCTATAACGAGAAGCACAACGAGGCGAACGGCGAGGACAACCGCGACGGAAGCCATGTGAATCACAGCTGGAACTGTGGCGCCGAGGGACCGGCGCAAGACGCCGAGATTGAGCGGCTGCGCAACCGGCAAGTTAAGAATTTCCTCGTGCTGACGCTGCTCGCGACCGGCACCCCGATGCTGCTCATGGGCGATGAGGTCCGGCGAAGTCAGCGCGGCAATAACAACGCGTACTGCCTCGATGACGAAACCACCTGGTTCGACTGGTCCGCTGTCACACAGCATGCGGACATTCATCGATTCATCCGGCAGCTGATCTCCTTCCGTACGGCTCGCGCGCTTCCGCTGGAGCGCTATGACATGACGTTGAACGAGCTGATCGCGCTTCATCCCGTTGAATGGCACGGCGTCACGTTGGGTGAGCCGGACTGGCGAGACACCTCCCACAGCCTCGCGGCCACGATTCATCTCAAAACCGATGGAGTCGTTCTGCATCTGATGATCAACGCCTTCTGGGAAGCTCTCGCATTTGCGATTCCGCCGCTCAAACAGAATTACACCTCGTGGCGGCGCTGTATCGATACTTTTCGCGCTTCGCCGCATGACATCTGCGCCTGGGCGGAGGCGCAAGCGGTTCAGGCAGAGACATGCATGGTACGACCACGCTCAATCGTGGTTCTCGTCACGAAATTCGGCCAGGAGCCCTAGCGAAGTTGTCGCCTCATGGCCGAACCGGCATGCCAGTTTCATATTGCTCCGCGAAGGGGGTCTCGAACCGTCGAAGGGCAGTGCCGGGTAGCGTCGTCGCGCGATGCAGTTTTGCCGCGACGATGATGCTCGCGTTCGCGTCGAGCGGCCAGGGTGGCGCCTCGAACGAACCGGATAATCGCTCGAATGCGTCGAGCGGTCTTTCGGGAAAGGTCATCGCCGGATACCAAGGTTGGTTCGGCTGCCCCGGCGATTTCGCAGGAAATACCTCTTGGATCCATTGGTTTAGCGGCAACGTTCCCGATGCTGCGCACCTGCGAGTGGAAGCGCTACCCGATATGACGGAGTATCCGCCCGACTCGCTCTGTGAGACCGATCTCAGGCGCCCGGACGGTCGGCGCATTTCGCTGTATTCGGCGCAATACTTCGGCGCTGTCGATCTGCACTTCCGTTGGATGGCCGAACACGGAATCGACGGAGCCGCGGTACAGCGTTTTATCGTCAACACCACGCAGCCTCAGGCACGCGCGCGCGCCGATCATCTACTCGCCAACGAGGTTGCGGCGGCTGAGCATCATGGGCGGGTTTTTTATGTGACCTACGATGTCTCCGGCGGCAATCCCGCGACGGTGACGCAAGACATCGAGCGCGACTGGCGCCATTTGACGGTCGATCTGCACGTCACGGCGAGCTCTCAATATCTTCATGAGCACGGGAAGCCGGTGCTGGAACTGTGGGGATTTGGTTTTCTCGACCGACCGGGTAATCCGAAGGAGGTGTCCGAACTGCAAGAGCACCTCAAGGGGGGCCAGGACTCTCTTGAGGCGGTCACGCTGATTGGCGGTGTTCCACCCGAATGGCGTACCTTGGAAGGCTCCTCAAAACGGGAGCACGCCTGGGCGGCGGTATACCGCCAATTCGACATTCTGAGCCCGTGGTCCACGGGACGTTACCGTGATGTGAGCGGCGCGGCAGAATTCGTCGCGCGGCGCGTCGTCCCTGATCTTGAAGAGACCCGCCGCCTGGGCATCGGCTATCTGCCGGTAGTCTTCCCCGGCTTTTCGTGGTCCAACCTGTCGCGCTTGGACCATGACCGTGCGGCCCCTGCCAATCAAATCCCCCGCGATTGCGGCCGGTTGGAATGGAGTGCGATTCGGCAGTTATTGGCAGCTCACGTCAATATGCTCTACGTGGCCATGTTCGACGAGGTGGACGAGGGCACGGCGGTGTTCAAGTTGGAGTCACGGAAGGGCAACTTGCCTGTGGGAACCGCGGTGCTTTCTCCCGAGGCCGACGGTTGTACCGTTCCGCCGGACCGCTACTTGGATCTGACCGGTGCAGCGGGTCCGCTGATGCGAAGCAGTCACCCAGCTCTTAGCCCACCAATTCCCGTCGATCGGTAGGGGCCCTGCAAACTGGGCGTCCACGATTTGGCACATCGGATCGTTAGCGCTCAGCTGCGAGCGCTTGCACCGCTGATGGACTGGATGAGTTACTACGCTTCTGGCAGGATCGGTTCGATCGCCTCGAAGGCATACTCAAAGGAATGGACCCATGACATCTCTTCCGAATGCCGAGACCGCCTCAGCGAACATCACCCAGCGGATTCAAGATCTGGGGGACTGGAGGGGAGAGACTCTCGCTCACATCCGTCAGCTCATCCACGATGCCGACCCCGACATCCAGGAGGAGTGGAAATGGAGGGGAGTCCCCGTTTGGTCCCATGACGGTATCGTCTGCACGGGGGAATCGTACAAGCAGGTGGTGAAGCTCACCTTCGCTCGCGGAGCCGCCATCAAAGATCCGAAGAAGCTTTTCAATTCCAGCCTGGAAGGGAACACGCGGCGAGCGATCGACCTCCGTGAAGGGGAGAAGATCAATGAGGCCGCCTTCAAGCAACTCATCCGCGCCGCGGTGGCCGCGAACTCCGCAGCGCGCACTCAACGGGCGGCCAAGAAGAAGTAAGCCCGGCCCTACAGCCGCTTAATTACCCCAGGCAGCGCGAGCGGGCTGCAAATCAATTGGGCGAAGGAATTCAATTAAACGCGGCGGCGGCGACGTTCTATGCAATCCGTTGGCAACGTCGCCACTCAGCGTTTCCCTCAAACGATCCAACCGCCGCTACTCCCCTCTGTCGCTACCGGGCCAAGAGTCTCACCTGGCGGATGAACTCGGGCGGGGTGGTGGCGTGGGAGCGTGCTGAGACCATCCTTGAACTGACGACAGATGAGGGTATGCGGAGGGTGTTACGCACGGGGAGAGGTTGATGAGTCGAATCCGGGTGGCCATGGCGGTGGCGGACGATGCGCTCGAGCGGGTCCAAGAGGTTCTGGCCTCATGCCGTGCGGTAGGTTTTCGAGCGGATTCGGCGCTGACCGGGGTGGGTATCTTTACGGGATGGATCGAGGCGGAGAATGTGGGCGCGCTGCGGGAAATTGCGGGCGTGGCGGCGGTGGAACTCGAGCGAGCTATTCGAATTCACACACCGCGCACCTAGTACTGGACGCGGGGCGAACGATTGGCGGGTGCTCCAACCGGTCGTTTCCTCGTGTCAATTCCTCGCGGGCTCCGCGCGCGTGCCGGGTTTCAAGCCGAATGCGAATCTTTGACGTGATGAGGGATCATGGGCATCGGACTCGACGATGAGGGCATAGTCCCCAGGCATCAGCCGTGACGCGTCGGCGTAGATGACGATGAAGCCGTCGGGGTCGGGAATCAGGTGCTCGGCGGTGCCGATGCGGGATGAGCCCGGCCCGCGGATCTGCTCGAGGGTGATACGGAAGGACCGGCTGGCGCCAGTGCTCGACGTGAGCGCACGGAGTTCCAGCGCACCCTGACTCGGCAGGTCGAGAATGGGGGTCTCGGCGGCATCGCGCAGGGTGGCGAAGGTATGACGCCCGGCTACGGCAAGGAGGGTGCCTTGATGGGTGTGGAGGGATTGAATCGATGCCGCGATTACAGGCGTGCGCTGAATAGAGTTCCATCCCAAGAAGAGCGCGATAATCGCTAATGCTGCCGCGACCGCAGGGAGGATGGCCCGCACCCATCGGCCGGAGGGCTTCGGCAGCGTCAGGCGGTTGTGTTCACGAAGGATTTCGAGACCTTCGCGTAATCGAAGGGATTCCTCGAGGTCTTGAACCAGGCTCGCGTCGCTCAACAGTTTATCTTCGAAGGCGGCGCGCTCGGATTCGGACAGCCGTCCGGCGAGGTAATTTTGCATTGCTTGAGGATGACTGGGGGAGTCGGTCATATCTTGATCCTGCCGGCGGAGGCGAGCACCGAGCAGACGGCGCCGACGCACAGGCCGACGGCGGCCAGTGTCAGCAAGTCGAGCTTCGCGTAACCGCGTCGTTCGAGGAGTGCGCGAAATCGATTGCGGGCGCGAAAGATCACCCGGTTGAAATGTTCCTCGGTGAGTCTTAGGGTGGCGCAGATCTCTTCCTTGGTCTCGTCGTTCAGATAAAAGCGCACCAACAGATCGCGGTCGCGAACCGTGGGCAGTTCTTCCAATAGACGGCGAGCGGCGCGTGCCCACCGGCCGCGGTCGATTCCGGCGACATCGGGGTCCTCGTCATCGTTCGGCAGGGATTCCAAGTCCGCGGAGCTCGACACGTTCGCGCGATCCTTGCGGCGATGGTTGCGCAAGTGATTGAGCGCGACGCGGTAGAGGTAGCCGCCGACGCCGCTGGGCTGCGCGATCTGACCGGCGCGCAGCTTCTCGAGCGTAGTCACCGCCGCATCTTGCAAAATGTCTGCGGCCAGCTGTGGGTCTCCAACGCGACGCATGATCAGGGCGCGCAGTCCCGGATAATCGCGATAGACTGCGGCCAGATGCTCGACGGGGTCTACGATGACAGGCTCATGGCCGGGAGTTTCGACTGCCGCGTACGAGGTGGCTTCCTTTTCTTCGTCACGGACTTCCATTTGGTGAGTATATACCGCAGGTTGCGCAGCGCCCAAGCCATGAGGCGAGGGTGTTCATACGGACGCCAGCGTTCAGGCGCGCGGACCGGTTCATGGATGAGCTGCTCTTGGGCTCTGGTTATCACCGTCTGCCAACTGACTTCAACGGCCGGTAGTGCGTCACCGGCGATGACTACGGCTGCTTGCGGGACTGTTCTGGACAAGGCGCAGCCGTATCTGCAACAGCGGCTTGCAACCGTCGGAACGACCGCTGTGCAAACCGCGGTGGAGCTTACGCCGGGCCATGACTGGCTCATCGAGGCGCGCGAGCGGGGTAACGATGCTGTCGTGGAAATCCGCGACGGGGCAGATCGCTTACTGGCGCGGGCGGATCATCCCGAACGGCGGACTGGTACGCGACGGGTCGTGATTTCGGCGCAGGAGCGGCCGCAGTCGCTCATCGTGCGGGTCATCGGCAAGGAGCACGCGGCTGTCGTCGGCAGTACCGAGATCGTCGTTTTCGATCGGGCGGCGCTTGCGGGATACCCTCAGTGTGTGCGTGCCTTCGAAGCGCTGGCGGCCGGAGATGCCGACTATGCAGTCGCGCAACAAATCAGCCTGGGGCGTACGTCGAATACTGCACAGACGGCGCGAGAGGTCTACCTGCGCGCGGCAGACCAGTATCTTGCCGCGGAAGCGGCGCTCGATCCTTCCGACTCCCTGTTGCGAGGGGAGGCAGCACTGGCGCTCGCCGGCGTCCGATATTTCGACTTGCAGGATTGGCGCGGCAGCGCCGAGTGGGCGGGCGCTGCGCAGAAGGCCTTCGGCTATCGTGATCCTTATCGGCGCGCGCGTGCCGAAGCGCTCGCCGCCGCCGCATGGATCGAGATCGCGACGGAGCCTGCGTCGCCGACCCCGCCGGCGCCCTCTTTGCACGGCGCAAGCGATTCAAGTCCCAAGATATTGCTGAGTAAGACACGGCAGCGGTTGGAGCACCTCGCGGCTTTCCATCGGCAGCGCGGTGAGCGGTACGACGCGGCGTTACAGGTCAATAATATAGGTCTGTCCTACCTGTATGAGGGACGATTTCGCGAGTGCATTGCCACCATGCGCACGGCGGGCCAACTGTTCGAGCAGCTGGGTGAAACTCCGCGGCAGGCGCTCGCATGGCAAAACATGGCACTGTGCGATTGGGGAATGGGGCATCTGCCGGAGGCGCTGGGCGCATTTAGCCGGGCGCTCAAGGGGTTGAGACCCGATCCCTATCCGCAGTTGTACCTGCCGACGCTGAGCAACGCGGCGCTGCTCAACTATGCGCTCGGTCACTTCGATGACTCGTTGCGTTTGCATGGCCAATCCCTCGAACTCGCGGTCCGTATCCAGAATCGGCGGGAGGAGGCCCAGAGCCTGTATGGTATCGGTGTGACGTACTACGCGCTGGGCGACACTTCTCTGGCGCGCGAGTTCCTGACGCGGTCATTGGCGATACGGACGGCGGCGTTCGACGGGCGAGGTCGCCGGGCTACTTTAAGGTCGCTCGCCACGGTGTACGCCGACCTTGGTGAGTATCATCGAGCCATCGAGTTCGATCGAGAGGCGCTGGCTCTCGCGGTGGCGCCGACCTCGGTTGCCCTGAGCAGCATTGCACTGGCGAAGCATACGGCACTCGATGGAAATCCGGCGGAGGCACTGGATATCCTCGGGAAGTTGATCGCACGCGGACCCGTGGCGGATCCGTTGATTGACGCGCAGGCTCGCTTGGAGCGCGCGGTCATTGAACGGCGAGGCGGCCGGTATGACGATGCGTTGCGCGATCTCGCTATCGCAGCGCCGGTCTTCGAGAAGGTCGGCAGTGTGCCCGATGGGTTTTCCGCCGACCTCGAGCGGGCGCGGGTTTTGCGGCTGACAGAGAGACAGTCCGCGGCGCTGAGGTCGGTCGATCGAGCACTCGCTCGGTCGGAGACGATTCGTACACAAACGTCCAACCCGGAGTTTCGTGCACAGCTGCAGTTACCGCTGCGGGCGGCGTACGATTTGGAACTGGATTTACTGTGGGAGAAGTACGACGCCGCCACGAAGGCGGGCAGGGAGCGCGAGGCGGTGCGCATTGCCGTGATGGCGTTTCGCTGCGCGGACGGTGCGCGTGCCCGATCCTTCAGCGATATCGCACTCCAGCAATACTCAGCCGTGATTCGGCGGGACCTTGCGGGGCCGCTGGCGCGGCGCGAGAGGCTGTATGGAAATCTCGCCGGATTGCGATTCGCGCTGGATACGCGGCGCGATCGGTCCGGGTCGGTTGATCCTCGGGCAAAAGAACTCGAGATCGAGATCGCGGGTGTGCAGCGCGAAGTCGATACCCTCAACGATTGGATCGCGGCTCGCACGGCGAGGCCCGGATCGGTCGGCGGCACGCGGGTTGCTGCCCAGGTTCCCGGGGGCGAGGCGATTCCCGTACCCACAGACTCGGCCATCATTGCCTACTGGCTTGGGGCGCAGTCGGCCTACTCCTGGGCGGTCACGCCCGCGGGCATTCACTGGGTCCGCTTGACGAATTCGGAGACGATAGGTGCTGCAGCACGCGAATTTCACGATTCGCTGCAGAGACTAGCGGATGTATCTCGGGAGCGACGGGTCGAAACGGGCTCGGTGCTGTACGGCGAGATCATCCGGCCGATCGAACGATGGATTGCAGCGTACCGGCAGTGGTTCTTCGTACCCGATGCCGCGCTGACTTACGTTCCCTTCGCTGCACTGCGTGCGGAAGCGGGGGCCGATTCTCCGTATATCGTGATGTCGCACGATATTGCGTTGACGCCGGCGGCGTGGATGCTGTTCGTCCCGCGGCGCCGAGTGGAACCCCCCGGTGCCGTTGGCAGAATGCTGCTGGTCTCGGATCCAGTTTACGAACTTTCCGACTCACGTTTGCATCTTCGGCATCCCGCTGCTGCGCACGCCGTCGCGGGCTCTGAGATGGCGGGTCTATCAGGTCCCTCCTATCAAAGAATTCCCGGTACGGCGCGGGAGGCGGGCGCGATAGCAGCCGAGTTGCCAGCGACGGCTGTCGATGCTTTCGCCGGATTTGAAGCGACACGCACGCGGCTATTGCAGCTCGATTGGTCGCATTATCGGTACATCCACATTGCATCGCACGGGCACCTCGATGCACGAATGCCGCAGCTCTCAGCATTGGTTCTCAGCGCTTACGATGAGCGCGGAGAACCGATCGAGGATGCATTGCGCGCGGCGGATCTGGAGGCGTTGACACTGAACGCGGAGGTAGTGGTGTTCAGCGGCTGCGACACGGCGCTCGGCAAGGAGGTGCTGAGCGAAGGCATGGTCGGCATTGGTTATGCAACCTTGGCCCGGGGAGCGGGTGCGGTCGTCTCCTCTCTTTGGCCGGTGCCGGATGAGATAGGCGCGAGTCTCATGACAGAGTTCTATCGACACCTGCTGCGCGACTCGATGCAGCCGGCGCCGGCGTTGAGTGCCTCCATGCGATCCGTGTTGAGGCGCAATCCATCGGCAGATCCGGCTTTGTGGGCAGCTTTTCAGGTGTCTGTAGCAAATTGAGCGCGGACCGACGCCCTGAGGGATAGGACGCGAATGTTCAATCCAAAGATTGAGGGACTTCCGTGAACACTTGGATAAATAAAACCATCAAAGTCAACGACAGCTGGGGCCCGGGCGCCGCTGACGTGTTACAGGCCCCACTGGGCTGCTCCCCCGAATTCTCATTGCGGGGACAATTCCTGCGCGACGCGCGGGCCGTAAGACAGGTGGGTCAACTGCGGACCGAGATCTCTTCGGGTTATCTCATCGATGGATGGCAGAGCGCGGTGTTTACTCCCGTGGGCACAGTGCCGGTGCAGGGAATCCATGGTCTGCCGCCTTGGGACCCGTCGCAAGCGGGTACGTATCGCAGCCTGATCGACGGTCCCGACAACAACTTGGGCGACTCGACGACGGCGCGGCTCGAGGGGATCATTGCCTACGTGGATGCCAATGGGGCCGTGGGCTACGACACCGTGCGCTTGTTCTATGCCTTCAATGCGGTTGAGGGCGTGGCCAATACGGACCTCGTCATCATCAAGACGGGGACCTTTGTGGCCATTCCCGGTACGGTGCAGCTTCGTCAAGACGGAGCGGGACACGGGCCGCCGAGTTGAGGAGAACTCGGCTGAACGCGCGCCGCACGCACGAGCATCTTCCCCGTGCGTCGCCGCGATCAGCTACGCGATCGGGCGCTATCAGTTCCTCCGTGTCAGCGACCGTTGGGGGTCCGAGTTGTTACCCTGAGCGCCGGGTTGGCCATGACCTCGCGGATGAGATCGGCCTGACGACCGTGGCCGGTCTTGGCAAAAATCCGTTTTGACTGCGTCCTGGCGGTGTTGACGCCGGCCAAACGCCATCACACTTGCCACGGACCAGAACAATTCAATGCGCTTTGCAAAGTCATTGCAAATCTCGCTGTGAGCTGATTGGGCCTCGCTGCCATTGAAATAGGAAGGCCGGCCACTTAAGAACGGTATGGCGTTTATTCCGTCCTCCTTATTTTTCTATCCAGGCTGGAATAAAACGAACTCGCCGTAAGTCATCGTTCTTGAGAGGTGCCATGTCGCTCGCACGGAGCGATGCGGTACCCACAGTTGGAGGACTTGAAGTTGCCCCATCAACAAGCTTGCGCGCGCAGGCGACTGATGCCATTTATGGAGTAATGCTTATGCCGCGTTCGAAGAAGATTGTCGTCTGTTCTTGTCTTGTCGCGACCTTGACCGCTTTGGGTGCTCGATTCGCCGGAGCCCAAGCGCCGACACCGACTGGAGCGCCGACTGAGGCGCCGGCGGGATTTCACACGCCCAGCTTCAACGCCGCCCACAGCATCAGTAACGGAATAATCGAACCGCCTGGGGATACGTTTGCGCGGGATCAACAGGTCTTCGAGCTGAACAAGGCAGTCGCTGATGGACTTGGGCCTGTGTACAACGCAACTTCCTGTGTCATGTGCCATCAGAATCCCAATAGCGGTGCGCCCGGCCAAGTCACAGAACTGCGGGTTGGGCACAATGATGCGAACGGCAATTTCGTGAACCCGACGATCTACATTAACGACGGGAAAGACACGATCACAGGCCGGTCCATCGTCAATGATCGAGCGATCGGTCCGGAGGCCCAGGAGCACATCCCGGAGACGGAGAATATCCGTGCATTACGCGCGACCCTCAACACGCTGGGCGATGGATTTGTGGAGGCCATTGCCGATAGCACCCTGATCGCGATCGCCGCGGCGCAACCAAAGTTGAGCGAAGGCAGAGTGAATGGGGAAGTGGTGCAGGCTCCGATTTTCGAGGCCCCGGGACAGACCCGCGTCGGACGCTTCGGCTGGAAAGATCAGCACAGCAGTTTGCTCTCCTTCATAGCCGATGCCTACCTCAACGAAATGGGGATCACCAGCCGGCTACGCCCCAATGAAGTTACGACCGTTCTTCTGACCACGACGGGTATAAACGACCAGCCGGATGACCTTGGCCTGGAGGACATCGACCACTTTGCCCAATTCGTACGCGGCACGATGGTTCCGCCTCGAGACACGGCGCTGGCCGCGACTCCCGCGGCCCTCGTAGGTGAGGTTCTCTTCACACAAATCGGTTGCAATGTTTGTCATGTCCAAACCATTACCACGGCTCCTGCCGGAACGGTCATCAATGGCGGTATGTTCGTTGTTCCCGCAGCTCTGGGGAAAAAAATAATCCACCCCTACGGTGATTTTCTGTTGCATGACATCGGCACCGGAGATGGGATTGTTCAGGTCGGAGCTCAAGACACGGCAAACAAGCTAAGGACTGCGCCACTGTGGGGCCTGCGCGAAAAAGCCCGCTTCATGCACGACCTCCGCTCGCTCTCTCTCGAGGATGCGATCACCCGCCACGAAGGCGAAGCACGCGAGCCTGCCCGACGCTTTAGAGAATTGAGTCCCGAGGACAGGGCGGCGTTGATTACCTTCTTGCACACGCTATGAAGGGCGATGATGCCGAGGAGACTACTTACCGGTCGGCAAATGAAGTAACTCAATGCTTTTGATAAATGGGTCAGTCCTCGGCGCTATGGTCGACATGATTCACGCCATCGCTGAGTTCCTCAATCTGTTCTTCGCAGGCGTGCTGGCGGGCGAAGAGTTGGTCATCTGCTATGGGGTTCGCACGGTGGTAGCCGTTCTGGACCAACGGCCGCAGATCGAACTTCGACATGCACTGATCCGGAAACTGCGCACCCCGGTGCCTGCGATTTTTATCCTTACGGCACTGTCAGGGCTTGCGGCCATGAGCTTGGATGGAACCGGGGCCGGTTTCAGACTTCGGTGCTTCGCAGCCCTCTGTCTGCTCATTTGGGTCGTGATCACGTTGTTTGGAACCATCCCAATCAAAAAAGACACTCTCACTTGGCGACCCGATGCGCCGCCCAATGATTGGAGGGTTCTCCTGCGTCGGTGGGAGCGGTTCGATATCGCGCGGTGCTGGGCGGCCGTCATCTCATTTGCGTTCTTGGTAGCGGCTGTGGGGGTGATATGAGGCTGTGGGGCGAGGCCGATTGGGAGGTTGCCGGATCAAGAGCTATCACGATAATCGTGAATAATTTGGGAATAAATGGGATTGCTCCGAAGTCTTCTCTTCTGAACTGCAACTCAAGGAGACGGACATGCCGGATGACCAATCGCTGCTATCGCGCCGCAACGCCCTCAAATGCATGGCCTACGGCGGGGCCGGCACACTGTTCGCGCTGTCGGGCGGAGTATTGGCCCCTATTGATCTGGCCATGGCGGCCAGCGACAAAAAAGGTGCCGCAAAACTGGGCAAGCCGCTGTTCGTCCAGATCAGTGACACTCACATCGGTTTCAATAAAGAGGCCAATCCGGACGTAGCCGGGACCTTGACGCAGACCATCGACATTGTGAACGGCATGTACGAACAGCCGGCGCTCATCATTCACACAGGCGATATCACGCATCTGTCGAAGCCCGCCGAATTCGATCTCGCGCAGCAGCTATTCGGCCGTTTGCGCACCACCGAGATGCATACGGTGCCGGGTGAGCACGACACCACGGATGCGACCGTCACGGAATATTTCAATCGATTCGGTAAGGCCTCCAATAACAAGGGCTATTACAGCTTCGATCATGCCGGTGTGCATTTCATGGGGCTCATCAATGTGTTGCAGTTCAAGCCCGGCGGTCTCGGCACCTTGGGTGAAGAGCAGCTTGCGTGGGTGGCGGCTGATTTGAAAGGGCGCTCGGCGAGCACGCCCATTGTGGTCTTTGCCCACATGCCACTGTGGACGATCTATGAACCCTGGGGTTGGGGTACCGGTGACGCGGATCAGCTGTTAAGCCAGTTGCGCCGCTTCGGCTCGGTCACCGTCCTCAATGGTCATATTCACCAGATTGTACAAAAGGTGGAGGGCAACATGACTTTCCACACGGCTCGCTCGACTTCCTATCCGCAACCCGTCGCCGGCGTGGGGCCGGGACCTGGGCCGCTCAAGGTTTCTTCGGATCAATTGGCCGCGATGCTCGGCATCACCAGTGTCTCCGTCGTAAAACATCCGAGCGCATTGGCGCTCACCGACACGGCGCTTGCTTAGCATCGCCAAGAACTGACAAAGGAGGATATTCAGGTGAATTTGCGGCGAACTCAAATGCTGATAACGGCTGTTGGCGTGGTGGTCATGGGCGCGATGGAGATGCATATTCCATCGCTGGCGGATACGGCTGACGCAACGAAAATCATTGTTAAAGACTTCATGTTCAATCCGACACCCTTGACGGTCAAAGCGGGCTCCACCGTGATCTGGAGCAACATGGACGATGAACCGCATACCGTGGTCAGCGACACGGTGAACGTTCGCTGACGAACCCAGCGCCCAATTCGAATCAATCAGCTAACCCCCAATCGTCAGGCCATTTTACCTCGTCGGACGGCGACGAGACCCCTTCGGTAGTACTCGTTTCCTTCGTAAAGCCTGCTTCTTCGACTGGAGCAGTCAATGTAGTCGGCTGGGGAGGACATCTCGAGACGCTCAAACGAATCGACTACGGTTGGCGTTTCAACGAGCAGCCGCGTCGCCTACTCACGTTTGCGTTGGATCGCAAGCTCGCCTTGCCCCCTGGCAACGCCCCCCGGTTCATCGTTCACGCAGTGGATGATCCCAACGCCGTCATAGACGCACAGGCAGCAACACAGGGCGCCGAACTCTATCATCGCTGCGCGGCGTGTCATGGCCTCGATTTGGTAAACATCGGCGCGTTCGCGCCTGACCTGCGTGAATCGAGATTGGCTCTCAGCTTGGATTCGTTCCGAACAGTCGTGCACGATGGTGCGCTCTCCTCGGTCGGGATGCCAAAATTCGGCGATCTTAAAGATGAGGAACTGCGAGCGATCTACATGTACATCCGCCAGCGGGCGCGAGAGACAGCTCACTCCCTTCCTAAAGGGTAACTATCTCCTAGTCCTGTAAGGACCCGACACTCGGAGTTTGGCGTCGCGATACGCCTACCCCCGCCAAAGCCTGCCGGAATTCCGAGAGCAGCACGAAGTAAATCCGCTCAAATCTTGTGATTGAACATAATGGCTCGGACTAGTGCGATCGGTCAAACCCGGGTACTAGACGACGATCCCCAAGCGATGCGATAAGCCCCGAGTCCGTGGGAACTTTAGTGTAGTTTATTCAAGTTCCGGCCGACGAATTCGTTGGGAGAAACGATGATTCGAAGCGACGAGCAGTGGCTGTCAATAATCGATAGCTTTCACTCCGCGGCCATTGGCGCTCAAAGCTGGGAGACAGCCCTGGGGGGCTTTGCCGATGTCACAGGGTCGCGGTCTGCCCAATTGACGGGCGTCGGCCAGGACGGCTCAGTGCTGTTCAATGTCTTGACCAACATTGATCCTCCCGCCTTTTACTCGATGTTCGCGGCATCCGCGGCCATCAATCCTCGCGTGAAGGCCGCCAGTGGGCGCCGGTGCTGAGGGTCATGGCCGAGGCCGACTTCATTATCCTCGTCAGGATGGATGCCATCGTCCATAAGTCGGCTCCCACCGACATTCCTGCGTCAGTGGCCGCCGCGGAGGGGGGGGCGCTCAAGCCGAATGCAGCAGGGGTGGAGGCCGGCGGTGTTCGGCACCCAGTGTGCTTTCGTAGGCGTAGGCCAACTGCAACAGGCTGAATTCTTGGCGGTTGGGACCCACGAGCTGGATGCCGATGGGGAGTCCCTGGTCGCTGAATCCGGCCGGCACCGCGAGCGCTGGGGAGCCGCACATGGTGATGAGCAGCGCCGCCTTCATCCACTCGTGATAGGTCTCCATCTTCCGGCCCGCGATTTCTTGGGGCCAGTGTTGGGCGACGTCAAAGGGAAATACTTGCGCCGTCGGGGCGATAAAGAAGTCGTAGCGCTCGAAGAAGCGCCGCACCGCCTGGGTCCAATCGTTACGCACGACGGACGCGGCAGTGATGTCGTAGGCTGATTGTCTTAGCCCTGTTTCTATTTCGTACAGCGCCTCGGGCTTGAGCAGCGCGCGTTTCACCGGGTCCTGGTAGAAGGCCAGCAGCGGACTGCCGCTTTGCCAGGCGCGGAGGCGGATCACCGCCTGCCATACGGTGTCTAGATCGAACTCCGGAATCGCCTCTTCCACCGTGCAACCCAAGGACTCGAAACTGCGCGCCGCCTTTCGGCACACCTCGATCATCTTGGGCTCGCAGGGCGTACGGCCCTTAAAGTCGCCGACCCAGGCGATGCGCGCTCCCTTGAAGCTGCGGTCCAAACGGCGCTGAAAGACGCTGCCATCACCATCCAGCGAGAGGGGAACGCGAGCGTCATAGCCCGCTTGGACGGACAGCAGCATGGCAAGGTCGGTGACATTCCTCGCCATCGGACCGGTGACGCTCATGGTCGGCAGCCAGGTATCGCGCGAGTCGTAGGGAATGCGCCCGATGCTGGCGCGAAACCCCAGGACATTGTTCCATCCGGACGGATTGCGCAGGCTGCCGCCATAGTCCGAGCCATCCGCCACCGGCAGCATGCGCAGCGCCAAGGACACGGCGGCGCCGCCGCTCGAGCCGCCGGCGGATTTTGTAAGGTCATAGGCATTGCGCGTGATGCCATAGACCGGATTGTAGGTATGCGAACCTAATCCAAATTCCGGCGCGTTTGTTTTACCGATGAAAATCGCACCGGCCTTCCGCAGCCTTTCGACCATCAAGGAGTCTGCAACGGGCACGAAGTCCTTGAGAATGGGAGAGCCTTGGGTGGTGCGGATGCCTTTGACGGCTTGCAGATCTTTCACGGCATGGGGAAAGCCATGTAGGGGTCCCATGGATTCTCCGTGCGCCAGTTGGTCGTCGCGCTCGCGCGCCTGTGCCAGCAACGCGTCTCGATCCTGGAGCGCAACGATGGCGTTGACCTTCGGATTGAGCACCGCGATGTGATCGAGATAGGCAGTCATGACCTCGACGCACGACAGCTTGCGCGTATGGATCGACGTGGCGAGCGCCGTGGCGTCTAACGTGACGATGTCGTTAATATGCACCGAACCCGGCGCCGGGCGGGTCGTTGCATGGACCGCGGCTGCTATGGTGGCACCGGCTGCTAAACCCAAAGCCGTGCGGCGGTTCATGGAACTGTCTTTGGAATTGTTGTCCGAGTCCAATCGGCACCTCCCGGTTGCAAAAGGTCAAAAAAGATCGTTACTTCGAAACCTGCGGATGCGCGAAGAGAGCTGGCGCCCCGATTTCCTGTTCGGTGGCGACGGCACTGCGCTGGCCGCTCAAGATCGCGGTCTCAAGATCTGCCTGCTTTGGAAGCAGG
>Ga0116129_1000502_pt1 | contig 25233 bp, 32 predicted proteins | sample June2015DPH_17_2_FD_89732 | JGI IMG/M metagenome (GOLD analysis project Ga0116129, IMG submission 89732) | Peatland microbial communities from SPRUCE experiment site at the Marcell Experimental Forest, Minnesota, USA - June2015DPH_17_10 | ecosystem: Environmental > Terrestrial > Soil > Wetlands...
CGTTTGAAGACGCGTCGGCGGATCTGGGACTGCGAAAAGCATCGGAACGGACTGGGATCTTGCGAATCGTTTCGATCGAACAGCTCGACCGCAGCGCGTGCGGAGGGACCCATGTCCGGTCGACCGCGGAGATCGGGGCGATTGGGATACGCAAGCTCGAAAAGATTCGTGGAACGACGCGGGTGGAGTTCGTTTGCGGGTTGAGGGCGTTGCGCGCGGCGCGCGGCGATTTCCGGCTGCTGTCCGAAATTTCGCGCACCTTGTCGACCGCGTTTGAGGATGTACCGGCGTTCCTTGCCGCACAGATCGAAAGGGCGAAGACTCTCGAAAAGACGTCCCAGCGGCTAGCGGCGGAACTCGCCAAGCGCGAGGGCGGGGAACTGCACGCGGCAACTGTGCCGGGGGACGACGGAATCCGGCGAGTGGTCCAGAAAGGGTTGATCGACGATGCCGTGCGCACCCGTGCGCAAGCCTTCATCGCGGGCGGCAAGGCGATATTTCTGGCAGTGAGCGAGGATCCGGCGGCCGTCCTGTTGGCGGCCTCGGCCGACTCCGGCGTACATGCGGGAAATCGCGTCAAGGAGGCGGTATCGGCGGCGGGAGGCCGGGGCGGAGGCAATCAGTCGCTGGGACAAGGCAGCGTGCCGACGGCGGCGCTGCAAAGCGTGGTCGAGGCGCTGACCTAGGAAATTTCCTGTTAGAAAAAGGACCCCCGTTCGGGACTCACTCAGCGTCGGAACATGAAAACTTTTCTTACGCTGATCTTCCTGAGCATTGCGGCGCACGCGAGTACGATTTTTATCGACAGCGGCGCCTTCGATTCGAACGATTCGGGCGATCCCACGGTGGATTTGTCGGGGATTCTGCATCGTGATCCCAGTTGGGCTCCTGCGTTGCCCGGATCCATGTGGATCTCCTATGGGTCCACGGGCTTTCCTAACGATCCGGGACATTTCACGCCTCCCGATGGGACCGTGGTGACGTTCGCCACGCAGTTTATTCTGAGCGGCCCGATTACACAGGCTTACTTAATCGTGCAGGCGGATGGCACCGCGTCGGTAAATCTGAACGGCCACCTACTAACCGCTGCCGCTACGATACCCGTGATTCCGTGCCCCTGGTCGCCACTGATCTGTGTGTCGTCAACGGAGAGTATCTTCACATTCGGGTCGCTCGAACCTTACCTCACGGATGGTCCCAACGCTCTGTCGTTTGCAGTAACGATGACCGGCGGCGAATCGTTCGGCCTCGATTTCGCGGGCCGCATTGATACATCTGATACAGCCCCGACGCCTGAGCCCTCGACCCTGGCCTTTATCGGCGGAGGATTACTGGCGCTCGCGATCCTGCGGCGGCGCAGATGAACATCATCTGGTAATCTGAGAGTTCATGCCCGATAATTCTCGCCGATTTGAAGCTGGTCCCGACCCTTTTGGCCGGATTTGGCAGGTGGAGTTTCGCTGGTTGCAGACCGCGATCTCGATTCGCCATTCCGACACCGTAGACGTGAAGTTCGTCGTCTGGACAGGGGGGGAAGAGCGCCAGGAACGCGTGTTGGCGCTGCCTCACCTCGCTCTGATCAATCTCAGCAGCCACCTGAACCATCCCCTTACAGACCCCTGGTGCATGAAGCTCGCCGCGTCGCATCTGAAGCATATGATCGAAGCAGGCGAGGATCTGGAAAAGGTTCTGGTCACTCTCTCTGTCGCGGATCTGGCCGCCGCCGCACAAATTCTTCAGCCGGTGTAACTTCTTTTGCCCCTCGCTCGTGGTAAATATTAGACTTGAACGGAATTGCGCGGGCGCCCGACGGCGCCTTGTGCCTTTATTTTGGGAGGAGGAACAGAGATGGTCAACTGCCCGCTTTGCGACGCGGTGATTGACGTCGACGAGGAAGAGCTGGACGAAGGAGATGCCCTCATCTGCGAGGAATGCGGCGCCAATTTGAGCGTCAGCGGCGTGTCTCCTTTGGAACTCGCGTCGGAAAAAGAAGAAGCCGATGACGACGACGATTTAGACGATGACGACGACTTCGACGACGATGATGAGGAGGTCGAGGAGGACGAAGAAAAAGATGAGGAGTATTAAAGACCTCCTCCGTTTCGCGTTCCTGGCGGGCCTTTGCGGCGTTGTAGCGGCTGCCGGGGACAGTACTGTCATCGCCGGCAGCGTTTTCCGCGATCCCGGATATGCGCTGCCGGAGGCAACGGTAACGCTGATCCGCCGCGATGATCCCAAGCATAAGAAACTGGCTCAGGAATCCACCACCTATCGCGGCGAATTTATTTTTCACGTGCCCGCCAACGCGGCGGTGTACGTCGTGAAGGCTTCGGCGAAGGGATATCGCGCCGAAGAAAAGGAAGCTTCGGTCACGGGTCCGGACCGCATAGATCTGACGTTCACACTTGAACCGGAAACCAGGAAATGACACTACGAAACCGCACTTTTTTTGCGCTCACGCTCGGCATCGCGTTTGCGTTTGGAGCGCTCGCGCAAGAGGACAAACCGAACAAGAAGGACGAAGCAACGCTGCGTTCGGTGAAAGGAACGGTGTTCGATAAAGACGATAAACCGGTGGTCGGTGCGGTGGTGCAGTTGAAGGATGTTCGCACCATGCAGATGCGGTCCTACATTTCGAAAGCGGATGGCGAATACCATTTTTCCAGTCTCAAGATCGATGACGATTACGAACTGGAGGCCAGGAACAATAACCTGACCAGCGGTCCCAAGAAAATCAGTATTTTCGACAACCGGAAAGTCGTGATTCAGAATTTGAAAGCCGATAAGCCGGAGAAAAAGTGATGCGAGTTTCTTCAGCGCTGTTCCTTGCCGCGGGTCTGGTTTTGGCGCAGCCGAAGCTCACCCCTCTCAACGAAGCTTCGTTCCCTAAGATGGTCGCCGCGCACAAAGGCAAGATCGTTTTGGTCGACTTCTGGGCAACATGGTGCGTCCCATGCCGCGCGGAGATGCCGCAACTGGTCAAGCTTGCGGATAGGCTGCGGGCCCGCGGTCTGGATGTCGTCACGGTTTCGGCCGATGAGCCTGCCAAGGAACTCGCCGCATCCAAAGTGCTGGCGGAAAATTCAGTGGTTCCGCCGGTCTATCTGGCCAAGGTGTCCGAGGATGATAAGGATAAGTTCTACAACTCGATCGACAAGAAATGGTCGGGCGAGATGCCCGCGATGTTCATCTACGATCGCTCCGGTAAGCTGGTCCGTTCATTTCTCGGAGAGACTCCGGTGAAGGATATCGAGGCGGCGATCCAGAAGCTGCTGTAGTTATTATCCCCGCCCGGACGGGACGGGTTATCTAAACCGGCCGTCCCACCAAAGATAAAAACTCATCCCGCGTCGATTTGTTCGTCCGGAAGCTACCCAGCATGGTGCTGGTCACCGTGCCCGAATGCTGCTTTTCCACCCCGCGCATCATCATGCACAAGTGGCGAGCCTCGCAGAGCACGCCTACTCCACGCGGACCCATCGCTTCCACCACTGCCTCCGCCACTTGCTGCGTCAGGCGCTCCTGCAATTGCAGGCGGCGCGCAAACATATCGATGATCCGCGGAATTTTGCTCAGCCCGATCACCTTGTCTTTCGGTAAATATGCCACATGCATTTTGCCGAAGAACGGCAGCATGTGATGCTCGCACATGCTGAAAAATTCGATATCCTTCACCATCACCATGGAATCGACCTTCGCTGTGAAGAGAGCTCCATTCATGATTTCGTCGAGACTTGTCGAATAGCCGCTGGTCAGATACCGCATCGCCTTTTCGTACCGCTCCGGCGTCCGTAACAGGCCTTCGCGCGAAGGATCCTCGCCCAGCATTTCGAGCACATCTCTCATCCGCGAGGCGATCGAAGGCCCCTGCGGCGGCATGACTTTCACAATAGCCTTGTTGTTCTTCATTTTGCTTCCAGTTCAAAAATGTTTCGTTCCGTCTCGGAAATGCGTACCCGGTCGAGCCTGCCAGGCAGAGGCCAGCCGGACGCCAGAGCCTGCTCGATCACCACCGCCAGATTTTCCGTGGTCGCCACTACACCGGCCAGCTCGGCGATGTCGGTATTCAAATTATGATGATCGAACCGCGCCAGAATGCGCTCCTTCACCAGCGTATCAAGCGCCTCCCGCCCAACAATTTGTCCCGATTCATCCGGTGTTCCCGCTACCGTTACATCCAGCACGTAATCGTGACCATGCCCGTAAGGGTTATTGCATTTGCCGTACAACTTGCGATTGTCATCCACGCTCAGCGCCGCAGTATCCAGCCGGTGCGACGCGGAAAAGCGGTAGCGCCGCGTCAGTTTCACGAGGTGCCTCCGTAGTCGACATACAGATCTCCGGTCTCATACAGACGCACGTTGCGCAGTGTCACGCCATCCCGCGAAATGCGTCCGGCGAGCCTGCGCCAGATCTCAATCGCTACGTTTTCGGTGGTCGGAACCACGCGGTCGAACGGCGCCACTTCCCGATTCAGGAACCGGTGGTCCATCGGTTCCACCACTTCCTGATTCAGGATTTCCTTCAATTCGCGAAGGTCGAAGACCATGCCGGTTACCGGGTCTGGCTCGCCTTCAATCGTTACTTCCAGCACGTAATTGTGGCCGTGCCCGTTGGGGTTGGCGTTAGGGCCATAAACGGCATGATTGCGCTCGTCTGACCATGCCGGGTTGGCGCAAACATGAGACGCCGAAAATTCGGCCTTGCGGGTGAGGAGCATCGGCATTCATTGGATGCGGCATACCAGCCTCGCGATCCTTTAAAATAATAGCGTGAAACCCACGTTAGACCGCATCCTGATTGCCGCCATGGTTTTGCTGACAGCCAGCTTGGTTTGGGTGGTGTATCCGACCCTGGACGTCCGCGTCATCGACGCCGGCGATACCGCGCCCAACTTTTCCATCGTCACGGAGAGTGGCCGCACCATGACCCGCTCGGATTTCGGCGGCAAGCTCCTCGTTTTGAATTTCTGGGCCAGTTGGTGCCCGCCTTGCATCGAGGAGCTGCCTTCGCTCAACCAGTTCGCGCAGCAGTATAAGGATCAAGGCGTCGTCGTGCTCGGGATCAGCATCGATAAGAACGAACACCTGTACGAAACCTTCCTCAAACAGAGACAGGTAGCGTTCCCCACGGCGCGCGATCCGGAGGCCGACATCAGCGCCAGCTACGGCACCTTCCAGATTCCCGAGACGTATTTGATCGACCGCAACGGGAAGGTGCTGGAAAAGGTCATCAGCAACAAGGACTGGATGAACCCCCAGTTTCTAGCCCGCGTAAAAAGCATGCTGTAGTCGCGTTGGCACTTAGCAATAAAACTCAGGTATGGCGACCACGTGGCGCACGCCCCCGGCCTTGGTGCACATCGGACCCCCAGCAATGTGACGCCTGCTAAAATAACAACCTCATGCTCACCAAGCCCGAAGCCGTCGAAGCCCGCGACCTTCGCACGTATAAGCACTTCGATCTGCTGCTCGCTATCTTCATCGTCGTGCTGCTGATCTCGAACCTGGTCGGCCAAAAACTCTGCGCCATAGGCCCGTTCGTCATCAGCGGCGGGCAGCTCCTGTTCCCGCTCACCTACATCTTCGGCGACGTTTTCACGGAGGTTTACGGCTACGCCGCCTCTCGCCGGGCGATTTGGTTGGGATTCATCGCCAACGCCCTGCTCGCCATCATGGGCTTGATCACCGTATGGCTACCGCCCGCGCCGGGCTGGCACAATCAGGACGCCTTCGCCACCGTGTTTTATCAAATCCCGCGCCTCATCATTGCGAGCCTCATCGCATTCTGGTGCGGCGAATTCGCCAACTCCTACACGCTGGCCCGAATGAAATTGTGGACGGGCGGAAGAATGCTCTGGACCCGCACCGTCGGCTCTACCGTCGTCGGCCAGTTCGTCGACACCGTGATTCTGGTCATCATCGGCTTCGGAGGCACAGCGCCGCCGCTCACGCTCGCCACGCTCGCAGCATCAGCCTATCTCGGCAAAGTCATCTACGAAGTCGTCGCGACCCCGGCCACCTACGCCGTAGTCGGATTCTTGAAGCGCAGCGAAGGCCTGGACGCCTTCGATTATCACAGCGACTTCAACCCCTTCCACGTCGGAACCAAGTGACCGATCTTGAAGTGAACAGTCCGCGCGCTTCAGAGGAGGCAATCGAGCGCCTGTGCCAAACCCACGGCCTTTCGATAACGCTCAAGACAACGCAATCAAAATATCCAGGTTCGATTCACTGGCATCTGAAAAAAGGCCGCGAGCGCGGAACCTTGGAAGTGACGCTTTGGCCCGCCCAAAACCGTCTATGGTTCTCAATGCAGGATGGGAGAAAAGGCGATTGGGTAATGCCCACGGCGCACCGATTAAAGGCGCAACTGGAGGGCGGAAGGTAGCGTTAAAAAATTTCAGCGCCTTTGCGTGGGTCTCTTTGTCTTAGGGCGGTATACTCATCGTATGAGGCGACAGAAAACGGTTCGGATCTCATGCGAGGCGTGCGGGCGTAATGGAGACGGATTGGCCAGTCGGGACGGCGAACGCGTCTGGTGCGCCTGTGGGGTTCTCTGCCCGATGCCCAAGAAATCTGCAGGCACCGGAACCCGCCGAAACTGGCTTATCCAAATGTTGGCCAGTTTCACCGCTGCAGTGCTGGCCAAACTTGTGGAACCACTCATGAATCGGTTCACGGCTACCCGGCAAACGCCGACTTCGAAGCCACTAGCAGCCGTGATAAGAGGCCAGACGGCTGTCAGCGCCAGTTTGACCATTAGCCCCGGCTACGCTCCCAGCCGTAGATCCGTCGGGACTCCCACAATCCTCGTTTCGCAGCCCACGAATCAGAACCGCGACGTCTGATGCTGGTTCCGGGCTAGAACGGAATCACGGTTATCGCGTTTTGCCAGTCCTCTCGCCGATCGTCCGCCCAAATGAGAACCAACTCATTCACTACCAGTCGCAGCGGGGCGTCTTGCGGAATTACAAGTAACACTCCAGGACTAATATTTCCTCGCGCCAGGAACGACGCGAAATGTCTTGGCATCGTGCGCTTGTCGTGAGTCACTAGAATGCGACCCTCGGACGCTGCGCGCTCTAAGACAGCTTCGTCGCCAAGAAAATCGAGATGCGCGGTTTGCGCTGTTTGAAAATCAAGGGAAGGCTCACGGCGAAAGGTTGCTGCGACAATCAATCGGTTCAGATCATTATCGGCTTGAAACCGAAGGCTCACGACCGCTGAAGCACTTGCTCGCGCGCTTTTTCGAGACGCCGAAATGCTTCCGGCTTTCGTTCACTCAACGGTGCGACGAGGCGCTGAATCTGTGCCTCGCCTTCGCGGATATTCGCATCCACCTCGGATTGGTGGGCCAAATAGAAAGTAATCCCGCCGTACACCTGCTCGAGTGAAAGAGAAGGGTAATGCTGCTGAATCACTTCGGGGCTCTCCCCACTGCGAAACGCGTAGACGAGCGAATCCAAAGAAACACGCGCTCCCGCCAAGTAATAGCCGCCATCGCGCTGCTCGATGTAGTCCATCATCTGCTGTTCTGATTATACGGCCTACTGCCGGTAGATTTCCCGCCAGCCGCCGGTGGGGATTACCGCGCCTACAACGGCTCCGACGGCTGCGCCCGCTGCCGCACCTATCCCGACAACCGCACCGTTAGATATGAAGTGAAGCTGATCCGGTTTAGCTCGCGCGCTCAGCCCCACGCCTAGGCCGCCGCCCGCCCCGACTCCAAGCCCGATCAATATGTTTCTCTTGCGATGATTCTGCTTCTTTACCAATACCCGCGACACTTGTTGCCGGTCGAATACTTCCTCGCCCTTGTCGGAAGTCAGCACCAGGGATGCATCGGTTGACCGTGTGACCCGGCCGCGGACATCACGGGAGCCGGCCGCGATCCTCACTTCGGTTCCCGGTGCAACGGCGTTGACCACATTCCAATCCGTGTGGGCCGCTAATAGAAGAAAAAGCGCCGCGAAGGACATGGCCCCCACGATATCACTAAATCTCGCTCAATACGCAGATATCCGGCAGGTTACGAAAATCCTCCCCGTAGTCGAGCCCATAGCCAACCACGAATTCATCGGGAATTTCGAAGCCTCGATAGGCCACGTCGACCAGCCTCTGCCGGTGCTTCGGTTTGTCCAGCAGCGAGGCGATCCGCAGCGACTTCGGCTTGCGTTGCGCCAGCAATTGCATCAGATAGCTCAACGTGATTCCGCTATCGACAATATCCTCCACCACAATCACGTCGTAGCCTTCAACCGACACGTCCAGATCCTTGGTTAGCTTCACTTCGCCGGAGCTGGTTTTGCCCTTTCCATAGCTCGAAATGCCCATAAACTCAATGCGCACAGGCGTTTTGACGGCTCGGGCCAGATCGGCCAGAAAGAAACAAGCGCCTTTCAGAATCGCGATCAGATAAATAGGACCGCCGGGAAGATCGCGATCGATTTGCGCGCCTAACTCATTGATACGAGTCTGGATCTGTTCGGCGCTGATGAGCACATTGAGCTTAGACATTATAGCCGGGTGCTGCTTGGACCAATATGAATATGCGGCGCGGTCGCCTTGCCGGCGATCGCAGTGCGAAACGCGTAATACGGAATCGCCCGTATGTTGAGATATTCGCGCAGCCAGATGCCTTCGGGCGAATCGGGATTTACGGCGACATCCACTCGTCCGGTGTGATCGAAGCCCAGGGCGCGGTGGAAGGCGGTCATGCCACGTGCGCTGACCGGGAAAGGCTCCGAGAAGTGCTTTTCAAATGCTAGAGTTAGGTCTTTCAGCTCCAGCGGTTCGATGAGGCGGGTTCCAGCGGTTTTTTCCTCGGCTGGACGGGTTTCGGTCTCTGCCATGGCGGCGAGTTCGCGGGCCAGGGTCGCGAGTTCCCGGGCGTGCTGGAGGGTGCCGGTGCGGCTGGCGAGCTCAGCCTCAGGCTCCTTGCTTTCGCTGTGCGGGAGCAGGTCTGCCATGACTAAATCATTGATTTTAGACACTTTTTTCTGCTGGCGGTCGACCCGGTGCTGGGCGGCGTCCATCATCTGAGTGATCTGTGGCTCGGTAAAATCCTCAATCCGGGCGTAGAGGGTATGTTCGAGGACGGCTTCGTCGAGGGCATCTTCGAGATTTTCCCGGGCGTCGGCGAGTTTGGCGGCGGGGAGGGCTCCGGAGGTAATCTGCTGCTCGACACGCTCCATTTCGTGGCGGGCGGTCACGACTGCCGGGGATTCCTGGGCCTTAATCGAGCATAAAGCGACCAAAAACACGCTGTAACGCATCTTATTCTCTCTTAATTGTAGTACGATACTGGAGGGGAAGATTTCCTGGGGTTATTGCAGAAGAAGGCGCAAACGACGCCCGAACAGATCTGGCAGGCCGTAGTAGAGGCCGCCGAGTCGAAACAAGCCAAGGACATCAAGGTCCTGGACCTGCGTGAGGTCACTTCCTTTGCCGATTTTTTCGTTGTTCTGAGCGGCGCTAACGCGCGGCAAATTCAGGCCATTGCCGATGAAATCGAGACCCAGTTGCGGCAACTGGGCGAGGTCCCGAACAGCGTTGAGGGCTATCAGAACGCGGAGTGGGTGCTGCTCGATTACGGCGATTACCTGATCCACATTTTCACGGAAAAGGCGCGCCAGTATTACGATCTGGAGCGGCTATGGCGCGACGCAAAGACTGTCCCATTGTAAATCCGTTTGCGGCGGACCCTTCGTATAGCGTATTGTAAGGCTGATAGGAGGCTCACTCATGAAGAAACTGCTCGCAGCGTTTGCCTTAACGGCAATCGGATCCATGTCGGCATTTGCCGGCGAATGGAGCGGCTATATCGCCGATTCCAAGTGTAAGCACGTGGATGGAACGGCGGATCATATCGCATGTACTCAAAAATGTGTGAAGGGCGGCGCCGATGTGGTGTTCGTCTCATCCGACAACACGGTCCTGAAGATCGACAAGGACTCGTTGGCTAAAGTACAGCCGCATCTTGGCCACAAGGTCAATATCACCGGTAATGTGGAAGGCGACACGCTGAAGATCGATACGATTAAGATGTAATTCCGGGGGCGCGGCTTTTCACGCCGCGCCCTACTTTTTCACTGGCTCGAATTCCATTACAAGTTTCCCGGCTTCGCCCTTATAAACGATGGCGAGATCTTTGGGTTTCAACTTACCGCTGATGGAAAAATAGAGCAATCCCTCGATGGGCGTTTTCGTTTCCTTATCCGGCAATATTTTCGCCGTCAGCGCCGCCAATGCTGGACCCTCTTTGGCGTTGTCGTCGATTTGAGTCCCCTTAATAACGTCCCTCTGCACGGTTCCCGGGCTGGACCCAAGTCCGGCGCCGATTCCGCCCGCACCCCAGCTGGTCTTCCCTCCATCCGCTGTGCCGCGCTTCACGATGAGCGCGCCTTTACCGGCGATTTCCGAAGGCGCAAGCGCGGTCGACCGCTGGCCGTCTTTTCGGGAAATCATCGTGAAATCGTCCGGTCCGATCCGCAGAGGCGTATCGCCTTTAGGAATCACCTTCACATGCGCCAGCACGTAGCCTTCGCCGATGTCGCTGCCGATGGCGTTGGTGATTTCGTCATGAGCGATGATGAGGCTGGCTTCGAGATCGACGGCGTCGTTGCCCGCTTGGCCTGGTAGTTGTTTGCGGTCGCCGGCGAAACACAGCAGTCCTAAGAACAGCGGTCCGATAAAAACTCTTCGTTTCATAGCGTCCTTGTTATCAGGATACCCCCTCCGGGTCACAGACTCAGGTCGCCGGCGCGCTGCCGAATCTCCATGCAGCCGCGGCCGGTGGGGAGCACCTTCCCTGGATTGAGACGGCAGCCGGGGTCGAACAGTTTCTTGAACCGGGCGATCATATCGAGCGTATCCGGCGCGAACTGGTGGCCCATCATCTCCATCTTCTCCATGCCGACGCCGTGCTCGCCGGTGATGGAGCCGCCGACATGGATGCAGTGATCGAGAATCTCGTCGCTGGCCTGCTTCACGCGGTCGAGCTCGCCTGGGATGCGGTGATCGAACAGAATGAGCGGGTGCAGGTTGCCATCGCCAGCGTGAAAAATATTGCTGATGCGGAAGCCGTAGCGCTCGCCCACTTCGTGGATGAATTTGAGCGTGGGCGCGATTTGGGTGCGAGGGACGACTCCGTCCTGCACGTAATAAGAAGGGCTGGCGCGGCCGACGGCTCCAAATGCGTTCTTGCGGCCTTTCCAGAGCAGGTCACGTTCGACGGCGTTACGCGCGACGCGAACTTCGCGGGCGCGACAGAGCAGACATGCTTCGTTAATTTGGGTAAGCTGCTCCTCGACGGTTTCGCGCAAGCCTTCAAGCTCAATGAGCAGAACCGCGGCGGCATCCATGGGATAGCCGGCGTGGGTGGCTTCCTCAATCATGCGGAGCATGACGCCGTCCATCATTTCTATAGCAGCAGGAGTGATGGCGTGCGCGGTGATGCGCTCCACTGTTTCTCCAGCGTCCTCCGGACGGTCGTAAATGGCGAGGATGGTCTTCACCAACTCCGGCTTCCGGAGGAGTCGGACGATCACTTTGGTAACCAGGACCATGGTGCCTTCGGAGCCGACGAGAATGCCGGTTAAATCGTAACCCTCACCCTCGGTGGAGGTTTCAATCACTGCGCCGTTGGGCAATACGGCTTCGATGCCGAGCACGTGATTTGTCGTGACGCCATAGCAGAGAGTGTGCGGACCTCCAGCATTCTCGCTGACGTTACCGCCGATGGTGCAGGCGCGCTGGCTGGAAGGATCGGGTGCATAGAAATAGCCGTTGGCGTCGACTGCCTGTGTGATGTCAAAATTTACGACGCCGGGTTGGACTATCGCACGCTCATTGGCGAGATCGATTTCAAGAATCCGATTCATGCGCGCGAAGGAGATGACGATGCCGCCGGCGCGGGCGATGGCTCCGCCGGAAAGTCCAGTACCGGCTCCGCGGCCGACGAGGGGGAGATTGTATTCGGCGGCGAGTTTAACGATGGCCACTACGTCGGCGGTGGATCGGGGGAATACAACGAGGTCAGGACGGGATTTATCGACGCCACCGTCATATTCGTAAAGAGCGAGGTCTTCAGGTTTATGGAGGTAGCCGCGGGGGCCGAGGATGGCTTCGATGCGGGCGTGGAGGGTCAAATTCAAGGGTAGCGCAAGGGGAGATTCGCGCAGAGGCTACGGTTGGTCAGTAGTCCTTGAAGACTCAATTATTTTCGCAGCCCTTGGGAGGAATAGATTTAGCAGATAGTCCTGGGCGGCTTCCTGGGAGCTGATCGCGCGCCAATCGCGAAATGCAGCTCTCGCCAGATTTATTTGTGCCACGGCATTTGTTCGCGACCAATTGAACGAAACGTCGTAATCTGAAGTGCCGCCGCTCCTGCAGGTCGCCGAACGTTTGCGCCACGTTCTTCAATTGCACACCGGCTCCTCGCAAACGGTTCTCATAACCTTATGCTCAAACGTCCTGCCGATTGCGCTTCGTTGCCGTTCAATTGCCCACTTAGCCACCACCTCATCGATTAGTAAGTGAAATAGCGCGTAATAGGCGGTTGAGACCGCACGCCGGAGGCTGGCCTGTAATGGCGGTTCTTCCCTGTTGGCCAAGTGATGCGCTTGCTCCAGCAGGTCGTCTGCGAACGCCATCGTTTAAGCCCGTGCGAGTTCGTTTCGCTTGGCCCATTCAGACTGGCTTTCAAAGTCGAAATGGGGAAACAGTCCCAGACCGGGAATGTCGATTCTATCCGATATGCGCCATACCACTTGGGTAGCCACGTCCTGGAGGCGGTCTCGATGACTAGCTTCATCAGACAGCAGCACTCGGAAAAAGATTGCCCACTGGCCGTCCCAGTCGCGCGCGATCTTGTAATCGATATGTTGGACCGCGGGCGTCAACTCCTGGACAACGGCGCTCACGGCTGCGTTGATTTGCGGTTGCGCTGCGGCTGCAATTGGCAAAAACATTCCAACTCCCCGTCTTCAGCGTAGCGCGTTGAGACATTTTCATTAAGACAAAAAACGCGGCCTGGAAATAACCCAGACCGCGCTCTTACAGATCACTTACTTGCGGGGCAGTGCAACGGTCACGGCCGCCGCCGCTTTCTCCTGCGGCTTAATCAGCGAGTAGCTGAATCCACCGGGAACGTTGATGGCCGATAAGAGGATCGTAGCGCCGCTTCGGCTGAAAGTGACGGCAGCCTTGTTCGCTGTGGACGGTCCCGCGTTTACTGCCAGAACCATTGCGGACGAATTTGGTTCGCCACCTCGGATCAGGAGAACGCCGCCGTTGGTCGGCTCCTCAATCGTGTAGCTGCCCGCAGGCAACACCTTGCCGGCCGCCACGAAGGAGAACGGTACGTTGACATTGACCAGAATCGATTCGGCGCTCAAGGTAGTCGCGAGTGCGAGCAGACCGCCGAACAATAAAGCAGTTTTCAAGAGTTTCATGTTAATTATGTTCCTTTTTTATGTCTAAATACACTAATTCCACGCACCGGTAACACGGTAGCTACTGGAATTAGCGACGTATTTTCCTCGCGCATACGCGTTGCGCATACGCCAAAATCTTCAGCGAGGAAACAGGACGTCTTCGCGGACGACTGACTTTGCCAAGGCTTTTATTTTCAAAGCTCTCTGGCTTACTTGCTTACAATCCAAGCATACGGCATGGATGGAAAAGGATCAAATCAATAATTTCTATGCAGGCGATATTTGGTTGTAAGCAATTGTAAACAATCACCGCTAAGCTATAGATTTTACTTACCGGTCGGAGGAATCTCTATGACAAGTTCTTCAAATATAGTTTAACGGCGTGCGAGCAACGCGCCGCACCATAGCGCCAGATAGCCGGCCACCACACTGACGGCGACGTTTGCAAAACCTTTGGCGAAATCGCCGTCTCTCACCAACTGGTACGTTTCGTAGGCAAAACTTGAAAAAGTGGTATAGCCGCCGAGGACTCCGACCACCAGCAGCAATCGCCAATTCGGATTCGCCTGGCGCTCCGTGAGAATCGTCATCACCACACCGATCAAGAAACATCCGGTGATATTCACGATCACGGTGCCGTACCAAAATCGCTGGGGAAAACGGGCGGCGATCGCCGATGCCAGCAGATAACGCCCTAATCCTCCAACGGCGGCACCGGCCATGACGAGAAGATATTTTTCCATTTCAGATCCGATGAAAGCTCTTCAGAATATCGCGAGTGGAGTAGCGTAGCGCAATCGGGCGGCCGTGCGGACAACTCATCGGGCAGGAAGTCGCCGCCAGGGCGCGCAGCAGCCAGTCGATTTTTTCAGGCTCCAGGCGCATGTTAATTTTGATCGCTGCGCGGCATGCGATCGACGCCGCCATGGAGCGCCGCAGATCATCGAGCGACGCCTTGCGCAGCTCGCTCTCGGCAATCTCCAGAATTTCAAACAATACGCGCTCGACATCCGCCGCGCCGATTCCAGCCGGAGCCGACTTTACCGCGATGGTGCGGTTGCCGAACGGCTCCGTCTCAAACCCGAGGCCGTCCAACTCCTCCGCAATGCGCGCATATTCAATCTGCTGCGCGGCGCTGACTCCGATCACCAGCGGGACCAGCAGGCGCTGCGTCTCGGCGTGACCTTTTTCGCGCGCCGCCAAAACCTGTTCGAATAAAATTCGCTCATGGGCGACGTGTTGATCGATGATCCACAATCCGTCGCGTCCGGCGGCGATGATGAAGCTGTCGTGAATCTGGCCCAGCGGCCGCAGATCAGTGAGCGCGTCGAGACTCTGCAAATCCGGCAGCGCCGCGCCATCGAACAAAGGACCATGCGTATCCGGAATGGCGGCCGCGGCGGGAGGTCTGGAGCTTTCCGAAAAATCGAATCGCGGCAATGGCGAAGGCGGCCGATGCAGCGTGAATTCGGGAAGAGCGGCCGGATTGGCGACCGGCGGCATGGGCAATAACTCAGTGCCAATGGAATCGAACGTCATGTTCTCGACGCGCTGGCTGAACTCCGAATAGGGCAACGCGGCGCCTGGCTGAGGAGGACTCTGCATCGGGATGCGCGCGGCCGGCCGTTCCACCATCAAGCGTTCCCGGATTGTATCGCGCACGAAATCGTGCACCAGCGAACCATGGCGGAATCGCACCTCCGTCTTCGAAGGATGCACGTTCACGTCGACCTCCTCCGCATCGCAATCGAGAAACAACAGCGCGAACGGATAGCAGGCCGGCGGCATTAAATTGAAATACGCGGCCGAAATCGCGTGCAGCAGCAGACGATCCCGGATCAGGCGGCCGTTCACGAACAGATAAATCGAATTGCGATTCATCTTCTGGACGCCGGGCGAGCTGACGAAGCCGCGCAACCGGAAGCGCCGCGAAATCGGCTCGTCGTCTTCAACCGGCACCTTCAAATCGCGCGCGTGATCACCCAGATCGAACAGGTCGTCCAGCACCTGCGTACCGAACACCTGAAATACGCGCTCACGCAAGGTCGCGACAGGAGTCACGCTGAGCAGTTCCGCGTTGTTGTGCCGGAGGGTGAAACTTTTCGAAGGATGCGCCAGGCTATAATGAGTGACCATGGACGCGATATGCGCGATCTCCGTTTGATCGGACCGCAGGAATTTCTTACGCGCGGGAACGTTGAAAAACAGATCGCGCACCGTGATCGTGGTGCCGCCCGAGTGTGCCATTTCCTCGACACGAAACATTTTCCCACCGGCAATCTCGACCACCGTGCCCACTCGCTCCTCGCGCGCTTTGGTTTCGAGCAGCAGCCGCGACACGGAGGCAATGGACGGCAGAGCTTCGCCGCGAAAGCCGAGCGTCGAGATCGACAGCAGATCCTTGACATCTGAAAGCTTGCTGGTCGCATGGCGTTCGAACGCCAGCAGCGCGTCGTCATGCATCATCCCGGTGCCATCATCGGCCAGACGAATCAGACGCCGGCCGCCCGATTCAACGTCGAGCCGAAACTCCGATGCGCCGGCGTCGAGTGAATTTTCGAGCAGTTCTTTCACAACGCTCGCCGGGCGCTCGACCACTTCACCGGCGGCAATTTTATTGGCAACGTTGTCGGAAAGAATGCGAATACGGCCCATTTTGAAGAGGGATCTGGCGCCTGACGCATGGCGCCTCCTTTACTGTACCGCGATGCCCCGTTCGTCCAGCAGGGTGCCTGCTGCTCTTAGCAGGGCGAGTTCACTCAGCCGATAGTTGATGGTCTGGGTGACGAGCTGGGATTCTGCGGTGGTCAAGTCGGTCTCCGCGGTTAATAGAAAAAAAATCGTGTCGATGCCGAGCTCGTATTTTCTCTGCTCCGCATCCACGCGCTTTTTCGCCAGGTCACGAGCCGTTTTCGCCAACTCCACGCCGGCGCGGCTGCTCTCCAGGTTGCTGATCGCGGTCAATACCTGCAATCGCACACCCTGCTCGGCTACTCGTACGCGGAAGGCGTCCATCTTCTTATTCACCGCCGCGTCCGCCAGATTCGACGCGGCAACTCGATTCTTCAACGGGAGCGTTAGCGTTAATCCGAACCCGTAGGTCGGCAATCCGAATCCGAACAACTGGCCAAGCGCGTCCGTCACGCCACCCGGTAATATTGTGACCACCTGCGGCGATCCGGTGCTGAACGCATTCTGCAAAATATATTGCGGGCCGCCTGTTCCCGACGATCCATACTGCCCGGTTAACGCCAGGCTCGGCCGCAATTGATCGTTTGCTTGGCGAATCATGAGGTCGTCCACGTCCAGCGCCTGCCGCGTCGATTTCAAATCCTGCCGGTAGAGCAGCGCCTGCGCTACCAGCTTTTCTTTATCGAGCGCGGAAGTGGGCGGCGGCGCTACCTGTTCGGTCAACACGATCGGCATGCTGCGATATTTCGGATCGAGATCCGCGCCCATTTGCATGCGCAGCGAATCTTCATTTTGTTGGAGCGTGTAGCGGGCTTGCGTCAGCGCCAATTGCGCGTTGGCGTAACTCTGCTCCGGTTGAAAGATATCGAGCGGCGAGGACGCGCCCAGTTCCAATTCCTTTCGCGCCCGGGTGAGCGCGGTATCGGCCAGCTTCAGGCCTTCTTCGGCGACGCGCACATTTTCGCGCGCGCCGATCACAGCCCAGTATTGCTGCTCGGCCGCCAGCACGATCTGGATCAACTGATCTTCAAAAGTATATTTCGCCGCGCGCAGACGGCTACGCGCAATGGTGATCGGAAGCTTGGTGATGAAGGATCCACGTCCGCGCAGTAGTGGCTGGGAGAAACTGAATAGCAATGACGAAGCGTAGCTGGGATTGATGGTGGCAAACTCGCTGTTGGTGGAGGATTTGAAGTCGGAATAACCGATGCTGTAAGTTGCGCCGGTCGGTATCAGCTGCTGCACTCCCAAGTTTAGCGGCTGGGAGAGCGAATTGATGGTGGCTGCGCCGCTGACCGCGGAAGTGCTGCCGGTGAGGGAGCGCGTGGTCGAGAAACTCGCCGTGGCCAAAGGATCGAACATGCCGAGAGCCCGCGTGATGGCATCATCCGAAACAGCAACGGTCAGCTTCTGGATGCTGACGTTGGGATTGTTCGCCATCACCAGAGTGAGAAACGACTTCACCGACAGGTCCAGAGTCGAGTCCACCACATAGTCCTCGAACTGCACCGGCGGGCCCAGCTCATAGGCGGTCACGGGCCTGGCGAGGTACTTTTTGAAATAGCTGGGTTGTGGAAAAAACGGATAATCGTCAGCGCGAGCGGTCGACAAAGATCCGAGCAAAACTATCGCTACGACCTTCAGCCTGGGCGGGGTCATAACAACTATAGACGCCGCGACCTATGGAAAGTGTTGATTTTTATTTTGTTAGACGCCGGTGCGCTAGCCGCTCATGGCAGCCAAAAACTCACTATTCGAGCGTGTTTTTGACAGTTTATCGATCAATAATTCCATGCTTTCGACCGGCGACAGGTTGTTGAGCACCTTGCGGAGCACCCACACCCGGTTTAATTCTTCCTTCGGCAGCAGCAATTCTTCTTTTCGTGTGCCCGATTTCGAAATATCGATGGCCGGGAACACGCGCTTGTCCATCAGCTTCCGGTCGAGATGGATTTCCATGTTGCCGGTGCCTTTGAACTCTTCGAAAATCACGTCGTCCATGCGGCTGCCGGTATCGACCAGCGCGGAGGCGACGATGGTCAACGATCCGCCCTCCTCGATATTGCGAGCGGCGCCGAAGAATCGCTTCGGCCGCTGCAGCGCATTCGAATCGACGCCGCCCGATAGCACTTTGCCCGACGGTGGCACTACCGTATTATAAGCGCGCGCCAGACGGGTGATTGAATCGAGCAAAATCACGACATCTTTCTTATGCTCGACCAGCCGCTTCGCTTTTTCGATCACCATTTCGGCCACCTGCACGTGGCGGGACGCCGGCTCATCGAACGTCGACGAAATGACCTCGCCTTTCACCGACCGCTGCATGTCCGTCACTTCTTCCGGACGCTCGTCGATCAAAAGAACAATCAGCGTGACTTCCGGATGATTGGTCGTGATCGAATTTGCGACCGCTTGCAGCAGCATTGTCTTGCCGGTGCGCGGCGCCGCGACAATCAGCCCGCGCTGGCCTTTCCCGATCGGCGTCAGCAAGTCCATCACGCGGCCGGAAAAGTTATCGCGCGCAGTTTCCATTTTGAGACGCGACTGCGGATAGAGCGGCGTCAGATTGTCGAAGAAAATCTTGTTGCGCGCTTCCTCCGGCGGCTCAAAGTTGATCGCGTCCACTTTGATGAGCGCGAAATACCGTTCGCCTTCCTTGGGAGGCCGGATCTGCCCGCTGACCGTATCGCCGGTGCGGAGATCGAAGCGGCGGATCTGCGACGGCGATACGTACACGTCGTCCGGCCCGGGCAGGTAATTGTACTCCGGCGCGCGCAGGAATCCGAAGCCATCGGGCAGGCATTCCAGCACGCCTTCGGAGAAAATGAGACCGCTCTTCTCGGCCTGCACTTGCAGGATCTTGAAGATCAGCTCCTGTTTGCGCAGCCCCGCGAATCCCGCCACGCCGAGATCCTTGGCGATGGTGTTGAGATTCTGGATGCTCATGTCCTTGAGCTCCACCAGGTCCAGCGCGTTGCCGCTTTTCGGTCCCTGATTGCCCGCCGCGCGGCGACGGTTATCGAACATGCGCCCAGCCGGTTGCTGGGCAGCCGGCGCTCCCTGGGCGGGCGTTTGCGCTTGCCCGTTCGTCTCGGCGGCCTTCGCTTCGGGAGCCTTCACTTCAGCAGCCGGCTTGGTTTCAACCGGCTTAACCTCAGCGACGGGAGCCGGCTCAGGCGCGGGGGGCTTCGTCTCCGCCACCGGAGGAGGTTCGGCCGCGGCAACCGCAGGCTTAGGCTCGACGGGATGCTTCTCCGCCGCCACGCGGGTCCGTTTCGGAGGAGCGTCCGCCTTCACCGTGTCATTCTTAGTGGCTTCGTGCTTCGGTGTCTCCGCTTTGGGAGCCTCCGCTTCGCCATTCGCCGGCGGTGTCACCGCTTTATCTGCGGCCTGGTCTTGATTTTCGAGATCGCTTGCCAAATTTCCCTCACTCCCCGGCCTGTCACGACCGAGCATTCGAAGATCTCACCCGCATATCCTTCGCGGAGATCTTTCCGGCTATGATGCCTTTCACTCTGAGACTTCAGTTTGTCCGCCTTGGTCGCGACCACGATAAATGGCCGCCCGTGGCATTCGAGCCAGTCTCGAAGCTCGATATCCTTCTCCATCCAGCCTCGCCTTGCATCGAGGATAATCACCGACAACCGCAGTTGCCCGCGGCCAGTCAGATACTGGTCGATAAGCTGCTTCCACGAATTCGATATTTCCTTGGGGACTTTTGCGAAACCATACCCTGGCAGATCGGCGAAGCGGAGCCCATCTTCCATCTGGAAGAAATTGATCAACTGCGTACAACCGGGCCGGGCACTGGTTTTCGCCAGTCCCGCAACCCCCATCAGCGCATTCAACAGGCTGGACTTGCCGACGTTGCTCCGGCCCAGAAACGCGACCTCGGCCTCCGACCCCGGCGGAAACTGATCCGGTCTGGCTGCACTTATTATAAACCTTGGCACGGGGGAGGGGGACAGGGGCTAGCATCCCAGCCGACGAAAATCCTTAGCCTCATCGCACCGTTCTTCCTTGGCCTTAGCGGCCCCTCTTAGTGAGTGACTTTCTCTTCCCGCGACCGCGCGATAATCTCGGCTACGCTCAACATTCCCGGCAGCGCCGCCATTTCGATCTCCCGCTCCAGCGCGATTTTCAAAACCTCGTCCATCGATTTGACGAAATGGAGCTTCATATCGTTGCGCACCACCTCCGGAATATCCGGCAGGTCTTTTTCATTATCTGCCGGCAGAATCGCCTCGCGAATCCCGTAACGATGCGCCGCCATCAGCTTTTCTTTCAATCCGCCGATCGGCAATACCCTGCCGCGCACGGTGATCTCGCCCGTCATCGCGATATCAGCCCGCACCGGAATACTGGTCAGCGCGCTGATGATGCTGGTCGCGATGGTAATTCCCGCCGATGGCCCGTCCTTGGGAATCGCGCCTTCGGGAACGTGCAAGTGAATATCCAGATGGCGGTAGAAATCGCGCGGCAATCCCAGGCCATGCGAACGGCTGCGTAAGTAGCTCATTGCCGCCTGGGCCGATTCCTGCATCACATCGCCCAGTTTTCCTGTCGTCGTCAGCTTGCCGCGGCCTTCCATGATCGCCGCTTCCGTCGTTAGGATGGACCCGCCGACCTCAGTCCAGGCCAAGCCGGTGGTCGCGCCAACTTCGTTCTTCTTCTCCATCTCCTTGTCGCGGAACCGCTGCGGACCAAGGAGTTCGTTTACCTTCGCCGCGTTGACCACGGCCTTGGCCAGCTTTTTCTTGGACGATTCGCCCTGCGCATTCACCACCGTGCGCGCCACCTTGCGGCACACATTGCTGATTTCGCGTTCCAGATTACGAACGCCCGCCTCGCGCGTATAATGCCCGATCAACTCATCGATGCCGGTATCTTCGAACTGGATCTGTTCGCCCTTGAGTCCCGTGCCTTGCAACTGTTTCGGCACCAGGAACCGCTTGGCGATTTCCTTCTTTTCGAGCTCGGTATAACCCGAAAGGCGAATCACTTCCATGCGATCCATCAGCGCCGCCGGAATGGTGTGCATCACATTCGCCGTGGCGATGAAAAACACTTGGCTCAAATCATATTCCACGTCGAGATAATGATCCATGAACATGAAATTCTGTTCCGGATCTAAGACTTCAAGGAGCGCCGACGATGGATCACCCCGGAAATCGGTCGACATCTTATCGATTTCGTCGAGCATGAAGACCGGATTGCGCACCCCGGCCTTTTTCATCATCTGCAAAACCTGTCCCGGCAGCGCGCCGATGTAGGTCCGCCGATGGCCGCGAATCTCCGCTTCATCTCTCACGCCGCCCAGCGATAACCGCACGAACTTGCGGCCGGTGGCCTTCGCAATCGACATCCCCAGCGAAGTTTTTCCGACGCCGGGAGGTCCGACGAAGCAGAGAATCGAACCTTTCGGATCTTTTACCAGCCTGCGCACGGCTAGAAATTCAAGAATGCGTTCCTTGATCTTATCGAGCCCGTAATGATCGCTCTCCAGCACTTCCTGTGCGTGCGGCAGGTCGCGAATTTCCTTCGATTTCTTCTTCCACGGCACGGCCAGCAGCCAGTCGAGATAATTGCGCGAAACCGTCGATTCGGCCGACATGGGAGGCATGTTTTCCAGGCGCTTCAATTCGGCCATCGCCTTCTCATGCGCGTCCTTGGTCATGCCCGCGGTTTCGATTTTCTTTTTCAGTTCGTCGAATTCGCTCTTCTCGCCACGGCCCAGCTCTTTCTGGATCGCCTTGATCTTTTCGTTAAGGTAGTACTCTTTTTGCGCCTTCTCCATCTGGCGCTTCACGCGGCCCTGAATCGTACGATCCACGTTCAGCTTCTCGATCTCGATATCGAGCATCTCCGCAATGCGCGTCAACCGGTCGATTGGATCGAAGATTTCGAGCAGTTCCTGCTTCTCTTCGATCGCCAGTTGCAGGTTCGCACTCACCGTGTCGGCCAGCTTGCCCGGATCGTCGCCGCGAATCGCCGCTACCATCGTGTCGTAGTTCACGTTCTGGCTCAGCTTTGCATACTGCTCGAAAAGTCCAGTCACGCGGGAGGTCAGCGCGTCCAGTTGCGGTCCGGCTTCCACCCTGTAATTGAAGACTTTAACCGTGGCGCGAAAATATCCTTCTTCCTCTGTGACGGAAAGAATTTTGCCGCGCTCCATGCCTTCCACCAGGACCTTGATGTTCCCGTCGGATTGCTTCACGCTTTGCACGATATTGGCCACCGTGCCCACCGAGAAAATTTCGTCCGGACGCGGCTCATCGACGCTCGCGTCATGCTGCGTGGCAAGAAAAATCTTCTTGTCCCCGGCCAGCGCTTCTTCGAGCGCCCGTACGCTCGATTCCCGCCCCACCACGAACGGCGTCATCATGTGCGGAAAGATGACAACGTCCCGGATGGGCATCATCGGCAATTTGCGTGTGTCTGATTTTTCTTTCGAGGAGAGCATTTTGGAAGTAGGAACTTAAAGGGAAGGAACCAAACGGCCAGTCTGTCAGGTTACCGGCGTCTGGCCCCTAGCCAGCTTTCTCAAGCAACGAAATATTGATCTTCTGCGTCATCACCATTTCCTTGGTGACCAAAAACTCGCGGACCTTTTTATACGAAGGCAGGTAGTACATCAGGTCCAGCATCAGATCTTCGAGGATCATCCGCAAGCCGCGCGCGCCAACTTTGCGCTCCATCGCGAGCTGGGCGATCGCCTCCAAGGCGTCATCGCTAAATTTCAGTCTAACATTTTCGAACTCGAACAACTTCTGATATTGTCGGCTGATTGCGTTCTTAGGTTTAGTCAGGATCTGAACCAGCGCTTCTTTGCTCAGTTCGTCGAGCACCGCGACCACCGGCAGCCGACCGATAAACTCCGGAATGAAGCCGCTCTTGATCAGGTCCATCGGCTGCACCTGTTCGAGCATGCTCACGTCGCGCCGGCCGCTTGATCCGCCGCGGCGCGTCTTCTCGGACTTCTCCGCCTCGTCCTGATTCGAAAATCCAATCGTGCGCGTACCAACGCGGCGCTGAATCGTCTTTTCGAGCCCGACAAACGCCCCGCCGCAGATGAATAGAATGTTGGTCGTATCCACCGGCGTGAATTCCTGATGAGGATGCTTGCGCCCGCCCTGCGGAGGCACGTTGGCGATGGTCCCTTCGAGGATTTTCAGCAGCGCCTGCTGCACGCCTTCACCCGAAACATCGCGCGTGATGGACGGATTCTCATCCTTGCGCCCGATTTTATCGATCTCATCTATATAGATGATGCCGGATTGGCAGCGCTGTACATCCCAATCGGCATTCTGAAGCAGCCGTAGAATAATGTTCTCGACGTCTTCGCCCACGTACCCAGCTTCCGTCAGCGTTGTGGCATCGACGATCGCGAACGGGACATCCAGGATGCGGGCCAACGTCTGGGCTAGCAGCGTCTTGCCGGTCCCGGTCGGTCCGATCAGTAGGATGTTCGATTTGGACAGCTCGACTTCCCCTGTCCGGTTCTTATTCATCTGGATGCGTTTATAGTGGTTATAAACCGCTACCGCCAGCTTCTTCTTCGTGGCATCCTGACCGATCACATACTGATCGAGATATTCCTTTAATTCCAGCGGTTTAGGGAGCTTGTGCGGCGCCCCATACTGCTGTTCATGCCGGTCGTCTTCGAGGATCGAGTTGCATACACCGATGCACTCGTCGCAAATGTACGCCCGAGGGTATTCCGAGGGCGAGGAGATTAATTTGCCGACAACGTCCTGGCTTTTCTGACAGAACGAACAGCGCAACGAATCATCGGAGCCAGCACGCTTCACCATGGTCTCCTGCTCATTTCGATTAGTCTCTCGAACAACTTCATTATAGCGAAGTTTGCCAAAAGTTACACCTTCCTTACGCCCCCGCTCCCCGAAGCCGCCCGGTAGCCTCTGCCGGATCGTCTTCGAGGATAAAATAGCAGACGCGGATACACTCGTCGCAAATGTACGCCCGAGGGTAGTCCGAGGGGGAACTGATCAGCTTCCGGATAACGTCCTCGCTTTTCTGGCAGAACGAACATCGGAGAGAATTATCCTTCGCCATTCAATTTACTTCCCTCGTTCTTCACGTCAAGACCCGATCTTAAGAAACGACCAGTTCCACGGTTCCCTTTGCGCCCCGCAGTCCCAACATACTACGATCGAAGGTCGCGACCAAGCCTCCGTGCATCGTAGCAAGGGCTACAAGATAAGCGTCGGTAATTTGCTGATGCCCGGAAATCGGCCCGGCTTTTTCGATGGCTTCCGCAAGCGTCAGATCATCCGGCCAAAACGCGTGTTCCGGCAGCGCCAGCAGCTCACTTAAAATGCGCTGCGCTTCCCCGGCAGTAACATGATCGCGGCTATAACGAGGATGGCAGATAATCCGCGTCAATCCAGCCTGCGTAATCGGACACGTCCTAAAACCCGCGCTTCGATTCTTTGCAAACCAACGGTGCGCCGCCCGATTATGAACATGGGTCGGCCACAATAGCGCCACCAGGACATTTACGTCCAGCAGGAAAGGCTTCAATCGAGATCGTCCTCGATCGCGAGAGTGTGTTCCAGGGTGATCGAAGGCGAATCCTTTGGCAGAACAATGGAAGAAACTCCGTTCTTCACCTCCAAAGTAATCGACGGCCTCAGCCCTTGGCGCACCAGATCCGCAAGCGCATCACCGAGAGAGATGTCCTTGACCCTTGCCACTGAACGAGCCGCTTCATACACATCGTCGGCAGATTGATCGTGGTTCTCATCATCATGATTGTAACATCATGATGCGCGAAACAAACCATCGGCCGTCGACTCAAACCGATAGAAAAAGGAGGGCCCACCATGGCCAGCAAAAATACCGCAGTTTTCGGAATCTATAAGAATGTAGCCCAGGCCGAACGGGCAGTCGAGACCCTTCGATCAGCGGGGTACGCCAACAACGACATTTCTGTGCTCCTAACCGATGCCCAGACTTCTCATGACTTTGCCCACGAGAAGGGCACGAAAGCGCCTGAAGGAACCGCAGCCGGCGCCGCGATGGGTGGTGTGATCGGAGGCACTCTAGGCCTTCTGGTTGGGCTCGGCACGATCGCGATTCCC
>Ga0116129_1000505_pt1 | contig 25163 bp, 19 predicted proteins | sample June2015DPH_17_2_FD_89732 | JGI IMG/M metagenome (GOLD analysis project Ga0116129, IMG submission 89732) | Peatland microbial communities from SPRUCE experiment site at the Marcell Experimental Forest, Minnesota, USA - June2015DPH_17_10 | ecosystem: Environmental > Terrestrial > Soil > Wetlands...
ACTGCACCGTTCCGGTAGCCGTTGCCGGCGCGACAGATGCAGTAAGCTGAACCGTCTGGCCAAGCACGATCGACGCATCGTTGGCAGAGAGCGCGGTAGTCGTAGACGCCTTCACCGTCTGTGGGAAGATCGGCGACGAAGCGCTATTGTAATTGCCATCGCCGCTGTAGGATGCCGTGATGCTGTGGGCGCCCGCGCTCAGCGACGAAGTACTCAGGGTCGCCACGCCTCCGCCGATCGTGACCGTTCCCAATGTCGTAGCTCCATCCAGGAACTGTACCGTCCCGGTGGCCGATACCGGCAAGAGAGTCGCCGCGAAAGTCACGGACTGTCCGGAGACCGATGGGGTCAGGGACGACGTCACCGCCAGAGTTGGGGAAGCCTTGCCCACAGTGAGGTTCATGGTCGCTGAAGTGGTAATGCCGTAGTTGGCATCGCCGCTATAAGCCGCGCTGAGAAGGTGCGCGCGGTGGACAATGTGGAGATGGGGAAGCTGGCCGCGCCGCCGATCACTGGTACGCTCCCGAGTGCGGTGGTTCCATCCAGGAATTGTACGGTCCCGGTAGCTGCGCTGGGCGTCACCCAAGACAGAAGCGTCTCCTGCTGTCCGTAGACCAACGGATAGACATGAGCGCAAAGGTGGCGCTGGATGCAGTCTTCACGGTTTGCGACATCGCGGCGCTGGTAGTGCCGGCGTAGTTTCCGTCGCCGCTGTATTGGGCGGTGATCGAGTGGCTGCCGGCCGCCAGCGAGCTGTTCATCACATAGGCCGCGCTGTTGACCACGGTGGCCGTCCCGACGACCGTGGTTCCATCTAGAAATTGCATGCTACCGGTAGCGGCCGCCGGGGAAAGGGTTGAGGTGAGGGAAATGGTTTGCCCGGCCGTCGAGGGATTGACGGAGCTTAACACGGCGACGCCGGAAGCCGCTTTGTTCACTGTCTGCACCCACACGGTGGACGAAGTGGCAAGGTAGATACCATCGCCGTTGTAAGAAGCCTGAATCGGATGGCTGCCCACGGCCAGGCACGGCATGGTGAGGCTGGCAATACCGTTAGCAATGGTGGCCGCGCCGATCGGGGCCGATCCATCGGCGAACTGCACGGTTCCGCTGGCGGCGGAGGGCGTCACTGAAGCGGTGAATGTAACCGGCTGCCCCCAGGTGGACGCCGCGCCCGGCGAAGTCAGCGATAGCGTGGTTGGCGCCTGAATGGTCTGAGTCAGAACCGCGGAGCTGGCGGAGTTCAGGTTGCCGTCACCCACGCAGACGGCGGTGATGGAGTGCGCACCCGGGCTCAACGATGCCGTGCTGAATGAGACTGCGGGGTTCCCGTAAGCGACCGTGCCAAGCACGGTCTGGCCGTCCAGGAATTGTACGTTGACGCCGTTCGAGCCCGGAGTAATGGTGGCTACGAAAGTCACTGACAAAGTCGCCTGCGCGGGATTGAGATTGGAAGTGAGAACGACCGACGGAATAGCTTTTGTGACGGTCTGCACCACTGCGGCGGACGTGCTGCCGGAATCCGCGGCGTCGCCCGAGTAGACCGCCGTCATGGTGTGGCTGCCGGCGATCGCGGTGGATATTCCCATAACTGCGCTCCCACCCGATAACGGAGTAGTGGCCAACGCCGCGCCGCCATCCAGAAACTGCACGCTGCCCGTCGCCGACGCCGGCGACACCGACGCCGTCCACGTGACGGACTGCCCGTATGCCGATGGCGACATACTGGTGGTCAGACTGGTAGTAGTGACGATGGCACTCACCGTCTCGCTGAGGTTTGCGGAGACGGCCGCCGAGTAGTTGCTGTCGCCGAAGTAGATTGCAGCCAGACTGTGCGTTCCGCTGGCGCTGAATGAAGCCGTGAATTGCACGGCGCCGTTCACCAGGGGATTCGGTTGCCAGCACGTTTCCGTTATCGTTCAGTTGCACGGAACCGGTGGGCGGGGTGGAGGAACCGGCGGGAGGCGTCACGGTAACCGCGAACGTAACGCTCGTATTCACGGGGACGGCGTACCGATTTGTGAACAGACTCAACACCGGCGTCGGCTCTTGCGTCCCCAGGGTCACGCTGAGCGGGACCTGCGGCGAACCGGAGCCGTTAAAACTCGAATCACCGCTGTAGTACGCCACAATCTGGTGGGCGCCGACGTATTGCGGAACGGCCGTCAGAAACGCGCTGCCGCCGCTCACCGGCACGCTGCCGAGCACGCTGGGGTTTATGGTAGTGTCAACAAACGTGACGGAGCCGGTGGCACGCCGCTGGTTCCGATTGGCGACACGGTTGCGGTGTAAGACACGGGTTGCCCGGTAGGGGACGTCGCAACACTGGCGGTGACGACGGTGTTGGTATAAGGATACGGCGAAGGCAGGTAAACGCGCCGCACGCGGCAGTCCATAACATCCGAGAGAATCAGGTTGCCGTTGCTCGTCAGGGCCGCGCCGAACGGGCCATCGAGTGTTGCGATGCTGGCGGGCCGTTGTCTCCGGCCCCAGCGAGGCAGCCGGATCCGGCGCCACCGCCGCTGTTGCCGCTCGATTCTTCCTTTTCCTGTGCGCCGCTACCGTTGCCGGCCACCGTAGTGATCAAAGAGGTGACGCCGTCCACGCGGCGAATGCGCCCGCTGCCATCGGCGAAATAGTAGTTGCCGGCGGAATCGATGGCTACATTGGCGAGGCTCTTTCCGATGCCTGCGCTGGTCGCGGTAACACCATCTCCGGTGAAATTCGCGCTGCCGCTGCCGGCGAAGGTGGTGAGAATGCCCGTGACGGAATCGACGCGCCGGATACTGGCGCTGCCGAATTCGTAGACCAGAAGGTTGCCGGAACGATCGACGCTCACACCGAGGGGCGGGGACAGGGAGGCGGAAGCCGCGGCAGCGCCGTCGGGGCTGATGCCGATGGCGCCATTACCGGCCACCGTCGTGATGACGGCGGACTGCGCGTCCACACGGCGGATGCGAGCGTTGCCGGAGTCGGCGATGAACAGGTTGCCCGCCTGGTCGAGAGCCATGGCAGTGGGCGCTCGCAGGGAGGCCGTTACGGCCAACCCGCCGTCGCCGCTGTACGCCGCGGTTCCGTTGCCGGCCACAGTGGTGATGACGCCCGTCAGGGAATCAACGCGGCGAACCCGGTTGCCGGCCATTTCGACGATAAACAAGTCGCCCGCTGCATCCAGCGACACATCATACGGATAGTTGATGGACGCCTGGACGGCCGGTCCGCCGTCGCCTCCGGATGCTGCGGCGCCATTACCGGCCACTACCGTGAGAATGCCGGAGACGGCATCCACCCGCACCACGCGATTGTTTACAACGTCGGCGATATAGAGGTTGTCGGCGCTATCGGTGGCGATGCCAGCCGGCGCGAGTTGGGCGTTGACCGCCGGCCGGCCGGTTCCCGCCGCTCCAGTCACGCCGGTACCGGCGATGGTGACGATGACGCCGGTCTGTGCGAACGCTGCCGAACTGAAAACAAGGCCAATCAGGATGCAGAACGGAGTTGGAACGTTGGGCGTCTTCAATGTGTGCTAATTCCCTTCAGTACAGAGGCGTGACGACAAGTAGTGACGACATGTGCAGATTGCGATGCGGCGTTGGCAGGCCGCCTTGCAAGTATAGGCAGCGAGGTCCGGAGTTGAAATATACCTTTAGTAAGTGGGCAAAGGGTAACTAAGGATAGTGGGGCTAGATTTTCGACGCAGAAGCGCTGAGGCGCAGAGATGAGCGCAGAGAAGAAAAGACCTGATTCCCTTTTGGTTCTCTCTGCGTGGCCTCTGCGTCTCAGCGTCTCTGCGTCGAATCACTTCTTGCTGGCGTTGTTCACGATGCTCTCCGCCAGGTAATTCTCTACCTTAGACAGGTTGCGCGCCACTTCGAAATACGCGTTGCGCAAGACCTGATCGGCGCTGTTACGCAGGTTTTCGCGGATGTTCTCTTGCACGCGCGGGTCATTCAAATCGCGCTGCCCAGCCGGCTCCTTGGAGATCAGCTTCAGAATGCGATAGCCGTCGGAAGTGTGAATGATCGGCGAAACCGCGCCGGGCTGGAGCGACATCACGATGCGGCGCAAATCGGGATTGGCCTTTTCCAGAGTCGATTCCGGAATGAAGCCCATATCGCCGCCATTGGGCGCCGTGTTCGTATCCTCTGAGAAATTCGTCGCGAGCATGGCGAAATCTTCGCCGCGCTCCTTAATGCGGCGCTCCAGGTCGGCGATCTTCTGCTTGGCTTCGTTCTCGTTCTGCGCCTTGCTGCCTTTCAAATTGCGCACATTGGGGTCGGGCACGGGCGTCACCATGATCTGCGCCAGGTGTACTTGCGGCTCCGCCAGATTGAAACTGGCCTTGTTGTTGTTGTAGAAATTCGCCACGTCGGCGTCGGTGATGGTGATGTGCGACGTGATCTCTTTGGCGATGAGTTTATCCACGGTGAGCTTTTGACGGATCTGCGCTTTCAGATCGTCCAGCGACATGTGGCGGTCGGCGAGCTGCTTCTCGAACTCCTCCTTGGTGTAGGGCGACTTCATCTTGGCCAACTCGGCGTCCACGTCGGCGTCCACGGCCTGCAACCCCAGCCTTTCGGCGCGCTGCAGCATGATCTCATTGGTGATCAGGCTGCCCAGCAATTCGAGCTTCTGCGACTGCACCAGATCCTCATTGGCGTTTTCGGGGACCTGCGGATATTGCGTGCGGTAGGTCTTTTCCAGCTTGTCGTAGGTGATCGGGTGGCCATTGACTTCGGCTGCGACTCCGGCCGGCGGCGTGTGCTTGCAGGCGCCCAAAGCGACAGAGGCGGCAACCGCTGCGAACAAGGCAAAATAGCGCTTCATGAGTGAACTCCCCATTGTAGCTGGCCCGTTCGCTAAAATGGACGCTCCTATGAAAGTTGGAATTATCGGCGCCGGGGCCATCGCCCACAAGCACGCGCAAGCGTACCGCAATATCGGATTTGAGCTGACGGTCTGCACCGACGTCAGCGAGAAGTATGGACGCATGTTCGCGGACCAGTGGGGCGCGGAATTCGTGCCGGCCTACGAGGAGGTCTGCCGCCATCCACGCGTGGATTACGTGGATGTCTGCACGTTCCCGGATTTCCGTTTGCAGCCCATCGAGATCTGCGCGCAAACCGGAAAGCACGTGCAGGTGCAAAAACCCATTTCGACCAGTCTGGAGACCGCGCGGCGGATGGTGGATACCGCGGCGCGCGCGGGAATCCTGCTGGGCGTGGTGAGCCAGCACCGCTTCGACGATGCCAGCCTGTTTCTCTCGAAAGCGCTGGCCGAGGGACGTTTGGGCAAGCTGCTGCAGTGCGACTGCTACGTGAAGTGGTACCGCTCGGCGGAATATTACTCGCGCCCCATCAAGGGCAGTTGGCAGACCGAGGGTGGGGGCGCGCTGATGAACCAGGCGATTCACCAGGTGGATATACTGCGGTGGCTCGCAGGCCCGGTGAAAGAAGTCTTCGGGATGTGGCAGATCGGGGCGCTGCACAAGATCGAATCGGAAGACGTAGTGAGCGCGGTGCTGCGTTACGCCAGCGGAGCCACGGGAGTGATCCAGGCGGCGACAGCCTTCTGGCCGGGCTATCCGGAGCGGATGGAGTTCCACGGAACCAAAGGCACGGCCGTGGTTTCGGGCGACAAGCTGACAGTGTGGGACGTGCAGAACGATTCGGGCGAGCCGGCGCCGGTCTCGAAGGACGTAGCGTCGGGCGCGTCCGACCCGATGGCGATTTCGCTGGAGCCGTTCGAGCGGCAGTTTCTCGATTTCGGAGAGGCCATACGTACGGGGCGGAAACCTAAGGTATCCGGCGAGGAAGGCTATCAGGCGCTGGAGATTGTGGATGCGGTATACCGCTCGTGCCGGGCGGGGCAGAAGGTGGAACTGTAACGCCGGCGGTCTTTGCCGCCGGTGATTTCACTTCGCTACTAAGGAAGCGCCACTTTTCGAATCGAATCTCCCCAGTCCCCTGTATTGCATAATCCCGAGCGCGGTAAACAGCAGGGTCATGACCTGCACTCGCGTGGCCACAGCGATGGCGGCACATTCCCACGGCGCGATAAAGATCGCAAACACCAAAATCAGGAGCCAGCTTCGGTTGTTCGGCGTCGCATTCCGCCATAGGCCCGAGATGGTCAGCATGATTCCGATTACGACCAATGTCGCGTCGTAGATCGGCGTGTAGACATTCACAACCAGAGTGGCGCTGATGGCGGTTGCCCATACCAGTTCGTGATTGCGATTTTGGCTCCATCTTCTCCCCAGGACCGCGGCGAGGGGTAAAGCGGCAACAAAGAATACCGCCAGAGCAGCCCGCGGCGCGCATTTTGTCAACAGCCTGGTGAACGCCGTAATGTCCACGTACTTCGAAAGGCGAAGTGCGGAGCGGATCTCTGTTGACGATCCAAAATATCGGAGCAGGGATAAGTAGCCATGCCAAGCCTGCACGCCGGCAATTGCGGTTGTCAAGAAGAGAAAAACGGCAGCTCCAGCAAAGAATCCGGCGAGCGCTTTCCAGCGCCGTGTGACCAGCAGCATCGGTAAGACCCAAATGAGCAGCGTCGGTTTGTACAGACAAACGGCGAGCCAGATGCCGCAGGCGAGCGGCCGTTGTCTCCGGTCGTCGCGGATCGCCATCGATAGCGCGAAGAACCCGATTGCCGACAACTGTCCGTTCATCAGCGTCTCGATGACGAACGGGAAAAACGCCAGCGAAAAGCAAAGCAGCAACGATCGAAGGGCGCCTCGTTCAGGAAAAAGCGACTGACCCAGGGTAACTACAGCCCAAACGTACACTGTCATCGTTATCAGGAGCCAGATTTTGTAAGCCGCCCGATACGGAAGTTTGGCGAACGGTTGAAAAGCGATCGCGACGGCCGGCGGATAGGTAAGCGGGCCGTACTCTCCCTCCGTTAGCGGATGAACTTGTTCGGCCATTGACCTCTGTAAGTTGTAGTCATATAGCTGGTCATGAGGGTACTCATTTAATATTTTCCCCAAGATGTAGAAATTCGCGAAGTCTGCATCGAATGTCGCCTGGTCCTGATCGAACGCCGCCACACCGAGCGGAACCGCGAGCAAGACGAACGCGACGCACCAGCAAAGTGTGGCTGTCTGCTTCAACGAAGGAGCCGGCCCCAGCATTTGTGCAGGCCACTGAAGGGTCATAATCGCGTCCGAACCGTGTTCCGCGTCGCCCCCGATCTGCCTACGTTACTAGAGGATGCCAGCCGAATCCTGCGCGCGTCAGCCTACCGCCCTACCGCCCGACCGTACGCTCCGCCGCCAGTCTCTGCACCGTCTCCTCCAGCTCGGCCACGCGCCGCGCCAGATCGTCGATGGCCTGGCCTTCGGGGTCGGGCAGCCGGCCGTGCTCCAGCGGGCCGCCTTCCGGCCGGACGCGAACGACGCGGCCGGGGATGCCCACCACCGTCGAATTGTCCGGCGCCGGATGCACCACTACCGAGCCCGCGCCAATTTTGACGTTGTCGCCAATGCGGATGTTGCCCAACACCTTGGCGCCGGTGCCGATCACCACCCGGTTGCCGATGGTGGGATGGCGCTTGCCCTTTTCGGCTCCGGTGCCGCCCAGCGTGACGCCCTGATAAAGCAGCACGTCGTCGCCGATCTCCGACGTTTCTCCGATCACCACGCCCGCGCCGTGATCGATAAAGAACCGGCGGCCGATAGTGGCGCCGGGGTGGATCTCAATTCCCGTCAGGAAACGCGAGAACTGCGAAATCACCCGCGGGACCAGCGGTATGCCAAAACCGTTGAGCCAGTGAGCGAAGCGGTGCGCCAGAATGGCGTGGAAGCCGGGATAGCAGAGCACCACCTCGACCACACTCTTGGCCGCCGGGTCCTCCCGGAAGATGGTATCGATCTGTTCCCTGATAGCCCGAAACATTCCGCGCTCTTCAATTCCGCGCTCTTCAATTCCGCGCTCTTCAATGGATGATAGGAGAGGGCGCCGCGATTCGGGTTTGGTTTCCACCTCCGGATCAATCCCGCGAACTGAGCGCTCACACCCTGCCTTCGCGCCGGCAGATAACGCGTTCACACGATCGTGAGCGCTGCACGCACGGCCCCGGAGACCGCCCTTTCGCCACGCTGCTTAATGCGCTCCCGCGTGCTCCGGTTCCATCACCGGAGCTTTCGCGCCGGCCGGGATAGGCGCCAGCATATCCTCCTTGCGCTTGATCAGCGTGGACGTGTTATAGCTGGCAATTTCAAACCCGTGGCCGTGCGTGATGGCGTCGGTGGGGCAAGCTTCCACGCAGTATCCGCAGAAGATGCAGCGGTTGTAATCGATGTTATAGACCTTGGCGTAGCGCTCGCCGCCCGATATGCGAAGCTTGTCGGTATTCTCCGCCGCTTCGATATAGATGCAGTTCGAGGGGCAGTTGGCCGCGCACAGGAAACAGGCCACGCATTTTTCCATGCCGTTTTCGTCGCGCTGCAGCACGTGGGCGCCGCGGAAACGCTCTTCGAATTTGGCCGGCTCTTCGGGGTAATATTCGGTCACCGTGGGAGACATCATCTCCTTGAAGGTGACGCCCATCCCTTTGGCGATTGCGGCCACAGTGCTGCGAACATCGATCTTCTTGAGCATGGTTCTATTTCCATTCTAGCGTTAGAGAGAGAGCGAAGGAAAGGGGACCTTCTCGGGCCCTGCCGTGTTCCTGGAATCGGCGCGATCGCGCGCGGGTCGGCGACTCTTACGATGTCGCGTCGATCGCCAGGGCCATCGCGTCGGCGATGCGCCGCCAATTCGCCGTCTCAGTTTCCACCTGCCGGCGTCCGGCCTTAGTCAACCGATAATACTTCGCGCGCCGGTGCGCCTCAGACTCGCCCCATTCCGAACTCACCCACCCCTGCTCTTCCAGCCGATGCAGCGCCGGAAACAGCGAGCCCGGTTTCACGTCGAACGCGCGATTGGTCATCTGCTCGATGCGGCGGGAAATTCCCAATCCATGATTAGGACTCAAGCTCAAAGTCCGCAGAATCAGCAGATCCAGCGTCCCCTTCAGAAGCTCAGTCGGCATGTCGCCCTATAGAAGTTCTATATAGCATTTCTATAGGAGGATAGACCAGGAGTTGCGCCGATGTCAAACTGCGTCCGCATCATCGATGTCGTGAAGGTTGCTAACCTGCGGCCGATTATCAATCGGTCTGCCATGCCACTCAAGCCGGACATCCTTGTTTCCGAAGTCACACCCCGTGACACTTCTTATACTTCTTCCCGCTGCCGCACGGGCAAGGATCGTTGCGCCCCACTTTCTGCCCGCCGTTCACGGTCTTCGTTTCCGCAGTCCCATCGCCGCCAAAATGTAGCGCCTCCAGCTCCTTTTCCTTCTTGCGCTGGATGTTCTTGGTGAAATCTTCGATGGTCGCCTTGGCCGCCTGGCGCTGGTGCTCGCTCGGCTCGGGCTTCGGAGCTTCTACCGCTTCCTCGCCGCCGCCCTCTTCCTCGTCTTCCTCGGGGAAAGGCCCCGGAGGAGGCGCGCCGATATTCACCTGCAGGAAATACAGATAGCGGACCGTTTCGTCTTCAATCCGGTCCATCATCGCCGTGAACAGCTCGTACGATTCCTTCTTGTACTCCACCAGCGGATCCTTTTGTCCGTAGGCGCGGTTGCCGATGCCCTGCTTCAGTTCGTCCATCGATAGCAGGTGATCTTTCCACTGGTTATCGATTACCTGCAGCATGACTATGCGCTCGGTCTGCCGCATTACATCCGGCCCCACCAGCTCTTCCTTCTCGAGATACTTCTGCTGCAGGCGATCGAAGATGGCATCGGTGATTTCCACGCGCGTGAGGCCGCTCAGCTCCGCCAGGTCGATCTTCACGCCGAACGAGGTGACCACATCGTTGCGTAGCGTCGCCAGATCCCAGGTATCCGGGTGCTTGTCTTCGGGGCACCGTATGTCGATGAACTGCTCCACAATGCCGCGCACCATATCGAGGATGCGCCCCTTTTGCTCGACGCCTTCCAGCAACTGGCGGCGCAGGCCGTAGACCGCCTGGCGCTGCTTGTTGTTGACGTCGTCGTATTCCAGCAGGTGTTTGCGCGCCTCGAAATTCTGCGCTTCCACGGCCTCTTGCGCCTTGAGAATCCGCTTGGCGATCATGCCGGATTCAATCGGCACGTCCTCTTCCATGCCCAGGCGCAGCATCAGGTTTTGCATGCGCTCGCCGCCGAAGATGCGCATCAGGTCGTCTTGCAGGGAGAGGTAGAAGCGCGAGCTGCCGGGGTCGCCCTGGCGGCCGGCGCGCCCGCGAAGCTGGTTGTCGATGCGGCGGGAATCGTGGCGCTCGGTGCCTAAAATGTGCAGCCCGCCCAGCGCTACTACCTCATCGTGTTCCGCGTCGGTCTGTCCCTTAAAGCCCGCGTATAACTCATCCCACGTATCGCGGCGCACGCGGTAGAACTGGTCGTGGTGCGTGAAGTAGTAGAAGTGCTCGTCGGCGATATACTGTTCCTGATCCTCCGGCAGACGCTCCGCCACCTTTTCTTTGAGGCAGGCGTCCTTGGCCATGAATTCGGGGTTGCCGCCAAGTAAGATATCAGTCCCGCGGCCGGCCATGTTGGTGGAGACCACCACCGCGCCTTTGCGTCCCGCCTGCGCCACAATCGAGGCTTCGCGCTCGTGATTCTTGGCGTTTAACACCTCGTGGCGCACGCCCATGCGCTTCAAAATTCCGCCCAGGCGCTCCGATTTCTCAACCGAAATCGTGCCCACCAGGATCGGCTGGCCGGTCTCGTGCGTCGCCTTGATCTCCTTGGCGGCGTTGCGAAACTTCTCTTCCTCGGTGCGGTAAACGATGTCCGTATTTTCCTTACGGATCATCGGCCGGTTCGTGGGAATCACCGTCACTTCCAGCTTGTAGATCTTTTCGAATTCCGACGCTTCGGTTTCCGCCGTACCGGTCATGCCGGCCAGTTTTTTGTACATGCGGAAGTAGTTCTGGAAGGTGATGGTTGCCAGCGTCTGATTCTCGCGCTGGATGCGCACGCCTTCCTTGGCTTCCACGGCCTGGTGCAGACCGTCGCTCCAGCGGCGTCCCGGCATCAGGCGGCCGGTGAACTCGTCGACGATGATGACTTCGGGCCCGTCGTCGCCGTCGCGCACCACATACTCGCGATCGCGCTGATAGAGCACATGCGCGCGCAGCGCCTGCTGCACATGGTGGTTGAACTCGATATTGGTGGGGTCATAGAGATTGGCGAGCCCGAGCAGCTTTTCCACCTTCGCCACGCCTTCTTCGGTAAGCGCGGCCGACTTGTGCTTTTCGTCGATGGTGTAATCGCCAGTGGTGTACTTCTCGCCCGGTTCCCTGCCCTCGATGACCTCGCCGCGCACCAGCCTGGGGATGATGCGATTGATCTTGTAATACTTGTCGGTGGATTCCTCGCTGGGTCCGGAAATGATCAGCGGCGTGCGCGCTTCGTCGATCAGAATCGAATCCACTTCGTCGACGATGGCGTAGTTGTGAGGACGCTGGACGCAATCCTCCAGCCGGAACTTCATGTTGTCGCGCAGATAGTCGAAGCCGAATTCGTTGTTGGTGCCGTAGGTGATGTCGGCGGCGTAGGCGTCCTTGCGCTGCTGGTCGTCCAGATCGTGGACAATCACGCCCACGCGCATACCGAGGGCTTTATAAATGCGGCCCATCCATTCGGAATCGCGCTTGGCCAGGTAATCGTTGACCGTGACCACGTGTACGCCCTTGCCTGCGAGCGCATTCAAATAGGTGGGCAGCGTGGCGACGAGGGTCTTACCTTCGCCGGTCTTCATTTCGGCGATCTTGCCCTTGTGCAGCACCATGCCGCCGATCAACTGTACGTCGAAATGGCGCATGTTGACAGCGCGGCGGCCGGCTTCGCGGACCACGGCGAAGGCTTCAACCAGCAGATCGTCGAGCGTGGCGCCCTGGGCGACTCGTTCCTTAAATTCGATCGTCTTGGCAGCCAAGTCGATATCGGAAAGCGCGCGAATAGCGGGTTCGAGCTCGTTAATGGCCGCGACCGTGGGCAGCAGGGCTTTGACCTCGCGCTCGTTCTTGGTTCCGAAGACTTTGGCCAGAAGGGCATCAATCATGAAATGGTCTCGTTCAGGCGGGGAATCCCCAAGTATTATTTTACTTTACTCTGTTAAGGATGACGGGCGCGTTGCGAATCGCTTAGCGCGAGATAGTAAGGCGGACCCCTGGTCCGCAGGCGCCCCCCCCGGTCGCCCGCCCCGCGTCGACCTGTCGATACTTCCCTCACTCGCGAGATGCCGTTGCCACAGCGTAGAGACCCACCGCCCATCAGATCCTCTCTAGCATCCGCGTTTCGCCCCCGAACACCGGAACAAGCAAGCCGCAGGGAAGTGTGAACTCACTTCGTTCGTCCGTCATGTCGAAATGGCGAATCCTCCATCAGGTAAATACCTGAATCACTTGTAACTCGATTTAAGAAGCTGCCGGACTATAAGCCGGTTTCTGTACCCTTTCAGGCGACAATCATTCGTCTGGGCCGGACATTGCTATCCGGCTCTAGCAGCCTACCCGGAAGTTCATTGGGACGGGCCGTCCCTCCTCCCCTATTTGGCCTTGCTCCGCGTGGGGTTTGCCCTGCCAGCGAAATTGCTCCCGCTGCGGTGCGCTCTTACCGCACCATTTCACCCTTACCTGTTCCAGTACGTATGCACCGTTCCAGGCGGTATATTTTCTGTGGCACTTTCCGTATCCGTCGCCGGACCCCGGCCGTTAGCCGGCACGCTGCCCTGTGGAGACCGGACTTTCCTCCCCCGTTTCCAGGAGCGATTGCCCATCCGGCAGCTTCTGGTCCTAATTGTCTCACCTTTTGAACCCCGATTTGTACACGGAAACACTTTGCCGCATTGACTAAACCCATCAAATCGTTTGAGATGGACGGGTTTTCCGGGTATTCTAATCCTAGTTGAGTGCAGGACCCTCATGCTTCGGTCCTTGGGCGGCCTATTCGTTCTGGTACGCTGCGTGGGCAGTATGGGTCTTACGGGTCTTACGGATCTTACGGGATTTTTGGGGTCGATAGGCCCCTAACCGAGGCTTCGGTTTTCTAACACATGTGGATCACGTTGAGGAGAGACAGAAGACAATGAAGAAACTAGTAGCGATAGGCGCGCTGGGGCTAATGGCGTCCTGTTTATACTCTCAGGGGTTAAGTGTACCGTCCACCCAGACGAAGGACGACTGGGAAGAAATTAATTTCGAATTCAATTCTTCGATCTTATCGGACGGATATCCGAGCTTGTTACGCCTGGCTGACATTCTGGCCCAGCATCACGACTATAAAGTCAAGGTCACTGGCAATACGGATTACGTCGGCTCGGCCCGATATAACGACAAGTTAGCATTGGCGCGCGCGGAGGCCGTAAAAGCATTTCTAGTTAAGTACGGAGCTTCCGCCGACCAGATCACTACCGCGGGTGACGGTAAGAGAGATCCCGAGGTAGACAACAAGAGTAAGGAAGGCCGGTTCATGAACCGCCGCGTCCTGCTGACTGTGACCGACGGACAGGGGAACATCATCAAGGCGGGCGGCATCGGCGACATTCTCAAGGCATTGAATACCATTCAGGATATGCTCAAGCAGCAAGCCGATTGCTGCGCGCAAATCCTCAAGAAGCTGGATAAGCTTGACGACATTCTGGCCGCGATGAAGGCCCTGCAGGGCGATAACGACCGTCTCAAGACTGAAATGGCGGACTTGCGGAATAAGGAAAACCAGCTCGAGAGCGAAGTGAACGGTCTGCCTAAGCCGCTCAACGCGCAGCAGACTACCGACATCGCCCACAAGGAAGCCACCGACGCGGCCAATGCCGCACTCGACCAGGCAAAAAAGAACAACCAGAAGTTTTCCATTGTGGGCTTGAACATCGGGCCCACGTTCGGTCCATCGCGCACCGGCGATTTCACCGTGAACGGCACTGCCAAGTTCTTCTCGCCGTTCGGCGGCGATGGAACGCACGCCGTACAGGCCCAGGGCGAATACATGTACTACCCCGGCCATCAGGAAGGCCAGTTCGATATCGGCCTGGTGAACCGCTGGGGCAACTTCCAGGCCGGCGGATTCGGCAGCTTTAAGTACATCGATTTTAAGGGCGATCAAAGCGGCGGCGGGTTGGGCCAGTTTGCGTTCCTGATGGATTATCTGTTCAGCGACGGACGCATCGGCCTTTTTGGAACGCAGGCATTCAAGGGCACCGCCGTATTGAACAGCACTACCATCGCCCCGGGATTGCTCCTCCAGACTTACGCGCAGGTGGTCAACCAATACGGCGCCGATTTTCTGTTCGGTGTTTGGGGCAATGCCACCATTCAGGGAAACGTGGGGTATTTGCGGCGGCAGATTCCGGGCATGCGCTCCGCGCCCGGCGCCGAGTTGAAGTTGACTCAACCAGTCACACCGCACATCGCGTTTACGGCTGAGGCCGATTACAATCAGTCGCTGGTCACCACCAGTGACAGCGGTCAGTTTACCGTCGGTTTCGAGGTAGGCAACTACATTCACGCGAAAGACTACACCAAGATCACTACGCCGGTGCCGATGGACATCCCGCGCATTCGTTACGAGCTTGGTACGCGGCAGGTTGGGGCCAGCCCGCCAGTCGCCAACGCCGGTCCAAACCAAATCGGCGTGCCAGCCGGTCAGATCACGCTGAACGGCTCCGCCTCTTACGATCCGTCGGGTCAGGCGCTCACTTATCAATGGACGCAGACTTCCGGGCCCCCGGTCACTCTGTCGAATCCCACGGGTGTCACCACTACCTTCACGGCGGCCGCCGGTCAAATCTACGCCTTCCGCCTGATCGTGAAGAATACTAGCGGCTTGACGGCCTCGGCCAACACAACCGTAACTACGGCTTCGGCGTCGGCGACGCAAATCACGCAGTTCTACGCCAACCCGGCGACTATCAGCAACGGATCCAGCACTACGCTGATTTGGGTGACTAAGAACGCTACCTCGGTGAGCATCTCGGGCGGCGTCGGCAATGTGGCCACGTCCGGCTCCACGTCGGTTTCGCCGGCGGTGACCACCACTTACACGCTGACTGCAACCGGCGCCAACGGCAACGTGACGCAGACTACAACGGTAACGGTTGGCGCAGCGGTCGCGGGCGCTCCGCAGATCGTCCGCTTCGTGGCTAGCCCGACCAGCGTCGCTCCTGGCGGTCAGTCGACCCTAAGCTGGACCACCAACAACGCTACCACTGTCACCATCAGCAGCGTTGGCTCGGTGACTCCAAACGGAAGCACCACGGTGTCTCCGACCGCAACCACCACGTATACCTTGACTGCCACCAATTCCAGCGGTTCTGTTACGGCCCCGGTGACGGTAACGGTGTCTGGTAATGCGGTCCCAACAGTCGTGACCTTCGTCGCGAACCCGGCTAATATCAGTCCCGGCAGTTCGACGAAACTCTGCTGGCAGGTAACCAATGCCACGTCAATCGGCATTACTCCGGGAGTCGGGACCAATCTGAACGCCAACGATTGCGCTACCGTCACTCCGAGCGTCACAACCACTTACACACTCACCGCCACCAACGGCGCTGGAATGATCCAGGCCAACGTGACGGTGGTAGTGGGTACGGTGCAAATCCTGTCGTTCACGGCCAATCCGCCGAACTCGTCGGTGGCCGGCAGCCCCGTCGTCCTTTCCTGGACCACGGCCAACACTACGTCCGTGGTGATCATCGGCGGCGACATCCCGCCAACCACGGGTCAGCCGAACGGCTCGATCACCATCAACCCGATCAGCAACCAAACCTACACCTTGACCGCTTACGGACCTGGAGGCCAGACCGTAAGCGCGACTATCTCGGTGTTCGTGAGGTAGCGCGGATCGGCATACAGCAGGGCCAACCGGGCGGAAACAATCCGCCCGGTTTTTTTATGTTTTGAAACGCTGCGCGCGATTCTCTAACTATCCTTCAGCGTCACCGGAATCACCCGGTTACCAATAAGGAGACAGAAGATGGCGACAGCGACAACCAAGACCATTCGCCTCGCAGTGCATGGGAACGTGAAATTACCCGATCTGCACGCGGCCATTGCCCGCGCTGTAAACTTGACCGGCTGTGTGGCATGCGGGCTGGTAGGAGTCGACCTGGAAATACTCGGCGGCGACCCAGCCGTGGAAAATGAGTTCAAGGACATTCCCGGCATTGCCACGGCGAACTTCGGCTAAGGCCGACGATATCGAGGAACCAACCATGGCCAGTGCGGGTGTGATTGCGCAACGCCGCGTCGCGACCACGACACACGCCGGACCCGTGCTGGCCACTACATATGAGGGCGGCGACGTTCTGCTGCTGGAAAGATTGCTCGAGCGCGCTCGATATATCGAAATCACGCCCGATACCATCGCGCGCCACGCTGCCGACGGATGCGCGCTCCGTCCGGAAGCCCTTGCCGAGTTGAAGAGCATTGACGGCCGCGCGCGCCTTCTGGTACACGGCGTCGGACTCTCCATCGGAAGTTATGAGGGTTATTCGGAAGCCTATCTGCGCCTGGTGGACGAGCTGTTTTCGCGCTTCGATATCGCATGGCACAGCGAACACCTGGCCTACACCACTGTGGCAGGAGAGAATCTCGGTACTATGCTCGCGATGCCCAGAACCGCGGAGGCGCTGGATATGATTTGCCAGCGCGTTTGCGCCATCCAGAAGCGCTACCCCGCGCCGTTCCTGCTGGAAAACGTGGTGCACCTGCTTCCCGACGCTCCCGGCGAATTCTCCGACGCGCAATTTCTCAATCAAATCGCCTCGTGGACCGGCTGCGGCCTGATTCTCGACGTTTACAACATGGAATGCGATTCGCTCAACTACGGCTTCGACGTGGACGCCTTCTTGAGCGAATTGAATTTCGAAAACGTGCGCGAGCTTCACCTGGCCGGCGGAGCTTCGCATGGCGGCTTGCAGTTGGACGTCCATTCGCGAGTCACCGCCGCTTCCACCGTCGCGCTCGCGGCTCATGCGATGACGCGCGCATCGCAGTTACAGGCAGTTACTTACGAATATCTAAAAGAGGCCGTTCCCAGTCTGGGTCGCGACGCCATCTGCGGCGAACTGGCCCGTTTATCGGCGGAGCTTCACTTATGAGCGAATTAGCACAGTTACAGAACAATATGCTGCGGCTGATCAAGGCCCGGCCAATCAATACGAAGGATTCCTATATGGAGCTGGTGGCGAGCACGGGCGAGCTGGCGGCGATTCGAGAGATCGCGATCTGGTGGCGCACTTACCAACTGGAGCGCACCTGCGTGCATACAGCGCGGTTGATGCGCCGGCTCGGCGTGTTTGGCCAAGCCGTGGCGGAATTCTACGCAGGCTCCGCCGTGTCGCCATTTGCGGAACAAGTCGCGCGGCAGTTCGTGGCCGCAATGAGCAGGCACGCCGACCCTCTGGTGGCATCCATGGCGCAATTCGAGGCGGCATTGCTCGACGTGCGCAGCGGCAGCGCCGGCAGATATAGCATCGAGTGGGACCGCAATCCCAACGACGTATTTCGAGCTTTGGAGCACGGCGAGGAATTGCCGGCTTCCGAGGGAATGCCTTGTTACTTCGTCGAGGTTGCCGCCAATATACCGGGGATGGTTTGCTGTACGTATTTTGGGTGACGCGCCCTGGTATGTCTCGCCTCTGTTTCTGCCCTAGTCGGGCCACTGTGGGCAGCCAGTACATGGTTCAATCGGCCTCCGTCTGCGCTGTCGTAACAGAGATATATCATGGCGCAATACCGGTCTTGCGCCAAGCCAAAAATCCGCTCATCATAGCTGCATGCCCTCGCACGCCGGACTCGCTCAGTACAACATCATCGGCTTCGTCACCATTGTGGACGTGGCCCGCGCCAAGGAATTCTACGGCAGCACGCTTGGCCTGCGACTGATCAACGAAGAACCTCCGTTCGCGCTGGTCTTCGACGCCCATGGCATCATGCTGCGCCTCGGCATGGGCAAAGAGCTTCCGCCAGCCCAGGGCACCGTCTTGGGATGGCAGGTTCCGGACGTCGCCGCGGCCGTGAAAGACTTGGGACAAGCCGGCGTAACCTTCGAACGCTACGGCTTCATGCATCAGGACGAGCTTGGCATCTGGACCACCCCCACCGGCGCCAAAGTGGCGTGGTTCAAGGACCCGGATGGAAATATTCTGAGCCTCTCCGAACATCCGGAGTGGGAAAAATGAACCTCGCGCATCGTTGGCTGTGCTTCTCGCCGCGCTGGAAGCAAGCCGTCGCGGTGCGCATGCCCTGGGTGCTGGAAGGCGTCGATCTCGGAGCGAATGTCCTCGAAGTTGGACCCGGCGACGGCGCCACCACGGATCTGCTGCGCGGCATGGTGGCGCATTTGACCTGCGTCGAACTGGATGGCAGCCTCGCCGAAGGCCTGCGCCGCCGCGCGCTGGGAGGGAATGTGACCATCCTGCACGAAGACGCCACGGCGATGTCTCTGCCGGACGCGGCGTTTGACGGGGCGTTATGCTTCGCCATTCTGCACCACGTTCCATCGGCGGCGCTACAAGACCGGCTCTTGGCGGAGGTGGCGCGAGTGCTGCGGGCCGGTGGAATTTTCGCGGGCGCGGATAGCCGCTATAGCCTCCCTTTTCGCTTGCTGCACCTGTTCGACACAATGGTCGTGGTGGATCCGGAGACTTTTCCGGATCGCCTGAAGGCCGTGGGATTCGAAGATGTTCATGTGGACCTGAATCCCGGTGCATTCCGGTTTCGCGCGCGCAGAGCGGCCTGAATCGCGGGCTCGCGAATGGTAGTCCGGTTGTTGAAATGGTGGGCGCGCAGGGACTCGAACCCCGGACCCCCTCGGTGTAAACGAGGTGCTCTAACCAACTGAGCTACGCGCCCGGAAATGGGCTTCCTTATATTCTACCTGCTCAGCCGGGCATGCCGGTCAACGGCTTCGCCCCTGCGCCAGCCTTATCCAATTCAGTGCGCGGACAAGCTCTGCTGCAAGAAGTCAATCACCTTCCCGCTTGCGTCCAGTGACGACTCCGCGTTGCCCTTCGGCGTGCCGCCCATTTCGACCTCGCGGCCGGACGTCGGATTCGTTGTCATTCCCTGCCAGGCCGGAACGATCTCCGGCCGCCCCGCGGCATGGCCTGCGTGCGCGTACTTCAGGTGTTCCACGTTGTGGGCGAAATGAAACTGCTTGAGGCGCCCCACAATCGAATCCGCCATGGACGACGAAGGCCAGACGCGATCCGAGTCGCCGGAAATCAGCAGTATCGGACCCTCTGTCAGTTCGACCTTGATCACCGCTCGCATATCGAGCGACTGACTGAGCATAGAGCGCACGGGGCGAAACGCGAGGCCAGTACCGTTCCACGTCCAGGCGTAAGGCGGCGACGTAAACCCGCAACAGGCTGGATTTCGTGCGTTGGCGGGAGAGTAGGCTACCACGGCCTTGATGACCGGATACATCGATCCCAGTTGCAGCGCCAGTTCGGCGCCGCGTGAGACTCCCGTCACGGCGATGCGGTCACTCGCAATCTCCGGACGGCGCGCCATCCAATTCAAAGCCTGACCGAAGTATTCGAGCGGAATCCCGGCGAGTTCTTTCGGCAGATCGTCGTAGCGAAAATACGCCAGCGCCAGAGCTGCAAATCCATGCGAGGCCAGCCACGCAGCGCGGCGCGCCGGCATGCCGCCTTCCGATCCGCCCAGAACTAAGACTCCCGGATGCCGATCCTTTCCCGGCGGTAAAAACAGCATGCCGCGCAGTGCGCCATCGTGCAGGGTGACTCGCTCGACGCCGTCGGCGATCGGTATCTGCTGCATGCTCGCCGCCGCCAGTTGCGTGTTTCCCCGCATCAATCGAAATTCGATGGTCTGTGGGCCGAAGTTGCGCGGCGGCTGATACCGGGCGGTCTTGTGCGACTCCGGCATCATGGACCAGATCAGGCCCATGGACGAGGCTTCCTTATACGAACCGGCATATGAGCCAGCGACTGCCGGCTGCCTGGATGTGTCGACGCCGCCTTGGGAATCCACCACAAACTCGGCCTGCGAGGTCCAGTGCGCATCGGCTCCATCGATCAGTTCCGCGCGAATGGCTACGCGCTCGTTTGGCTGAAGTCCGGCTGCCCGTATGGAAGCAGGTTGGTCGATCATGACTCGGTTCGGAGTAACTTCAATGGTCTGGGCGTGAAGGCAGGAAAATGCAAATAATGGAAGACAGACTGTGGGCCAGCAGGTTAGCGCCATAAGGGGAATCCCACTAGTTCGATGTTATCGTCTTATGTCAAACCGCAGTTGCTATCCGCTGCCGGATCGGACGTGACACCGCTCTTGACTAGTACTAGAGAGTACATAACGAAGTGGAGAATTCTGTAACCAGCCGCGGGTTATAACACGTCTTTCGTTATCCGCGTCCTTAGGCTCCTACCGAAGATCGCCCGATTTAGTATTGCCCGATTCTTATGACCCACCGATACCGGCATCTCATAGCGCTTTGCTTTCTCTTATGTATTTGCGCGGCCGCCGTTTACGCCCAGCCGGATCGGCTTCGCGGCGCCATCGACAATAGCCGGTCCACAGCGTTGCGCGGCCTGGTTCACCCCAACGCCCGGCCCGAAAACGACCAAGGCGCAGTGGAAGATTCTTTCGAATTGTCCGGTATCACGTTACTGCTGAAGCCAACCGCCGCCCAGCAGGCGGCGCTCGAGCAGTTACTCGCGCAGCAGCAGGACGCCAGCTCTCCGAACTACCATAACTGGCTGACGCCCGAGCAATTTGCCGACCGGTTCGGTCTCAGTGCGAACGACGTGGACAAAATCGCCGCCTGGGTCAAATCGCAGGGCTTCACCGTCACCGCTACGGCCCGCGGACGCAATTGGGTGACGTTTTCCGGCACGGCGCAGCAGGTAAAAGCGGCGTTCCACACCGAGATTCACCGCTATATCGTCAATGGCGAGACGCACTACGCGAATGCGTCCGATCCGTCCATTCCCGCAGCTTTGGCAGACGTGATTTCGAGCATTCGCGGCCTGAACGATTTCCGTCTCAGGCCGCTTCTGCGCAAACCGGTCGCGCAGACCACCAATCCGGGCGGCGTGCATCAAATGGCGCCGGACGATTTCGCGACCATCTATGACGTGACGCCGCTCTACCAGGCGGGCGTGGATGGCACGGGTCAGAAACTTGTGGTGGTGGGTCAGACCGACATCAACCTTTCGGACATCCAGAAGTTCCGTAGTAAGTTCAACCTATCGCCGCCCAACCTACAGCAGGTATTAGTTGCCGGAAGCGCCGACCCCGGAATCAGCCCGGGAGATCTGGATGAGGCCGATCTGGATATCGAATGGTCGGGCGCGGTGGCGCGCAACGCGACCGTGATCTATGTCTATTCGAACAACGTGTGGACATCCGCGCTCTACGCGGTGGATCAGGATCTGGCGCCCGTAATCACTATGAGTTATGGCGAGTGCGAGCAAAGCGACCTGGTCGATTTGCCCACTTACCAATCCGCGGCGCAGCAGGCTAACGCGGAAGGCATCACGTGGTTCGCGGCCGCGGGCGATTCCGGCGCGGCCGATTGCGAAGACCTTGGCGCATCCATCGCGCAGGACGGACTGGCCGTGGACGTTCCGGGCAGCGTTCCTGAAATTACGTCCATGGGCGGAACCGAGTTTCTCGATCAAACCGGCGTCTACTGGAGCGCGACCAACACCGCGAACGACGCCTCGGCGTTGTCTTACATCCCCGAGAAGGCCTGGAACGATACGGCTATTGACTCGGAACTCTCCGCCACCGGCGGCGGCGCCAGCGTCTATTTTCCCCAACCGGCATGGCAGACGGGGCCAGGCGTGCCGGGCGACGGCGTGCGGCACGTGCCCGACATCGCCGTGAGCGCATCCGCCGATCACGACGGCTACTACGTCTACACCGGCGGCAGCGGCAGTTACTACGGCGGAACGTCGGTCGCGGCGCCCACCATGGCCGGCATTTTTGTTCTGTTGAATCATTACCTGGTTTCGACGGGCATACAGAAGCAGGCCGGATTGGCCAACGTAAACCCCACGCTCTACCGCCTGGCGCAGAGCACACCGGCCGCTTTTCACGACGTGACTCAGGGCAATAATATCGTGCCCTGCGCCGTCGGCTCGCCTGACTGTACTACGGGCACGTTAGGGTATAACGCGGGTGTTGCATACGATTCAACGACGGGGCTCGGCTCGGTGGACGCAACAACTCTCGTGCATCAATGGAGCAGCGCGGCGCCTTCGGGATCGTCGGTGGTGGCATCGATCGATCAGAATCCGGTGTTCGAAAAGCAGCCCGATAGCAGCGGCAACGGCTGGGTCTTCAAACTTACATTCACCGAAGAGGCCGGCATCGGCACCACGCTCACCAGTCTGGGGATTGACGGCGTGGATTACACATCGCAGATCGCCGGGCTGTTCGGCAGCGCTAAAATTGCGGCCGACGGATCGGTTTCCGCGACCATCGGTTTGAAGAATCTCAGCGTTCCTGTGAACGTGCTGTTCACTTACTCGGGCATCGATGCCAGCGGCCGTCAGTGGAATGGACAGATGTCGATTCCGTTCCAGGGTTTCCAGACGCAACTGCAAGTCGGCGGCATCAGCAACGCGGCTACCGGACAACAAGCTTACGCTCCGGGCATGATTCTGAGCATCTACGGGGCCTCGCTGGGTACGTTCGCGCAATCGACGGCCACCATTCCCCTGCCCCAGTATCTGGCGGGATTTGATGCCACCATCAACGGAGTTACTGCGCCTCTCTACTACGTTTCGCCGAATCAAGTGAATGTACAGATTCCCTACGCGACTAACCCGGGACGCGCCACGCTGGTGGTGGGCAATCCGTATGCTAACTTGACTTACACCTTTCAGGTGAGCGCCGCCGCGCCCGGAATTTTCACCTTCCAGAACGGCAGCATCAATCCGATCGGTAGCGCCGCGCATGGGCAGACAGTTACGCTATTCATCACCGGCGAAGGGCAGGTTACCCCAACACTCGCCACCGGCACGACGCCCTCGCCTCACACCCAGACAGGCGATTTGCCGAAGCCGGTTTTGCCGTATTCGGTGACAGTCGGCGGAGTAGCGGCCACGATCGATTTCATCGGCATACCCAGCGGATTGGTGGGGGTGACGCAGATCAATTACACGGTACCTGGCGGTATCTCAACCGGCGTTCAACCTGTCGTGGTAACGGTGGGTGGCGTGGCCAGTCCGGCGGCGACTCTCAATGTGACGCAATAGGACTGGGGGTTCAGCGGAGTCAGTCCTGCGTAGGTTACGCCCGCTCAAGACGCCGTAGTTTCTTACGCATCATGACGAGAACCGCGGCGCCGGCCCCAAACAGAGCCATGGAGGCGGGCTCGGGCGCGGAGGGATCGGAAGAACTCGCCGTGTCCAGAAGGAACGCTTCCTGCTGGCCCTCGGGATTAATTCCAAACCCAACCACCTGGCCGGAATCGTTGATTGCTGTAGCGACCTCAAGAGCCCAGCCGGAACCGGCGGGCAAGAGCGAATTGAGATCGATCATGCCGCTCGACGTGGTGTATAAGAACGCGTCGCTGGCGGCGTCGCCTGTAGTAGTCGCGGAGCCCACGACCTCTCCAGAGGCGTTGATGCCAAAAGCGGCGCTGCTATCGCCGCCGAACGTGCCGAGGTCGGTCATCACGCCGCCCGAATACAAAAACGCGTCGCTGGCGGCGTCTCCCACGGTATCCGAGTAGCCCACGACCTGCCCCGCGTCGTTGATGCCGGTAGCTGCGCTGGAAGAGCCACCAAGCGTGCCCAAAATGGTCACGTTGCCGTATTGGTCAATCAGGAATCCGTTACTTGAGCTGGAGCCCACGATCTCTCCGGAGGCGTTGATGCCGGTAGCGGTGCTGCCAGAGCCGTCGAGAGCGGTCGTTACGCCGCCGGAGTACAAGAACGCGTCGAGGGCGCCGTCCGCGGTTGCCGCTTGGCCCACAACCTGTCCAGCGTTGTTGATGGCATTAGCGGAGCTTCCCGAGCCACCGAGCGTGCCCAGATCGGTCAACACGCCGCCTGAGTACAAAAACGCGTCGCTGTAGTAGCCCGCGGTAGCCGAGGAGCCCACAACCTGCCCAGAGGCGTTGATGCCGGTAGCGGTGCTCTCCAAGCCGCCGAACGAGCCCAGGTTGGTCATAACGCCGCCTGAATACAAAAACGGGCCGACGGAGGCGTCGCCTGCGGTACTCGACAGGCCCACGACCTGTCCCGAGGCGTTGATGCCATTGGCGTAGCTGAATGAGCCGCCAAGCGTGCCGAGGTCGGTGATTGTGTCGGCCTTTGTGATTGTCGCTGCGGCAAACGAAATCACAACACCAAGAGCGAATTTGAAAGTTGTTCGAGGAATACACATATCCGTTTTGTTCCCCCGTTTTGTTCCGCTTAGTCCAGGAGGCTCAAAAAGGATACCCTCGAAGCACCTCAATGGTAACACCGGTAACTTAGGAAACGACCGGTAACAGAAGAAGCAAAGTACTGATACTTTCATATAACGGCTCCGCACTGGAAGCGCGGCCACGCGCACTAATCGGCCGGCGTGTGGAGAAGCGCGTTCCCGCGAGTGTGAGCGCGGCGCATGAGTGCGTGCGCCACATGATATCGTTAGTTCTTCAATGCACGACCTTGCCTACTTCCGAGCCAACTTCGACCAGATTGCGCAGCGTCTGGCCACTCGCGGCGCCGTCGCTGGCCTCGAAATATTCCGCGACCTCGACCTGAAACGCCGCGCCGCTCTCACCGAAACCGAGGCGCTGAAATCGCGGGTGAATATCGATTCCACGGAGATCGGCAAGCTCAAGCGCCATGGCGCCGACACCACCGAACGCCAGGAAAGCGTGCGCGCCATGAAGACTCAAATCGCCGCGCTCGACGAGGAAGTGAAAGTTCTCGAAGAACAGTTCCGCGACCTGCTGGCGGGCATTCCCAACCTGCCGCACGAATCCGTGCCAGTGGGCAAGAGCGCCGACGACAACGTGGAAGTGCGCCGCGTCGGTGAGCCGCGCGCCTACGACTTCGAGCCGAAAGCCCACTGGGACCTCGGCGCGCAGCTCGGCATTCTCGACCTGGAACGCGCCGCCAAGATCACCGGCGCGCGCTTCGCGTTGTATTGGGA
>Ga0116129_1000506_pt1 | contig 25115 bp, 23 predicted proteins | sample June2015DPH_17_2_FD_89732 | JGI IMG/M metagenome (GOLD analysis project Ga0116129, IMG submission 89732) | Peatland microbial communities from SPRUCE experiment site at the Marcell Experimental Forest, Minnesota, USA - June2015DPH_17_10 | ecosystem: Environmental > Terrestrial > Soil > Wetlands...
CCGAACTCCTCGCGCATCTCGTTTGACATGGCGCGAGGCTTGAAAGGATCAAGTTCCCCCTGAAGATCGAGCAACGGCGCTGTACCGCCCGACCACCACTCGGACTGTTTGGTGGCACGGCCGGCGGCCGATTGCACTTCGTCTGCGGCCGGATGCCAACCCTGAAGCCAAATATTTGCGTCGCTATTCGGGGCGAAGAAAGCCAGTCGTAGATATCCCAGCCGCTCGCTATCCGGCAGCGCGAAATCGCCCGATTTTCGCACCGCTTCCGACAATTCCTTCGCGCCGTCGAACCCAGCCGGATAGGTCTTGGCTGCGGCGGCGGCCATCACCACGCCACGCACAAGCTCGGGATGATCGATGGCTGTCATGCGCGCGACCCAGCTGCCAAAAGCATGGCCCACGATAATTGCGGGTCCACCATCACCTGCGTTGCGGATGACGGCGGCGACATCGCGGGCCAAATCGTGAAGCGTGAGATTTTGCATCGGCCCGCGGCTTAGCGCAGCGCCGCGCGGCTGCGGCCTCAATACGCGAAAACCAGCTTTGACCAGTTCGCCCGCGACGCCGTCAAAATCCTCTGCGCCACGGCCGCGCGATGGCAACATGACGATGAGCGGCCCACGGCCCTCCGCGATGACTTCAATGCGGACGTCATCATAAAAAGCGATTTCCCGTTCCGGTTCGGCCCGCGCAGGAACGGTGACGGTCATCATCGATGCAGCAACGAACGCTGCCGCAATACAGCGCCTCCGACGGCACTGCTTGTCGAGAGGTAAAACTACCTCACTCATAAAACTCCGGCGACATCTTCAACGTGTCGCGCTGGGCCTTGTCATGATTGATCCAGAGCTGCGCCTTGTCCTGGGCAAGCCGGTCCGCGATCTTCTGCATCGAGGCCAATGTCTGTTCCTTGCTGCTGTTGTTGACAGGCACGCCGCGGTTCTCCCAATTGCTCTTGAAGTGGACGGCGTCGCCCGAAAGAACGACTTCGCCGGTCTTCGGCAATTTCACAACCAACGACTGATGCCCCGGCGTGTGGCCGGGCGTGGAGAGAATAACGAGGCTGCCGTCGCCGAAAATATCGCGATCGCCTTCCAGCTTGGTGACGGGATGTTCCGGCTTGAAGCGCGGCGCGTTATTGGCGCCCGGCCATTCATATTCCGTCTTTTGCACGTACAGCATCGCATTTGGGAACATCTCGACATTGCCGATATGGTCGGGATGGGTGTGCGAGACGGCGACCGCCTTGATGTCCGACGGCTTCACGCCCAACTGCTCAAGCTGCGCGGCGAGCTTCTTCGGCCGGTGCCAGGTGACGGCCTTGGGGTCGGCCGGCGCAAGACCGTTGGGCATGTCCGCGACCGCATCCGGAATGCCGGTGTCCCACAGGAACCAGCCCTGGCTGTGCTTGATCAGATAGCAGTTGTCGACGAAGTCCATCGACTTGCCTTCGTTGACGCCGGGCGACCATCGCGAGATGTCGCCGGCAACGCCCTCGCCGCAATTGAGGATATAGAGCTTCTCGACGCCGGATTTGGCAGGCTGCGCCTGCGCCAAACCGATCGACAGAACCAGCGCTGAAAGCGCGACAGCCAATCCACACACTCGCTTCACATCATTTCTCCATCGCCGAAGAGCTGCGAAATCCGGACAGCCAAGTACTACTCCATTGCGTCGGTCTTATCCAGATTGCGCATCGGCGCGCCTGGATCCGCTGCCATGTTCTCAACATATCGGCGCAGCGATCTGCTTTGAGATATCCAATCCGGATCACGCCCTCGTCACGGCGTTGTGAATTAAGAGAAAAACAACCGCATATTTCTATGGTTTTCGCGGCGAATCGAACTCTGGTGCGCGCCTATCCTTCAGCATCCGAGAGACTGAAATCACACGGCACGGCCTATTCTTCCGGAAGGCAGTCGCTAACAAGAGAGTGAGCATGTTAAAGCGGTTGTCTATTTCCCGCCGGTTGTCGTTATTCCTCCCGGTGCTGTTGGTGAGCCTCGTTGTCGTCGTCTGGTTCGGTCTCACCGATCTCAGATCCAGCCTCCTCCAGGATCGCAAGGAAGCGATCAAGCAACTGATTCAGGTCAGCAGAGGCGTGGCCGACGGCTGGTATCAGAAAGAGAAATCCGGACAGATCAGCCGCGAGGACGCACAGAACGGCGCCCGCGAGGAGCTGTCGCACTTGCGATATGCCGATAACAATTATTTCTTTATCCTGCGCTATGATGGCTTGTCGGTGCTCCAGCCGGATCGCAGCCAGGAGGGCAAAAACCTCATCGATAATATGGATCCTTACGGTGTTCCGACATCACGCCGCCTGATCGAAGCGGCGCAACGTGGCGGCGATTTTGTCTATTATCATTACGCTCGCACGGGCGGCCTCGGCGCTGATGTCAAGAACACCGTACCGAAGATATCCTATGCTCTGGGTTTCGACCCCTGGCAATGGTCCATCGGGACGGGCATCTACATCGACGATGTAGATGCCGACTATAACCGGATCGCTGTGTTCTACGGTGCGCTTGGGCTGGGAATCCTGACGCTCGCGATTGCGCTTGCCTACCTCATCGCTCGTTCGATCAGCAGCCAGTTGTCCCTGGTCACCGAACGCACGAGCAAGCTTGCCGAGGGTGACCTTGTCACCGCAATTCCGTTCCTGGAGGACAAACACGAGATGGGCCGGTTGGCCCGGGCCCTCGAAGTTTTCAAGACCAACCGCCGGAAAGCGGACGAAATAGCAACCATGCAGCGTGAGGAGCAAGCGACCAAGCTGCGCCGTCAGGAAGCGGCGGAAAGACTGATCGACGGTTTCCGTGAGCGCGCGGAACGGGTAATCGACGCTGTGACGCACGCTGCCGAGCGCTCCCAATCGCTGGCGGGCGATCTTGCGGAGATGGCGACCCAAAGCCGGAGCCGGATAGCCGCCGTCAATCAGACCTCAAACGATACCACCGGCAACGTTCAAACCATCGCCTCGGCGGCCGAAGAATTATCGACCGCAGCTATCGAGGTGAGCAGGCAAGCCAGCCAGTCCACGACGGTGGCGGAGCGCGCCGTTGTAGAGGCGGACGAGACGAGCGCCACCATGCGCGGGCTTGCCGCGGCGGCGAACCAGATCGGTGAGGTGATCAAGCTCATCAACGGCATCGCTTCGCAGACCAATCTCCTCGCCTTGAATGCAACGATCGAAGCGGCGCGTGCCGGCGAGGCCGGCAGAGGTTTTGCCGTGGTCGCGAGCGAAGTGAAGGCGCTCGCCAACCAGACGACCAAAGCGACCGAAGATATCCAGGCCCGCATCAGCGCTATTCAGGGCGAGACTTCCCGGGCGGTCGCGGCAATCTCGAGTATCGGTGCCACGGTGAGTGACATGCGCGCGATGGCAACGGGGATCGCATCGGCCATGGAGCAACAGGGCACAACAACCCAGGAGATCGCCCGCCATATTGCCGAAGCGGCCGATGGTACCCAGCACGTCACAAAGAACATCGCCGGCGTAGCCGAAGCCGCGGAAAACACCAGCCGGGCGGCTACCTCATTGCGCGGTGCCTCGGACGACCTGCGGCGTGAGGCTAACAGCCTCAATGATGAAATGGCCCGCTTCTTTGACGATATACGAGTTGCATAGGAAATAGTGTTGCATACTCGCTGCCGGAGCCGGCGGGACAGTTCGCCTAGTCTATGGCCTTGCCGAACTTGTTCGACTTCGGCAGGCCATGCGCCAGGCGGCCGGCATCGGCACGGTTGCCTTGCCAGTCGGACAGCTCCTTGGACGAAAGGCTTTGTTCGCGGCCGGCCGAATCCTTCCAGGTCAGGCCCGTCTTGGAATCGAAGACGGTGACGTCCGACAGCGTGGCGCTCGTGTATTTCTGCAAGCGCACGCCACGGCCGCGCGCCATTTCCGGCACCTGATCGATCGGGAAGATCACCATCTTGTGGTTGCTGCCGATCACCGCGACCCTGTCGCCGACGACGGTCGCGATCGCGCACGCCTCGTTCGGCATCTCGACGTTGAGCACCTGCTTGCCCTTGCGGGTGTTGCCGACGCAGTCATCCTCGTTGACGATAAAGCCCTGCCCTTCCCCGCTTGCGATCAGGAACTTGCGGCCGCCTTTATTGACGAACAGCGATACGATCGCAGCATCCTGATCGAGGTCGATGAACATGCGGATCGGTTCACCGTGACCGCGGCCGCCCGGCAGTTTCGCCACGTCGAGCGAGTAGAATTTGCCGTTGGTGCCGAACAGAAGAAGTTTCGAGGTCGTCTCGGCAAAGAAAGCGTGCTCGAGCTTGTCGTCGGTCTTGAAGGTGAGCCCGGAGAGATCGGCGACATGACCCTTCAGCGTACGCACCCAGCCCTTCTCGGAAATCACGACCGTCACCGGCTCGCGCTCGACAAAGGCTTCCTCGATCGCAGCCAGGTCATGTTCGGGGGCATCGGCAAATTGCGTGCGGCGCTTTCCGAGCGGCGTCTTGGGTCCGAACATGTCGCGGACCTTGCGCACCTGTTCGCCGATCTTCGTCCATTGCTCGGCCTCCGAGCCGAGGAGCCCCTTGATGCCTTTCAATTCGGCGCGAAGTTCCTTGTCTTCGCCGCGAATCTCCATCTCTTCCAGCTTGCGCAAGTTGCGCAGGCGCATGTTCAGGATGGCGTCGGCCTGGATTTCCGTCAGCTTGAACGCCTTGATCAGCGCCGGCTTCGGCTCGTCCTCGGTGCGGATGATCTTGATCACCTTGTCGATGTTGAGATAGGCGATCAGATAGCCACCAAGGATCTCCAGCCGGTGCTCGATCTGCGTCTTGCGGTAGTTGGACCGGCGGATCAGCACATCGCGCAAATGATCGAGCCATTCTCTCAGGCATTCGGCGAGCCCGACGACCTTTGGAATACGGCCCTTCAGCAGCACGTTGAGATTGAGCGGAATCCGGCTTTCCAGCTCGGTCAGCCGGAACAAGGACTCCATCAGCAGTTCGGGATCGACCGCGCGAGATTTTGGTTCGATCACCAGACGAATATCCTCGGCGGACTCGTCGCGGACATCGCCGACCAGCGGAAGCTTCTTTTCGTTGAGGAGTTCGGCGATCTTTTCGACCAGCCGTGACTTCTGCACCAGCCACGGAATTTCGGTGATCACGATCACCCAGGTGCCGCGCGCGCCCTCTTCCTGATTCCATTTGGAGCGCACACGGAACGAGCCGCGCCCGGTGACATAGGCTTCCGTGATGGCTTCCTTGGAATCGACGACGATGCCGCCGGTCGGAAAATCCGGGCCCTTGACCCATTTCAGAAGCGACTTCGACTTCGCATCGGGCTTATCGATCAGATGAAGCGCCGCGTCGCACAGCTCGGCGGCATTATGCGGCGGGATCGAGGTCGCCATGCCGACCGCAATGCCCTGTGAGCCATTGGCGAGCAAGTTCGGGAAGCCGCCGGGGAGAACCGAGGGTTCCTTGCCGCTATTGTCATAGGTCGGCTTGAGTTCGACCGCGTCTTCGTCGATGCCTTCGAGCAGGAGGCGCGCGACGTCGGTGAGCCTCGCCTCGGTGTAACGCATCGCGGCCGGATTATCGCCGTCGATATTGCCGAAATTGCCTTGGCCATCGACCAGCGGGTAGCGCGAGGCGAAATCCTGCGCCAAGCGCACCATGGCGTCATAAATCGCCTGATCGCCATGGGGATGGTACGAACCCATCACCTCGCCGACGATTTTGGCCGACTTCTTGGGAACTCCGCCCGGATTAAGGTTGAGCGACCGCATGCCGTAGAGGATGCGCCGATGCACCGGTTTCAGCCCGTCGCGGGCATCCGGCAGCGCGCGGCCCGTGATGGTCGAAAGGGCATAAGCGAGGTAGCGCTCTTCGAGCGCATCGCGCAGCGTGACCTCGTGTATTTCGGCCGGTTCCGGCGGAGGTGTTCGTTTTCCCATAGCGACGAATTAGACTCTGGCAATCGATCGGGCAAGAAACGAATGGAGGCAATATTTTCCGGCGTCGTCCCTGCGAACGCAGGGACCCATAACCACAGGAGTTTATGACAAAAATAGCTGCCGCCGCGGCTTCGATTGAGAGGGCTTAGAGTATGGGTCCCTGCGTTCGCAGGGACGACGGGTCGAAAAAGCGAGGTTAAATCGTCGAACTGATTCGCGCCTGCGGGTTCCAGCGCGCGGGACCCAGGGTTCTTGCCAAATGGAAACTGTCCCATCCAGTGATCTGGTCGACCGGAATCGCGATGACAATCGTTTGCAAACAAAAACCTCCTGGTGGCGTTACGAAACGGCAGCTTTCGCGCGGGGACGCGTCACCGCGTTGATAAAGCCGTCCCTGGCGTCGGAATGGGTCTGCCCGCGCGGTTCCAGCACATGGCGCATTAAAAAAAGCCCCGTCAGTGCAAAGCCGTCGCGCAAATCCTCCTCGGTCCAGCCAACTGCGCCCTCTTCGCTTTGACGCAAAAATGCCGGCAGCCGAAGCAGCCGGTCGTGGAACGGCGCGCCGGCACTGCGCGACACCGCGCCGCCTGACTTCGGCGACACATAGATCAAATCGGTGCTCGCCCCCGTCGCCGCGCAGACCTCGAGATCGAGCCCAAAACCAAGCTCGGCGAGCATCGCGAGTTCAAACCGGATCAGATGCGCGGCCGCTCCGTTGGCGTCGTCGAAATCATCCAGCGTATGATCGAGCATCTCATAAATATCTTCATGTGGATCGCGCTCGGGCAACAACCGTGCCAGCGAAGCGAGATGGGTCACGCCATAGACCGCGTGCGATGAGGCAAATAAATTCGCCGCACGCAGCCGCGTGCCTTCGATCAGGTAATATCCAAGGTGCTCGTCAAGTCGCGCCCGCCACACAGCGCTGACGCTGTTGCCGGGTTGCAGCAAGGGTCGCATCCGCTTTCCTGCACCGCCGCGCACCAGACCGAGGTGCCGGCCATGGCTGCGCGTCAGGAGTTCGACGATGGCGGAAGATTCGCCATGCCGCCGCACCCCCAGCACGATGCCCTCGTCGGTCCATTCCATCGTCTGAGTTTACCGGATTCTGGTGGCTGGCGCAGCTATCGCCGCGACGTTCCCCGGATGCTGCGCAGCGCGCAAGCGATGCGCTGCTGATCCGGGGTCGTTTCAAATTGCGCCGGGTCCCGGCTCTGCGGAGCAGCGCTGAAGAAGCGCCGCACCGCGTCCGGGATACAAGCCGTCACGCGTTGAACCAACCCTGGGCGTCGCCGGTATAAGAGCAATAAAGGCCGACGGCCGTCAGGATACAGGACACGAGTTCGATGCTGCTATCGATCTCAAGGCCGTTTTCGGCCAGCGTCGGCAGCAGCGAAAGTACCGAAAGCACCAGCAGCGCCGTCAGCACCCAGCGCGGCCAGTTCTTGCGCTTCTGGGCCGCGAGATGGACGAAATAGACCAGCAGCAGGATCAAGCCCGCTTCCAGGATCATCGGGGCGAGGAGATCGCCATCGGTCGAGCGGTCCTGAAACGCAACCGACAGCGCATCGAGCGTCAGCGACAGGTACAAGAGCACTTCGAACCAGATTACGTTGTTTGGAACTTTCATCGATGGCGCCAACAGCCTCTCATTTCCTTCGGATATCCCGCGATCATTCGTTGGGGAACTCAAGCCCCATCTCGCGATAGCGGTCGGGATCTTCGCCCCAGTTCTCGCGCACCTTTACGAACAGGAACAGATGCACGGGCTGCTCGATGATCTCGGCGATTTCCTTGCGCGCATCCGCCCCGATCGACTTGATGGTGGCGCCGGCCTTGCCGAGCACGATCTTGCGCTGACTCTCGCGCTCGACAAAGATCGTTTGCTCGATGCGAACGGATTTGTCCTTGCGTTCAGTCCAGCTGTCAGTCTCGACGGTGGAGCGATACGGCAACTCCTGATGCAGCTTCTGAAAGATCTTTTCCCGCGTGATTTCGGCTGCCAGTTGCCGGATCGGCGCGTCCGACATCTGATCCTCGGGATAGTGAAAGGGACCCGGCGGCACCATCGCGGCCAGGGTACGGCGCAAGTCGTCGACGCCGTCACCCGATAGCGCGGAAATCATAAAGGTCTGCTTGAAAGCAATGCGATCATTGGCGGCCTTGACGAGCGCGAGCAGTTTTTCGCGCAACAACAGGTCGATCTTGTTGATGACCAAGATCTTGTCGTGCGCCACGTTTGCCAGTTTTGCGAAGATCGCTTCTGCCTCCTCGTCCAGCCCCTCGCGGGCATCAATCAGCACGCAAACGAGATCGGCGTCATGCGCGCCGCTCCAGGCGGTCGACACCATCGCCCGATCCAGCCGGCGCTTCGGCGCGAAGATGCCGGGGGTATCGACCAGAATGATTTGCGCGTTGTTCTCGACCACGATGCCTCGGATCAGCGCACGGGTGGTCTGCACCTTGCGCGAGACGATCGTGACCTTGGACCCGACGAGCGCATTGACCAGCGTCGACTTGCCGACGTTGGGCGCGCCGATCAGCGCGACAAAGCCGCAACGCGTAGCGGAAGGCGCGGTCTCGTCCGGCAATTCTTCACTCATTGCTGCCGCCGCCGACGCCCTCGCGCGCGATCATCGCGGAGGCCGCAGCCTTCTCGGCGGCGCGCTTGCTGCCGCCGACGCCTTCGGCCAAGGCAAGTCCGGGCAATTCGACCGCAATCCGGAATTGCGGATCGTGATGCGGCCCGGTGCGCTCGATCTCGCGATAGACCGGCGTCGGCAGGCCTTTTCCTTGCGCCCATTCCTGCAACGTCGTCTTGGGATCGCGCAGCGGCCGCCGCAGCTTGTGCATCCGCTCGGTCCAGTTTCGCTCGACGAATTCAGCCGCGGCCTGATAGCCGCCGTCGAGGAACACCGCGCCGATCACGGCCTCGCAAATATCGCCGAGCACGGATTTACGCAAGCGCGCACCCGCCCCCGCTCCGACCGCACCTAACTTGATGTCGTCGACGAGCCCGAGCGATTTGGCAACGTCGGCGCAGCTTTCCTTACGCACAAGATCGGCCAGCCGCTTGGACAATTCACCCTCGTCAGCGTTCGGAAATGCGCGGTAGAGCATGTCCGAGACGATCAATCCGAGTACGTGATCGCCGAGGAACTCCAACCGCTGATAGCTGTCGCCGCGCTTGCGCGAAGATTTTAGCGCGGAGACGTGGGTGAGCGCCGTGGCAAGCAGCGCACTATCGGCGAATTGATGCCCGATCCGCCCTTCGAGCGCAGCCGTAGCGGCCTTGGAGCCTGACTTCGCTCTCGGCCGCTTCTTCTTTTTTGCCGTAGCCTCTTTCCCGGCTTCGATCTGCGGACTTGCTTCGCCGGACGACAATGGGGTGATGATGTCGGATGCGTCGTCGTTCATCGCACAAGTTTGAATATGCGATTCCAGCGAACCGACCATGGCCAGCGCCAGAACATCCAGGCGTTTTGGCCTTCGGCGATCGAGAAGAAGATCATCTGGGCCCGACCGACCAGGTTCTCGAACGGCACGTAGCCAAACACGCGGCTATCGCTGGAGTTATCGCGGTTGTCACCCATCATGAAGAAACTTCCCGGCGGCACCTCGTAGACGTTGGTATTGTCGGGAAAGCCGGAGCTGTCGACACAATCGAGCGATTCGTAAACGACGCCGTTCGGCAGGGTTTCCTGCCAGCGTTTGACCCGCGCGGTCGCCTCCGATCGGCCGCAGGGGTCCTCGCCGACGAAATCGCTCAAGCGCTCGCGCTTGACCGGGGTGTCGTTGATATAGAGCAGACCTTCCTTCATCTGGATGTGGTCGCCGGGTAGTCCGATCACGCGCTTGATGAAATCGGTCGAAGTATCGTTGGGCGGGCGGAACACGACGACGTCGCCACGCGTAGGCTCCGAGCCGAAGATGCGGCCCGAAAACAGCGGCGGCGAAAGGGGAAACGAATAGTGGCTGTAACCGTAGGAATATTTCGAGACGAAGAGGTAATCGCCGACGAGAAGCGTCGCCTTCATTGATCCCGACGGAATGTTGAAGGGCTGGAACAGGAATGTGCGGATGACGAGTGCGATCAGGAGAGCATGAATGACGACGCGGATGGTTTCGCCCACGCCGCCTTCGGATTTGGTGCTGGATGTCACGCTCATGGCTTTCTGAACTTCCTGCTTCTTATTGGCCGCCGCACAAGGCGGCAGAAAAACGATCCCCACGCGATCAGCCATTCGCTTCGCGTCAAGGAAATAACCTGATTCTGGCAGCGCGGGACTCGGTCCGAATGTGCTCTGCGTTTTAGACGGTTGTTGTGAGGGGCGCAATCAACAGCGCCATCAAAATTTTATAAACCACTGATAAATATCATATTTTAGTTTTATTGCGGCCCGCAATCATCCCGCTTCAGGCGTTGCGGGCATCATCGGCCGAAATGACGACGAAAGCCTGCGCCAAGGGCCAATCGTCGGTAATGCTAAGGTCGATCCGGGGGACAAAACCCACAGGCGTCAGGGCCTCCAGCCGTGCCAGCGCTCCCCCTGTCAGATGCATGGTTGGCCGCCCGCCGGGCAAATTGACGACCCCCATATCGCGCCACCAGACCCCCTGCCGGATGCCGGTCCCGAGTGCCTTGGAACAGGCCTCCTTGGCGGCGAATCGCTTGGCATAGGTTGCCACGACCATGTTCAGGTTTTTGGCACGCCGTTCAGCCTTGGCGCGTTCGGCGTCGGTGAAAATCCGGTCGAGAAAGCGGTCGCCGTGACGCTCGATGACCTTGGCGACCCGGCGGATATCGATCAGGTCGGAGCCGATGCCGATGATCATGCTTGTCCGCTCGCTTTCCGGCCGCGGTCCATCGCGGCACGCATCGCGCGAACCGTTTCGCCAAGGCCGACGAACAGGGCCTCGCCCATCATGAAGTAGCCGATATTGAGTTCGGCGATTTCGGCCAGGGAAGCGATCTTTTCCGCGGTCGCATAGTCGAGGCCGTGGCCGGCATGCACTTCCAGGCCGACTGAGCGGGCCAGCGCCACGCCCGCGACGATGCGCTTCCATTCCGATTCGGCTTTGTCGAGGTGGCCGTCAACCGCCGCGTCGCACCAGGCGCCGGTGTGAATTTCGATCACAGGTGCGCGCAACTTCGCGGCCATTTCGATCTGCGCCGGATCGGCTGCGATGAACAGCGACACCCGAATGCCGGCATCGCCCAAGCGGGCAATATAGGGTTTAAGCGCCGCCTGCTGCCCGAACACATCGAGGCCGCCCTCGGTCGTCAGTTCTTCCCGCCGTTCGGGCACCAGGCACACCGCGTGAGGTTTGGTCGCAAGCGCAATCCCCATCATGTCGGAGGTGGCCGCCATCTCGAAATTCAGCGGTTTCGAGATTTCGGCCTTGAGCCGCGCCATATCCGAATCCCGGATATGGCGGCGATCCTCCCGCAAATGCGCGGTGATCCCGTCAGCACCGGCGGCAATCGCCACCAGCGCCGCACGCACCGGATCGGGCCGCGCGCCCCCTCGCGCGTTGCGCAACGTCGCGACGTGATCGACGTTCACTCCAAGGCGTAGCGGCGAGGCTTTTGGCATGTTTCGGCTCGCGAACCCGTGGCTTCCAATCGTCATGCGCAGGCCTAGCGGAGTGGATTTGACATTCGCTACCCACCTAGCCGCTAGTTCGTCAAGCGAATGTCAAATCCCAAACTCCACTAGCAACCCGAATTTTGCTAGTGGTCCTTAAATTCTAACATTCGCTAACGTGCCTGCTGAGAAGAGAAACGAATGTTAGAATCGGACCACTAGCCCGCGCATCTATCTTCTTTGAAAAGGATGGGTTGCCGGGTCAAGCCCGGCAACGACACATTATCTCAGCCGTTGACGCGCTCGACCCGTGCGACCACGGCCTTGGCACGCAACTGGGCGATAATAGCGCTGAGATGCTTGAGGTCATAGACCTCAAGATCGATGGTGAGTTCGGTAAAGTCAGGCGAGCGGCGGGACATGCTGATGTTGTCGATATTGCCGTCGTGTTCGGCGATGACGGTGGCGACCTGGGCCAGGCTTCCCGGCTCATTGACGTTGTCGACCAGGATTCGCGCCGGAAAGCGTTGCGGCGTCGACTCATCGACATCCCAGCGGACATCGAGCCAGCGCTCGGGCTGTTCCTCGAAATCCTTCAAGGCCGGCGACTGGATCGGATAGATCGTGATCCCTTCGCCCGGGGAGATGATCCCGACGATGCGATCGCCCGGCACGGCACCGCCGTTGGGCGCAAACTTGACCGGCAAGTCCGAATTGATGCCGCGGATCGGTATGGCCGACAGGCTTCGCCCCGTCACGCCCGGTGATTTCAGCTTCAGCTTGTCGGTGAGGCCTTTCTTGCCGCCATACCGCGCAACCCTCTCCTCCTTGTAGTCGGGATACATCGCGCGGGCGACGTTGGAGGCCTTCATTTCGCCGCGCCCCACGGCCGCCATCACATCGTCGATCGAGGCCCGCGCCAGCCGCGGCAGGGCGCCTTTCAATTTGTCGTCGGCATATTCGATTTTGGCGCGGGAAAACAGCCGCTCGACGAGACGGCGGCCGAGGCCGGCATATTGATCCCGCACGGCGGTGCGCGTCGCCCGGCGGATCGCCGCCCTCGCCTTGCCGGTCACGGCCAGCGACTCCCAGGCCGACGGCGGCGACGACTGGGCGTCCGAGGTCAACACCTCGACTTCATCGCCATTCTGCAATTCCGACGACAACGGCGCGAATTTGCCGTTGATCTTGCAGCCGACCGCGCTGTTGCCGACGTCCGTATGCACGGCATAGGCGAAGTCGATCACGTTGGCTTGCCGCGGCAGCGCGATCAGCTTGCCTTTCGGCGTGAAGCAGAACACCTGATCGTGGAACAGCTCGAGTTTGGTGTGTTCGAGAAACTCTTCCGGATTGGCGCTGTCCGACAGGATCGCAATGGTGTGGCGGAGCCAGGCAAAGGCTGAAGATTCGCGTTTAAGGCGCTCGGTCGGTGATCCCACGCCGTCCTTGTAGAAGGCGTGCGCGGCGATGCCGAACTCGGCGATCCGGTCCATGTCCTCGGTACGGATCTGCAGCTCGACGCGCTGTTTTCCGGGACCGATCACGGTGGTGTGGATCGAGCGGTATTCGTTCTGCTTCGGCGTCGAGATGTAATCCTTGAAGCGGCCGGGCACCACCGGCCAGGTCGTATGCACGACACCAACGGCGCGATAGCAGGATTCGACGTCCTCAAGCACGACGCGGAATCCGAAAATGTCGGATAGCTGTTCGAAGCCGACCGACTTGCGCTGCATCTTGGTCCAGATCGAGAACGGCTTTTTGCGCCGGCCATAGACATGCGCCTGGAGGCCGTTCTTCTGAAGATTCTTGGACAGCTGGCTTTCGATTTCGCCGATCAGATTGCGGTTGCGTTCCGCCAGCGCATCGAGCCGCTGCCGCACCACCGAATAAGCGTCGGGATCGAGCGTGCGGAACGACAGATCCTCGAGCTCTCCCCGCATCTCCTGCATGCCCATGCGCCCCGCAAGCGGCGCGTAGATGTCGAGCGTCTCCTCGGCGATGCGCTGGCGCGCGGCCGGCTGAACGAATTCCAGTGTGCGCATGTTGTGCAGGCGGTCGGCGAGTTTGATTAGCAGCACGCGCACGTCGTCGGAAATCGCCAGCAGCAGCTTGCGCAAATTTTCCGCCTGCTTGGCTTCACGCGACACGAGCTCGAGCCGCTTCAGTTTGGTGAGGCCCTCCACCAGCGCCCCGATCTCCTGTCCGAACACCTGATCGATTTCGGCGCGGGTGGCTTCCGTATCCTCGATAGTGTCGTGCAAGAGGGCCGCGACGATGGTGGCATCGTCGAGCTTGAGGTCGGTCAGGATCGCCGCGACCTCCAGCGGATGCGAGAAATAGGGATCGCCGGAAGCACGGGTCTGCGAACCGTGCGCCTTCATCGCATAGACGTAGGCGCGGTTCAGAAGATCTTCGTTGGTATCGGGATTGTAGGAGCGGACGCGCTCGACCAGATCATATTGCCGCATCATGCGCGCGCGGGACTTGGCCGGCTTGGCCTCCAGGCCCGGCGCAGCCGACGAGGAGCCCGGCGCAGCCGACGAGGAGCCCGGCGCAGCCGACGAGGGGCCCGGCGCAGCCGATGAGGGGCCCGGCGCAGCCGATGTCGGCGCTACCGAGATCGAACTCGCGGCTTGCATCTGATCTGGGCTTTGGCGCCAATACGCCATCGGGTCAACACCTTCGCGAGCGAACCTGGGCCGGGGTCCGCTTCCCACATGGATCGGGGTAATGTAGTGGGTTCCCTGGCCGAGCGTCACCCTCCTGCTACCGCAGACCGCCCTGCCTTAAGGAACACGACCACAGTCTAACGAGAAACCAGCGCCCGTCAGCTTAAATAGGAGACAGCTTCCGATCGATTGGGCGGGCGTGGCCGGTAACCATAAATGGCCGACCAAAAGCAAAGGCCCGGAGCTGGCTCCGGGCCTTGGGCGAATTGGATGAGGGCAACGGCGAAAGCTTGAGACGTATTGTAAGGGATTACTCGTCTTCTTCGGGCTGCTCTTCCGGGGGCGCGAGCCCCTCGAGACCTTTGAGGAGTTCTTCCTCGGTCATGCGCTCGATGGCGACTTCGGTGTCGTCCGCATCGACGCTCGCGCCGGCCGACCCGATCAATGGAACCGTGTCGGGCTCGGGCTCGTCCACTTCAACGAACTTCTGGAGAGAATGAACGAGCTCTTCTCGCAGATCCTCGGGCGAAATCGCCGAATCAGCGATTTCGCGCAGCGATACAACCGGATTTTTGTCGTTGTCGCGGTCGACCGTGAGTTGCGACCCGGACGAAATCATTCGGGCGCGATGTGCGGCCAAAAGGACCAGGTCGAACCGGTTATCGACCTTATCAATGCAATCTTCTACGGTGACGCGAGCCATCGACAGTCGCTCCGCTAAAGGGGACGGAATATGCTGATTATTCTGGGGTAGTTATAGGGGCAAAGGTCGTTTCGCAAGACTAATTTGTGATTTGGCCTACGTAATTTGCTCTGATAACTCAAATCGGGGAGGCGGCAGCGCGGCGTTTTTGAGCTGTCGCGACATCGGCGCGGACAAGAAAACGCTTCATTGCGTTGTCAAAGTCCATTTTCCTGTTGTTTCGACCTACCCATTTTCCGGCGGCGTCTGGACATCCGCAGGGCTTCTGCAGCACTGTCGCCAAATGCGCGGAGCGCTGCGGCTGCGCCAAGAAGCATACCGGAAACACCCTTAAGAGAACTCTGTGAGAATTCTGAATGTCACCCGCTTCCAATAAGATCGCGCTCTTTATCGATGGTGCCAATCTCTATGCCACCGCCAAGACACTAGGCTTCGACATCGACTACAAGCGCCTTCTCAAGGAGTTCCAGAGCCGGGGAACATTGGTCCGCGCCTTCTACTACACCGCCATCATCGAAGATCAGGAATACTCCTCGATCCGCCCGCTGATCGATTGGCTCGACTACAACGGCTACACCGTCGTCACCAAGGCGACGAAAGAATTCATCGATGCGAGCGGCCGGCGCAAGGTGAAGGGCAACATGGACATCGAACTGGCGGTCGACGCGATGGAGCTCGCCGAGCACGTCGATCAGATGGTGTTGTTCTCGGGCGACGGCGACTTCCGCTCGCTGGTGGAAGCTGTGCAGCGCCGGGGCGTCCGTGTGACCGTGATCTCGACGATTGCGAGCCAACCGCCGATGATTGCCGACGAATTGCGCCGCCAGGCCGACGTTTTCACAGATCTGGTCGAGCTGCAGTCCAAGCTCGGGCGCGACCCTTCGGAACGCCCGGCTCCGCGCGAGCCGCGCCATCACGCTCCGCAGTTCCTGCAGCGGGCGACTACGCTGGCGTCGAGGGTCGATGGCGACGACTTCGACGACTAAAAAAAGCGCATCCGCGGGCCGGACGTCGAAAGCACCCTCCTCCCCGCTTCCTGGCGAACCAAGCCGCGACTGTCCCCTCTGCCCGAGGCTCGTCGCCTTCCGCGCGACTAACCGTGCCGAAAAACCGCAATGGTTCAACGCACCGGTTCCCGGATTCGGCGACCCAAACGGCAGGCTCGTGATCGTCGGGCTTGCACCAGGCTTGCAGGGAGCCAATCGCACCGGACGCCCGTTCACCGGCGATTACGCAGGTGACCTGCTCTATGCCACCTTGATCGAATATGGTTTTGCCACCGGCGCCTATCAGGCGCGGCCCGACGACGGCCTGACGCTGGTCGATTGCCGCATCGCAAACGCGGTGCACTGCGTGCCGCCGCAGAACAAACCTGTTCCGGCGGAAATCGCCAATTGCAGGCCCTTTCTTCTGGCGGCGATCGAGAGCATGCCAAGGCTTAGCTCTATCGTTGTGCTCGGCCGCATCGCCCACGAATCCACCGTCAAAACGTTGGGCCTTCGGGCCTCGACCGTGCCCTTTGGACATGGCGCCGTTCACCAGGCCGGCCGGTTCCGGCTTTACGACAGCTATCATTGCTCGCGCTACAACACGAATACGGGCGTGCTGACGCCTGAAATGTTTCGCGGCGTATTCGCAAAGGTGCGCGCCGATCTGGCTTAAACCGGATGGTCCTTCAACCAGTTCAGCACGTCGCCCGCGTTCCGGTCCGGCGGAAAGACCGGATAAAAAACGTGGGTAATACGTGCATCATCGATAACCAGCGCAAGCCGCTTGATCAGGACGAGATCCGCGACCTCCATGGTCGGCAGGTTCAACGCCCGCGCCAGATCGAGCTTCTCATCGGAGAGCACCGGAAACGGCAAATGCAGCCGCGAGGCCATCTCGGTCTGATAGGCGTTGCTCTGGCTGGACAGGCCGAACACGTGTTGCGCGCCGGCCTCCTTCAGTTCCGCAAATAGATCGCGAAACGAGCAGGTTTGCGGCGTGCAGCCCCGCGCGCCCGGAATCATGTCCCAATCGTCGACCAGCGAGATCTTGCCGGGTTCGCCGGTTCGGGGATAGGCGAACACGATGCTGCGGCCAGAAAGTGCCGAGAGCGTAACCATCGTGTCGTCGGTAGCCATGAGGCTGATCGGCGGGATCGTCTGGCCTGCGAGGTGATCGGCCGCGCCGTCATCCGTCGGCGCCGGAATCAGGCTCCAGTCGACTTCAAGCAGGTTTTTCTGATTCATTGCCGCGTTCCTCAAAGAGGCGAGTAGCGAATAGTGAGTAGCGAATAGAGGCGAAGATAATGGAGAATTTCCCCATTCGCCATTCCCCATTCGCCTCGTTATCCGCGTGCGCGCATCAGGCGACTCTTCTCCCTGCCCCAGTCGCGTTTTTTCGCGGTTTCGCGCTTGTCGTGCAGTTTTTTACCCTTGGCCACCGCCAGGAGCAACTTGGCGCGGCCACGCTCGTTGAAATAGAGTTTGAGCGGGATCAGCGTCATACCTTCGCGATCCACTGCCCCCATCAAGCGGTGTATCTGCTTTCGGTGCAGCAGCAGCTTCCGGGGCCGCTTCGGCTCATGATTGAAGCGGTTGGCCTGCAAATATTCAGGGATATTGGCGTTGATCAGCCAGATCTCGCCGTTCTTGGAATCGGCGTAGGATTCCGCGATCGTGGACTTGCCGCTGCGCAGCGACTTGACCTCGGTGCCCGTCAGCGCAATCCCGGCCTCGACCGTATCATCGACGGCATAGTTGAAACGGGCCTTGCGGTTTTCCGCAATCACCTTGATGGGTCGCTCTTTCTTCTCTGCCACTTGGAGTCCTGGTCTAACCCTTCTTCAGAAGGTCGCGGATTTCGGTCAGGAGCACGACTTCCTCGGAGGGTTTGGGCGGCGCGGCCGGCGCAGCCGCTTCCCTGTGCTTAAGCTGGCTCATCAGGCGGATCACGATGAAAAGGACGAAGGCGACGACGACGAAATTCACCGTCAATGTGATGAAGCTGCCATAGGCCATGACCGCGCCCTGCTTCTTCGCATCGGCAAGGTTCGTTGCCGTGACGTTTTTCGACAAGGCCAGGAAGTAATTATTAAAATCGAGGCTGCCAAAGGCGCCGATGATCGGCATGATGATGTCGTTGACGAGCGAATTGACGATGGCGCCGAAGGCGGCGCCAATGATCACGGCGACCGCGAGGTCGACCACGTTGCCCTTCATTGCAAAGTCGCGAAACTCCTTGAGCATCTGCAAGCCCCTATCTTCTGTTTCACGAACCGGAAGTCATGGCGGCAATATCGAAGGGTTAGATCTTTTGTTTGAGCATGATCTTTTCGGAAAACCGGTCCCCACTTTTCCGGATCATGCTCTAGTTGATCAACCCCGCATGCACCATCGCGCTGCGGACCGCGATCCGCGTCGGCTCGGACACCGGCACCATCGGCAATCGAAGCGTCTCTTCCATCTTGCCGAGCAGTGACAAGGCGTATTTGACCGGCGACGGGTTGGACTCGATGAAAAGATTGGTATGCAACGGCATCAGCTTGTCGTGCAGCTTGAGCGCGGTGGCGTGGTCGCCCTTCTGCCAGGCCTGATGAAACTCCGAACACAGGCGCGGCGCCACGTTGGAGGTCACCGAAATGCAGCCGTGGCCGCCATGGGCCACATAACCGAGCACGGTGGCGTCCTCGCCCGATAGCTGATTGAAATCCTCGCCTAACCGCGCGCGCTGCTGGGAGACGCGCACCATGCTGGCGGTAGCGTCCTTGACGCCGGCGATGTTCTTGAGCTCGAAGAGACGCGCCATGGTCTCCACGCTCATGTCGATCACCGAACGCGGCGGAATGTTGTAGATGATGATCGGAATCCCGATCGCATCGTTGATCGCCTTGAAGTGCTGGTACATGCCCTCCTGGGTCGGCTTGTTGTAATAGGGCGTCACCACCAGGACCGCGTCGGCGCCCGCCTTCTCTGCATGCTCGGCGAGTTCGATCGCCTCCCGCGTCGAATTCGAGCCGGCGCCTGCGATCACGGGGACGCGGCCGTCCGCCTCGTCGACGCACCATTCGACGACCCGCTTGTGCTCGTCATGGGTGACGGTCGGACTTTCGCCCGTGGTTCCCACCGGCACGAGCCCATGGGTTCCCTCGGTGATTTGCCAGTCTACGAGCCCGCGGAAGGCTGCCTCGTCCAGCGAACCGTTCTTGAATGGCGTGACCAAAGCGGTGAAGGACCCGCGGAATTTCGTCTTCGCTGCCATGGACTTCTCCCAACACGGAACGGGGTCGGCCACCCCTTTTGTCACTGAATTCAGTCATTCATATCGGGTATGACGGTTGGGCGAAAGCAAAACCCGGCTGCCGATTGGGTATAGCTGGCCGCGATTTTGCCGCGGTGATGACGCAAACAACCACCCACCCGATGTATCGGGTGTTTTTTCCGCTAAATTTAAGAACGCTGGTCCTTTGTGATTCGCCGCAAAAGGAATGCCGTGACCCGTTCCGCTCGCACCGCCGCCTTGCGTTCAACAGCCATGGCGACTACGCTTGCGCTGATCCTTGGATCACATGCTTGGGCAAACGAACCCACAGCCAAGCCGAAGATTCCGTTGCCGAAGCCGCGTCCGATCGCCCGCAACGTCGTGCCAAAGACAGTTGATAAAGCGGCAGCCAAGACGGCATCCAAGTCCACCGCCACGGCAGCTCCCGCAGCTCCCAGCGTCGCAATCGCTCCCGCCACGCGCCAGCATGCCGCGTTGCCACCCGTGGCCGCCCGCAAACCGCCGACACCGGCGGCGATGGCGACCACGTCCTCGACCTCCAGCGACGACAAGGAAGCGCTGGAGAACGTGATTGACCTCGTGCGCAAGCACAAGCCGGCCGATGCGACCCAGGCTGAAGCTGCGATCTCCGATCCGCTCGCAAGGAAGCTTGCCGAATGGATCATCCTGCGCAGCGACGACAATGGCGCTTCCGTCGAACGCTACCGCGCCTTTATCGCCGCCAATCCAAGCTGGCCGTCGCAGACCTTTCTGCGGCGAAGGCTCGAGGCCGCGTTGTGGGACGATCACCGCGACGACGCGACGGTCTGGTCGTGGTTCGAAAACGAATCGCCGATTTCGGCCAAAGGAAAATTCTCGCTGGCTCGCGCCATGATCGGACGCGGCGACAGGGCCAATGCCGAACGGCTGGTGCGCGATGCCTGGCGCAACGACACCATGTCGGAAGACACCGAAAGCACGGCGCTCGATCTGTTCGGGGCACTGATCACGCCCGGCGATCAAAAAGCGCGGATGGACCTCTTCCTGTATGGCAGCGAGCATGAGATAGCGCTGCGCGCGGCAAAACGGCTTGGTAGCGGCGAGGTGGCGCTGGCGAAGGCCCGTATCGCTTCCTACCACAAGGCAGCCAACACCCGCACGCTCCTGGAAGCGGTACCGTCCGAACTGCATGGCGATCCCGGCTATCTCTTCAGCCGGATTCAGCTCCTGCGCCGGGAAGAGAAATTCCCCGAGGCCGCCCAGTTGATGATGAGCGCGCCCAAGGACCCCAACCGCCTCTACAATCTGGATGAGTGGTGGGTCGAACGACGGTTGCTGGCGCGCAAGATGATCGACGTCGGCGAACACCGCACCGCTTACCTGATCGCGCGCGATGCGGCGCTGCCTTCGCGCGACATCTACAAGACCGAGCAGGAATTCACCGCCGGCTGGATCGCGTTGCGCTTCCTCGACGACCCTGCGACGGCGGCGCAGCATTTTGCACGCATCGGTGTCGGCAGCGCCAATCCCACGACGCTGGCGCGCGCCGGCTATTGGCAGGGTCGCGCGGCAGAAGCCGCCGGACACTCGCAAGAGGCGCGCGCCGCCTTTGCCGCGGCTGCGGAACAGTCGACCAGCTATTATGGCCAGCTGGCACGCGCCAAGCTCGGCCTGCCCCAGATCGAGCTGAACGGACCGCCGGCCGCGCGCGGCCGCGCCATCGAAAGGCTGGAGATCGTGCGCGCGGTAGAGTTGCTGTACGAACTCGGCGAAGGCGAAATCGCCGTGCCGATTTTTGCCGATATGGGTGAAAACGGCGACGCCGACGCGCTGGTCGGGCTCGGCGAACTGGCCGCCCACCAGAGAGATGCCCGCGGCATGCTGCTAATGGGCAAGGCCGCGCTCAATCGCGGGCTGCCGTTCGATTTCTACGCCTATCCGGTGACGGGAATTCCGCCCTTCAAATCAATCGGCCCCGACGTCGAGCCAAGCATCATTTACGCCATCGCGCGGCAGGAAAGCGCCTTCAATCCGGCTGTTGTCTCGCCCGCACAGGCCTATGGCTTGATGCAGGTGACGCCGGAAGCCGGCAAATATGTCTGCAGGAAATACGGTGCGAATTTCGATTTCGCCCGGCTCAAAAACGATTCCGTCTACAACGCCGCGCTGGGCGCGGCCGAACTCGGTGGCCTGATCGACGATTATCGCGGCTCCTACGTCATGACGTTTGCGGCCTACAATGCCGGCCGCGGCAGCGTCAAAAAATGGATCGAGCGCTACGGCGACCCCCGCGATCCCAAGGTCGATGCCGTCGACTGGGTCGAACTCATCCCTTTCTCGGAAACGCGGAACTACGTGCAGCGGATCATGGAGAACTTGCAGGTCTATCGCGCCCGCTTCGGGGGCGGAACACGGCTGCAAATCGAGGCCGACCTGCGCCGCGGCAGCATCGAGTAGCGCTACGCCGGGATCCCCAAGAGCTTTGACAAGAGCTTTGGACAAGAGCTTTGGACAAGAGATTCAGCACAAGAAAAATCCCCCTTCCGATTTCCCGGAAGGGGGATTTTGTTTCGACAGGACGTTAACCGGTCGGCCCTTACTTGTGGATCATCGGGCTCGCCGGTGCTTCCGGTGCCCAGAGGCGGTAGCTGAGGGTCGCGAAGACCGTCGCGCCTTGGGTAATCGTCGACGGGTCAGCCGCGGCCGGAACCGCCGCGTTCTTCGCGTTCGCGAGGACTTCCTGCGTTGCCCAAACCGACAGGCTCGCGGGGCCGAAGTTATACTCTACGAGGCCACCAACCGCGAACAGGTTGTACCGCTGAGCATTGCCGAGAATACCGTTAGCCACGGTGCAGGTCAAAGCCGGGCACGAGTCATTGCTAACCTGTCCAACGTAGTAGGCGACAGGACCAATCGTCCACTTTCCAATGGTCTTCGTGAAGGTGAAATCTGCGTGGAGAATGTCACCCGTCGTGTAGCCATCGACCGTGTTCTTCGTATTGAACTCGGCGTACACGGCGGCAGTCAGGTTCCAGCCGTCCTTCAGATAAGAGACGATCAACTCAGGCTGGAAAGTCCACCAGGGGCTGCCGACGTTGTTGAGGCCGGCCGGTCCCGAGATCGTACCATCCGGCGTATAAATACCGAGGCCTGTCTTGACCACAAAGCCGCTCGTGCCGAGTTTCCAGCTCAACTCGTTCGCAAAATACGTGTTGTGTATGCCGGCCTGCTGAGTGGGGGTGTTCGGATTTAAGCTCAGCGGACCGCCAATACTGTCCATGATGAAGGGCTGCACGATGACCGCGTCATAGGTACCACCAAGGAAGGTCCAGCCGGGCACGAACAAAAAGCCCTGCACGTCGACCGCGGCCTGCACGCCGGTATGGGTACCAATCGCGTTCGTCAGAGGGCCAGCGAGGTTGGTCTGGTAGGTGAAGATCTGGTTGAACATATAGATACCCGGCGGCGGAACGCCGGCGCTCGCGCCGATCAGCACGCCTGGCTTGCTTTGCCAGCCCGGAGTCCCGCCCTCATAGGCATTGGCCGGCGAAAACGCGAAAGCAGCCAAACCCGCTGCCGCCAAGAGAGCTTTGATGTTCGATTTCATATGTCCCCTCGTAGTGTTAAACGCTAAACCACCCCAGGCCGCCGTTTTTTACTTTTCGCTTCGTCACCGGAACTACCGAATGCGACGAATCCGACGTGCCTATTTCTTGTTCCGAGAGTTGCTGCTCACGGGCGAAAAGGCAATTTAAACTTGGCTTATGACTCTTTGTCACAGGCCTTTTTCCGAAGGGTGTTGCAAAAAATGCACACACAGGCCCTCAACAGGAAGCCCGACAAGCAACTGTTTCTGAAGATAATTTTTGTCTATTTGGCCGCCGCTCCCGCGACTTTCAAAATTCCTTGAGACGAAATTCACTACGTAACGTTGAGCCCGCGGCAACGTCCTCAGGCCGAATTTATGACGCACGTCTTGACGGCAGCACACGCCCAGGAAGCGCGCAGCCACGATAATCACACACAAGACTCCTTGCAGGTTGGCCGTCTGCCAACGTAGGTAATCGCGCGCCATCAAGCGGCGATTGCGAACGAAAAACGACGGAGGAAAAATGCGGTTTCCAGTGCTTCCAGTGCCCACTTTCCGAAGTTCGGGCTCCACCTCTGCACCCAGCTTTCACGAATTTCGAAAAGTCATGGGCACTAGCGAAGTTATGATTCCAGCACGGCGTTTCCATTTGACGTTCCTGAACGCAATTCGCCGCTCGCAGTGCAGACACTTCAAATGGACGGCGCTGGCTGCCCTGGCAGCATTGTCAGTGTTCTTCCACCTGGATGCGGCCGAGGCTCAAGGCGATCTTGATCAATGCAAGTTCGTCGGACAGCTCGACAAGGCCGACGATGGTATCGCGGCCTGCGATCGCATCATCAAGGATTCAAAAACGTCCGCGCAAGATCGCGCCGGCGCGCTCAGCAGCCGCTGCGGATGGTGGTGGGCCAAGAAAGATGCCGATCGGGCTTTGGCCGATTGCAATGAGGCTATCCGCACCAACCGCAGTGTTGCGGCCGCCTATCTCAATCGCGGCAACGTTTACTTGAGCAAATCCGATTTTGATCACGCCATCGCCGACTTCAACGAAGCGCTTCGACTCGATCCGAAAAACGCATGGGCCTATGCCGAACGCGGCAATCTCTACAAGAACAAGGGAGACGTCGATCACGCGCTCGCAGACCTCAACGAAGCGATCAAACTCGATCCCGGCTATGCGCTTGCTTTTTTCTCGCGAGGCGATCTGTACAGGAGCAGGGGCGATCTCGCGCACGCCATGACCGACATGAACGATACGATCCGGCTCGATCCCAATTATGCACTCGCCTACTTCACCCGCGGCCGTCTCTCCTTCATGCTCGGCAACAGTCCCGCAGCGCTGGAGGATTTCGGCAAGGCCATCAAATTGGACGCTGACGACCCCACCTCCTATTTCAACCGGGGCGTCGCCTATTACGTCATCGGCGGCCGCATTCCGGACGCGATCGCCGATTTCAAGAAAGCCGCCGAACTCAACCCGAAGGACGCCTATGCCGCGCTGTGGCGCGAGCTCGCCGAGCGCCGCAACAATGCGCCAAGCCACCTGGCGGAGGCCGTTAAACAGCTCGACATGACGGTTTGGCCGGCACCTGTGATCCGCCAGTTCCTCGGCGAGCTCAACGCCGAGCAAACCTTTGGCGCGGCCTTCGATACCGATCCACAGACAAAAACCGCGCAAACCTGCGAGACCAATTTCTATAGCGGCGAATTCGCTCTCCTGAAGAAAAACAAGAAGGAAGCGCAACGGCTGCTCAAGCTGGCCACCGACACGTGCCCGCCAAGCTTCATCGAATCGACGGCAGCGCTGGCCGAACTCATTACGCTCAAGTGAGGCCGCAAATGACGGCACCACACCTGACATGATGCGGCGTCTGTCCTGCAAAGTGACGGTGAGCGGATGTTAGGGCCACGCAGCAGCTGAGCTTGCGGTAGATGTTCGATACCGGCCGAAAAAGCCGAGCAGGTTCCCCATACCCCCCAAGATATGTCCCCCGGGAACTCTGCTCAGCTTCTTAGCGCCCTCGCCTCTCCCGCGTGAGCGCGGGAATTCCTGCGAACCGCCGAGAACGACCTCGGGTGCCCCCCTCCGTCGCAGTCGGAGAATTACCGAAGGTCTCTGCACACGCAATAAAAAGGCGGCGTGCGGAGAGCTTTCGGATCGATCTTTCCTGAAGATGTTGCAGAAAAAGCACGCAAAACGCACTTGAGGACCGGATATCCGGCAGTGAACTGCGCAGCCGCGCAATCTGCGGCTTGCGGCTCAGCCCGCGCTCGGGCATATCCGCCCTTAACGGAGCTGTGGCCGAGTGGCTGAAGGCGGCGGTTTGCTAAACCGTTATAGGCTTGTAAAGGCCTATCGAGGGTTCGAATCCCTCCGGCTCCGCCAAC
>Ga0116129_1000508_pt1 | contig 25082 bp, 24 predicted proteins | sample June2015DPH_17_2_FD_89732 | JGI IMG/M metagenome (GOLD analysis project Ga0116129, IMG submission 89732) | Peatland microbial communities from SPRUCE experiment site at the Marcell Experimental Forest, Minnesota, USA - June2015DPH_17_10 | ecosystem: Environmental > Terrestrial > Soil > Wetlands...
ACGGGCAATCTCAATGCGCCCACCATCATGCTGGCCGAGAAGGCGGCGGATCACATATTGGGCAAGGGGCTGCTGCCGCCCGAGGACGCGCCGTTTTACGTGGCGCCGGATTGGCGCAGCGCGCAGCGCTAAGACATTCAGAACTTGTATGTCGCGCCGACCAGGAAGAACCGTCCCACGGCGCCGTCTTGGTCCAACGTGGTGTAAGCCAATTCCGCTGAAAAAATGTGATGAAGCGCTCCTACGATGTGACGAAGCGCCCAGGCGTGTGATGAGTTACCATTCCTCAATTTGAGGGGCACTCATGAAGCGATGCGCGGCGGCAATCTCGGCGGTTGTTGTTCTGGCAGTGTCTCTGCACGCGGTACCCGCGGCAGCAGCGCCCACGAGCGCCGAAATCGATTCGAAGCAGGCCGATCCGGTCAAAGTTCTGGTAGGACGGCTCAATCTCGAGAGGTATAAAGCGACCATCAAGGGATTGACGCGATTCGGCGATCGCCGCCAGGGAACGGATCGCAATCGTGCCGCCGTGGATTGGATCGAAGCGCAGCTCAAGAGCTACGGTTGCTCGAATATTGCCCGGCTCAAGTACACCTATTTTCCGACCGATGCGGCGCGCCCCGCCGGGCCTCCCATCGCAAAGGGTGCCGATATGGCGGTCGGTGGCGGGCGCTACCGCGGCGTAACGACGCATACCGGGGTCAACGTTGATCCCGCGCTGCAGCCGGACGAGAAGTTGCGTGCCCTTAATTCGCAGCCCAGCCAGGGCGGCGAACGGGAAGAAGTGTATTGCACCAAGGTAGGCGCGACGCATCCGGATGAAATGTACATCGTTGGCGCTCACATGGACGGACACGGATGGGGTGAGGCGGCCAACGATGACGGCTCGGGAACGGCATTGGTCATGGAACTAGCCCGCATTATGTCCTCACCCGAGGTCAAGACCGAGCGGTCGATCCGGTTCGTACTCTGGAACAATGAGGAAACTGGACTGAATGGGGCTTATGCGTATGTCGCACAGCGGGCGTCGCTACAGGGCAAGGAGGATCCCGCCGGATCGGGACGCTATCCGGAACCGAAGTGGCTGGGCATGATCCAGCACGACATGATGCTTTTCGATCACGGTATGCCGCTGCCGGACGGCAGCATCCCGAAAGAACAGCGGCCGGAAGCGGACGTGAACATCGAATTTCAGTCAACTGCCAAGGCGGCCGACGGCGCGCAGAAATTGGCGTGGGCTTTCTACGCCGCGAACGAAAGCTACGCGACTGACTATCCCGCAGCCGTCGGGCCGCACATGACCAACACGGATAGCACGCCGTTCATGGATCTGGTGCCTGCAATCAGCCTGCGTGAGAGCGAACGGGGACGAGAGATCGGCGCGGGGTGGGATCCTCAATGGCATCAACCCACCGACGTTTATGCGACGTACAACGACGCTGACTTTCGACTGGGCTTGAACGCGGCGCAGACAACTTTGGGGGCCGTCGGCCGACTCGCCGGCGCAACGCTCGCCCACTGAAACGCCGGAACGGAGAACGTCAGGGGCGGAGCACCTATCCGCAACTGCGGAGTTGCTTCCTAATGAGCGGAAGTACGCGTGACGGCGCGAATGGCATCCGCCAGCGACCGTGCCGCGCCGTCGTATCCCTCCCAGGGCTTTCCTTTGCGCAGCAACGCAGGCGCGCTGCGCAGGGTAAATCGGCCGGGATCGAGCCCCCGGCGAACCTGGCGCCAGTGAATCGGCATCGAGACCGGGGCGCCGTCGCGCGCTCTCGGCGACAATACACCCACCGCCGTCGCCGTCCGGTCGTTACGCAAATAGTCCAGGAAGATCCTGCCTACGCGCCGGCTCTTCGACATGTTGTCGAGATACTTGGCTGGACTGTCTTGCGCCATTTGTGCGCAAAGCAGATGCGCGAAGTTCTTGGCGGCGGGCCAACGAATCGCGGCCTTGCCCGCCTCGAGGGGCGTCACGACGTGCAGTCCCTTGCCCCCGGTGGTCTTGCAAAAGGATTCGAGACCCGCCGCTTGGAGCCGATCGCGAACTTCAATGGCGGCGGCGATGACCGCTGCGAATTCCACGTCCGGCGCCGGATCCAAATCGAACACCAGGCGGCCCGCGACCTCGGGATTGCCCGGGGCGCAATTCCAGGGATGGATTTCGAGCGTGCCGACCTGCGCGGCGGCAATCAAGCCCTCGATACCCTCGATCTGCACATAGGGTGCCTTGTCGCCCTTGATCTTGACGGATGTCAAAAAATCCGCCAGGGCGGCTGCGGCATGGCGCTGAAAGAACTGTTCGCCGCCGATGCCATCGGGCGCTCGAAGAAGCGAGCAGGGGCGGCCGGCCACATGCGGCAGCATCCAATCGCCGACGCTTTCGTAATATTGAGCGAGGTTGAGCTTGGTCACAGGCTGGTCATCGCCCGCGTCCGGCCACAAGGCCTTGCCTGGCTTGGAGATCGATACGCCGAGGACCGTTTCCGAGCCGGGGCGCTTGGCCGTGACCGTTCTGGCTGGGGTTGCATCCGGCTTCGCGCGGGAACGTCTATTTTGCATCGGTGCATGCTCCTGGCTGGGCGCCATGCCGGGAGAAGCTGCCGGGGTTGGAATCTCCGCGACAACATCGCGTGCCGGTTTATCATGGCGCAAGCCCTTGAAGGCGGCCTGACGAATCATGCCTGAGTCCGTCCAGCCGGCGAATTCGATTTCGGCGACGAGAGAGGGTTCGAGCCAGCGAACGCTTTTGTCCTTCGGCGGTGCATCGTCGCCTCGGAACGGGTTCGTTGAACGCGTCAATTTCTTGAGAGAGGGCAACAGAGCTTTTGCGACCTCGCGCCCATACCCCGTGCCGATGCGGCCCACGTAGACCAATTCATCGCCGCGGTAAACTCCCGCCAGCAGGGAACGAACAGTCCCCTCCCGCAGCGTCCATCCGCCGATCACCACCTCTTGTCCTGCGCGGCACTTGGCCTTGGTCCAGCTCCCTGTGCGGCCGGATCGATAGGGTGCATCCAATTGCTTGGAGACTATGCCCTCGAAACCCATTTTGCAGGCGGACGAAAGCACTTCTCGCGCGTTCGCCAGCAAGTGCGCCACGTAGCGCAGCCGGGCGCCTGCCTTGGGAGTGCTCAATAGCGCCTCCAATCGCACCTTGCGCTCCACCAGCGGCAAGGTGCGCAGGTCTTCTCGTCCCTCGAACAAGAGATCGAACGCGAACAACAGGAGATCTTCCGATCTATCCTCGGACAGCGCCGCCTGCAGCCCGCTAAAACTCGGATTGCGCCGTTGATCTAAGGCGATGATCTCCCCGTCGATCATGCAGTCGGGCAGGGCCCGCGCATCTTCGGCGAGGGCGGAAAAGCGCTCGGTCCAGTCGAGGCCGGTGCGGGTGCGGATCACGCTTCGACCCTGGGACACGCGCAGCTGCACACGGTAACCGTCGAGCTTGACTTCATGGGCCCAGCGCGTGCCCTGCGGCGGCTGATCCACGAGCTTGGCGAGTTGGGGCTCGACGAATGCCGGGATTTTCGTGGCCACGACGGGCTTGGGGCGCTTGCCGATGCCTTGCGCGATTTGCGCGAGCGTGCGTCCCGATGCGATGGAGCGGTCTTCCTCGAGCAACTCATCCGCATCGGCGGGCTTGGCGTCGGCATCCCTGTGCTTGATCAGCAGCCAATTGGTTCTTTTCCCGCCATAACGGTTGCCGCGCATCCTGACCAGGACCCAGCTGCCGCTCAGGCGTGTACCCTGCAGCGTGAATTTCAGGTCGCCGCTGTCGAATGCCTCCTGCGGCGATCGGCCGCCCTCGGGAATCCAATAGCCACGGTCCCACAACTGAACCGTGCCGCCCCCGTACTCTCCGCTGGGAATCGTGCCCTCGAAATCTCCATAGTCCAGCGGATGATCTTCGACTTCGATTGCCAGGCGCTTATCCGCCGGATCGAGAGAAGGGCCCTTGGCGACGGCCCAGGACTTGAACACTCCAGCGAATTCCAGCCGCAGGTCGTAGTGCAGGCGCCGCGCCGCGTGCTTTTGTATGACGAACCGTAAGCGCGGGGAGGGCGGTGCACGCGTTCGACCCGACGGTTCGGCGGTCTTGGAAAAATCGCGCTTGGCGCGATAGACGGACAGCTCCGGCCCGACCACTCAGGTACCTTGCTGATCCAGCATGCGCCGGTACGCGAGTAAATGGCGTAAAGATGCTTTGGGATTCCGAGCCCGCTCATACAATCGCGCCAGATTGAAATGCGCGTCGGCAAGCTGGGGATCGAGCGCCAAGGCTTCACGATAAGCCACGATGGCATCCGGTTCCCGATTCAAGTCCTCCAGTAGTACTGCTAAGTTGAAAGCGAGCAACGGTTCCGGCTTTTGTGCCTCACGGTAGACTCGTTCCGCTTCGCTGAGACGGCCGGCAAGGTGGAACAGGCGGCCCAAATTGATTCGTGCCTCGATGTGATGGGGGTCGGCCTCGAGGCTGGCTTCATAGGCGGTCCTCGCTCCGTCGGGATCCGCATCCTCGAGCGCAAAGGCCCTTGCATAGTGCTCGTCGGCAGAGTCATTGGTTGTCGAGACCGTCGTCTGCCGAGTGATGACGTGCAAACCGCCCTTGGCCTCACCGATATCGAGCGCGAGCACGTACTGCCCGGACTCTGACTCCCACAGCAGCTTGCCCTCGCGGACGGCAATTTGATTTCCCAAGGCAGTCAGTGAACGCTTGTCCAATGACGCCCCGACGGGCAGGGTGGAGCGAAGAGTTTGCAGCGTGCGGTTGATCCGCTGCGCCGAAATGCTCGCCGACCGCAGCGCACTGGCGGTGCGCAGCATGAGAAGATCTTGAAAGGAATAGTGAAGCTTGCCGCCGCGTTTAACCGGGTTTATGTGCCCGGCTCGCGTCAGTGAGCGGACGGTGGATAGCGGTAGTCCGAAAAGCCGCTCCAAGTCTTTCGTGTTATAGGCATGCATCTCATCGTCGAGCGGTTTTGCGTGTAGAGGCCTGGGCCGCCGCGCGTTTGGGAGCTTTCCGTTGCTTCAGGTCAGGCGCCTTCGTGCCGCGGGCATCGATGCTCGCGCGCAAAGCTTCCATCAAGTCGATGACGTTGCCGCTCGTGCTGGAAACCGGTCCCTCGGCCAGCGACACCTCCTTGCCTTCGACCTTTCTTTGAATCGCCGCTTCGACCCTCGCCTTGTGCTCGTCCGAATACTCGTTCGGATCGAAGCGTTTTGCGCCTAGATTGTCTATGAGCTGCCGCGCGAGCTTCAATTCTGGCTCCGACACCGGCGCCGCTTCGATCCCCAAGTCCTTCAGGTCGCGAACCTCCGCCTTGAAGTGCAGCTGGTGCATCGCCAAGCCATCTTCCAAAGCCCGGATGACGACGATGTGTTCCTTGCCGCGGGAGATCCAGCGGCCGACCGCGCATTGCTGGGCCTTGCGCAGCGCCGTGGCCAGCAGGGTGTAGGGCTTGGCGCCTCCCTTGTCCGGCGCCAAGTAGTAAGTGCCGTCAAAATAGAGCGGGTCCACGGAGTCGAGCGGCACGAATTGGCCGATGTCGATGGCGTGCGTAGTCGTGTCCTCGAGCGCTTTTAATTCCTCGGCGCTGAACATGACGTATTGGTCCTTGGCGAACTCATAGCCCTTGACCATCTCCGCGCGTTCAACGGGCTTGCCGTCGTTGACCGCCACGTATTGCTGCTTCACGCGGGAGGCATCCTTCTGGCGCAGCAGATTGAATGAGATGCGCTCGGAGGACACCGTTGCCGAATAGAGCTTGACCGGGATGGCGACCAGCCCGAAGGAAATCGTCAGTGAGGCAATCGATCGGGCTTGAGTAGGCATGTTTCAACCATCCCCGAAAGGCGACAGATTGACAAACTCTAATACAAATGACGAAAAAAGCCCAACTTATTGTATTAATGGGGTTTGGAACTTGTATGTAGGAAGAAACTCTCTGCCATTGAAGCGATGCGCATACAGGGCTTCAGTCAAAACTCATGGGGCAGGTCCGTACATCGACTGGGTGGGACTGGTCTTACACCATGACGATCTGACAGATGATTGAATCCGTTCGCTCCCTCGCCCACAGTCATTCTCACCGCTCTATTACACAGGAATACAAATCATGGGCCGCGGAATACTTCTCTGGATGCTAGGTGTGCCTCTACCGATTATTCTATTGCTCGCCATGTGTTCGCACAATTAGGTGCGTGTCATGGCCGAACAAACAATGGGTGGACGATATGCCGACGGTGCAGCCGCACCGTCTTCTCCTTCCACATCTGCCACATCATGGCCTGCCATTATCGCAGGCGCTTTTGTTGCAACAGCCGTTTCTCTGATTCTACTGACGTTGGGTTCCGGGTTGGGGTTTTCGTCCATTTCGCCGTGGCCCAGCAGGGGCGTCTCAGGAACGACGTTCGCCGTAACCGCTGCGATCTGGCTAATTTTGACGCAATGGGTGGCGGCGGGTCTTGGCGGCTATCTTGCGGGGCGCCTGCGAACCCGATGGATCGGCACGCATACGCACGAGGTGTTCTTTAGAGACACCGCGCATGGCCTGATTACCTGGGCCGTGGCAAGTGTGGTCGTGGCTGCCACGATCGCCTCATCGATTGGTGCTGCGGGGCACGCCGTTGGGGTCGCAGGACGCGTGGCTGCCGAGGGCGCGAGTGCGACATCGCCCGCGAGCCCGACATCGCCCGGCGTGGTCTACGACATCGATCGATTGCTTCGGCCTGCCGACCCAGGCGCTCCGCTTGCCAATCCGCAGCCTGAGGTGGCTCACATCATTGCCAACGCGGCACTTACCGGCGATGTTCCCGATGGCGACCGCGCTTACCTGGCCCAACTTGTTGCGGCTCGCACGGGCGTCACATTGGAGGACGCTCAGAAGCGCGTGGACAGCTTTTTTTCGGACGTTAAGGACGCAGAAACGAAGGCAAAGGTCACCGCCGATGCTGCGCGTAAGGTGGCAGCCAAGGCGTCAATCTATCTGGCGCTGTCAATGCTCATCGGTGCGTTCATCGCCAGCGTCTCCGCGGCATTGGGCGGCCGGCTACGGGACGAGCATCCGTAATCAGGGATGCTGAATGCTCTCGTAGGAATCGGCTGACAATATAAGCCTCCGTTGGCCGGTGATTGCTGTATTGCATTTCACGGCGCCTTAAATTTAAAGTTTAAGGATGTTAAAGACGCCGATTACGGTGCGATCGTCCCGATGAACGTCAACACAATTCCACAGACTGAAAACTCTCTGCAGACACTTGCAAAGGCGCGTACCGGCATTTCCGGCCTAGATGAGGTGACGTTCGGCGGCCTGCCCGCTGGGCGGCCGACTCTGATCTGCGGCGGGGCCGGCTGCGGCAAAACATTGCTCGCCGCGACGTTCCTCGTGAACGGCGCGGTCATGTTCGACGAACCTGGCGTTTTTATGAGCTTCGAGGAGTCGAGCGCAGATCTCATTCGGAACGTGGCTTCATTGGGCTACGATTTGGCTGCACTTGTCGAACAGAAGAGAATAGCGATGGATTTCGTACGCGTGGAGCGGAGTGAAATCGAGGAATCCGGTGAATATGACCTCGAAGGTCTTTTCGTGCGGCTTGGCTATGCCGTCAAATCAATAGGCGCCAAGCGTGTGGTGCTCGATACGCTCGAGGTGCTGTTCGCCGGGTTGGGCGACACGCAGATTCTACGCTCGGAATTGCGGCGCCTCTTCGCATGGCTCAAGGACCAGAATGTCTCGGCCATCATCACCGCAGAGCAGGGCACGGGCGCTCTGACCCGCTTTGGGCTTGAAGAATACGTCTCCGATTGCGTGCTTTTTCTGGATAATCGGGTTGACAATCAAATCACTACGCGACGATTACGGGTCGTCAAATACCGCGGCTCGGTTCATGGCACGAACGAATATCCATTTCTCATAGATACCCAGGGCATTTCGGTGCTGCCGGTGACTTCCGCGGGCCTCGCGCATAGCGCCTCGGATGTGGTGATATCGACCGGTGTTCATGGTTTGAACCAGATGCTCGGGGTCGGCGGCTTCTATCGCGGTACCAGTGTTCTGGTGACCGGCACGGCGGGCACCGGCAAGACCAGTTTGGCCGCCCACTTCGTAGATTCCGTTTGCGCCGGCGGCGAACGTTGCCTGTACTTTGCGTTTGAAGAGGCGCCCGCGCAAATCACTCGCAACATGCGTTCCATCGGCCTTGATTTACAGCCGCGAATCGACTCGGGATTATTGAAGTTCGAGGCAGCGCGGCCGAGTTTGTTCGGACTGGAAATGCATCTGGCGCGCATGTACCGCGAGATCGAGGAGTTCGCGCCCGCCGCCGTGGTGCTCGATCCCATTTCGGCCTTGAGAGGCGAAACCGGCGATGTGCATTCCATGCTGCTCAGAATAATCGACCTGCTGAAGAAGCAGGGCATTACCGCGTTCCTCACCAACCTGCTCGCCCCCCAGGGCATGGATCATGCCGATGCCGGCGTGTCGTCCCTCATGGATACATGGATCTCCTTGGTACAGCTCGAGAGCAATGGCGAGCGCAACCGCGGCATCTATGTGCTCAAGTCGCGTGGAATGAATCATTCGAATCAGATTCGCGAGTATCAGCTGACATCTCAGGGGGTAAAGCTCGTGGACGCATATCTTGGAAGCGCCGGTGTATTGACCGGGTCTGCACGAATCACCCAGGAAGCCGCCGACGCGGCATCAGTCATGCGCCGTGTTCAAGAGACTGAGCGGCGGCGCCGGGAAATCCAGCGAAAGCGCGATTCGCTCGAGCGGCAAATAAGTGAATTGCGCGCATCTCTCGAGTCCGAAGAGGAAGAAGCCCGCAAAGCCCTTGAATACGACGAAGAATTGGAACGGCGCATGCGGGCAGAACGGCAAGCCATGGCGGTTCTCCGGGGAGGCCCCGCGCCATGAATCGACCCGCTCAAGCGAACCCGCAAGAGGCGGCCGTCCAAGACGGACACTACAACCTGCGCCTTTACGTCGCGGGCCAGACCCCCAAGTCGATCACCGCGCTCGCGAATCTGAAAACCATTTGCGAGGAACATCTGGCCGGGCGTTACCGAATCGAAGTGATCGATTTGCTCGAACAACCGCAGCTTGCCGCTGGCGATCAAATCCTGGCGGTTCCAACCCTGGTACGCAGACTTCCCGAACCGCTGAAAAAGATCATCGGCAACCTGTCCGATAAGGAACGTGTCCTCGTGGGGCTTGATTTACGCCCCGAGGGCGCGCCGCCATGAGCGCATCCGAGCCCGGTGCAACCGCGGACCAACCCGGCACAGACGCGAACCAGCCTGGCGCAGCCGCGAACAAGGGTCCCCCCTATGTGCTGCGGCTCTTCATTACCGGCACTACCTCGCGCTCCGCCCGCGCCATCGCCAACTTGCGGCGGGTGTGCGAACAGCGGTTGCATGGCGAGTATGACCTGGAAGTCATCGACATCTATCAGCATCCCGCGGCTGCGAAGGAATACCAGATCGTGGCGGCCCCGACGCTGGTGAAGATGCTGCCTCTTCCGTTGCGCCGGATCATCGGTGATCTCGCCAATGAGGAGCGGATTCTGGCTGGTCTCGACCTCATACCCGTAAACGGCACGACGATTGGCAGATGACCCCGCATCGTCCGCCCGGACCCATCGGTATCACCCCCGAGATTGACTCGGAGGCGTCGCTGCACCGGGAAAACGACTCGCTTCGGGAGAGGTTGCGCGAAGCGCAGGAGACCCTCGATGCGATCCGGAATGGAGATGTCGATGCCGTTGTCGTCTCAGGTGCCGACAACCAGCCGCGGGTTTACACCTTGGAAACGGCGGACCAGACCTACCGCCTTCTCGTCGAGGAAATGCAGGAAGGCACCCTGACTCTTACACGCAGCGGCGACATCTTGTACTGCAATAGGCGCCTCGCTGAGCTCGTTGAGACAGTGCCCGAGCGGGTGATCGGCGGTTCCCTGAAGCGATTCGTAGCGGCGTCCGACTGGCCCAGCGTACTTGATTGGATCGGCGCCGAATTGAAGGGCGAGCTCGGCATCAAAACCGATCAAGGCCGCGTCGTGCCCACCCACGTCTCTTTTAGCGCTCTGCGCGGTAATGACTTGGGCGGCGAAGGTGTTTTCTGCTGCATCATTACCGATTTGACGGAACAACGACGTACCGGCGATCAGTTGCGTGCCGCCCATGTGGCTCTGCTGGCACAAGTGGCCGAACGGGAGCGGACGGAACGGCTGCTGCGTCACAGCCAAAAAATGGAGGCGATCGGCCGGCTGACCGGCGGCATCGCCCATGATTTCAATAATCTATTGATGGTGATCATCGGCGGTTTGAGCATTTTGGATGGAGCGCCGCCCGCAGAGCGCCGCCAAGCGATCCGCGAAGGCATGCGTCAGGCCGCAGAACGCGGTGCTGCACTGACTCGGCAGCTGTTGGCCTTCTCGCGGCAAAAAGAATTGCATGCGAAGCCTATTTCAGTGCCTCGCTATGTCGAAGGCATGAGAGAGCTGCTCGACGGATCGTTACGCGGCACGATTGCACTGAAAACGGAGTTTGCTGCCGAACTCTGGGGCATTCGGGTCGATGAAGGTGAGCTGGGGATTGCCATATTGAATCTGTGCGTCAACGCGCGCGATGCCATGCCACAGGGGGGCACCATAACGATTACCGCCCGCAACCGGCCTGATATCCGTGAGTACGGGCTTGCCGGCGATTTTGTCGAGCTCTCGGTCAGCGACACGGGCGAAGGAATGGACGCTGAAACGATGGCGCGCTGCCTCGAACCATTCTATACGACTAAAGGCATAGGCAAGGGTTCGGGGTTGGGGCTCGCCCAAGTGTATGGCTTCGCTCATGGTTCGGAGGGCTCGGTCCAGATCGAAAGCAAAGCTCGTGAGGGAACGAAGGTTCTGCTGCTCTTTCCCCGTTCGAAAGAGGTGCCCATCCCAGCCTCCGCATCGACGGATTCTCGCGCGGGTGCCGTGATCGGCGAGCAATTTCGTTGCCGTGTACTTCTGGTGGAGGATGACGCGCAGGTGGCGTTCCTCACCGGCGCAATGCTGGCTGAATTGGGATACGAGGTGATCACGGCGACGACCGCCCAGGCCGCCTTGGATGAGCTGGCACACACGCCTGATATTGGCCTGGTCCTCTCCGACATCATGATGCCGGGTGGGATGGACGGTGTTGCTCTGGTGCGAGAGATGCGGCTCCGCCGGATTCGTCCACCGGTGCTCTTGGTGAGCGGCTTCGCGACCGCGGCCAAGCGCGAAGCGGAGCGGGCGGGGATCCCGCTACTATCCAAACCTTACACCTTGAGCGATCTGGCGGCGAAGCTTCGCGATATTATCGGTTCTCTCTCGCGTTCAGAGTCTCCGAACTACGGCGTTACACCTCGCGACGCAACCACCCGTACTACCGAGCAGCCGAGCGCCGGGCCGCAGCCGACATAGCCCGTCGAGGGAGTCGGACGGCTCTGGCGAGTTCTCGTACCGGTCAACATCACGGTGCCAAAGGCAACTCGAACTGCCCCGTCTGCGTGGTGATGTACATCGGCCCAGTGCGCACGGTCAGGGGGGATAAGAAGCTGGACGCCAACTGTTGCCTTTCGTTGGCGTCCAGCTTCTTATCCCCCCTGACCTTGTGACTCGCTCAATATCACCGTGCCGAGGTGCTGGTCCTTTAGGCCGCTTTCGCATGCGATTGCAGCTCTCGCTTACGGGTGCGAAGCCGCTCGCCCAACACCGTGAGGTCCATGTCGGACTTCTTCGCCTCGGCGAACATGCCGCCGGGCTGCTCCTCCTCTTTGACATGGTGCTTTATCATTTCGGATAACACGGTCACTTTGGCGTCAAAGTAATCTTCCTCGGGTGACATCCCTTGAATTTGGGCAATGAGCTGTTTCGCTCCGGCGTGTTCGACCACGGCTTCATGGTGCATGTCCTTGTCTTCGGTCGCCTGCAAGAATGCAGGATAGAAAATCTCTTCTTCGATTGTGGTATGAATGGTCAGAGCTTCACATATATTGGAGGTCAACTGCCGCTTCTTCGCGGAGTTCTTTGACCTGGCGAACTCTGAGAACCACGTTTCTACTTGTCGATGGTCCGCTTTCAGAAGTGAAATCGCATCTGAGTGAGATGAGGACGTTTTCTTGCGCGCTCTCGCCATAACTTCGCTCCTTTATTGGGTTGCTATGTGTAAGGAGACTGAGCTCCGAAGGCGCCGCTATCCATCAGCCCGCATCGTTACAGGGCGTGGGAATTTGCCGATGAGTTATGTGAGTACTGCGAACCAGCCTGCAAAGGTTATTTGGGCCGGGAAGCGTAAACATGCAGTTTCCGCAACCGCCAAATACCGGCAGCGACGGTCATCCAAAGCGCGACCGCGCCCCCTAAGACCGCAGCGGCATTGTGCGAAGGCAATTCCTTCCATACGACAAGTGCGAATGCGCCCATCGCAATGGCTCCCATCGCGGTACCGCGAGCATCCAAGGCGACAGCGAGGCGGCCTCTTATTGTGACGGGGGTCCCTTCAGGCGACGAGCGGAACCGATACTTTCAATACCGATCGGCCAACTTCCGGCGCTGCGATTGCTATTTCGGCACCTACATTGCGGGCCCTATGCAAGAGTGACGATATGGCAGGAGACACCATCCGCCCGCTAGTCGAGGCTTGCGACCTGCCATCGTCGGACAATTCGAGTGAAAACGTATCGTTCGTCGTGCTGACGGCAAGATGAATCTCAGTTACCGATTCATGCTGCAGCACGATATTGAATCCTTCCTGCACCACGCGGAATAATCCAATCAATTTCGTGGTACCGATATCCGGCGCCATCTCCGGATACGTCTCCGTATATTTTAGGCCCGCGCGCTCACAGCCGCGCCTGAATTGCCAGCTCAGCGCCGCAAACAATCCGATACTGTCGAGCAACGTGGGCCGCAACTCTTCAACCAGCCTCCTGGCCAAATCGATCGCATCGCGCAGTCCGTCTTTGATTCTGGTCAGCCGCGCTGCCGTGCTCGGTGTCAAGGGCAACTCATGTTGCTGGATCCAGGTGACATCCATCATTGCGGCGATGACGGAGCCGCTCAAATTATCATGAAGCTGACGAGCGAGCGTGTCTTTGTGCCGTTCCACGTCGGCATGAAGAAACGTCACCAATGCGTCCAGCTCTTCGATTCGATCATTGGCGGCGCGCTTATCCTGTTCCGAAGGTGCCTTCAAATCATGAGTGGCTGGTTTTTTATTACCCACGGCTTGGATGACTCGATTGTTGTGAAAACGATGAATTTGGTTCACGTCACGGCCCAACGCTTCGTTGGGCATAAAATTCATGCGAAGGCCCTAATCGGCAGCTTATGCAATGCGGCACCCGTTGCTAGAGCGGAGGGCCCTCGTTGATCGTCAGATAGCTCTTACAAGCCTCGATCGGCAGACACACTCGATATCTCCCTACGGAGAATTTGTAAGAATGCCCGTCGGCGAGGCCTCGATGCCTCCGCCGTCGGAAATAGCACTGCGCTCCGATCGCTCGTAAGTGCCGATCAGACACCCGACTGCGATGGCGCGATCGAGGACAACTGTGATGAATTCACGGCGTCCCGGAACTTCGGAAAACGACGCTCCTGCTCGAAGGGCGAAGACCTGAAATACATAACGATGTTCGCCGTGTCCACACGGCGGATCCGGCGGCAGCCAAGCTCGTTTGAAAAACGAATTGCGGCCGATTTCCAACCCAACGCCCCGATGGTCCGGGCTATTCAACGCGCCTTCGTCGAGCGAACTGTTTTTGGGGGCCAGATCGACGACAATTGCGTGTACCAGCGGATGTGGAGTCGGGGAATCGGCATCCTCTACGATGAGCGCTATCGAATCCGCCTCGGCCGGTACGTCATCCCACGCCAGCGGAGGCGATAGCCCTTCGCCATCCGCCGTATATTGCGGTGGCAAGCGCGCATTGAAGGCGAAGGCTCTGCTTCGCACGCTCAAACGGCCTACCACGCGCTTCGCGTGGAGGTGGTTGTACACGACGTTTTCCATCCCAGCCCGCTGATTGATGAGTGCGATTCCAATGCCCTCGGGTAGCTTTTCAAACATCGTGCTCTCCTAGTTCTGCGCATAGTTCTGCACGCCCGCGTTCGCCTGCTCGAGCACGGTCGAGCAATCTTTGTTCTTCGCCAACCCGGGGTCGATGAATGCAATGGCCGCTGCGACGGGTGTCAGCAAGGCTGCCAAAGCGGTCGCGACGCCAGCCTGCTCAGCCAGCTTGCCCACCTTGATACCCATCGCCGGGTGCCGCAGAGTGCCATGAAGCGTGATTGGCGCGCGCAGTCTCAACAGTCGAAGTTTCTTCGGATCGCCTTGGAATGCGAGATCCAAGTGTTCGTCGTCGAGGTTGACATTGCCCCGGCCGGTGATCAGGACGTTGGACGTGTCCACGTAAACGGTGGTTGTGTTGAGCTTTCCCTGTTGATCCTTGAAATCGACGATGCCGCAGCGGATTTCGGTCTGCGTTTGTTTTTTCGATATCATAAGTCCCAGGGCCGAGATGACATTGATCCCAGTGAGTTCCGCCATCGCGTCGCTGATCTGGCCATGAGGGATGACGACGCTCAATCCGCCCTCCGAACTGGCGGCAAATTTGTGAATGGAGGTGCCGCGCCCCCGCACTTTTAACCGTCCGACGAGCGTACCCTCGAGCGGGGCTGGTTTGGCCGCCGATTTGAATTGACTCAAATCGACGGAGTCGGCGCGCATATCAATATCGGAAACAGGAATGTTGCTTCGGGCATCGATCTGTACACGGCCTTTGAATTTTCCTCGGTCCAATACGAACGAGAGTGGGTCCATCGTCAACAGCCCATTGTCGAGCAACAGATGAAAACTCACCTCTTTCATCGGGACCTTCGGCACTGCCACCGAGGCAGCCCTATAAGTTACGTCCGCGTCCATGCCGCGCACACGATTTAGCTGCAAATTCGCATCGGACAGCAGCGGGCCGGTGTTCAGGGGACTCGCAACGCCGCCCGCTTCGGCCGAGCTGGCCGCGGATGGAGTCGATTTGGCCGCGGCTGTTGCGGACGCGGCCTTCGGCATCGATAGAGAATCGTTTGTCGGGTGTCCCAACATAGGCTCCAAATCGGCCATGTTGAGCGTCACTGAGGAGAGCTTGGCGGTGAGTTTAGGACGGCTGCCGGCGGTTTGTATCTGAACGTTTCCCGAGAGGTCGCTGGTGCCCAGTCGGCCCTGCAAATCGTCAATTGTGAATACGGTACCCCGTTCGTGCACGGTGGCGGCGAGGTGATAACCCGGGGTATTCGGCAGCGCCAAACCCGTCAAATAGTACACGTCCGCCAAATCGTGACCGCTCAGTGCGAACTTGACATCAAGGTCGCTGAGGTCAAAAGGTTTCAACACGTTGACCTGTGCTTCCAAGTTGATATCCGAGGCGGCGATCTTGGCCTCAAACTCATACGGCTTGCTGGGTTCGAGATTGAACAGGGGGCCACCGTTGGCATCCAACCGGAACGGCCTATCGTTCAGAGATCCCGAGGAGCGTATTTGGAAGGCGGATGCGTTCTGATGGCCTTCCTGTTCGGCGGCAACCAATGTACCGCTGAAACGTAATTTGCGGATTTTATCGTCTACGTGCAACTTGCCGTTCTCTATCGTCAAACTGCGCACCGTCGGCAGTTTGACGGGTTTGGTGTCGTGATTCGGCCTGCCTTCCGTGGTACCTAATTCCCAACTGGCGCGCCCTTTTGAATCACGTTCCAAGTTGATCACCGGCTCGACCAAATCCACCTGAGGCAAGACTAATTGCCCGCGGAGCAGGCGCAGCAGATTGACGCTGATGGTGATTCGCTTGGCGCCGAACATGAGATTCTGTTCCGCCCAACCCGGATTCATGATTCGCAATCCATTGACCTCCGCGCGGGGAGTCAATGACCATGGGTGTACTTTCAAGTCTCCGTCGATCGAGGCCGGGCGTCCTGTGCGGGCGGTCACGGTGCGTGCGAGCGCGGGGCGCAACAGATTCCAATCGAAAAACTCTATCAATAGCACCACGACCAGAAGCAGCGCCAGGAGGATGATGCCGGCCCACTTGGTTTTGCGATGCGTGAGAAAGAATTCGTTCATGGATAAGGGACCAATATCACGATTGATCGCCTGGCAGCTGTAGGACTGCGGCGCTTTAAGCCATCGGCGGCTGCGCAATTCGCGCCGTCAGCTGGCGGAGGGAATTGCCCCCAAGATTGCGATGCAAAATGACACATCGCGGGTCCATACCGACGGAAAATTCCCACGCGTCATCGGCACACCGACCTATCGCGGGAGTTCTGGCGTCGTAGCATTGTCGCGAACGAATCGGCACTGTCGCCGAATGGAGATTTTCACATGACAACATCCAACGTGACCACGAGCGATGTAATTTCCTCCGATAAGGTTGAAGGGACATCAGTCTATAATCCCTCGGGCGAAAAGCTTGGCTCGATCGATGACCTGATGATCGACAAGCGTTCCGGGCAGATCCGCTATGCCGTTCTGGAGTTTGGCGGCTTTCTAGGTATGGGCACCGACAGGTATCCAATGCCTTGGAATATGCTCAAGTACGAAACGAGCAAAGACGGCTATGTCGTGCCTCTCGATAAAGCCATACTGGAGCGGGCGCCCAAATACGGCGAGGGGAAGGTGCCTACATATGACCTCGAGTACGGCAAACGCATCAACACGTATTACGGCATCGACCGGTAAAGGGATTGCAAGGACGAAAGGTCGGCGCGGAAGCACCGACCTTTCGTGCCGCTTCCTCGGCCCTGTTTACTTGGTGCTCACCCCTGCAGCGGCGGCGATCGAATCTATTGCTTTCAGGTGTGCGCGCAACGTCGGCAGAGTGGCGGTCGCAAACGCCTTCGCATCGGCATCCTGGCCGCTGGCGATTTCTTTCCTGAAAAGAGCGATGGTGGCGCGATGTGCTTTGACCTGCGACTTGATGTATGACTTGTCGAAGGTGTCCCCGGATAGTATGTCCAGCTTGGCCTTTGTGGCGATCTGACTGACGCTCGCACTCGTCGGAAGATCTATATTCTTCGTGGCCGCAAGCGTCTTCAACTTCTCGTTGGCGGCTGAGTGATCTTTGACCATCATGGCCCCAAAATCCTTGACTTGCTGACTGTTACCCTTGTCCTGCGCCAGTTTTCCGGCATCTACCTCGAAAATTCCGCCTTCCGCGGCATTTTTATAAAATGAGTCATCCGGGCTCGAAGCCGCCCAGACGAGTACCGGTGCGGTCAGCATGAGCAAAATCCATACGCGTTTCATCGTTCTCACTCCTCAAAAGTTAAATCCGCCTCGCCGGCGGTACAGGTTCAAACTCGACCATTATCTTTGGTGCGCGGAGAGGTGGAAGTGCCCGATGCCGCGATCGTGGGTAGGAAGAGAACCACAGATGGAGACGATGTCGCACGGCTGTACGCCGCGGTGGTCCATCAGTGGTGTTTGATACGTCCGGGGGCACCGTCTGCCGGTGCCCCCGGTTGTTCGCGCAACGCTACAGTCGTCCGGTGACAACGAGAATCAACAAAATCACGACGACTAAACCCAGCCCCCCGCTCGGGTAGTAGCCCCAGCCGCTGCTATACGGCCACGTCGGGAGCGCTCCTAATAAGAGAAGGATCAAAATTATCAGTAGTATCGTACCAAGTGACATTTCTCATCTCCCCTTTGAAGCACGGTGAGGCAAGACTAGCGTCGATTCCGCGCCGAAGCAGTCAGGGTGGCGCGGGACCCCATGTAAGGTCTGTCCTACCGTTATTTCTTTCGGGGAGGAGCAGGTTCGACGGGCGGCGACCGCCGCAGGGATCGGCGGCTTCTCTCGATCGCTTCATTCGGGCTGGTCGGATCATTCGGATCGTTTTTGAAGCCGCCCGGTTTTGAGTCGGAGACCGTTTCGAAGCCCTGTTCGTGAACAGCCTTCGGATCCGGCGGTAGCGGCGTAGCGCTTCCCTTCCGGGGCGGGAGATTCGGAGAAGTCGGATTTGCCATAAATGCTCCTGCGAATGACATCCTGGAGATCAACGCAGTTACGTTAGAGGCTAAGGTGCGGAGCGGCAAGCGCCGGTTAACCTAATCCTGGGTCAGCCTGCGCCGACAGTCATGGCGTGGATGCCGTAACCACTCATGGCAATCATTCGCGTCATCGCAAAGCCACTACTCTCGCGCAGACGGCGCACGATGGACGCGTCAGACGCCGCTTGCAACATGAGCGGAGGACCACGAATTGCAAGTCCATGGAATTAGGCCAATTCTGTGCCCATGGTCGCTCTGCATTGGCGATGCATCGTTGCTCACGAAAACACAGGAGAGCTAGCATGAATCATCTAGAGAAGACCGTAATGATCACCATGGCGTCGGCGCTATTGCTGGGCGTTGCACCATTCACGATGGCCGACGATTCGGCGACCGCCCCCCAACTGACGACTAATCAGCAGATGATGATGAAAGAATGTATGAAGAAGCAGAAGGCGGCCAATAATGGCATGTCCGAAGCGGACATGAAGAAATCTTGTCGAGATCAAATCAAGGCGAACGTGGACACCCCCAGTGCGTCCGCGGAACCGGTGGTTCCGGCACACTAGAGGCTGGCCATGAGCATCGCAGCAGGCGTATCGGCCGCGCCGGACACATCGCCCGCATTGGCTCCCGACATTCCGTTGGTCGATCCGACCAGCAAATTTCCGAAGCCGCCCTTTCCCGAACAAAAGCAACCCTGGCCCGGGCTGGCCTGCAAGATGCAGCCCAGGCCGGACCACGGGGAAAGTAGCTATAGAGGCTCGGGCAGACTGAAGGGACGTCGCGCGTTGATCACCGGCGGAGATTCAGGAATGGGTCGTGCGGCGGCCATTGCCTATGCACGAGAGGGAGCCGATGTTGCCATCAGTTATCTTCCCGATGAAGAAGCCGACGCGCAGGAGGTCGTGAAGCTGATTCGGGACGCGGGGCGCAAAGCCGTCACGCTTCCCGGCGACATCCGTCATGAGTCCTTTTGCCGCCAACTGGTGAGCAGAACCGTGGGTGAACTGGGAGGCTTGGACATACTGATCAGCAATGCGGGTCGCCAGAAGTCGAACGAATCAATTCTCGACATATCCACCGACGATTTCGATTGGACGATGAAAACCAACATCTACGCGCCATTCTGGATTATCAAAGCGGCAGTGCCGCATATGAAGCCCGGCGCGTGCATCATCGCGACGACCTCGGAACAGGCCTACGATCCATCGCCGGATCTGTATGACTACGCTCAGACGAAGGCTGCCACGATGAATTTTGTGAAATCGCTGGCCAAGCAGCTGGCGAAGAAGGGCATCCGGGTCAACGGTGTGGCACCGGGGCCGGTGTGGACTCCATTGCAGGTGAGCGGGGGAGCACAGCCGGAAAAGCAGCAGAAATTCGGCGGTCAGACTCCGTTTGGGCGCGCAGGTATGCCCGGAGAGTTGGCGGGCATCTATGTATTGCTGGCCGACGATCAAGCCAGCTTTGCCACCGGCCAAATATATGGCTCTTCCGGCGGGGCCGGGCAGCCGTGAATTCAACGGTAAAGATGGGTGGCCGGCAATCCGACCCGAACACAGGCTTGTGCCGCGGGGCTCTCGGCTAGAACGATGCGATTCGATACGGCACCCGCGAGCCTTGCCATCCATCTTTCATTCTGGCGCAAGCCATAGGATTCGGTGAGGCCGAGGATTTCACGTATTCCGTCCGGAATGATCTCCACCGCGGCGCCCGCCAGTATTCGCTGCATCCAGCGAAGCGGACGCGGAAGGGCCGGCGTTTCCCGCATGATCTGCAGGAACTGAAAGACGATGGGGGAGGGCTCCAATCGGCCCCGCATGGAATCGAACAGTGCGCGCCGTTCGGCATCCGAGCATGGCGCGTCGGGCGCACCGTAAAGCCGAGCGACCGGAGCTGCTTCACGATACATCGAATCAAGTTCCGCCCGGCTGAGCGGTTCGACGTAGCGATGGTAGGCTTCAGCGATGCCGAATGCGGCGGTGGTGTGGACCCAGGCCAGCAGCGGCGCATCGCTGGCCCGATACGATGCACCGGCGGGCGTCTTGCCGGAGACTTTGGCATGCATTCGGGCCACCCCTGCGATCATGGGCAGCGCTATGCTGCGCGCGCCGTAGATGGTCACCATCGCCGCTGATCCGGTCCGGCGCAGGCGGCCCACCGGATCCTTGCGAAACGAGGAGTGTTCCCATACGCCGGTGCGTACGGCGGGCTCGGCCAGCTCGAGAATGACGCCGGCCAGGCCGCCGACGTAGAGCGCGATTGGGTTCTTGAATATGCGCCACGACACCGAGTCGGCGCCGACCAGAGCCTCCTCCCCCGGCGGCCGGGCGAAGTCGATGGCCGGGCCCTGGCTTGGATTCAGAAACGCCCCGGCCGCGGCGTCGAGCCTGCGCTGCAAGCGCCATGGCAGGCGGATGATCGAGCTAGTGGGATGCATTCCCTGCCAATCCCTGAATTCGGCGGCTCTCCGACCATTGCCAGGACAGCAGCGCCGGCACTCCGCAGAGCACCTCGCGAATACGCTTGGCCATCGAGACGGCCAGCGCCAATTCGCCGCTGATGCCGAAGGCGTGCCCGAAGATGACCAGTCCGGCTTCTTGTATTCCGAGGCCGGCCGGCACGACGAAGGCTAGATGCCGCACCGCCTGTGTCATGCTCTCGAGCACCAGCGCAGTAGTCCAGCCGACCGGATGCCCGAATAGACGCAACGCGAACCAGATCTCGAAGCATCCCGAGATCAACGCCGCGAACTGCAGTGCGCCGGAGGCGAGCAATCTTCGTCCCCGGCCCAGACAGGCGCGCAGCTCATGATCTAGCGACGCCGCTTGCTCGGACGTCATGTTCTCGCCCACCATCGGGCGCAGAAATTTTTGCAGGCGCCCAAAGGCCGAGCCGTAACGCAACAGCAGCACGGTCGCCACCGGCACCGGCAGGGTCAGGGTAAAGGCGAGCAGCAAGCGGTGATAGTCGCGGCCCGTTGCGTTGAATTCAACCAGCAGCAGCAGACCGAGGGCGGTGAACAGGTACACCACGATCAGAGTCGTTACCATTTCGACGATCACTGTGGCCGAAACGGGGACAGTGGTGAGTCCGCGCCATCGCATCAAGCGAACTCCCACCACACCGCCCCCGACGCTGGCCACCGGAAGCAGGCGGTCGACCGCTTCGCGTACCGCAGTGACCCAGAACAGGTAGCCCAGTCCGGCGCGACGTGTCGGATCGTAGGGACCCAGAAGTGCCAGCCAGCCGACGGCGTAGAGGGCGAAGAAAAGCCCGCGATAGGGCACCAGCCAGAGCAGCTGCAAGCCCCCCGAATCCAGAGTGTGCAGCATCGCGGAAAGGTCCGAGCGGATCACCAGAGCGACCAGCAACGCCAGCCCGAGCAGGCCACCGATGTATGCAGCGATTCGCATCGTCAATACAGCGAATGCATGACGCCGTCGGCGTCTACGGCGAACTCATTTCCCCGCCATGTGACGCGGGATGTGAAGAAGGTGCTGAACCAGACCCAGCCGATCAAGAAGTCGCGCACGGGCAGCAGCCAAAGATCCGACGTCGCGGCTCGATCATCGCCCAGACGATGCACGAAATGCAGCAGCAGGCGTGACGCCACCGTAATTCCGAACAGGCCCAAGGCCGCCGTAGACAGCGAGGACCCTGCCGCGGCGCCCGCGATGCCGAAAGCTGCAAGAGGCAGACTAAAGGTCACGAAAACCAGCCGAAAACTCAGCGGCTGCAGCACGCGAATGGTGCGCATCCAGCGCAACTCATGCCGGGTCAGCGACCCCAGGTTCGGTTCGTGATGTACTCCCCTCACCAAGTAGGGTGACAACACGATCCGCAGCCCCAATCCGCGCACGAGTTCACCCAATCGATAATCGTCGGCAAGGTGGTTCACCACTGTTTGCAGGCCGCCGATCGCCTGCAAGGTATCGCGCCGCAGGCAGATGGTTTGGCCGGAGACGTAGCTCCGGTGACCGAACAACCAGGCCAGCATCACCGAGGGTACATACCACTCGTTGATGTACATGGCTCCGAGGCGCGACCATAGGCTCCCGGTCGGCATGCCACGATAGATGCAGGTGACCAGGCCGACATCGGGATCCTGCAGCGGCGCGGTCACGGCGGCGAGATAGTCGCTTTCGACGAAGGCGTCGCTGTCCGCCATAACTATGATGTCGTGGCACGCGTACGTCAGCATGTTGATCAAGTTGCTGATTTTCAGATTGTTGCCGTGAAGCCGCGGATCGATCACGAGCTCGATCGGCACCGACGGGAATTCCGCCGCCAGCTGCTTGACCACCGCGCAGGCGGGGTCGCTGGGATCGCGTACGCCGAAGACGATCTGAAACTGCGGATAATCCTGCCGGCAGAATGTGCGCAGGTGGTCGTATAAATCCGGCTCGGCGCCGCACAGAGGCTTGAGCAAGGTGATCGGCGCCCGCGGGAGCGAACTGCTTTGGCGCTTCTGCATCCGCCATGCGAGAGTGGCAACCACCATGATCAATGCGTAACCGGCCGCCACGCCCAAGCAGGCGAAACCGATGATGGTCATGAACAGGTGAACCGACGGCATGATGAATGCCAAGCGCAGGTTCAGGCCTCGTGAGCTCGCAGGAAGCGGAAGAATTCGACACCCTCGCGCAGGCGGCGCGTCAGCATGTCCCAGCTCGTCAGCATTTCCTTGACGATTTCCCAAATTTTGCTTGGCCGGAAATAGAAGCGCTTGTAGAACACCTCCATGCTGTGAAAGATTTCTTCTTTCGACAGGTGGGGATAACTGATGGCGGCCAGCTGCACACCCTTGTCGTTGACCAGGTTCACTGCATCATTTTCCTGCAGCCAGCCGTTGTCGACCGCCTGCCGATACAGCGTCGTGCCGGGGTAGGGCGCGGCCAGCGATACCTGGATGGTGTGGGGATTGATCTCTTTGGCGAACTCGATCGTGCTCTCGATCGTCTCGCGCGTTTCGCCCGGCAAACCGAGAATAAAAGTGCCGTGAATCATGATGCCGAGCTTGCGGCAGTCCTCGGTGAAGCGCCGCGCGATGTCGGTGCGCAGCCCCTTCTTGATGTTGAGCAGGATCTGATCGTCGCCCGATTCATAGCCGACCAGCAGCAGCCGCAGGCCGTTGTCCTTCATCGCCTTCAAAGTCTTGTACGGAACGTTCGCCTTCGCATTGCAGCTCCAGGTCATGCCGAGCGCGCCCATGCCTTGCGCGATGGCCTCGACGCGCGGCAGGTTGGAGGTATCGGTGAAGGTGTCGTCGTCGAACATGATCTCCTTCACCTCGGGCATGTTCTCCTTGATCCAACGCACTTCCGCGAGCACGTTCTCCGCGGAGCGTACCCGGTAGCGATGCCCGCCCACGGTCTGCGGCCACAGGCAGAAAGTGCACTTCGAGCGGCAGCCGCGGCCGGTGTAGAAGCTGACGTAGGGATGTTTCAGGTAGCCGATGAAATAATTCTCGATCTTCAGATCCCGCCGGTAAATCGGCGCGACGAACGGCAGTTCGTCCATGTTCTCGAGAATGGCGCGCGGCAGGTTGTGCACGATGCGGCCGTCGCCGCCGCGGTACGAAAGCCCTTTGATGTCCTGTAGAGGCAGTCCTTCGGCGACTTCCTTGCAGGTGTAGTCGAATTCCTCGCGGCAGACGAAGTCCACCGCATGAGTCGCCTTCAGCGAACCCTCGGGATCGACCATGGTCTTGGCACCGACCAAGCCGATCTTGATATTGGGGTTGTCCTGTTTCAGCAATTCCGCGAACTTCGCGTCGGTCGGAAACGAAGGCGTGCTGGTGTGCATGATGACGAGATCGTAGCCGCGCGCGATCTCGCGGCTTTCATCGACGGTCAGTTCGTCGGCCGGAGCGTCCAGCAAACGCGAGTTCGGCACCAGCGCGGCCGACTGAGCCAGCCAGGTCGGAAACCAGAACGACTTGATCTCGCGCTTGGCTTGATAGCGCGAACCGGCGCCGCCGTCGAAACCATCGAATGACGGCGCCTGCAAAAAAAGTGTCTTGTACGGGCGCTGGGTTGAAAGAGGGGACGTCATGGCGGGTGCTCGCTAAATTTCAGATGCCTTCAATGACACTGAAATTCTCTTGAAGTTCAATGACATCACTGTTACAGCGGCTTGGTTACCGTGGTCGCTTGCCTGTGGAAACCGCCGCGATACTCTGTACTGCAAAGTACCAGGAGTGGATCCGTACATGCAAGTCCTCGAAAATAATCCCGATGCCGGTGCTCAACGTGCACGTGAGCGCCGCCGGCCCGCCGTGGTTGCGGGTCTGGTGCGGCACGAACACAGTTTTGGTTCGCCGGATGGCTGGTTAGGCCTCGGCTTAGCGCATTTTACCCGTTATAATTTAATTAGTTAAGACATTTATGTCGATTTCTTGTAGCCTGCGCGCCGCACCGGGAATCGCACGGGCATTGCGGAAAATCGGCCGGCGGCCCGAAGGTGGCGGCCGCCACGGCCGCGCGTGCTAGAGTTCTCGGAAAATCAGTGAGTGAACACGAGATGACAGATCGATTGACATCGTTATTGGCGGAGCGGCCCTGGCTGCTCGCCGACGGCGCGACGGGCAGCAATTTGTTCGAGCGCGGCTTGACTTCCGGCGACGCCCCGGAGCTTTGGAATTCCGAGCATCCGGACCGAATCGCCGAATTGCAGCGCGCTTTCGTGGAAGCCGGAGCGGATATCATTCTGACGAACAGCTTTGGCGGCACCCGATATCGGCTGAAATTGCACAAGGCAGAGGAGCGGGTCGCGGAGCTGAACGAGAAGGCGGCGCGCATCGCGCGTGCGGAGGCCGATCGTGCCGGACGCGTGGTGCTGGTCGGTGGAAGCATGGGACCGACCGGCGAGATTCTGGAGCCCTTGGGGCCTCTCGGCCTCGATGCGGCGCGCGAGGCCTTTGCCGAGCAGGCGCACGCTCTCGCTCGCGGTGGCGCGGATTTCATTTGGATCGAGACCATGTCCTCTGTGGAGAAAACCGAAGC
>Ga0116129_1000510_pt1 | contig 25070 bp, 21 predicted proteins | sample June2015DPH_17_2_FD_89732 | JGI IMG/M metagenome (GOLD analysis project Ga0116129, IMG submission 89732) | Peatland microbial communities from SPRUCE experiment site at the Marcell Experimental Forest, Minnesota, USA - June2015DPH_17_10 | ecosystem: Environmental > Terrestrial > Soil > Wetlands...
ATCTGCAACCCGTTCCAGTACGACACCTCCATCATGTCGAACCCGGCGCAGGTCGCGGCGCATATACAGGATACGGCGAACCTGTATTCGGACATCGCCAACGGCACGCTGCCCTCGGTTTCCTTCGTCAAGCCCAGCGGCTATGTGGACGGCCATCCGTCCTCCTCGAAGCTGGACCTGTTCGAGGGCTTCGTGAAGAACATCGTCGACCAGGTCGAGGCATCGCCGGCCTACACCAAGGACACTGCCATCCTCATCACCGAGGACGAGGGCGGGGGCTACTATGACTCCGGCTATGTGCAGCCCGTCGACTTCTTCGGCGACGGCACGCGCATCCCGCTGATCGTCGTGGCGAATCCGAAGTACTTACCGCTGCGCGCCGGGGGATACATCTCGCACCAGTACGCGGACCATGTCTCGATCCTCAAGTTCATCGAGCGCAACTGGGGCCTGAAGCCGGTGACGAACCGCAGCCGGGACAACTTCCCGAACCCGGTGCAGCTGCCTGGTTCCTACGCGCCGCTGAATACTCCGTCACTGAACGATCTGTTCGACTTCTTCGACTTCCCGTCTAGGCAGGGCTTCCTCTAGCCGTGCACGGAATTCAGTCCTTGCGAGGGCCGCCGCATGGCGGCCCTCATTTTCATGGCCCGAGCCCCCGCGGAATCCACCCACAATGCACCGCTTTAACGCGGGAACCCGAGCCACAATGAGCAAGTTGGAGTTACTCAGATCATCGCGCGCCTTTGAACTTGGCGGCCTCTTCCGAGCCGCGCGTCGCGTTTCCAGCGCTATATGAATGCGCGCCCACGCCGGCGAGCTTCCCGCCTTGCACGATCAGGTACTCGTTGCGTATGGGTCGGCCCTCAAAGTAACACTCGAGAATTTCGCGGGTGCCGGCCGCGTAGCGGGTCTGCGCAGACAGGCTCGTGCCAGAGATATGCGGCGTCATGCCATGATGCGGCATTGCGCGCCACGGATGGTCCTTTGGGGGCGGCTGTGGGAACCACACATCGCCCGCGTATCCTGCGAGCTGACCACTTTCCAGGGCCGCCGCGATCGCATTTGCCTCGCAAAGCTTGCCTCTCGCGGTATTGATCAAGTACGCACCACGCTTGAAGTTCTTGAGCGATTTCTCGTTGATCATCAGCTCGGTTTCCGGATGCAGCGGACAATTGAGCGTTACTACATCGCAGACTCGCGCCAAACTATCGAGCTTGTCGTGGTGGGTCAAATTGAGTTCCTTCTCCACCGAATCCGGCAAGCGATGCCGATCGAGATAGTGCAATTTTACGTCGAACGGCCGCAAAAGCCGCAGTGCCCGTAGGCCGATACGCCCGGCGGCGACAGTTCCTACGTGCATACCTTCCAAGTCGTACGATCGTGCAACGCAGTCAGCAATGTTCCATCCGCCCTTGATGACCCAGTTGTAAGAGGGGATGTAATTGCGCACCAACGATAGAATCATCATCACAATGTGCTCTGCCACGCTGTTGCTGTTGCAATAGGTGACTTCCGCAACGGTGACGCCTTTATCCATCGCCGCTTGCAGATCGGTGTGATCCGAGCCAATGCCGGCGGTGACGACCATTTTCAGCTGCTTGGCTTTGGCGAATCGTTCTGCCGTCATATAGGCCGGCCAAAACGGCTGAGAGATCACGATTTCGGCGTCCGGCAATTCTCGGTCTAGCACGCTGTCGGCACCGTCCTTGCTCGAGGTAACGACCAATTGGTGGCCGTTTGACTCCAGGTACTTGCGCAGGCCGAGTTCGCCGGAGACGCTACCCAGCAACGTGCCGGGAGTGAAATCGATACCTTTGGGGGTCGGTAAGGTCTGACCGTCTGGGTACCGTTCGATTTTAGGGAGGCCGTCGCGCGGGTAGGATTTCGGATAGCCGCTGACGGGATCATCGTAAAGAACACATACTACCTTCGCCATGCCAACTCCTCGTTTTGTGTTGCAGTTGTCAATCCCATCTGCTTTGCCATTGCGGCGTCCAGCACCCGGGTTGGAAAGAAGTCTCGGCAGTGTCCAGATCTTGAAGCGTTGAGGCACGACGGCGTACCTAGCCTTCGGTTTCGCCGCGGTTAGGGCAACGTGGACCGCTTTGCCCAATTACTCTGGGGACAATCCCTTGCGCCCTTCATTCACAATGTATTTCTGAAAGTTCTTGACCGCTTCCCAATAGGGAATCACCTTGAACTCGCTTAGATCCTCTTTTTCGTCTTTGTCATACATGGCAGTGTTGACTGCGCCGGGTTCGATTTGCAGTCGAGGAGCTGACGTTTATGACTCACCCCGTGTGCGTCGATCAGGTCTGCCTTCTGACACGGGCCAAGCGCCGACGCATCCAGTTACAAGGCCGCTCCTTGTCTATTTCATCGGCGATACCCTCTGCCATACCGGCGGCCGCGTTTGGGTCTCGTCGCGACAAGTCCCCAGCCAAATTGCGATTGAACAAACCATGGCGGCGGTTTCTGTATGCCGACACAACGCTGTATGAATCCATGGTTCCACTTCTAAGTCGATCTCCCATCTCAGTCTGTGCGGTGGCAGACACAAGATAGCTGGTCACCCTGCCTGCCCTCGTGACGATCTGTTCACGTGACCGCGCGTAAGGTCGTTCGGAAAAACGCGTAAGATGACCTCTGACGCTTGGCCAAATACATCGCACTATCCGCGGCTTTCATGAGCTCCTCAGTCGTCGACCCATCAGTGGGAGACACGGCAATACCAATGCTCGGGCGCACGGTGAGTTCAAGTGTGCCAATTTTGAAAGGAGCGGACACGACGTGGAATAGAGCCACTGCCATTTGCTGCAGGCTTTTCCGGCTCAACACACCACTTATCAAGCACGCATATTCATCTCCGGCCAGGCGGCTCACCAAATCTTCGGACCGAAGCGCATGGGACAGACGCCGTGCAACAGTGCTGAGGAGTGCGTCACCCGTGTCGTGTCCATACAAATCGTTCAGCGCTTTGAAGCCATCAAGATCAAGATAAAGCACTGCCACCGGTGGGATGCCAATTCCGTTGTCTGTCAGAGCAAGACCGAGACGTTCGAGAAAATATCTGCGATTCGGCAACGAGGTCAGATCGTCGTGAAGGGCCAGATAGCGCGCACGCTTCTCTCGTGCCTGAACGGCCAACAACTCCTCCCGCGTCTTGACCAGCAGCGCTCGCAAAGCCGCAACTTCCAGCCGCAAGTGATCTTGGCGGGTCTCGAACTTGCGTATGGAACGCGCATCGAAGGTGCGCTCGCTCCCTCGCCGCTGCACCTCGATCTCTTTATGCCGTTTGGAAAGCGGGATTGCCTGTGTCGTGGTGCGCTGCGGCGAGATGACCCGTGACAACCCGGCATCTTCTCTATCGGATGTACAAGGCGGCAGGCCCACAGATTGCACTCTCCATTGCACTCGATCGGCCGGAATCGAGCCAGACCGGTCGGAGTGTTATTTATCTAACTTCACTTGGGTCGTCTGTACGGTAGCGCACATTCAACACTTCGAGCTTTTAACCTGTGGATCCGCGCGTTAGGTGCGGTGGCGCCCCCGACAAGCAGACTGGCTCATGCCCTCGGCGCTCAGACACATCTGACGCTCCGGCGTCGAATCGGATCGTCTGTGCTATGCCGTACAGACACACGCCGCGCTGCATGACATGGTTTGAGGTGGGATAGGTGATCCGTTGTTTGTCTGTGAAGAGGGCGTCGGCGCGCGTGTCATCGCATCCAGTCGAATTCGCATGAGGTCATCGGATCATGTTGCGTAGCGTGGAAGACCTAGAAGGATTCGCGGACGGTGCGATCGATGGAACCCGCAACGGGAATTGGCAAGATAAACGAGGGGGTGCTGTGCCCCACATGAATGAATAGGGCCGCTGCGGTACATTCTTCCGCGAACGCTCCGCGCTGGAAACACATCGTTTCTCTATTTCGGCGGCCATCGCGAGGGAAAGCGACGTGGCAATTGCTCAATACCTTGGGTCCTTATATCGCGCTTTGGTATGCAATCCATCGCAGCATCGCCGTCTCGTATTGGATTACGCTGCCGCTGGCCGTGCTAGCGGCTGCGTTCCTCGTCCGCATCTTCATCATCTTTCACGATTGCAGTCATGGATCATTCTACGCATCTCGATCCGCCAATCGAATAGTTGGATTCGTCACCGGATTGTTGACGCTGACGCCGTACTTCCATTGGCGCTGGCAGCATGCATTGCATCATGGAACTTCCGGAGATCTGGATCGACGTGGGGTCGGTGACATTTGGATGCTGACGGTTCAAGAATACCTGGACTCGTCCCGCTGGCGACGGTTCGCCTACCGGCTGGCACGCAACCCGATCGTTCTCTTTGTCATCGCTCCGTTTTATCTCTTTATAATTCATCATCGCTTCCCATCGTCAGCCGCGCCAGGGCGAGAGCGACGCTCGGTTCGTTGGATGAACCTGGCGATTGTCGTCATGGCGTGCGTCATGAGCTTTATGATGGGTCTCAAAGCGTATCTGATAATCCAAATAGGAGTGTCCACGCTCGCGGGCGCGGCGGGGATTTGGCTATTCTACGTTCAACATCAATTTGAAGGAGCCTACTGGGAGCGCCGCGACCGGTGGAATTACATGGAGGCCGCGCTGCAAGGGAGCTCCTTCTACAAGTTGCCGAGAGTCTTGCAATGGTTTTCGGGCAATATCGGGTTTCATCATATCCATCATTTGAGCCCGTTAATCGCCAACTACCATTTGCAGCAATGTCACGACGCGGATGAATTCTTCGCGCAAGTCAAGCCCATTACCTTGGTCGCCAGTTTGAAGTCCCTCGCGTTTCGCCTCTGGGACGAGCAGCACAGAAAGTTGGTGGGATACCGCGCGCTCGCCTCGGGTTTGATCGAGCGAAATCGCCGAATTCACCTGGGCGGCGCGAGACCCAACATTTTGCCATAAGCGCGCGATCTCGCAGATCGCCGTGGCAAAGGCCTCCGTGCAGCGTGCGGAAGGATCCTGTGTTGCGCCATTCATAACCAATGAACTGGTGCCGCTGGCGGCTGGATCGGGCACTGCTGGCTACAACGAGCATCCTTCTGCTCCGTTTCCTGCCAGCCCTGCCTGCTAGCTCGATGCCACCTTGAGGAGCATATCGGTCACCTTGCGCGGCTCGCTCATCATCAGGTCGTGCCCGGTGTCGATCTCGAAATTGCGGTGACCGTCGACCTGCTTTGCGCGATCCGCATCAGAACTGTGACGAAGCGAGCCTACGCAATTGATGTTGGTGCGCGGTATCTTGCGTGAGGCGTCGCCGTTTACAAACTTAAGCCGCTCCTCGAAAGCCTTCCACGGGTGAGGCATCATTCTCGCGCGAAGTATTGCAACATCCTCGGGGTCGCTGACGCCCATGGCCGCAACCATCTCGTCATTCGGCCACATCACGAGTTCCACGCCGTTGACCATTTGCGAGGAACTTCGTGCAAAGGCCATTGATGCGGGGGCGGTATCGACGAGCGATTGACCGTCGGAAGGATGTGCCGCGTCCAGATAGACGAGTTCCCGTATCCGATCCTGCGCGCGATCCGCCACGCCCGTAATGACCATGCCGCCATAACTGTGACCGACCAAGATCACGTCGCGCAGGTCCTCGTATACAAGCGTGTTGACGATATCGGCGATGTGAGTCGAGAGATTCGTCTCGGTGCTGAGAAGATGCTTTCGCTCTCCCAGTCCCGTGAGCGTGGGCGTGAAGACCTCGTGGCCTGCCTCCCGCAGCAGCCTGGCGACCTTGCGGTAGCACCAACCGCCGTGGCCGCCGCCATGTACCAAAACGTAGGTTTTCAATACTGCCCCCCCGACAATCTGACGAAAAGCGCGAAAAAGCCTTTTTTTTCTGGCGCGCCCGGACGGATTCGAACCGCCGACCACCTGGTTCGAAGCCAGGTGCTCTATCCAGCTGAGCTACGGGCGCGTAAGACGTTATTCTAGCCTTGATGGCATCTTGGTGGAATCTAAGTATTTATTCCGCCAACAGCCGTGGCTCGGTGCCCGGCGTGCACCACCCGATCCATCATTTGGTGCAAAATTGCTGTCCCTCACAACTTCTCGGTGAACGATGACTTTGGCAAATCCATCCCGCGTGCCTGTTGCCCTCGTCACCGGCGCATCTCGCGGCATCGGCAGCGTGATCGCGGCGCATCTTGCCGCGCGCGGCGTCCGGGTGGCCCTGCACTATCGAAATCGGCGCGGCGACGCTGAAGCCGTACTCGCGGGGCTGCTCGGATCGGGTCATGCCGCCTTCGCCGCCGACTTTGCCGACGCAAATGCGCCGGCCACGCTTTGGCACGAAGTGACCACGCGGATGGGCGGCATCGATGTGCTTGTCAATAATGCCGGCCTGTTCATCGATCATCCGCCATTGACCACCTCGTATGAGTCGTGGCGCTCGACTTGGACTCTGACTCTTGGCGCCAACTTGATCGGCCCTGCCAACCTGTCTTTGCTGGCGGCGCAGAGCATGAACGAGCGCGAGTTGGTGGATGCTCGATTCGGGCGCGGACGGATTGTGAACATTTCCTCGCGCGGGGCATTTCGCGGCGAACCGGATTCCCCCGCTTATGGTGCCAGCAAGGCCGGGCTCAATTCCCTGTCGCAATCCTTGGCCAAGGCACTGGCGCCGCGATCCATCTATGTATATTGCCTGGCCCCCGGCTGGGTTGAAACCGATATGGCACACGGACACCTGTCGGGCGCGGCCGGTGCCGACATCCTCGCGCAGCATCCTCTGGGCCGAGTCAGCCAGCCCGAGGAAATCGCCAATGCGGCCGTTTACTGCGCGCTCGATGCGCCGGCCGCCATGACCGGTGGGGTGATCGACGTCAACGGCGCCAGCTACCTTCGCACCTGATATTCGGCGTATCGCTTGCTTGGCTTATCCCAGGCTTATCCTGCATCTCTGCCCGGCGGCTGAGCCGGTTTCGGCGCGGGTTGCGCCATTAGACGCTGCAGCGCCTCTCGTGGCAGATCGTCGAGCGGACTGCTGTCCTCTCGTATGTGTGCGAGCAGCTTCTCGCGCATGCGTTGCGTCCAGAAATTTTTGATGTGATTGGCGATGCCGGCGATCGCCTCTTCCCGGTTGGGTTGCGCGCGAAAGAAATTTCCGATGTCGTTCGCCATCTGCACCAAATGCTGCGGGCTGCTCATGTCTGATGCGCGGTCGCTACTTGGCCGCCTCCACCTGTGCGAGCTTGACGAAATTCTCTTGCGTCGCCGTGAATTCGCGGAAGCGCTTCTGCCACTCCGAGGGCTGGCTTACCCGGGTTGCTTGCACCGCGGTGACCTTGTATTCCGGGCAGTTCGTGGCCCAATCGGAATTGTCGGTGGTGATGACGTTCGCACCGGACTCGGGGAAATGGAATGTGGTGTAGACCACGCCCGGTTGCACGCGCTCCGTCACCCAGGCGCGCAGCACGGTATCTCCAGCCCGGCTCGCGATTCCCACCCAATCTCCCTCCGCGATCCCGCGCTCTTCGGCATCATGCGGATGAATCTCCACGCGATCCTCGTCGTGCCAGCGGACGTTCTCGGTGCGGCGCGTCTGCGCGCCCACGTTGTATTGGCTCAAGATGCGTCCCGTAGTCAAAATCAAGGGAAATTTGGCGTTCACCTTTTCGCGGGTGGGCACGTATTCCGTGAGCAGAAACTTGCCCTTGCCGCGCACGAAGCTGCCGATGTGCATGGTCGGGGTACCGTCCGGATGCTCGGCGTTGCACGGCCACTGAATGCTGCCCAACTGATCGAGGCGCTGGTAGCTGACGCCCCTGAACGTCGGCGTGAGCCGCGCAATCTCATCCATAATTTCCGCCGGATGAGCATAGTTCATCGGATATCCCACCGCGTTCGCCAGCAACTGCGTGATCTCCCAATCCGCATAGCCGGCTTTCGGTTTCATGACTTTGCGCACGCGTGAAATACGCCGCTCCGCATTGGTGAACGTGCCATCCTTCTCCAAGAATGACGATCCGGGCAGGAACACATGGGCGAACTTCGCCGACTCATTGAGGAACAGGTCCTGTACGATGATGCATTCCATCGACGTGAGCGCCGCGGTCACATGCTGCGTATTGGGATCCGATTGGGCGATATCCTCGCCCTCGATGTACAAGCCCTTGAACTCGCCGTCGAGAGCGGCCTCGAACATATTGGGAATTCGCAATCCGGGTTCATTCTGCAAGCCCACGCCCCATTCGTTTTCGAACAGCTTGCGCACGGCATCGTTGGACACGTGCCGATAGCCCGGGAACTCGTGCGGGAATGAGCCCATGTCGCACGAGCCTTGCACATTGTTCTGGCCGCGCAGTGGATTGACGCCCACACCTTCCCGTCCAATGTTGCCGGTTGCCATCGCCAGATTCGCGATGCCCATCACCATGGTCGAGCCCTGCGAATGCTCGGTGACGCCGAGACCATAATAAATCGCGCCATTCTTGGCCGTTGCGTACAGTCTGGCGGCGGCGCGCACTTCCGCGGCCGGCACCCCTGTGATCGCTTCCATGGCCTCGGGCGAATTTCGCTCCTGCGAAACGAACTCCCGCCAGGTTTCGAACGAATCCACCTCGCAGCGCTCGCGCACGAAGTCCTCTTTGACGAGTCCTTCGCTGACCACGACGTGCGCAAGACTGTTGATCAGCGCCACGTTCGTGCCGGGGCGCAGCTTCAAATGGTGGTTGGCGGCGATGTGCGGCGTGCGCACCAGGTCGATGCGCCGCGGGTCGGCGACGATCAGGCCGGCGCCTTGGCGCAAGCGCCGCTTCATCTGCGATCCGAACACCGGGTGTCCATCGGTCGGGTTGGCGCCGATGACGAAGATCACGTCCGCTTGCATGACGGAATCGAAGTTCTGAGTTCCGGCGGACTCGCCCAGCGTGTTCTTCAATCCGTAGCCGGTGGGAGAATGGCACACGCGCGCGCAGGTATCGACGTTGTTGTTGCCGAATCCCGCACGCACCAGCTTCTGCACCAGGTAGGTTTCCTCGTTCGTGCAACGCGAGGAGGTGATGCCGCCGATCGAATTGCGCCCATATTTTCCCTGGATGCGCCGCAACTCGCTCGCTGCATGGGCGATGGCCTGCTCCCAGGAAACTTCCTGCCACGCATCGGTGATCTTGGCGCGGATCATCGGTTTGGTGATGCGATCGGCATGCGTCGCATAGCCGATGGCAAAGCGGCCCTTCACGCAAGAGTGCCCATGATTCGCGTGGCCGTCCTTGTTGGGCACCATGCGCACCACCTCCTCGCCCTTCATTTCGGCACGGAAGGAACAGCCCACCCCACAATAGGCGCAGGTCGTGGTAACGCTGTGTTCCGCCTGGCCTTTCTCGATCAAAGTTTTTTCCGACAGCGTCGCCGTGGGGCACGCCTGCACGCAAGCACCGCACGATACGCACTCCGAATCCATGAAGGACACATTCTGGCCAGCCGCCACCTTCGACTCGAAGCCGCGGTTCTGGATGGTCAGAGCTAGTGTCCCTTGCTGCTCATCGCACGCGCGCACGCAACGGGAACATACGATGCACTTGCTGGCGTCGAACGTGAAATAGGGATTGCTCGTGTCCTTTTCGGCGGCCAGGTGATTGGCGCCCTCGTAGCCATAGCGCACTTCGCGCAGGCCGACGACGCCGGCCATGTCCTGTAGTTCGCAATGCCCGTTCGCCGGGCATGTGAGGCAATCGAGCGGATGATCGGAGATATACAGTTCCATCACGCCGCGCCGGATGTCGGCGATCTGCTGGTTCTGAGTGGTGACCTTCATGCCCGCGGCCACCGGCGTGGTGCACGAGGCGGGCAGGCCCTTCATGCCTTCGATTTGCACCAAGCATAGGCGGCACGAGCCGAATGCCTGCAATTGATCGGTGGCGCATAGCTTGGGTATTTTCGAGCCCAGCAGCGCCGCGGCGCGCATCACCGAAGTGCCTTCCGCTACGCTCACCTCTTGGCCGTCGATGCTCAAGGTCACCTGCCTCGAGCTGCCGGTCTGCGGCGTGCCCAAATCGCGTTCGACAATGGATTGCATGGCAATCGACCTCTTAAGCTTGGACGCGAACGCGTGCCGCTCGCGCAAAATCCTGTGGGAAATGATTGATGGCGGAGAGCACCGGATAGGGCGTCAACCCCCCCAGAGCGCACAACGACCCGTAGGTCATCGTCTCGCACAAATCGCGCAAAACCACCTCTTGTTTCGCGGCATTCTCGCCGGCCATCATGCGGTCGATGACCTCGACCCCGCGCGTCGACCCGATGCGGCAAGGTGTGCACTTGCCGCACGATTCGATGGCGCAGAATTCCATCGCGTAACGCGCCTGCGCGGCCATGTCCACCGTGTCGTCGAACACGACGATCCCGCCATGGCCCAACATCGCCTTGATCTCGGCGAATGCCTCGTAATCGATCTTGGTGTCGAATTGCGACTCGGGCAGGTAGGCGCCCAACGGGCCGCCCACCTGCACGGCGCGGATGGGGCGGCCGCTCAAACTGCCGCCGCCATAGTCGTACAGCAGTTCTCGCAAGCTGACGCCGAAGGCTTTTTCGATGAGACCACCGCGCTTGATGTTGCCGGTGAGCTGTATCGGCAGGGTGCCGCGCGATCTGCCCAGTCCGAAGTGCTGATAATAGGCCCCGCCTCGGTCAAGAATGATCGGCACCGACGCCAGCGTGATGACGTTGTTGATCACCGTGGGCTTGCCGAACAAACCCTGCAGCGCGGGCAGTGGTGGCTTGAAGCGCACCTGGCCGCGCTTGCCTTCCAGCGACTCCAGCAAGGATGTCTCTTCGCCGCAGATGTAGGCGCCCGCGCCCAAGCGTACCTCGAGATCGAAGCGCTTGCCGCCACCGAGAATGTTTTCACCAAGATAGGCGCGCGCATATGCGGCCTCGATCGCGGCGTTGAGAGCGGCGTGGGCATCGGGGTATTCCCAGCGCAGGTAGATGTAGCCCTGCGTCGCGCCGGTGGCGATGCCGGCGATGGTCATTCCCTCGATCAACACGAAGGGATCGCCTTCCATCACCATGCGATCCGAGAAGGTGCCCGAGTCGCCCTCATCGGCATTGCAAACCACGTACTTTTGAGCGGCGTTCGCCCCCAGTACGGTCTTCCATTTGATGCCGGCCGGAAATGCCGCGCCGCCTCGGCCGCGCAATCCCGACTCCGTGACGGCAGCGACGATGGCGGCCGGCTGCATATCGAGTGCAGCCTGCAGGCCTCGATAACCGCCGTGATCCAGATAGTCTTGGATGCTGCGCGGATCGGTGAGTCCCACACGTGCGAAGGTGAGCCGCTCCTGGTTCTTGAAATAGGCAATCTCGTCCGTCGGCCCAACCTTGAGCGCATGCGCACAGCCTGCGGTGAATTCAGCGGCAAACAAGCTCTCCACATCGCCCGCGGCAACGGGACCGTAGGCAATACGGCCGTTGCCCGTCGCGACTTCGACCAGCGGCTCGAGCCATAGCAGGCCGTGCGAGCCATTGCGCACCAGCTCGACCTCGATGCCGTGGCGCTGCGCCCCGGCGATGATGGCCGCGGCGGTCTCATCGGCGCCGACACTGCGGGCCGCGGCGTCGCGGGGCACGTAGACTTTTACGGCGCTCACAGTGCGCCCGCCGAGGCGGCGCGCATTCCCGCCATCAGTTCATCGAAGCGTTGCGCCGATACTCGGCCGTGCAGCCGCTGGTCGATCATGATCGCAGGACCCAGAGCGCAGTTGCCGAGGCAAAACACCGGCTCGAGGCTCAGTACGCCATCTTTGGTGGTGCCATGAAAGTCCAACCCTAAGCTGCGCTTCGCGTGTGCTTCCAGCGCGGCGCCACCCACCGACTGGCAGGCTTCCGCCCGGCAAAGATGCACGACGTGGCGGCCGCCGCGTTCCTTGCGAAAATAATGATAGAAGGTCACGACGCCGTGAACCTCCGCGATCGATAGATTCAGCTCGCGCGCGATCAGCGGCACCGCGTCGTGCGGAATGAACCCGAGCCGGTCCTGAACCGCGTGCAGAATCGGCATCAGAGGTCCGGCAGCCGCCTTCATCCGCGCACACAGCTCGGTCACCATCTGCGTTTCGGCGCGCGACATCATCCGGTTCAAGGCCTTCTCGTTCACGCCAGATATATTAGCGCGCCGCGCTCGGGCCCTTCATCGATACTGCTTATCAGGCAATAATCCTAGGAAATGGGCCCTGTCTTCCCTCTTATGTCCGAGCACCAACCCGCGGCGAGAGAATGAATGCGCTGATGTCGCGGGTGTGTCGCTGGTGTCGATTGGCCGTATCCCGATTGGCTCGTCGGCAATTCGCCGTTCTCGCTACAATCACATGATGGCCGTATCTGCCGCTCCGATGACTCCGGCGCTTGCTGAAGCCGCGATCCGCGCGCGGATGTCGCCGCTGTCGAGCGAGTCTCTGCCGCTGCGCCAATGCGTCGGCGCAACGCTGCGCGAGGAATTGCACGCGGAGCGCGACAACCCGCCGTTCGACCGCGTCGCCATGGATGGCATTGCGGTATCGAGCGAGGCCCTGCGGCGCGGCCAGACCCACTTCAATATTCAAGCGACTCAAGCTGCGGGCGCGCCTGCCCTGCGACTCGAATCCGGCGACAACGCCATCGAGGTCATGACAGGCGCGATACTGCCGCTGGCCAGCGACTGCGTCATTCCCGTCGAGCAATACCAGGTAAGCGCAGGCAGGGCGTCTTTGCATGACAAGGTCACGGCGAAGCCGTACCACAATGTCCACCGCCGCGGCGCGGACGGCGGCGCCGGCGCGCGCGTGCTCGCGGCCGGCACCTGGCTGCGCCCGCCCGAGATCGCGGTGGCGGCATCGACCGGCATGGCGCGCTTGCAGGTGAGCCGCCAACCCTCCTTCATGATTCTTTCGACCGGCGATGAATTGATCGAACCGGGGGAACCCATTCTCGAGCATCAAGTACGTCGCTCGAACGCCTATGCCCTGATCGCCGCATTGCGCGCCCGCGGTTTCGCACGCATCGGCAACGAACACGTTCTCGACGACGAACCGATGATGCTCGAACGTCTCGCTCTGCATTTGATCACGCACGAGGTATTGATCTTGAGCGGCGGCGTCTCCATGGGAAAATTCGACCTGGTTCCCAAGGTTCTGGCGAAGCTCGGTGTTCAGCAAGTGTTTCACAAGGTTGCGCAGCGGCCGGGCAAGCCCATGTGGTTCGGTATCGGCCCGCGGGGCCAAGCGGTGTTCGGGCTGCCGGGCAACCCCGTGTCGACCCTGGTGTGCCTGCTTCGCTACGTCATACCCGCGGTCGCCGCGGCGATGCAGAACCTGCCGACGCCGCCCGAAATCTTGGCGCTCGCAGCGCCGGTGTCGTTCGACTTTCCGCTGACCTATTTTCTACCCGTCGCGGTCGAGCATGACGGCTGGGGCACACCGTGGGCCCAACCACGCCCCACCAATGGTTCAGGCGACTTCGTCAGCTTGACCGGCACGGACGGGTTCGTCGAACTCCCCCCGGGCCCGCCACCTATCCGAAGGGATATGTGACCCGCATTTATCGCTGGTAGGCAGAATCCCGCAGGGTGTTTTTTGACGCGAACTCCTGGCAGGCTAGGCACTCTAACGGAGACTTATAACCTATAGATCGGGCGGACCCATGCTTTTTCGAAGATGTTTGCTGCTTTTAGCAGCCTTTTCTGCACCATTTTCCCACGCAGGGCCGGCCCCGTTCGATCTTGTCGGACCTAATCTTGAAGTCAAGGTGACTCGCGGCGGCGTAACCCTGCCCGCGAGCCAGGTGCCAAACCTTAGCGTAGGCGATCAACTTTGGATCAAAGCCGATTTGCCGACGACCCAATCGGCGCACTATCTGATGGTGGCCGCGTTCTTGAGCGGCTCCACCAACCCGCCTCCTGAAAGCTGGTTCTACCCGTGCAAATTATGGACAGGAAAATGCAGCACCGACGGTCTTGCCGTGACGGTTCCGCAGGGCGCCCAGCAGGTGCTGCTGTTTCTCGCCCCGGAGACCAACGGTGATTTCCGTACGCTCGTCGGCGCCGCCCGCGGTCGCCCCGGGGCGTTCGTGCGCGCGTCCCAGGATCTCAATCAAGCAGCCCTGGATCGCGCGCGCTTGGAACGTTTCCTGGGGGCGGTGAATATTCTCAATCAGGGCGACCCCGCCAAGCTCAAGGATGCCGCGCCGCTGTTGGCCCGCAGCCTCGCCATCAAGGTGGACGACAAATGCCTCGATCGCATTCCGGAGCTGCGCGCATCCTGCCTCATGGAAGGGCAGGAATCGCTGATTCTCAACGATGGCCATAGCACCTCGATCGTCGAAGCTTTGACCTCGGGCCCCGGCAGCGACCTGGCCATGGAAGCGAGCTATACGCCGCAATTGAGCTACGGCTATTACAGCCCCTACATCGCATCGGTACTCGATATCGCGCGCATCTTGGACTCGTTCCGCACGGCACAGTATCAATACATACCCGCACTTGCTTCGCCGCGCGGCGACAAGCTCGCGCTCACCTTGAATGCACCACCGTCCTTCCACAATCCCAAATCGGTGCTGGTGGTTGCGCTGCCGGCGGTCGAGCAGCCCCAGCAGCCGCCGCTGCACGCGGTCGATCCGAAGGAGATTTACTGCATTCGCCGCTCGACTTTGGTGCTGCCCGTGGACGGTGCGCCGCTGGCATTCTCGACCTCCTATGCGCATGACCTGACTTTGAGCCTGACCGGCCGCGACGGCAAGACCATCGATCTGCCCGCGCGGGCCGATCCGGTCGAGGGAGGTTATGTCGTCGATACCGCCGGCTTGGGATCTGCGGTGCTGGGCGACAGCGTGCACGCGGTGCTCAAAGGCTTTTGGGGATTCGACCCCTACGAAGGGCCTACCTTTCGGCTCATCAACGTCCACGCCAAGTCCTGGGACCTGGCCGCGGGCGACGAGGCGGCGCTCATCGTCGGACGCCAGGACACCGTGCATCTGCAGGCCGACAGCGTCAGTTGCGTCGATGCCATCATGCTCAAGGACCCAGCCGGCAAGGAATTGAAAGTCGACTGGAAAACCACCCGCCCCGACGAGGTCGAAATCAAGCTGCCGTTGCAAAACAGCGAACCGGGCTCGATGACGCTGCTGGTCACGCAATACGGTGCGACCCAGCCCGAGCCGATCACCATTCATACCTTCGCCGACGCCGGCCATTTCGACGGATTCACCCTGCATTCCGGCGATATCGTCGGCATCCTCAAGGGCAGCCGGCTCGACGAAGTCGCCAGTTTGACGGTGAAGAACAACGTGTTCGTCCCGGGCGAGCTGTCCACCGCGCACGGCATTGATGAACTGCCGATGGTGGCGCAGGACACGCAAGCCGTGGCCGCGTTGAAACCCGAGCATCCGCTCGGCGCGAAGGTCACACTCAAGGACGGCCGCACGATATCCGTGGCGGGCACCGTGGATGCGCCGCGGCCCGCGGTGACGCTGATCGGGATGAACGTGCAAGGTTCCGCCTCCAGCAGCCAAAGCAACATTCAATTGGCGGATCAGAGCGAGCTGCCGCTGGACGCCCAGCTTACCTTCTCCGTGCGCGCCCAGTCGCCGGCCGCATTCACACGCGATCAGAACATCGAAGTCGCGACCAGCGACGAATCCTCTGCGGTTACATTGAACTTCGGCAACGGGGGCGTGATGCTGGAGAATGCTCAGGTCGCCGTCGTCACGCTGAACCCCGCGAAGGCTTTCGGCGGGTCCGCCTTCGGACCGCTGCAGTTTCGCGTCGCGGCTAAAGGCGTTGCCGGCGACTGGCTGCCGCTCGCCAATCTCGTGCGCCTGCCGATGCTGAAGGAGTTGAAGTGTCCCGCGACTCCCGAGCTGGCCTGCAAGCTCAGCGGCTCGAATCTATTCTTGATCGATTCGGTGTCGAATGATCCGCAGTTCAGCCAAGCGGTGAAGGTACCGGACGGATTTCTCGGTTCGGCCCTGCCCGTGCCGCATCCGAAGGCCGGCCAACTCTACTTGAAGCTGCGCGACGATCCCTCGGTGGTCAATCCGACCTTGCTGACCGCACAGGAAATCGCGCCGTCGAGCGAGGATAGCGCGCGCGCCGCCGTGCGCAATTCAGCGCTGACCGCACCCGCGCCCGCCGCGCCGGCACCTGCCCCCGCGGCTCCGCCCGCATCGTCTCAGCCATGAGGTTGCAGGCATGACCCATCACGCATGAGGTTTGCCGCAGCCGAACAGCCCGCGCCGTTTGATTCCATCTGCTACCGCAGCGGGAACCATGTTCTCCCAGGAGCGGTCCCCATTTCTGATTTTCTGCAGCACGTCGCGCGAATAAATGTGCAACACATCCGGATTGAAGCCCGTCGCCGCGGTCACCAAGCGATTTTTGCAGATGTATTCGTACAGGTCCGATACACGCCCGTCGATCTTGATGTTGTTGGTATCCACCAGCGCACCGGGTGCGTCCGCCGCGCTCGATCCTGCGCTCGGCCCGTCCTGCCCGCCGGCAAGGGCGCGATGGCGCTCGTACTCCGACAGCCACATCGGGTACACGTATAGTTTTACCGAGTTTCTGAACATGCGCCCAAAGGCCTCGAGAATTCCGCCCTCGAGATCGGCATAGTTCCTGTAGTCGAAAATTTCCCGAATGTTGTTCACGCCCATTGCCACACCGATCATCTCCTTGGTGTAGCGCCGAAAGTAACTGGTGAGACGGTAGTACTCTGGATAGTTCGATATCAAAACGGTGTAGCCGATGTCGCTCAGCAGATCGACCCGCGACAGAAAATCCTCGGCATCGAGCGCGCCTCCGGACAATAGGTTGTTCATGGTCAACTCCATGAGCACCACCACCTCCGTGCCCTCGAGGTGCGGCTCCTTCAAGAACATCGCTTTCGCGCATTCGATCATGTCGACATTCACGTGAGTCGGCGGCCGAAACGAGCCGCGCTCGACCAATATCGCCTTTTTGTGCAGCACCTCGGAGGGTTGCAGCACGTCGCAATCGCTGCCGAACATGACTGCGTTGGTGAGACCGCATTCCACCAGGTGCAGTGACATCAGGCGATTGTCCACACCCGCGAAACCGGGTCCGGTAAAACGCAGCATGTCGATTTCGATGCGCGCCGGTTCCAGATTGTCGCGCAGCGATTCGATCAATCGCGGTAAGTCCTCGCGGTAGTACAACCCGCCGTAGATCAGGTTCACCCCGACAATCCCGAGCGCCTGCTGCTGCAGAGCCGCTTCCTTGTCCCACATGCGCACGTGCAGCACGATCTGACTGGGCTCCTCGCCGGGCGCCGGCTGAAACTTGTATCCCAGCCAGCCGTGCGCCTCGTTCGTGCCTTTGAAGTTGCTGGTCGACACGGTATCTGCAAACACGAAGAAGGCCGTACGCTCGCCGCGTTTCGGCTTCAAGCGATCGACCAGCAACTGATATTCATGATCGAGCATCAGCTTCAGACGTTCGCTCGACACATAGCGCGGCGACTTGCCGTAAATGGCGTCGCTGACCGCCATATCGTAGGCGGATATGGTCTTGGCGATCGTGCCCGAGGCGCCGCCGGCGTGGAAGAACTCCCGTGCCACCTCCTGTCCGGCGCCGATCTCGGCGAAAGTTCCGTACTTGTGCACGTCCAGGTTGATGGTCAACGCCTTCTGTGTAGTGGTCAGCAGCTCTTTGGGTGAATTCACGATCGGCATCCTCGGTTCTCGAGCGCAGGCGGCCCGCGCGGCGTGCCAGAATGATACTCGATGACTTGGCGATGCGTTGCGGCCGGCGGCGATCAGCCGCGCGCGCGGATGGGACACCGCATCGACCTCGAGGCCGGCTTTGAGGGCGAAAATCGCCATGCATTAGTCGAACGACAGCCCGAGATTTCGACACCGCCGGGCGCAGAATTGTTATATTAGCAAAATCATGTAGTTATGATGATGGCGGCGCGCGCTGGCGGCCCTTCGCCCTTTGGCCGTAAGATCAGGTCGTTGCATCTTCAAATCCGATTCATAAAGAGGAGTCCCGATGAAGGCTTTGATACCGCTTACGCTGGCTTTTGCGCTCGGTACCGCAGTTCATGCGCAGGCAGCGTGTGTTTACCCGCACGCCCCCGAACCACCCCCCGATGGCAATACTGCCACCCGGGATCAGATGATCGCCGCTAAGCATGACTTTGACCGCTTCAACGGTGAAATGAACGTCTATCTCGATTGCCTCAAGCTCGAGTCGGACACCGCCATGCCCAAGGACCCTTCCAAACTGACGGCCGACGAGAAGAAGAAGGCGGACGAGCAGCAGAAAATCCTGGCGCAGAAAAATAATGCGGCGGTCGATGATTTGCAGGCCGTGGTGGGTCGTTTCAACGAGCAGTTGAAGATCTTCAAGGCCAAGCAGAAATCATGATGAGACGCGCGACGGAGTAATCCGTCGCCATTTTCATCCTATGCAGACCGCCGCGCTCATGACTCCGCGACTGGCCGTTGAGGCGATCTCCTCGCGGCTGACGTGCCTGCCGATCGAATCACTGCCCTTGACTCAGTGTGTCGGCGGCACGCTGCGCGAGAATGTCTATGCGGAGCGAGATCAACCTCCCTTCGATCGCGTCACCATGGATGGCATCGCGGTGGACAGCGAAGCCTTGCGGCGCGGACTCAGACGTTTTCGTATCCAGGGAACCCAGCCGGCGGGAGCACCGCCGCTCAAGCTGCAGAGCACGCAGGATGCCATCGAGGTCATGACCGGCGCGATGCTGCCGGTGGGCAGCGATTGCGTGATCCCGGTCGAACAACTGCAAGTCGAGGGCGGGTTCGCGTTGCTGCACGCCGCGGTAAGCCCGTCCCCGTATCACAACATTCATCGCCGTGGCAGCGACACCCGTCAGGGGCGGCTGCTGCTGCAGGCCGGCACGTTGTTGCGCGCCCCGGAAATTGCGGTGGCCGCGTCCGCCGGCATGGCGCGTGTGCGGGTGAGCAGCCAGCCGGCCATCATGGTTGTGTCGACCGGCGATGAACTGATCGAGCCGGGCGATCCGATTACCGACTATCAGGTGCGGCGCTCCAACGCGTATGCGGTGGCCGCGACGCTGCGCAGGCGCGGCTTTGGCCGTGTCGGCGATGATCATGTGCCCGACGATGAAAACCTGCTGCGCGCACGGCTCGAGCTGCATCTGACGACGCACGAAGTCGTCATCTTGAGCGGCGGCGTGTCCATGGGTAAGTTCGATCTGGTGCCAAAGACGCTCATGCAGTTGGGTGTCGAGGAGGTGTTCCACAACATCGCGCAGCGGCCCGGCAGACCCATGTGGTTCGGCATCGGTCCGCAAGGTCAAGCGGTGTTCGGCTTGCCCGGCAATCCGGTTTCCACGCTGGTGTGCCTGATCCGCTACGTCATTCCCGCGATCGCCGAGGCCATGGGTACGAAGCGCTCAGGTACCGAGCGGCTGGCGCTGGCGGCACCGGTGACATTGCAGCATGCCCTCACCTATTTCTTGCCGGTGAATATCGCACACGACGATTGGGGCCGTCCCTGGGCCAACCCGCGGCCGCCGAACGGGTCCGGAGATTTCTTGAGCTTGGCCGGCACCGACGGCTTCGTCGAACTGCCGCCCGGGCCGAACACTTATCCCAAAGGCTTCATCACCAGCGTCTATCGCTGGTAATCACATGTCCTCCGCCATCGTTCATGACATTCGCGGCGCGGCCAATCCGCTCGATCGTCTGGCGCGGCCGCTGCACGATTTGCGCATCTCGGTCATGGACCGTTGCAATTTTCGCTGCCCCTATTGCATGCCGAAGCAACAGTTTCACGGCAACTACCGCTTCCTGAAAAGCCACGAACGCCTGTCGTTCGACGAGATCGTGCGGCTGTCGCGCTTGTTCGCCGGAATCGGAGTGCGCAAGCTGCGGCTCACCGGCGGCGAGCCGCTGCTGCGCGCCAACCTGCCGGATCTCATCGGCGATCTGAGCGATGTTCCCGGAATCGAGGACATTGCGTTGACCACCAACGGCGTGCTGCTCGGCAAGCATGCGGTGGATCTGCATGCACATGGCTTGCGGCGCATCACCGTCAGCCTGGACACCCTCGACAAGGAGGTGTTCGCGCGCCTGAGCGGCGGATTCGCGGCCCTCGACCAAGTGTTGGCCGGCATCGAAGCGGCCATTGCAGCCGGCCTCACACCGGTCAAAATCAACACCGTCATCGAACGCGGCGTCAACGATCACACGGCATTCGGCCTGTTGGAGCATTTCCGCGGCCGGCCCGTGATCGTGCGTTTCATCGAATTCATGGACGTGGGTAATCGCAATCAGTGGCGGCCCGAGATGGTCGTGCCCTCGCGTGAACTGGCGGCTCGCATCCACGAGCGCTGGCCCATCCATCCGGTATCGGAGAACTATCGCGGCGAGGTCGCGCAGCGTTGGCGCTTCGACGACGGCGGCGGCGAGATCGGCTTCATTTCATCGGTCTCGCAGCCTTTCTGCGGCGCTTGCAGCCGCGCGCGTCTATCCTCGGAGGGCAAGTTCTACACCTGCCTGTTCGCCACCCATGGGCTCGATCTGCGCGAGCCCCTGCGCAGCGGCGCCGGCGATGCCGAGCTGCAGCAATTGATCCGCAACACCTGGCTCGGGCGCGCCGATCGATACAGCGAGCTGCGCGAATCGTTACGCGGCGAAGGCGGCCAGGCGCACAAGATCGAAATGTATTACATCGGCGGTTGATGCAGCGATGTTCACTCATTTGGATACCGAACAACGCCCCACCATGGTCGACGTCAGCGGCAAGGACGCCACGCGCAGAACGGCCACGGCCGAGGCGCGCGTGCATTTTCCCAAAGGCGTAGCGGCGGCGCTGCGCGAAAGCGGCTTGCGCTCGCCCAAGGGCCCGGTGTTCGATACCGCCATCGTGGCCGGCGTGATGGCATCCAAGCGCACTCACGAGCTCATTCCCTTCTGCCACCCGCTGGCGCTGGAGAGCTGCAAGATCGGCATCGAACTCGAGGCCGATATCGCGGTCATCCGTTGTACCGTGAGCGTACATCACAAGACCGGTGTGGAAATGGAGGCGCTCACGGGCGCCAGCGTCGCCGCCCAGACCGTTTAAGACATGTGCAAGGCGCTGTCGCACGGCATCGTCATCGGCGATGTTCGCCTGGTGGCGAAGGACGGCGGCAAACACGATTACATCGAGGAAAAGCCTTGATCCCGATATACGGATTGGTGCTTGCCGGCGGTTCGAGCACGCGCATGAAGCGTGACAAGGCTGCCCTGCCTTATCGCGGTAAGAACCAGCTCGATCGCGCCTTTGAGCTTGCTGCACGCCACTGCACCGAGGTATTCGTTTCGGTGCGCGCCTCGCAGGTTGTGGATCCGGCGCGCGCCGCGCATCCCATGCTGGTCGACTCGGTTGCCGGAGAAGGGCCCATCGTCGGGATACGTTCGGCGATGGCGGCATTCCCGCAGGTGGCGTGGCTGGTCATCGCCTGCGATCTGCCGTTCCTGTCCGATGCCGCCCTCGAGTATCTGGTGCAGCAGCGCGACCCCGGCAGCGTGGCGACCGCTTATTTGAGCGTGCACGACAAGCTGCCGGAACCCTTGTGTGCGCTTTGGGAGCCGGCAGCCGCAGCCGCGCTCGCCGAATATCAGGCCGCGGGCGGCCGATGCCCACGGAAGTTTCTGATGCGCCATCGCGTCAAGCTGCTCGAGCCGCTCGACCACCGCGCGTTGGACAACGTCAACACGCCGGATGAATACGCCGCAGCACTGGCCGCGCTGGCGGCGAATCCCGTGAAACTGCGAATCCAATACTTCGCCTTGATGCGCGAGCAGGCCGGCCGCTCCGAGGAGACCATCGAGACCGCGGCGGCCACGCCGGCGGATTTGTATGGGGAATTGGCGGCGCGCTACGGCTTCACGCTGGGGCGCGAGCAATTGAAGGTTGCCGTGAACAGCGAATTCAGCGAATGGTCGCGACCGCTCGCTGCCGGCGACGATGTGGTGTTCATACCCCCGGTGGCGGGCGGCTGATGCTCTTTCGATTCGCACAGACCGCGATCGAAGCCGCGCAGGCGCGCCTCGAATTGCGCGACGCAAGTGCCGGCGGTTTCGTCAGCTTCGAGGGCTGGGTGCGCGATCACAATGAGGGCAAGGAGGTCACGCGCCTCGAATACGAGGCGTTTCAGGAACTCGCGGTCAAGGAGGGAGATCGCATCGTGTCGGAAGCGTTGCGCCGTTTCCCCATCAAGCATGCCCTGTGCATTCATCGGGTCGGCGCGCTGCAACTGAGCGACATGGCGGTCTGGGTCGGCGTGAGCGCCGTGCACCGCGGCGAGGCTTTCGATGCGTGTCGATACATCATCGACGAGGTGAAGCACCGCGTGCCCATTTGGAAGAAGGAGCATTACCGCGGCGGCGATTCCGGTTGGGTGAATTGCGAACATTGCGCCGCGGCGCCTCATCACTCGCACGAGGCCGATGGGCGCGGCGCCGGCGTGCATTACTCGGCCCTCGACGTTGACTCTCGCAAGTAAGCAAACCACGGCCGCGACGCCGCCCGACTATTCCCGGCAGCAGTTGCTCAAGGAAATCGGCCCGCAAGGCCAGGAATTGCTTGCCCGCAGCCGCGTGCTGATCGTCGGCGCCGGTGGTCTCGGCAGCCCGGTACTGCAATATTTAGCCGGCGCCGGCGTCGGCACCTTGGGGCTGATCGATGCCGACAGCCTGGATGCCAGCAATCTGCACCGCCAACCGATTTACGCGCTGGCGGACGTCGGCAGGCAGAAGGTGGAACTGGCCCGCGCGGCAGTGCAGGCCATCAATCCCACGGTGCGCGTGGAGACTTTCGCGGTGCGCTTCAGCGCCGCCAATGCGCGCGCCATGGTTGCGGACTACGACGTCACGGTCGACTGCACCGACAATTTCCGGGCCAAGTATCTTATCAACGACGCGGCCGTGCTGACGCAGCGGCCGGCTGTTTTCGCCAGCGTCTATCAATACGAGGGGCAGCTGCAGGTCTACAAACCGCAGCAGAGCCATGCGTGTCTGCGCTGCATATGGCCGGATGCCATCGTCGATGGCATCGTCGGCAACTGCGCCGCGGCGGGCGTGCTCGGGCCGATTCCCGGCGCCGTGGGTTCCCTGCAGGCGCTATTGGCCTTGAAGATTCTATTGGAGATGGCCGGACAGCTCGACGGCGAGCTGCTGCTGCTCGACTTTGCAAATTTTTCCAACACCAAGATCAAGGCGCGGCGCCGTCCGGAATGCCGTGCTCCGGCATGCGCGCACATCGAGGCGCTCGCTCCCGAGGATACGGATATCGCTGCGGATATCGAGGTTTCGGTCGAATCGCTGGCCGCGGCCGGCGCCCAGGGCCTCACCGTGATCGACATTCGTAGCGCCGAGGAATTTACCGCGCACCCCAGCGCCGCGCGCCATCTGCCCATGGCGGATCTGCTGGCGGATCCGCGCCTTCTGCCGCGGGGCACACCGGTGGTCCTCATGTGCGCATCGGGCAAGCGCAGCGCAACGGCCGCCCGCGAGCTGCGCAGGCGCGGCGTGGAGGTGCGCTCCCTCGCCGGTGGACTGGCCAGATTGGAGCATTGAATTGCATTTCACCAGCAAACTACCCGATGTCGGCACGACCATTTTTACCATCATGTCGCGGCGTGCGATCGAGGAAGGCGCACTCAACATTGGCCAAGGTTTCCCCGATTACGCCATCGACCCCCGATTGAGCGATTCGCTGCTGCAGGTGATTGCCGAAGGGCGCAATCAGTACGCGCCCATGGAGGGTTTGGTCGAGTTGCGCGAGCAGATCGCGGCGAAGCTCAAGATCTGCTACGGGCGCAGCTTCGATCCGGTGGCGGAAATCACCGTGACCTGCGGAGCGACCGAGGCCCTCTACGATGCCATCCAGACGGTCGTGGGCCCCGGCGATGAAGCGATCATTTTCGATCCTGCTTACGACGTCTATGAACCGGCAGTTCGCCTGGCTGGGGCGCGTTGCGCGCGCATTCCTTTGAGCCCGCCCGCGTTCCGCTTCGACTGGGATCGGGTCAAGTCCTCGATATCGGACCGGACGCGGCTCATCATCATCAACAGTCCGCAGAATCCCAGCTGCAGCGTCACGTCGGCGGACGATTTGAACGCGTTGGCCGCCTGCATTCGCGATCGTCCGATCACCGTCGTTTCCGATGAGGTCTACGAGCACGTGCTGTTCGACGGACTGCAGCACCAATCGGTGCTCGCCCACGCCGAACTGCGGCAACGCAGCTACGCCGTATTCTCCTTCGGCAAGACGCTGCATGCGACCGGCTGGCGAGTAGGCTATTGCGTCGCTCCCGCCGATCTCACCCGTGAACTTCGCAGGGTGCATCAATTCAACACTTTCAGCATCGCCTCACCGCTGCAGTTCGGCATCGCGCGCTATTTGAGCAACCATCCCGACGCATGGCATGGCCTGGCAGCATTCTTTCAGGCAAAACGCGACCTTCTGGCGGGACTGCTGCGCGGCTCTGGAATCGAACCCATCGTGGCGCAGGGCACCTATTTTCAGTTGGTTGATTATGGCGCGCTTAGCCAAGAGAACGATATGGATTTCGCGGACCGGCTGATCCGCGAAGCCAAGGTCGCGACCATTCCCTTGTCGCCGTTCTACGCCGCACCGCCGCGCATGACCCTGGTGCGCCTCTGCACCGCGAAGCAGGACGCCACGCTGCACGGCGCCGCGGAGCGGCTGCGAGCTTTCGCGGCGCGCCAATCGCGCGGCCGCGCATCCGGCCCATGACATGCCGCACGGCCTCGAATGAGCAGCACCGCCCGCTATCGGTCCAAGGTCGCGTAGCGGCGCGCCACCGACGGTAGGTTTTGCCGCTGACGTATGCGCGCAGCGTCCATGAGCATGCGCCCGGCCCAGCGGTAGACGTTGTTCTCCTTTACCGTGCGGCGCATCAGGCTCATGCGGCTGCGCCGCTCGTCCCGGCCCATGCGCATGGCGATCTCCATCGCGCTGGCGGTCTCCGTGACGTCGAAGGGATTGATCAGCACGGCTTCCGGGAGCTCGCGCGAGGCACCCGCGAAGGTGCTCA
>Ga0116129_1000511_pt1 | contig 25047 bp, 18 predicted proteins | sample June2015DPH_17_2_FD_89732 | JGI IMG/M metagenome (GOLD analysis project Ga0116129, IMG submission 89732) | Peatland microbial communities from SPRUCE experiment site at the Marcell Experimental Forest, Minnesota, USA - June2015DPH_17_10 | ecosystem: Environmental > Terrestrial > Soil > Wetlands...
CGCTGCGTCGGCGTCAAGGAGGTGTACAAGTGCGGCGGTGCCCAGGGTGTAGCCGCCGTCGCTTTCGGCACCGAGAGTGTTCCGAAGTGCTCGAAGATCGTCGGCCCGGGCAGTCCCTGGGTGCTGGCGGCGAAGCGCTTACTGTCCAATCTGATCGATCCTGGCATCAACGCCGGCCCGAGCGAGTCGATCGTGCTGGCGGACGAGTCGGCTGACGGTGCGCTCGCCGCATTGGATCTGTTGATCGAGGCAGAGCACGGCGCGGATTCATCGGCGTATCTGGTCACGCACAGCCGGCAGGTAGTGGATGCGGCTCGCGAAGCGCTGCCGGGCTATTGGCGCCAGATGGATCCGCAACGCGCCGAATTCTCGCGTCAGGTACTGTGCGGCAAGGCGGGGGGCATTATTCTCACGCGAGATTTCTCCGCCGCGATCGAATTCGTCAATGAATTCGCGCCCGAACATCTGGAAATCCTGGCCGGCGAGCCCATGGCAGTGCTGGGGCGCATCCGCAACGCCGGCGAAGTGCTGCTGGGAAAACATACTCCGATCACCTTGGGCAACTATTTGCTGGGGATCAATGCGGTGCTGCCGACCGGAGGGCATGCGAGAACCACCTCGCCCTTGTCGGTGTTCGACTTCATGAAGCGCATGTCCGTGGGCTATGCGACCGCGAGCGGCTATCCGGGTCTCGCCGAGGATGCGCGCACGTTGGCCGCTTACGAGGGCTTCGACGCGCATGCCCGGGCGGTATCGGAGGAGCGCACCCGATTGCTGCGCAAGTAGCGGCATTCAATTTCGGGCCGCGTCGTGATCTATACGGCGGCCAGGTAGCCGCCATCGATGTAGAGGATTTGCCCGGTTATGTAGGCTGCGGCATCCGAACACAAAAATACCACTGCGCCGCCGAGATCCTCGAGCTGCCCAAAACGCCGCATGGGTATTTTCTGCAGCATGCTCTGCTGCCACGAGGCGTCCTGATAGAAGGGCTCGGTGAGCGCGGTGCGGAAATAGCCCGGGCCGATGCCATTGACGCGGATGGCATCGGCGGCCCACTCGGTAGCCAGTGTGCGCGTCAACGACGCCAGGCCGGATTTTGCAGCCCCGTACGCCGCGGCGCCCGGAACGCCGACCTCGCAAGTGAGCGAGCAGACATTCACGATGCTGCCGCCGTTGGCCATGCGATTGGCGGCCCCGCGCGCGCAAAAAAAAGCGGATTTGAGATTGGTGTCGACGATGCGGTCCCAGAGCCGTTCCGTCACGGTGCGCGAACTGCACACTTCTTCGATGCCGGCGTTATTGATCAAAATGTCGAGCCGGCCGAATGTCTCGAGGACGCGATCGAAGCAAGCATCCAAAGCCGCCACATCGGTCACGTCGGCAACGATCTGCATGGCGGAATGTCCGCTACCGATCAAGGACTGTTGCAATTTGTCGAGGGCCTGTCGATCGCGACCCAGCAGGGCGACGCTGACCCCCGATTGTGACAGTGCCGTGGCCAGCGCGGCGCCGATTCCGCGCGAAGCGCCAGTCACGATCGCCGTCTTGCCGTTCAATGAAAAACTAGGACCTTGCATGTACCTGCCTGGTGAGTCTGCCGATGGCGGCGCGCTTGGTGCATAATCACATGAATGAACGATTCGAGGAACGGCGGGCGCGGCGGCGTCTCGCGCTTGCGCCCGGCCGGCCCCATGATGGTGACCCGGGTACGTGCACGCAATGCGCGGACGGCACGCGTAACGGTGCTGTTCGCCGATTTGCGCGGCTACACGGGAATGGCGGAGCGCCTGCCGGCCGCACGGGTGGTACCGCTGCTGGACGAGTTTTTCCGAGTTCTGGTGGCCGCCACGGCGGATTCCGGCGGTGAGGTGTTCCACATGGCCGGCGATGGCATCATGGCCGGATTCGGCCTGCGAACCACCAGCACCGATGGCGCGGCCAACGCGTTGGCTGCAGGTCACGCCATCTTGGGTAACTTCGTTCCCGTCGCGGCGCGCTGGCGCAGCGAGCTTGGCATCGAAGCCGGCATCGGCGTCGGATTGCACCTCGGCGAGGTCGCGGTCGGGGCCTTCGGGCCCCCGCGCCGAAAGTCCACCACTTTGATCGGCGACACCGTGAACGTCGCGGCAAGATTATGCGGGCGCGCCCGAGCGGGAGAGGTGCTGTTCTCCTGCACGGTGGCAGCCGCGCTCGAAGCGCGTGTACAAGCGGGCGATGGCAATGCACGGCCCTATCTGCAGCTGCCGCAGTTCGAACTGCGCGGGCGCCGCGAGCCCGTCGATATCTGGTGCGTGCCCGCACGCGAGCGGCTCGCCCTGTAAGCGCGCAGCGAAGCTGCTAGAATTTCGCTGCTTTTAAGCCCTCGTGGCGGAATCGGTAGACGCAACGGACTTAAAATCCGTTGGCCGAAAGGCCGTGCCGGTTCGAGTCCGGCCGAGGGCACCACCAAGACTGTTTGCGGATCCGCACGATAGGGGTTCTTGAGAAGATTGCGCTGTGTGTGGGCCTCTGTCTCTGCGCACCCTTTGCGATTTTGAGCTTTCAGTTGGCGATCGGCGACGCCAGGGTTGTTTTCGGCGGCGGCATCTCGGGCGCGCCGCGCATCGAACGGCATCTTTGGCGGATGTGTTTGGGACTAGCACTCGCTACAGGTTCAGCCTTCACCAACGGATTCGCGCGGCTCTTGCCCGGTCCGTACCACGTGCCGCCAGTCTTTTTCTTATCCTCAGTTTCTGCCGTTGGCACTGCTTCTCTTCTGGATGAGTCGCGTGCGGTACACAGGCTGGTTCAAGCGGAACGAAGGCGCGCAGGACCGGTTGCGTTCGGGACGGGCCGAGCGCGAGAATTGACAGCTACGCCTTGATGTATATACTTGTTGATACATCGGAGGAAATCTATGAGTAAGGCAGCAACGCTCACTGTTCAGCAATGGGGAAATAGTCTCGCCGTGCGGATTCCAGCGGCGGTCGCACGGACGGCTCGGTTTAGAGTCGGCCAACCAGTCGAAGTGTCGGCTCAGGACTCCAACGTGCTGGTTAGATCAATCGGTGAGCCGAAACTGACGCTCGAACAGAAGTTGGCCGCATTTGATCCGGTGCTGCATGGCGGCGAGGTAATGGCGACCGCCCCTGTCGGCAAAGAGGTTCTATAGTGACCGCGCGGAAATCGTGGTGCCCGGATCGACGCGACATGATCTGGATTGATTGCAATCCCCAGGCCGGCCGCGAAATGAAGGACGTGCACCCACTCGCCGTTCTCTCCCCACGGATATTCAACGAACGGACCGGGATCGTAATCGGGCTGCCGATGACGACGGCCAACTATAACGACACCAACCCATTTGCGGTGAAGTTCAATAGCCCGAGAGGTGTGGCTAGTTACATCATCGGCCATCAGCCCAAATCATTCGATTGGCGGGCGAGAAATGCGAAGCCGCATCCGCTTAAGAAAGTGCCGGAGGATGCGTACGCGCGCGCTTGTGAAACACTAAACCAGATCATCGCGATCGGGAGTTAGCTCTATCTCGGGCCGCAATCTCGCCCAGTAAGCAACGTACATCGACAAACCAAAGCTGCGGAATTTCGTCTTTGCGTGCTTGTTCTTTGGTGCCTGTAGCCTTGTCATGTTAGGCGAGGCGATCACAAACCGTCGCGGGTTGATTCTCAACGGTGTATTTCACTTCTCTGTCCAAGGAGCTACCGCATTTTACTGGACCGTATGCGCGGTCAGCGGGGCCTTTGTCGCCTTTGGGTTTCTAAGGCTGACTGTCGGATTCAAGAAAAGACCGCCATTGATGCTGACGGCCACCCATATTGCTGTCCCTCAAGTCGGATTCAGTAGAGAGCCGAGGACGGTAGACCTCCCGTTTTTGGATGAATGGATTGCGCACGGTAGAGTCGAGATCGCGTGAAAACTGGAGATTGCACACGGCTTGCACACGCGAGAGATCGGCAACTGACTGAAACTTAAGGCTTTCGCTCGGAATTGAGGATGGCATCGGGAGTCGCGGCGATGAGGCAGGTGGGATCAAAACGTGAGCGCACGCTGGCGATGAACGCTAGTGGAGTCTTGCTCGCTGAAGGTGCCCGTTTCAATGAGGCGATTTCACGGCTGTCGCAGACCACGTTCGTGCCGAAGGGGAACACACCCCGAAATTCCCCCGGCGCGGGCCTCACCGGGGGCTCCACCTGCTCGGCAACGCGGTCTGGTCAGACCGGCCGTAACCTTTAAAATTTATAACCGAGATTGAATCCGGCCGTTCGCGGTCTCGCCACGAAGAAGTTCTCGCCCCGAATTCCGACGCTGCCCGCGTCGCTGCCACCGGTAACGCCCAGGGCGTTGAACATGTTTTGAATATAGAGGCTCGCCGTGAATCCTTTCCGATCGGCAAGATTGATCGAGCCGTCCCAAATGGAAAAGCCGGCGATCTTGAACGGCGGCGGTGCCTGCGGATTTGCGCTTGTCAGCTGCGACAAGGTTGCGCTTCGGTAGCTGGAGTTCACATGCCATCGAAGATCCCAGCCGTCGAGAAGCGGTGCATTCTGGGTGAAGTCCAGAGCGAGCGTAATGCTCTGCTTGGGCGAATTCGGCAGCTGGTCGCCATCCTTGCCGGTTACGATCGCGACCAAATTGTGCGATGTCGTGTAGTCATATACGGAAAAATTCTGCGCGACGGTCGCGTCCGAAAAGGAATAGCCGAGGTCGTAAGTGAACCGCGGTATTATTTCTCCGGCAATCTCGAACTCCACGCCCGCCGACCGAGCCTTCGGTCCGTTGACCGCAATCCCTTCGCCGCTCGCAATGGTGGTGGCATTCACTTGAAAGTTGTCCCAGTCAATATAAAACAGAGCGGCGCTGTAGGTGATTCCGGCAGCGGTTCCTTTCGCTCCCACCTCGAAATTCTTGGTCTTGTCCGGCGTATACACGAGGAGCGCCGGATTGGCGGCGAAAGGCCCAGATACCGGTATTCCATTCGATCCGCCGCGCCGGAAGCCCTCGGCGAAATTGAAGTAGACATTCAAATCGTCGGTGATCTTATAAGAAGTATTGGCCTTGAAAATGTGGTTCTCGACCTTATAGCCGCCTTGCGATGCGGTCGTACCCAATGCATCGTCTTCGTTGCTGCACGCATATCCGCAAAAGGGGAATGCCGTACTCGTGTTGAGAAAGTAGGATTGCCAGAATTGCCGGATGCCCCCGGTTATCTGCCACTTGTCCGTCATATGCCAAGTGAATTCGCCGAAGATGGCGCGATCCTTGAAGTCGGTCTCTGTGGAGCTGATGACATTGATGTCGTTGCCGTACCCCGGATCTCCGACCATGGTGCCGTAGTACGTCTGTCCAGGGACAAATTGATACTCGTCGCTGTCCGTCATCAGATGCTGGTAGAACAAACCCACCACATAATCGAACTTTTCGCCGACTTTCGATACCAGGCGGAATTCCTGCGTGACCCCGTTGGTCTTGTCGGCCGAGGTTTCATAGTCCACCAATCTCGGAATAAATCCATAGAACGTCGGATAGAGAGTGAGTAATCCGGTGCCGTCATTCACGGCGTTGCCCCTGTCCGTGTAGTACGAACTCGAAGAACTGAGCGAGGCGAAGCCCAGGTCATAGGTCAGGTCGGCGCTCTCCAGATCGGTTTTCCGATGCGACTCGAGCACGAAACTATTATTCGCGTCATATTCTTGGTTGTGCGGGAACACCACGCCGCCCGTCGGAAAGGATACGGGGTACGAGGGACTGTAAAACGGGTTCTGTGAGGGTGGCGTATCCACGCTGCCGCCGAAATTCGGCGAATCGGCTTGAACCCCCTCGGTGTTCGTTTCCTGATGAAAATAAGCAATCCGGACCGAAAACTGGTCGTTTGGCTTGAACAGAAACGATCCTCGGACGTGCCATATCTCGTCGTCGTTCGCGTTCGGCTTGGGTGAGAAAGCAAGAGGACCGAATATAGGGTTTTTCGGGTCGGCAGATACTGGAATACCTACGGGGCTATCGATCGCCGTACTCGGCGGTCCCAGCTTGACGATGTAATTCTCGTCGATGAAGCCTGCATAGTGTTGTGTTTGCGCGGCAATGCGGAATGCCATGACGTCGTTGATTGGAATATTGACCATTCCGGTGGCACCGTAGTTGAGCTTGTTGGTCTCATCCACCGCGGCGACGTCGGTATTAATTTCAGCATGAAAGCCCGTTAGATCGGGATCCTTAGGAATGAATCGAATGGTACCGGCGAGAGATCCCGACCCGTAAAGGGTACCCTGCGGTCCCCGCAGCACTTCCACGCGTTCCAAATCGCTCAATTGAAGCGGCAGAAACAGCGGCGTTTCTCCGATATAGGTCGATACCGGCGCCACGGTGTTTCCGTTGGTTTGATTCGACGCGCTGGTATTGAGGCCTCTCAGAATGATATTGCTTCGGCTCGCCGGTCCTTGATCCACGAACGTGACGCCGGCTATCGATCTCGACAGGTCCGACAGGGATTGGACGTGATTGTCTTCGAGGGTCGCGGCCGATATTGCGGAGATGCTGTAAGGAATGTCCTGTATGGATGTGTCGCGGCGCGTTGCGCTGACGACGACTTCCTCGAGCGTATCTCCCGACGACGCCGTGTCCGCCGAAGCAGTGGAGCTGAAAAGGCTCGCGCTTGCCAACAGCAAGGCTGTGGAACCCACCGGCCCTCGGCAATACGGACGCAACGAAGATGCCGCCGAGTTGTTTAACACGCGCTTAATGGACGCTTGAAGTGTCATCGCTAGTCTCCCATGCCGGAAAGGCAAATCGCTATAATGAAAATACGCAGACCGCAAGTTCTTCGTGCGAAAGCGATTGAGCATCTCTTTGAGACGCGATCGCTCTTGCAGGTCATCCATCGACGAACGTGTCTACATCCCTTTATGGGATCGAGTATGCGAGCAAGGGCTGGCTCTTACGTAAGCCAATGTCATCGTGAAGTCAGACGCTCATCAATCAAATTTGCCCCTTATCCTCGTCGTTCCGGAGGTTGTCGGAGATTGACCGGTGACCCGCCCCAAGTCGGGGCGCTGGTTGAATTTCCCGCACCATCGCGAAGCGTTTTGGCCATGCCCTTTGACGCACGGGCTTAGTTTGATATGTCCGCGCCGAAGCATGGATAACCAATCATCGGACTCATCGCCGGGCACGCTTAAACTCAAGTTCAACACATCAACCAGAATTGGTTGCAAGTAGTTTTCACGAAGCATCAGGGTATTCATTTCAAAGGGAGACGACGTGTCTGAAAAAGAAAAAAATGCGAATGAACCCGATGCCGGCGGAGCCGGAAACAACGCGCTGCGGCGCGAAGTGCCGCGGCGGGACCTGCTAAAAGGTCTGGGCATCGTAGCGTCGATGGCCGCGGCCGGATTATCCCCGCGCTTTGTTTGGGGGGCGGATGTCACCCCAGAGGCCAAAGAGGCATTGAAGAAAAAGTATCCCCAGCTTTATCAATGGACGTTGATCGATACCCAGGGAACGCGAGAGTTTCCGGGTTGGCGCCCGGGAGAACCCGAAATATGGTGCTACACGGAGAAAATGAGCTATACGGAAGGTGATCTTGTCGATCTGCGCGTCAACACCACCGAAAAAACCTTCGCCGTGAAAATCGCACGCGAAAGCCATGAGCCCGAAGCGGTACTCGAAAAGAACGGCGTCCGCGGAATGCGCCAGTCGACCGTCGATGATGCTGCGATCAAAGGCTGCAATTGGAAGCCTTCCCTGTCGGTCAATACGAAGGGCTGGAAGCCAGGCGTCTACGTGGTCCATTTGACCGCCCAGGATGAAACCGGCAAGACCGCCGCCGGCGAGCATTTTTTCGTGCTGCAGAGCCGACAGCCAGGGTCTACCTCGAAGATCTGTCTCGTGCTTTCTACATGTACTTATACGGCCTATAACGATTGGGGCGGCGCCAATCATTATCGCAGCATTCGCGAAGGGATGTCTACGGACGTGCTCGAGCCTCGGCTGTCGACGCAGCGGCCCTGGGGACGCGGGTTCGTCGTGGTGCCGAAAGAGGCGCCGGATGTGCTCGAATCCACCACCCCCGGACCGGTCTGGCATCCCGAATACCCGGAAGTGTTATGGCCGCTTGCCAATCACTACTCACGCCACTATGTGGAGGGATACGCGACCTATGCTCACCGCTTCATCAAATGGGCTGAAAAGAATGGTTACCAGCTCGAGGTCGCGACACAGCATGACCTGCACCAGCACCCGGAGATATTCAAGAATTACAAATGCCTCTTGTTCGTGGGTCACGACGAGTACTGGTCCTGGGAAATGCGCGACACGGTTGATTCCTTCGTCAACGCCGGCGGCAGTGCGGCACGATTTGGCGGGAATTTCTGGTGTCAGGTGCGTCTGGAGGACGGCGGCAAAACCCAGGTCTGCTACAAAGATATCAGCAAGGACCCGGTTGCCAAGACCGACCAGAAGGCAAGGACCGCCGTCGGCTGGGACGCCCCGATCGTGAATCGACCCGCCGCACAGACATTCGGTCTGCATGCGATGGGTTATTCTCGATATGGAGCCACCACGCCGCGCAGCTCCGGCGGCTTCACGGTTTATCGACCTTGGCATTGGATTTTCGACAAGACCGATCTCTACTACGGAGACGACTTCGGCATCGCGCCGGTCAATATTTTCGGCTTCGAAGTTGACGGATTGGATTATGTGGTCGAAGAAGGCGTGCCGCATCCTACCGGCACGGATCACCCCCCGGACAATGTGCAAATTCTTGCAATGGCACTCGCCGTGGGCGGCGAGCCGGACCGATGGAATGGCAAAGTGTTGTTGAACGCGCCCATGCACCAGTCGGTGCATCCAGGCGACGACGATGCGGCCGATGCCGCACACGGCAGGAAGAAGATCGTGTTTGAACCGGGTGCCGAGACTGTGGGGCGGATGGGCTGCGGAATGATGGTGTATTTCGAGCGTGAGAGAGGCAGAGTCTTCAACGCAGGCAGTAGCACCTGGGTACGAGGCTTGGAAATGGACGACTACTACACGCAACAGATCACGAAAAACGTATTGGATCGCTTCCTCGCGTAGCCGCCGACTTAGAGCAGCCCCAGCGTCGGGTCCAGCGAGTGCCGTATTTGCACACTTCGTGGAACGGTATAGCCATCCAGGGCGGCAGCCGATAGATCGACGCCGGTGCCCGAATGCTTGAGTGCCACATGCGCCGCTTCCGTGGCGCCGATCATGTGGTGATTGACCCATATCATGCCGGTGCGCAATTGCGGGATCATGCTCATGATCGTACCGATGTCTCTTGACCAAATCGATGCCGCCAGCCCGTAGCGCGAATCGTTGGCGAAGGCGATCGCCTGCTCCGGCGAATCGACGCGGGTCACCGATACGACCGGGCCGAATACTTCGTTTTGCACGACTTCATCGGTCTGCCGAGCCTCCGCGATGAGGGTGGGCGGAAAATGGAAACCTGGCAGACGGGACTGTGATGGGCCGGTCAAGACGCGGACGTGATCGAGGGCCCGCGCTCGCTCGACAAAGCCGGCCACGCGCGCGCGATGCCGTTCGCTGATGAGCGGCGGCATGTCGTTCATGCCGTCGTCGGCGGCGTAGCATATACCCGAGATTTCCTCGTGCAACGCCTCGACCAGAGCGTCGTAGACCTGCGGCGTGGCATACACACGGCTCGCCGCGGTGCAATCCTGGCCGGCGTTATAGCAGCCAAAGGCGCGTATGCCGCGGGCGACCATCGGAATGCTCGCGTCGTCCAGAACAATGGCCGCGGCCTTGCCGCCAAGCTCTAAATGGGTGCGTTTGACCGTGGAGGATGCCGCCGCCATGACGCGCTTTCCGGTTTCGATCGATCCAGTGACGCAGATCATATCGACTTGCGGGTGGCGCGCGAGCGCTTCTCCCACGACGGATCCTCGGCCATAGATCACGTTGACGACGCCGGGCGGAAGTATCTCTCCCATCAACTCCGCCATGTACAGCAGCGACAGTGGAGTGAGCTCCGATGGTTTCACGACCACGGTATTGCCGGCGGCGATGGCCGGGGCGACCTTGTAGGCAAACATGAGCAACGGGTAATTCCACGGTACGATCGCGGCGATCACACCGACGGGGTCGCGCCGGGTAAGAGTCGTATGGCCTGGTAGGTATTCATTGACGGCCTGTGCCTGCATGGCTCGCACGGCCCCGGCGAAAAAGCGAAAACCATCGTACGATGCGCCCACGTCATCCTCGCGTGCGAACCGCCGTGGCTTACCGCAGTTCAATGCTTCCAGTTCGACCAATCGGTCAGCCTCCCGCTCCATTCGATCGGCCAATTTCAACAGCAGGGCCGAGCGTTGTGCCGGAATGAGACGGGACCACCGTGGAAAGGCCGCGGCCGCCGCGGCCACCGCCTCGTCAACCTGCGCCTCCGATCCGCCCGCAAGATCGAGAAGGTGTTCCCCATCCGCGGGATTCACCACCGAATCGACCGCGCCTTCTCCGGGAATCCAACGCCCGCCGATGAGATGGCCGATCCGAAGGCCTCGCAAGATGTTCTGCGCTTGGATGGTCATGGCGATGCAATTCCTTCCCCAAAAAACAAGTCTTGCATGGCTCAAGCCGCGAGCGATCGCAGTGTTCCGATGTTCACTTCCAAGTCCGTCAATCTGAGGCGTCTCCTGTTTGGAGCGTATCGCGGCACTATTATGGTGCGCTCATCCCGTGGGTGGCACTGTGCTTGAATTCGCCGCGATGGTATGTCAGACATCGATCTGACCGTGCGACGATAAATTGGCTCGCGCCCATTCGAGCATTGTGGCAATTTCGGACCAGCCGTATACCGGGGCTCGACACATCAGGAAAGACACTTGGCCACAGAAAAGCCGACCGAATCGGTCGTGCACGGTGAAACGCCCGCACAACTCGACAACTTGCCCGCCGGCTTCGAGAAGCATGGAATCGAATCGATCCCCGATGCGGACCGCGATGCCTCGATCAACGACTTCATGCGCTTGTGCTGGGGAGGCGCGAATTCCCTTGCGACCGCCGTCCTGGGCGCCTTTCCGATCATGTTTGGCCTGTCTTTTTGGCAAGCGGCCCTATCCATCATTCTCGGCGTCTGTTTGGGCGCAGTCATCCTCGGGCCCATGGCCATCTTTGGCGCCATCAACGGCACCAACAACGCGATTTCTTCCAGCGCGCATTTTGGCGTGGTGGGGCGTATCGTCGGCTCATTCCTTAGTCTCTTGACGGCAATCGCGTTCTTCTCCATCAGTGTTTGGTCGAGCGGCGATGCGGTCGTCGGCGTGGCACATGCCCTGTTCGGCGCCCGTGAATCCGATGGACTGTTCGCGGTCGCCTACGCGGTATTTGGGATCAGCGTGCTGGCGGTATGCATATATGGGTTTCGTATCATGCTGTTCGTCAACAAGGTCGCCGTCGTTGCCAGCACGATTCTTTTCGTACTCGGTGTAGCGGCGTTTTGGCACAGCTTCGATCCGGCATTCCAAGGAACGCATTTGCGCTGGTGGTCATCGCCGTTCCGGCCCGTGTTCATCAGCGCGGCTCTGGTAGCGTTGTCGAATCCAATCTCCTTCGGAGCATTTCTGGGAGATTGGTCGCGCTACCTGCCGCGCGACACCAACAAGCCCATGCTCATTGGCGCCACGATAGTCGCTCAGCTGTTGACCCTGCTGCCGTTTCTTTTTGGGGCCCTTACGGCATCGATCGTCGCGCAACACGCGCCTGACTACCTGGTGAATGCCGACTATACCGGGGGATTGCTGGCAGTCTCTCCCAGTTGGTTTTTTGGACCTCTATTCTTGCTCGCATTGCTCAGCGGCATGTCCACGGGTACGACCTCGCTGTATGGAACCGGTCTGGATTTTTCCAGCGTGTTTCCTGCATTGAGCCGGCCACGATCGACATTGTTGATCGGGTTGTTTGCGCTCGCGCTGATTTTCGTCGGTCGCTTCTATTTCACTCTGGTGTCTTCCATAACGACTTTCATCTCCTTGATCGTCGTGACCACGACACCGTGGATGGTCATTATGATGATCGGCTACGTCGTTCGCCGCGGCTTCTATTTCCCCGAAGCCATGCAGGTATTCAACAGGGGTCAGGAAGGCGGCGCGTATTGGTTCCGCGGCGGCTGGAATGTCCCCGGTATGGTTGCCTGGGTGGTTTCCGCGGTCATTGCGCTGCTGACGGTCAACAGTCCCGGTCATTTCGTCGGCTGGCTCGGCCGGCTCATGGGTGACGATCTGGATGTGTCGCTATTGGCCGCATTGATTCTGCCGGCATTGTTGTATCCCGTCTGCCTGTACTGTTTTCCGGAGCCGAGGGGAGTATTCGGGCCGAAGGGTCCCCATTTCGTGCCCGCCGCCGATACTCCCTTGAAGCCCGTGGTGGCGATACGACCGAGAACGTCGGTAGAGTTTCATCAGAACGAGACGTGAATGATATTCAATCGACGCTCGCTCGCTCGAATAATCGGCGTCTGTTGCGCTGCCGGCGCCATTGCGCCGGTGCTCGCCGAAGCACCACAGGCTCTGAGCGCGGACGACTATGCGCGTGCCGAGAAGTTCATGCCATACCGTACCGCGCCGCTGGTTTGGAACACTGCGGATGATGTGACGTGGCTACCGGACGGAACACTGTGGTACCGCACCTTGACCAGCTCCGGCAGCCGTTTCGTTCTCTTTGACCCGGTCAAGAACTCGCGGCAACCGGTATTCGATCAGGCAGCGCTCGCCCGGGCGCTCTCGCTGAGTACTGGGACCACATATGACGGCGCCCATCTGCCATTCAAGACATTCGAACTCTCGAATGATGGCTCTGAGGTGACGTTCGACGTGTCCGCCAAGCACTGGAAGTGCAAGCTGAATGACTATCAGTGCGCGGCTGAGCAAGAGAAAATAAAAGAGTCGCTGTCGCCGAACGGCAAACTTGCCGTCTTCATCCGCAATTACGATTTATGGATTCGCGATGTCACTTCCGGCGCCGAAAGGCCTCTGACCACGGACGGGATCAAGGACTTCAGCTACGGCAGCGAGCATCCGGCGGCGGAGCATTCCCATGGTCCGGTCGTGCTGTGGTCCCCGGATTCGAGGAAAGTGGCCGCTTTTCAAGAGGACAAACGCGGCGTTCGCGAGATGTATCTCGTCACGGCGCAAGCCGGGCACCCGACATTGCAGGCATGGAAATCTGCCCTCGCCGGAGATGAAATCATCACCTCTATTCAGCGCGTCATTCTCGACGTCGAGTCGGGAACCGCCGTTCGGCTGCAGGTGCCTGCGGAGCCGCTTCGATCCTCGTCGTGCCATGCATTGCACTGCGGCGAGACCGGCTTGGCGGACGCTCAATGGAGCGCCGACAGCTCAAAACTTGCCTTCGTTTCGACATCGCGCGACCACAAGAATGTGAAACTGCGCTTGGCCGATGCAGGGACCGGCGCAGTACGTGAGATCTTGGACGAAAGCGTTGGGACGTTCTACGACTCCGACATCTCTGCGATCTCCCACGAGGCGGTAAATTGGCGCTATTTGTCGAATTCCGATGAAATCATCTGGTTTTCCGAGCGCGACAACTGGTCGCACCTCTATATGTACGATATGCGAACGGGGAAAATTCGCAACACGATCACGACCGGCAATTGGAACGTCCTCGAATTACTCAGAGTCGATGAGAAGCGGCGGATGCTGTATGTGACCGGTGTGGGAAGAGAGGCCGCGCGGGATCCTTACTTCGTTCACCTGTACAGGATCGGCTTCGACGGCAAGGGTTTGACCCTGTTGACGCCTGAAGACGCCAATCACGAAATCTCCATGTCTCTGTCGGGGGATTATTTCGTCGATCGCTATTCGAAGCCCGACGTGCCGCCGGTGGCGGTGCTTCGAGACGCCCGTGGCAAACGGGTCAGCACGCTCGAGCAAGCCGACATCACCGGCCTGGTAGCCGCGGGCTGGAAGCCACCCGTGCCGATTTCGGTCAAGGCACGCGACGGCGTGACCGATCTGTACGGACTTCTGTTCAAACCGACCGACTTCGATCCTGCCAAGAAGTATCCCATCATCGATTTTATTTATCCCGGCCCGCAATTGGGCAGCGTCGGCAGCCGTCATTTCGCCGCGTCGCGCGGCGATCGCCAGGCGCTCGCGGAACTTGGCTTCATCGTCATCGCCGTGGAGGGCATGGGCACGCCGCTGCGAACCAAACAGTTTCACGACGCCTACTACGGCAACATGCGGGACAACACGCTCCCGGATCAGGTGGCGGCGATAAAGCAACTGGCGCAACGCAATCCATGGATCGATGCGGGCCGCGTCGGCATCTACGGGCATTCCGGCGGCGGGTACGCCGCCGCAGCCGCCATGTTCACATACCCTGATTTCTTCCAGGTGGCAGTCGCGGAGTCGGGAAATCATGATCAGCGAGGCTACAGCGACGGCTGGGGTGAGAAATACATCGGTCTGCTCGAGCACAAATCCGATGGCAGCACGAATTATGACGAGCAGGACAATGCAAGTATCGCCAAGAATCTCAAGGGCCATTTACTGTTGATGCACGGCACGCTCGACGACAACGTGCCGCCCTATTTGACCTTGCTGGTGGCCGATGCCCTGATCAAGGCGAACAAGGATTTCGATTTGCTGTTGTTGCCGAATCAGCGGCACGACTACGAGGATGAAGCGGACAATTACGCAACGCGGCGCCGATGGGATTATTTCGTGCGCCACTTGCTGGGCGCGGAGCCGCCGCACGAGTTCCAGCTCCACCGTCCGCTGGGCGACGCCGATCCCTCGGATTGGCAATGGTGGTGAGAAATACAGCGGCGGACCCGTCAAGTCCGGGTCCCGTTGATTTGATCTTGAGAGGACTACCGACTACCGTTTGAACATCGCATTGTACTTGCGGATGGGCTTCGGCATGTGCCACGTGCCGACAAAGCCGCGGAATACGACAAAGGCCTCGCCGGCCACGAAGCGCTCGCTGTTGCCATATTGGTCCGTGAGAATGACCTCGCCTTCGATGAGGTAACAGCCCTCATCGATGAGCAGGTCGTTGATCTGCAGTGTACCCGCATCGCACGCCCAGACGCCTGCGGAGAATAGGCCGGAGGGGTCCAAATAGGCTGTGTATCCGTGCGGATGCTGCGCTCCCTGGACCGGCGTATCGGACGCGTCGTGAACGGTCGTCGGCAACCCCTCGCGGTCCGGACCATTCGCCTCGATGCGTACAAACTGCTTTGACGAATTCATTGAGATTTCCGTTGAAAGATAGGGGCGATCGGCTGCGGCTCCATTGGAGATCCTTGCACCGAACGGCGGCTACGATGCCAGAACAATCGGCGAAGAACCATGTCGGCATGCCGGTGCATGCATCGTAAAATATCGAACTTAACGGCACCGAAGCGAGAGTCCAGGAGACCATCAATGGAGAACGACCGCATACCGGCTGATCATGCCGGCAGCATAATGATCACTGACATGGCAGTGAAACAGCCAGATGCCGGCGTTGTCAGGCACCATGTCCGCAACGACCATGCTCGCCGGCAATAGACTGACCACATCCATGCGCATGCCGCCGACGAGAACGGTATTCCCGTGCCAGTGCGGCGTATGCAGATCGATCTCGTTGCCCATGCTCATCACGTACCAACGGGTACGCCGGCCTCGGACCAGATTCACCATCGGCTGATTGCCGAAGACAAAGCCGTTGATCGAATGTTTGAGATTCGACTCTTGAAACTCCGGATCTTCCAAGGGCGCCCGCGGGGTGCCCTCGAAGCTTTTCACATTCGCCTCGAGGTAGGGACTGAGATTCTCATTGACGACCGTGAATACTTCGAAGAGCTCTTGGTCGACATCGATGGGACTGCCGTCCGGACGCGCCATGCCCTTCGCGGTGATTACCATGGCACCCATGAGTCCCGCGTAAGCATCGCCGATCTCATCGGCATGCGAGTGGTACATCCACATGACGGAACTGCCGTCGTGCGGCCCTGGACCGGCGCGTTCGGGAACACTCCAAAGGTAAGTTCGTATGGTCCCTTGAGTGACGGCGTCATCCAATTTGTCGTTTCCTGAAGTTCCATCGGCATACGGCGCGCCTTCGCTCGACTTGGCATAAAAGACGCCGTGTGCATGCACGCTGGTAGGAATGCGGCAGCCGTTTCTGTAAATGACCTTGATGGTGTCTCCGACCTCCGCGCGTATTATCGGACCCAGGTAGCCGAGGTACGCTTCGTCAGGGCTTCGCTCGAGCAGCGACTTGAACGAGCCATCCGAATATGCACGGTACAGGCATTTCAAATTCTTGGATCCGATGCGCCCGGGACCGCGGGCGGTGTAGAGACGCGCCTTGGAATCGAACGCCCGGCCGGTGATGTCATTCATGCCGTGCGGAGCGTAATCCCATACCACTTCGTCCGCGCCGATATAGTAGATACGCTCGACGCCGGGAGACGCGGGCGATTTTCCCTCGACTCGGTCCCAGTAGGAGTCGCCGGACATGCTGGGGCCGGGCGCCATGGTCATATCGGCGCCGGCACTCGACAGAGCAAAGATCAATGCCGATGCGGCAAGGGTGTATCGAGGCAAACCATGCTTAATGTCAGCCAAGGTGGCCAAAGCGGTCGAGTACGTTCTTGGTTATCTGTTGAGTGAAGAAGTCGTCCATTTCCAGTCCGCGCACCCAGGTGGGACTTCCTGCATTGAAGACGCTGCCCTTCTGGCGCTCGAAATACGCGATCATTCCGGCACCGACCGCGCCGATGGTTTCGCCGCCCGGTTCCGGAGGCCGCGCTCCGGCCTTGAAATAGTCGGAATCCTTGCGTCTGCGACGGCCCGGACGCAGTGCTGAATTCATCATCACCGTTCCGTTCCAGCGATCGATTTCGCTGAATGCCGAGAGCGCCATGGCGATGATTTGGATTCCCTCGGGCGGATTGTCCAATCCGGTCGGCTGCGGCAGACCATTGGCTATCCGATAATCCAAACCATCGACTTCGAATCCGAAGACATTCACCGGCGCACGTCCGAACACATCGCCGTAGTACAGATCGGTGTTGGCGAGCGCCCAGTGCCAGGGCCGGTAGACCGTGAAACCACCGGAACTGCGCGGCGTCGTCGTTCCGTACCGGCAATAACCCTCCGCTCTCAAGCCAAAGGTTTGCGGACTGGGTCGAGTGGTAATCTTGGCATCCCAGCTGATGGTTACACGTGTTCTGTCCGCTACCGGGTCCTTGTCCGCGTCCTTGTAGCAGACCTGTGTTTGGCCTCCGTCCTCGAGGCGGATCTGCCAGAAGAAGTTGCCGGCGAAGCGGGCGATGTGGCCACCCTCATTGACGAAGTGGTCGATCGTGTCGCGCATTTCCCACGACCAGTATTCGTCGTGACCGAGCACGATGAGGCATGTGTAGTCTTTGAAGGAGTCGGGCTTCAAGTGCAGGTCGTACTGGGTGGCAACCTCCAGTGCATATCCATTGGCCTCGGCCCAGCGAATGAAGCGTGCCGCATATGTCGAATAGCCCTCGACATAGTGACGGGAATAATTGTTGGCCAGCGGCCAGAGCACCTCCGGATAACTGGGCTTCCAAAACGGCGGCGGCGTGGTCGACTCCAGCACGTCCGGCGCCTCAGCAGGCCTGACCACGAACCCTCGGCCCCAGGGCCGGTTCAGCGATAGCTTGGGTTCCATGGTGTCGGTGGCGATGCCGTCGCGGATGCTGCGATAATGATTCGCTCCGCCCCAGTCGTTGTACGCAGTATAAGTGCATGTGGTGAGAATCACGCACAACTTGCTGGTGGAACCGGGCCGGCGGCTGCGTATCACGACGAAGTGCTCGCCCTGAGCTGTTTTGCCCTGCGTATCCGTGGCGTTCAATACGATGATGTAGACGCCGGGCTGCCAATCGTGTGTCTTGAAGGAGAACGCTGGCTTCCAGCCGCAGCCCTTAATCGAGGCGTCGTCTGGAGTGTGCTGATGTATGCCGCGAATGCCCTCCTTGCGCAGCACGGTTTGCGGCGTGTTGCTCTCGCGGTAGATATGTACCGAAAACTTTTCGCAGTTCGTGTGAGCGCGCAGCTGGACCTCATCGCCGGCGTCATAGGTTATCTTGTCGGTATAGGCCCAGATTTCGGGGTCTCCGTGCAGCCAACCTGGAAACTCTCGGATCCCCTTGGTATCCACCAAAGTCCACTGGTAGCGCCGCGGATAAGGATCCGGCTTCTCGGCCGGCGCGCCGCCCGGGGCTGTACTCGGCGTCGGGGTGCCGGCTGCGGCGGCCTCTGCCGCCGATGGCTGAGCGGCGGGCGCCGCGGTGTTCGTCGATGTGTCGTTCATGTCGGTACCGCCAGATGACAATGCTTGAAGTCGAGAGCGCTCATTCGAATCGAGGCCGGCCTCGGCGAGTGCTGGATTTCAGTCTAGCGGGATGATCTGCGCGATCCGGTCTCGAGTTATCCATGCTTCCCGAGCGAGATATCAAACAAAGTCAAAATGCAATCTCAAAGTGCAATCGATGTACGTCGGTGCTCCCTCCTGGTGCGCGCCGGGGCGACGTGTGCACGATTGTGTGGCGTTGCTGTCGCGATTATGCCGCGTTCAGCCTTGGAATTCGTTGCTTTGAAGTTCGGTCTTGTCGAGATCGATCAACGGCGTAGGATACCTGCAAGATTCGATTTGATGGACAACTGGATCTAGGAGCGATACACCAACATCTATGGGACACAGAAAGGCAAGGCTAGGCAGAGTCACCGACGTCGATTTGAGGCTGCTGCGCATTTTCCTAACCGTTGTCGATTCCGGCGGATTGTCGGCGGCAGAGATCGACCTGGGGATTGGACGTTCCACCATCAGCACGCACATCGCGGAACTCGAGGGGCGGCTGGGAACGAGGCTCTGTCAACGAGGGCGCAGCGGCTTTGCTCTGACGACCCGAGGGAGAAAGATCTACGAAGCGTCGCTGGGGCTCATGAAGTCGCTGGATGAATTCCGAGCCGAGGTCAACGCGAATCAAAGCGTGATTACCGGTGAACTCAACATTGGCCTTGTCGACAATATTATTTGGGACAAGGACGCTCAATTGAGTGCCGTATTCAACAAGTTCTCTACCATCGCTTCGGAGATCGATCTGACGCTGTACGTGCTGTCTCCGGACGAGATCGAGCACAGGCTGATGGACGGACGCCTTCAAGTCGGAATTGCTCCGATAATGCATGAGCTGGCGGGATTGACCTATGAACCTCTGTTCGATGAGGTCAATTATCTTTATTGCGGCCGCGGTCATCCACTCTTCGCCATACCCGACGAAGCCATCACGCCGGCGGATCTGGCACAGACCTATGTCAAGAAGGGCTACACCGTCAATGATGATCTCGAAGAAGCCAACACCTCAATGGGCAAGCGCGTGTCTGGATTTCACGTCGAGGCGTTCGCGTTGTTGATTTTGTCGGGATGCTACGTCGGGTTTCTTCCGGAGCATTACGCTGCTGTTTGGGAGAGAACCGGCGAAATGCGGCGTATTCTTCCGAAGCGCTATGAGGCCGTTTGCACATTCGCGACCATGACGGCCCGCGGCAGACCCAACAGCGCCGCATTGACGGCGTTTATCGACACGCTTCAGGAAACTCGCACGCTGTCGACCACCGGCCGGCGACACTCGCAAGTGGCGGATTCGCCATTCAAGTCCAGCTTGTTGCCCCTGATCCGGGAAGTATCGGTTGGATGAGATCCGAGGGGCTCGCTCCCATGGGCCGGGATGGATCGCATCGCAATCGATCGCTGGGCGTTGAAGAGCACGGCTCGCGTCCGCTCATGCGATAAGTTCGACCGCGGTCGAACTTAAGCGAGGATATTCGCGCGTAGTTCGCCAGACCCGGACGTGCCACTCTCACTCTCTTATCTTCGCCTTGATTACGTATCGGGAAATCGCCATGAAATTTAGCCCATCGTTGCCCCGTTTCAGGTCGCTTGCCGCAGGCCTATTGACAATCGTCGCTGGAACAGGTATTGCGAGGTCGGACGTGCAGGTGCCATCGCTTCCGGACTATTCCGCAGCGCGCGCTTATGAATATCTTGAAGTACTCGCGGGCCAGATCGGCGAACGGCCGGCTGGGTCGGACGCGGAGACCCGAGCAGTGGACTACATCGCGGGTAAGTTCAAATCCTGGGGGCTCGAGGTTACGATTCAGGCCGTCAGCGTGCCCGTTTGGCACGAGCGGCGTGCGAGACTTTGGGCCGACGGAGGGCGCATTCTCGATTTTCCTGCGAAGGCCATCGTATTTTCCGGCCTTACGCCGCCCGAGGGATTGTCGGGCGAGTTCGTCGACGTGGGTTCCGCGAGCCCCCGCGATCTTAAGGATAAGGACCTGAAGGGCAAAATCGTGCTGGTAAAGCGCGATGTCTACATGGACTACCCCGATTACTGGCTCACCGACCGATTGATGAAGGTCGGCGTGGCCGGCATGGTGTTTTATTCGAGCCCGGGCCGACGTGGAATTCCGACGGCCTACTTCAACTTCAAACGGGCGCTGAAGCAGCCTACGCCGCCGTCGGTGGACATCAGTTACGAAGACGCGGTGCGGCTGGCGCAATTGCAACCTAAGCGCGTCAATATTACCGTCGAGGCCGATGTCGAGTGGCGAGATGCCCATAGTGTCTTCGGCGAGATCAAAGGTAAGACGAAACCGGATGAAGTGGTTATGTTTTCGGCTCACGACGACACGGCTTACAGCAGCCCGGGTGCGACCGACGATGGCGGCGGCGTGGCGGCGGTCATGGAACTGGCCCGCGCCTTCGCAAAGGGGCCGCCGCCGGCACGGACACTGCGTTTCGTCGCCTGGGGCGGCCATGAGCTCGGCCTCATGGGCAGCGAGAAATACCTGCGCACGCACCCCGATGAACCAAAAAAAATCGTCGCCTTCATCAATTATGACGGCATGGGATCGACACTCGGCACCATCGACTGGACCGCATCGGGCGATCCAAAGTGGGTGCAATTTCTGCATGACACACAGACCGCGCTCGGCATGGAGGACGTCGGCGGCGTCGGCCCGAGCGGCACGGATGCGACGAATTTCTCGAGTTTGGAGGTTCCCAGCATTCAAATCGGCCAGCGCTACAGCAGCGGTCAGAATCACACTCCGGCAGACACTCTGGAAACCACGAGTGCGGTGGGACTCGAGGACGGTCTAGCGCTGGCCGGGGCCATCGGAGAGCGCCTGGCTACCGACACGGAACTGAAGTTCTCGCATCAATTCCCACCGCAGGTGCTGAAGGACGAACGTGACTACGCAGCACGCTGGGGCTGGGGCATTCGCCCTGAAAGCAACTGAGCGTCAGTCCAGCCCGCACCGTGGCATCTTTGTCACCGGCACCGATACCGGCGTCGGCAAGTCCCTGGTGAGCGCCGCGCTTTTGCGCGCGGCCAAGGGCCTTGGACTCGACGTGGCCGGTATGAAGCCGGTGGCATCCGGCTCGCAATGGACTGCTGCGGGACTGCGCAACGATGATGCGCTCGCGCTCATGGCGGAGCAGTCGACGCCTTTTCCCTACGATCTTGTCAATCCATATACGTTCGCACCGGCGATCGCCCCGCACATCGCGGCCGCTCAGGCCGGGATCGCGATAGACATCGGCAAAATCGCGGCGGCCTACAAACAACTTGAAGATCAATCGAATATCGTCATCGTCGAAGGGGCGGGCGGCTGGTACGCGCCGATATCACAGGCCGCCACCATGGCGGAACTGGCACTGGCGCTCGAGCTTCCGGTGCTCGTGGTCGTAGGCCTACGTCTCGGGTGCCTGAACCACGCGCTCCTGACCGCGCGAGCAATCGAGCGAACCTCATTACCGATCTGCGGCTGGGTTGCTAATCGCCTCGATCCGCAATTCCCCCACTGGCGGGAAAATGTGGAGACGCTGACGAGGCTTCTGGGCGCCCCGCTGGTCGGATTGATCGATCATCAGCCCACCCCAAGCATCGAGTTGGCCGCCCGCAGCCTCGATGTGGCATCGCTGCTCGCACGACTTGCGGTGCCCTCGGGGCAGGCACCAGCGCAGTGATTGCTGATGCTCGAGTTCGCGTCTTGGGACTCAAGCTCGTGCCTCGAGTACCGTGACGATCGCGCCAAGCAATCGAGCGAGATCGTCCTCGCCGATGTTGAGCGCGGGGGTGAGATACACGATGTTGCGGAAGGGCCGGACCCAGACGCCCGCCGCCACGAAGCGCCGCTTTAGCTCGTCAAGATCTTCGCCATGGGAAAGTTCGACCACGCCGATGGCGCCGCGCACGCGAACGTCGCGGATCCCGCTGATCGCACGGCACTCGGCGAGCCCCAGGTTGAGACGGTGCTCGATTCGAGCCACCTGCGCCAACCGGTCCTCGCGTTCGAACAGATCGAGCGACGCATTGGCCGCGGCACAGGCCAGGGCATTGCCCATGAACGTGGGTCCATGCATCAGCGCGTGCTGGGGATCGTCGGATAAGAAGGCTTCGTAAACCTTGGTACCGGCAATGGTAGCGGCAAGCGGCAGCGTGCCTCCGCTCAAGGCTTTGCCGAGAGTCACGATGTCCGGGGTGACCGTGGATGAGCACGCGAACATGTTTCCGGTACGGCCGAAGCCGGTGAAGATCTCATCGAAGATGAGCAGAATCCCATGCCGATCGGCAGCGCGGCGCAGTCGCTGCAACACGCAGGCGTCATGGAAGAGCATGCCGCCGGCGCCCTGTACCAGCGGCTCGACCAGAATGGCGGCAATTTCACCCGCATGGGCGTCCACGAACGCGTCGAACGCGGCAGCCGTCGGTTCATCCCGCGGCAACTCGAGCACGTAGTGCTGCGCCAGAACGCCGGTAAAGAGTGCGTGCATGCCCTCCTCGGGATCGCAGACCGACATGGCTGCAAACGTGTCGCCGTGATAAGCGCCCTTGAACGCCACGAATTTCGTGCGGCCGCGGACGCCGTGATTCAGCCAGTATTGAGTCGCCATTTTCATCGCTACTTCGACGGCCACGGAACCGGAGTCCGACAGAAACACATGGTCGAGAGCTTCCGGCAAAAGAGCGGCGAGACGCCGACTCAAGGTTGCCGCCTGCTCGTGCAGGAGGCCGCCGAGCATGACATGCGGCATGCGCTCCATTTGGCGCGACACGACCTCGCGGATGTGCGGGTGATTGTAGCCATGACACGCGCTCCACCACGACGCGATGCCGTCGACCAGTTCGCGGCCATCCTCGAGCACAATTCGGGAGCCGTTGGTTCGGGCGACGGGCAGGGGCGGCGCGGCCGTCTTCATTTGGTTGTAGGGCAGCCAGACGTGGCCGCGCCCGCGCTCAAACCAATCAGGGTGACTCATGCAAGATTCGCGGCGTTCGAGAGTGTTTCAGGAACCAGCGCGTCGCGAAGCACCGCGATCAGGCCGTCAATCCCAGCTTCGTCGGTATGCAGCGTGATCGAGATGCGCAGCCGCGCCGTGCCCGGCGGCACCGTTGGTGGACGGATTGCCCGCACGTCGAAGCCATCGGCCTGCAATTTGGCTGCAATCTCGAGCGTCCGTTCGCTCTGGCCAACGATGATCGGCAGGATCTGGGAGGGTGGGGAGGGCAGATGAAGTTCTCTGCCGACAGCCTGGCGCGCATAGCTGCTGAGCTGCGCCAGCCGCGCGCGCCGTTCCGGCTCTTCGCGAAGAACGCACAAGGCTTCGGTGAGCGCGACCGCGACGAGTGGCGCGGGGGCGGTCGCGAAGATGAAGGGGCGGGCGCGGTTGATGAGAAAGTCGCAGAGAATGGCGGGTCCCGTGACGATTGCGCCGCTGGCGCCCAGGGCTTTGCCGCCCGTGTGCAGCACGACAACACTGTCGCTGCCTTCCAATTCGGCCGCGAGGCCGCGACCGTCGACACCATAAACGCCCGTCGCGTGCGCCTCATCGATCAGCAGGAAGGCCCCGTGGTGCTCGGCGAGGATGTTGAGATCCGCGAGCGGCGCCCGATCCCCCTCCATGGAATACACGCTTTCAACGGCAATCCAGGGTGTGCCCGTGCCGCCGCCGGCGCGCCAGCTGCGTATCGCATGTTCTGCGCCCGTGATGTCGTTGTGCGGGAAGGATACACAGCTCGCGCGCCCGAGCTGCATGCCATCGTGCACGCTGGCATGCACGTACTCATCGTAGACCACGAGGTCGCCGCGTTGTGGCAACGTCGAGAATAGCGCAGTGTTGGCGGCGTAACCCGAGCCGAATAACAGCGCCCGCTCGGACATGAAGAATCTGGCGGCGCTTTCTTCGAGAAGCTCATGCTCGGGGTGGTTGCCCCGCAGCAGCCTCGAGCCGCCCGAACCGGCCGGAACGCCTCGCTCCAAAGCACGCATGAGCGCCGCGCGCATGCGGGCGCTGTCGGCGAGCGCCAGATAGTCGTTGGACGTGAAGTCCGCGCCACGGGCCAAGCGCAAGTGACGGTATCTGCCGATGTGTTTGAGTTCATCGATCAGCCCGACAAAACGATTCAGAGGCTCCAATACGATCTCCTCGCGGCAGGTGTGTGCGGCATTGTAGGTGAAACCGGGCATCCACCCATGTCACAATGATAATCATCCAAGCCGACATAACGGCCTGCCCGGCGTAAAATTCCGACGCGTTCGCGCGGCCGCGGTTTCGCGGGAGAAGATTTTGTTTCGTATTTTTGAAAAGTTGGTCGCCGCCTTCCCGGACGGCCCCGTGCCGCTGTTGCCGAGGAAGTTCTTCGCCTTTCTCTGGACGTGTGCGCACGGCACGCGCCGTTACATCGCTGCGATGACGTTGTTCACGGCGGCGACCGGCGCGTTCGAGGCGTTGCTGTTCGGCTTCCTGGGCCGAATCGTGGATTGGCTGGCGAAAGTGCCGCCCTCGAAGCTCTGGAGCGAGGAGCGCGCGCATTTGCTGCTTCTGACCGCAGTTCTGTTCGGCAGCACGCTGCTGGTGGTGGCCCAGACCTTGTTGAAGCAGCAGGCAATGGCCGGGAATTTCGCGATGCGCCTGCGCTGGATCTTCCATCGCAACATGCTGGCGCAATCCTTGAGCTTC
>Ga0116129_1000512_pt1 | contig 25044 bp, 19 predicted proteins | sample June2015DPH_17_2_FD_89732 | JGI IMG/M metagenome (GOLD analysis project Ga0116129, IMG submission 89732) | Peatland microbial communities from SPRUCE experiment site at the Marcell Experimental Forest, Minnesota, USA - June2015DPH_17_10 | ecosystem: Environmental > Terrestrial > Soil > Wetlands...
ACTCAGAGCCATCTGCCTCTCAGGCGACTTTGATCACTACTGGCAATTCCACATCGAACAAGATCAGCGTCGCCTATTTCCTGACGCTTGGAGCGTCGTTCCAAAATAGCCACACCCAAATCATTTACCTCGTGGGCTGCTTTCACTTGGTGGGCATAATCCTGAACGGTTACGACGTGCCTGTACCTCCTAGCGACGATGCACCCTGATGCGGTCTCTCGCCAAAACTTCGTAGGTTCGTGAGCACGTGTCATGCTCTGCGTAGGCTGAGAAAACGGCTGATAGGGACTATGCGAACACCGGCGCCTCGAGAGTGATTTATCGTTCCGTACCGAAGCAGCTTGATCGCTCAGCCACCTACATTAACTGTTTTGCCCGGCGAAATCCCGATCACCAGCCAATAATCGGTAAGAATGGCCGATCAGCCGGATAGCATTTTGCTTCGTCACGAACTACGCACAGGGGCCGACTCGATGCTAAGCTCCCTTGCCCGAACCTGACGGAGCGTTTCGCAATCCTGCTTAAAATCCCCCACAGTGAAGTCGTAGACTTCGTGCTCCTTTAAAAAGTCGTCCACTTGCATGCGGGTTTCGAAACCGAGCAATCTGCGAAGCTGAGAGGCTGTAAGAGCATGGGACCGGTATGCCTCAAGTGCGAGGCTTTCCAGCGCGGCGCGAGGCAGGTCCTTCCACCTGGACCCGAGTCCTTGTGCGATGTCTTCCGGCAGTTCCAACGTGATCCGCATGGCGATGCCCTTCAGCTTATTATCTCAAGGCACGACTCTCTCAGCTCTGCGCACCTCAGCAGCCAACTGTGCAGTCCGTCCTTTTCGAGATTGGCCCGTCTCGCGCGCCGGAGCCTTTCGCGGCGCCGGATCGGCCTTCCCGACGGACGGAATCGTCACTAGGTCCAACTCGTCGTGAACATCGGTGGCCGGCGCCAGGTAGCGCATCGTAGTCTCCAGCGACTTGTGGCCCATCCAGTGCTGCACGGTTCGTACATCGAACCCCCTGCGCAGCATTCCCGTTGCATAAGTCGAACGAAATGTTTTCAGATCAAACTTTGTCGGGTCGAGTTTGGCGCGCTTCGCGATAGATTTGCAGTGATCGAGCATGTGCTGTTCCCGGTTCCCTGTAGGGGATGGAAACACAAATTGGCAGTTCGGGCGATGCGTATGCTTCCTAAGCTCGTCGATCAGTTCCACTGGTGCCGGAATCTCACGATCTTCCCATCGCTTAGGGTAAAACCCGAGTTCCGGTTTCGAGGTCACCCGCACAGTCCGCAACTCGAAGTTCACGTCGCTCCAGCGCAGGAACATCACCTCCTGCTCGCGGAAACCGGTTAGCAGAAACGTGGCGAACAAGGCACGTTCCGCATCGGAGCAGGCTGCAAAGAAGCGGGCAAGCTCCTCGTGGCGGTATATCTTCACAAGGGGCGTAATGCGCTCCGGTAGCGACAACTCTTTCGTGATTCCGCTCCTACCATGGCGCTTGAGAAATTGCGCGACGATGACGGCGTTGTGCAGGATCGTGTTGGATCCCAAGCCGTGATCTTTCTTGAGTGCCACGACGAAGCGCGTTAGGTCGTCACCGGAGATCGCGTCGATCGAGACGCAGTCGCGGAAGAACTCTCCGAAGCGGTTGAGCACGGCTTCATACTTGCGATGCGTATTCGGCTTTTTGAGGGCATCGATCTGCTCCAGGTATTTAGCGATGGCGACGTGCAACGCAGGCTTCTTGACCGTTTCGCCGGCTGTTTCAAACCCGGGGATACCCAGTTTGCGGCCTTCCAGTTCATGGTGCTTGCGCCGCTGTACCTCGAGTGCCTGAGCGGCGGTGACGCCAGCGCTCACTCGACGGCGAGTGCCGCCCGCGTACCACTCGACATAGTAACGGCCGTCGGCGATGGCGTTCCAGTCGTAGCTGCCTTTGGCATTGCGGGGGATGGAAAACATCTTCCAGCGGCCGTCAATTTTGATTCGTTTGACGATGTTGACTCGCGCCACAATTTCTCTCCTGCGAGCCGCATCTTAGCGGACAGCAAGGGAGACAGCACAAGGTTTAAATGACAGAAAATAAAGGGGGTGGGTAGAAGCTGGCATTCTACCAACTGAATTACTCCCGCTCAAATCACGTCGTAATCTTAACAAAAAACGCCAGTTGTCGACAACGTCAAAACCAGCCAGCATGAGAACCCAGATTCTAGCTCTGTATGCAGCCGTGTTCAATCTAAAAGAGAAAGCGGAGGAAAATCGAGCGGTCGGATTCTAAAAAAGGACACCACCGCGACTACGGAGCCGTTGGCTTCTTGGGGGATTGCAAGCTGCGGTGAAAGCGTTTGCGCTGCCGGCATTTGAGGACGCATTCATCGGCGAAAGCTTTGCACGGGAAAACCCGATCCAAGCTACGTGGATGGATACTGGGTCCCCGGACACTGAACCGCATCTACGCGCAGCACACAGGCAGCTTCAATAAAATGTCCGGTACGGGTCGAAGGTGCCCTCCTGAATTGGATTCTCAGCTTAACTATACCAAAGCAGACTCCGCAGCTAACGCCGTGAAAGCATGTGCAAGTTCGACTAAACTGTCCCGTGAAAGCATGGGAAAACGTGGAAAGAGGGATGGGCGGCTGCCGGCAGTGAGAGTCGGCAGATCGACACAGCACTGCGAGCAGGCACCCAGCGTCCTTCACTGCGTTCAGCTCTTGCCGTACGCCGTAATTAATGTAATCCTTGTTCGCCACACCTGTGTGGCGCGTGGAGGAGTTTGTCGAAGATCAACAGTATTTGGATTCTCTTTCACCACGAATCACGCACGCCGGCCAACTCAGGGCTAACGGGCATGATTCAGGTTCGTCTGCCAGGTCCTCTCATCCGTACCAACAAATTCACACAATCTGGCGAGCATTTCCTGAACCTACACGGGTGTCAACCCGTCAAGGCACTTCTGCCAGAACATCAGGGGTTCTGGCTTTCGTCGCCGTCAGAAAATCCCACCGGAAATGTCGATGACGCACGCATAGACAGGCTTCTGACGGTTTTGTCCCTGGTCATCCTTCTCGAAAACGGGCCCGGTCTCGTATTCCCTGATGACAAGGCTGTTCGTCGCGCCGTCGGGGTATGTAACGAATCCATGCCACAGAACAGAAGGCCCAACTCCGCCACCATCGGTGGCACCGGAACTGTCTCCTTCCCGCCAGTTGAACATCGTTAAATCATCATCTGCTTCCGTCGCAACCAACACCTCGAAAACGGTCTTGATTGATCCTCTCGACAGGTCGGGGCCCACTCCCCTGATTGTCACCTCAAGCTTCCCGTGGGACCGACGTACTTCGAGCACGCGCGACGGACCCAGAAGAGCAAAATCGGTCATTACTGCGGCAGACAACTTCTTGTCGTCGCTTATCGAGTTGCGCTGGTATCGTGCAAGCGCAAGGCGCATGAGCACGCCATACACGGGCGGATCGCTGAATGAGAGGTTGCAATACCACCGTTGTTCCAGCTCATCGAATACCGGATCGAACGCGGCAATTGTTTGTCCATTCACGTTGAGCGTGCTGGCGGAACTCTGCAGTTCAATGTACATATCTTTCTTTTCCGCCGTTGCCCAGATGGCGTGAGTGCCCCACGCAGAAACCTGGTTCTCTGCGCCTGAGTCATAAGTGGAGGGTATCCGAGCCTGGCTCCCGGATGGAAGGATCACGGCAAGCTGTTCACCCGCTCCCGTCACAAACCATGGCCGGTTGAGTACGACGGCGAGACCACAGGTCCGGGTCCGGCTGTGTTTTTCGAACTGCCACTGGAAAGTAGGCATCACATATTCGATGTCCGGTACCGGCGGAGCGGCGATTGATAGAAAGTCATACAGGGCCTTTCTTGAGGGCACCACTGTTGGCGCCGGAATAACCGTGGCATATCGCGAAATCCCCGCGATCGTCAGCATCACGCGGCGATACCGGCTGTCGCTCCATGGAAGAGTGATCGGAGGAGATGTATCCGTACCGCTGGCCGGTCCAATATTGGTTGCCGGAACACCCTGTCGGCTCTTCGGGAGTTGACGTGTGAAAAAAGCAGCGTTTGTCGGCTGATCGGCCGGGGCCGTTTTTGAGACATCGTCGATTTTGTCCGTCCACGATGCCTCGATTGATACCTTCGAAGTCGTATAAGGTTCAAACGTCGTCGTTACCGTAGGGGACTGGTATTTGTTACGGTCGAATCGAAAGAGAGGCAGACCTTCCACTGTTTGATGCGGATCGTCTCGCACGTTTAACACTGAGTCGGGGATCACAACCGGAATGTCAGTAGCATGCGTCATCCGCACAATCGTTGGCCTGCATACGTTTGAGTTCTCCAGCTGCACGCCCTGACTGAATCTGTGGACATTGCGCTCTTTGTCGTCGATTGTCGGCGTAAGCTCAAGGACCGCCGTCATTCCCGGAGGCAGTGTGCACTGAATAACCCTTGATTTGCGTGTAAGCCATTTATTCTCGTCCGTCAGCGAACCCGGTTTTTTGATGGATAGAGTGGGGAGAGATCCGGCCTTTCCCGCCTTCAGCACAATGCAGTGGAGAACGTAGTCTGGCCAGCGGCTCGATAGATAAAATTTTAGCGGCACCGGTTTTGTCGCGCCCGTCTGCGGCATCGGCGTATTGCCGATGAAGTAGAGCGTTGCCTGAACTCCGTCACACATCGGATCGGGGACATATGCGGTTGTGTAGTCCTCCTCGGACTCGGGAAATGGAATCACCGCGGGAAGCGCACCGGGGTTTTCCGGTTTTTCTTTCTGCTTTTGGAGAGGGATGGTTTTTGCGCCCTTTTTGATCAAATCGTCGCGCATCCCGTGGCGTCTCGCGACGGAGGCAGTCGCGGCGCCCGGCACAAGATAGCGCACCGATTCCTTGATTACCGGCGTCGCTTCCAGCTTTGGATTTTTCGATGCCTCGGGATCCTGCGGATTCTTGATCCGGCTGGAAACATACATCAAGGACTGGGTCTCGGCGATCGGCTCTCCCTTTCTTCCGATCAGACGTGGTCCGAGGACCATCTCATATCGCAGGAATTGAAACGGCTTCAGCATAGGAACCGACGATCCCTGCGTTGTGGGGACCGCCGAAGCCTGTGCCGCGCTCAGATCAAAGGCGCGTGCCCGTCCCGTAATGTACACCGGGCGTAGCGAAAAGGAATAGTTTTTCCCAAACCGCTGAGGAGGAATTTCCAGACCGCTCGGCAACGTATATACCGCCTTAAACAGATCGCCCCATGGAATCTGCTGAACACTTACGTTTTGTTTGTTGCCGGATTTAAGCGGGCCTTTACCCGGCACTGGCTCCAGAAGGGCGAGAGATCCGTAGCGCCACGTGAAGAGTGCTTCGTCAATGAGATATTCCTGCGGCGGAGCGCCTTGAACAGTGTCGGTCGGCTTTGTAGCACTCGTGCGTACGCCATGCTCGCGCCCCTTTGACACCAAAAACGGCGTGTCCGGGCCTGTTTTTGGAAAATATTGTTCATCGCGCAGGGTAAGTTGTGACCAGCCACTTTCCTGGGTGTTGGACCAGGCGTCGGACCACACATCCACCGCAAAAGAATGAAAGAGATCTTCTGCATAGTAGTCAATCGTAGTTGGGTCAACGCCCGAACCCGCGGCTACCTTGTCCTTGACTTTCTTTTGCCTGTCATTCTGATAAACAAACATTCCATCGGTATGTGGAGAATGAGGAAGAATGACATACTTATAGTCCTCGTCCAGCCGCCGCGTTACCGATGCCACGGGGTTCATAGTGTGGTTGTTCAGCCGCAGAACAGCTTGGTTTGAGAAGTTGAAGGTCTGCTGGCTCGCCGCTTCAGGTTGCAGATTTTCTATCGAATAGTCCTGAGCAACGTTCACATATCCGTTCTCCCCGATAACAGGATTCTTGCTGTTGGCCAACGGCGATGGAATCGGCAGCGGCATGAATAGCTTTGCATCCACATACGTGAACGGCGACTTGACATCTAGGTCCGCATAGGTAGCCGTTCCGGCCAATCCCACGTTCAACTTGATGGCATTCTGAAACGTATCCTTCCCGATCACGAACTCCAACACGAGGCCAAGCGCCTCCAATAGCGCCGGCATATTCTGCAGTACCGAAATACGCTGCTGAAAGCTCATCGGGACCGGCTTTGAAGGATCTCCCGCCGGCAAAGAACCGGGAGCGATATTGGATAGGGTTTTCCGGGATACGCTTCGCATCCGATGTATGTGATTCAGGACATGCTGCTGGCCCGCCCTCGCGGTCGAGGCGCCCCCGTGAATCTTCGCAATTTCCCTGACAGCGGCACCGCTGATTTTAACCGGCGTTGACCCGGACCTTGTGGAGGTCGGGAAGCCTGCGGCCACGTTAATGTTCCCGAATATGCGGGTCACAGCGAGGTTCTTGCCCACGGTTGTACCATTGCCGGCCAAATACGCTGACGCCTGTGTGTCATCTGGATCGTTGGAGTCACTGAGCGCATATAGGGAGTGCTTGGCCCCGAGGGCCTTGGCCGTGTTCCTAAGCCCGTCGATGCCCGGCTTCTGCGTGATATCCACCTTGTTTAGATAGTTTTGATACAGCTCATCACCATTTGCGACAACATCTCTGAGGTTTACGCGGTTTTCACTTATGCCCGTTCCCATCGTCGCTCTGCGTGATGGGGCCGGTGTGGCTGAAGCGTTGGATGCCACTGTCGGAGTATCGGGACCAAAAACTTTGTTCCACAGATCTGGATGCAGCAGACTCTTTGTCGGTGCAATCGGGAACGTTTTGGTCCCGGTCGCAGCCTGCACCGTCAGGTTGAAGCTGATTACGCCGTTAAGAACATCGCTGGTCCACGACTGCAGAATCGAGTATGGAACATTGGCGTCAAGTTTCGGGGAGATGTGAACTGTGACGATGAATGCACCCGTCGCATCGAAACCGCTGGGGACCGTGGTGAACTGCAGAACTCCACTGGACATTTTTCTTCTCCAAGACTCTGCTCCGGGATTCTACGAGGAGCCGCCATTGTAAAACTCCTCATGCAGGCGGATGTCGACGCTCACGTCGATTACGAATAGAATGTCGACCTCGACCGTAATATCGCACTCGCCCACCAGCCAGGCCGTGCCGGACCGGTCCTCATAGGTAAGGGACAGCGAAAACTCCACCGAGGCCGTGATGAGATCCAGTACGTTCAGGTCGCCGCCCGCACGGACATAACCGCCGAGATCCAGTTCGTCGCCGGTCATGTTAAACAGAAATCCGCCGAAGATGTACAGGTCTCCGCTGGCGACTCCAAAATCCAGCGCTGCCTCAGCGCCGAATTCCAGAGCGCCGTTGATGTCAAACGCACTGATTCCGCGAAGGGGCGAGAAACTGAAGTCCAGGTAACCGCCCCCGCCGAAGATCGTGTAAGTCATCAGGAAATGCTGATTGGGGTCGGCAAAACCGAAATTGACCTGGATCGGCCCTCCTCCGAAGTCGAGGGCAACTCCGGAATGCAGGGCTACGTTACTCAGCGTGAATGCCCCTGCTTCTATCGAAGGCAAAGAAAAGTCGTACGACAGCGATACTCCTGAATCCGTCTGCTGGACCGCGATCCCGGTGGAGAGTTTTATCTGTTCGGCAAGCTGAAACACGAAATTCAGCGGGCCGATGAACTGAACTGATTTGTCGTCCAAAGCGCAGTTCACCTGTGGCGCGGAGCCATTTGTGGAGGTGAATTGAGCGCTGTTGAACCCAACGCTGAGAAACTGGAACTCCGGAATTAGGAGAAGCGTGAAATTGCTGATCGTTGCAGAAATGGTCAGGTCCGCTGACGGGCCGTTGCCGTTGGTCCCCAAAAGATTCACGACCATTGAAGTGTGAAGCGCGAGCTCGGATACGGTACCGGCCTTCGAAGCGATAAACATGCCGGACGACTTCAGAGGAGTGTCATAATCGTAACTAGCTCGTACCTGTTGTGCACCCTGCAGAGCATTCACAAAAGTGGATATCGCGGTCGCTGCGGTCGTCGCGGGTTGCTTAAAAGTTGTTGCGTAAAACGTACTTAAGCCCATTAGTGAGTCAGCCAGCGTCGTGGCCGCCGCCATTGCCGGATTGATCTGATATTGTGCAGCCGCCTGAATTTGCGTCAGCGTGGCCAGAACCGCGTTCGCGCTGGCCGTGAGCTTTGCGTCCTGCGCCGCGACTTCCTGGATGAGATTGCTGAAATCGTTGTAAACCTGACCGACCGCGGAATTAACTGAGGTAATGGCCGTCACGAGATTCTGCAGTGTTGAGTTCGTGTCCCTAATAAGGCCGCTGACGGGGTCGGCAACGTTCTGGACCTGGGTCGCGAGCTGCTGCAGGGAACTCACGATACCGAGCACGTCAGGAGGATTTCCAGCCAGGGAGCTCTGCAGCGCCGTCAGCGCCAGTTGTGCCGCAGTATAAGGAGCGGATACCTGCGCGATCACAGCCTGCACAGCCGTTTGAAAATTATTGAGACTCGTAGTCAGCGTGTTTGTATCGGCGCTGAAGTTGCCGGGAAACGCCGAGAGCTTCTGCCACTCTGCGCTTGCCGTGTCGCCGGCGGACAAACCTGCGGCCAGCACGTAATCCCGCAGCTGGTTCAGCGTCATGATGCACGTCGTGGGATCGCATAGCATGATTGGATGCTGAAGCCTGTATTCCAATGACTCCGCCAGTTCTGTCCCCAGATTGGGAAGGTTGCTGAATGCCAGATAGGTAGAGTCACTCTTGCCGTTTATATAAGGTGTTGTCGATATCTGCTCGAAGACAAACGCCCGAATGAACGCAACCGGCGGGACGGCGCTGGCCAGCAAAGCGTCAAACGCCGTACTCAGGTTGAATCCGTTCACGATCCCCAGCAGGGTGTTAATCGTTGACACCATCGAAGTCAGGGACTGCCCGGCGGGCAACTCATTCAGCTGCTGTGCAATTAGCTTGGGAACTGCGGCGGCGTTCTCGACCGCGCTGGTCACATCGTTGATGATGTCGGCCAACTCGAAGGCGCCCAACAACTGTGCGGCGTCCGCAAACGCGTCCGCCACCCGGAAGGCGTCGTTAGCCACGTCCTGAATCGCCTGGACATCCTTGCCGGCCGCTGAAAAAATATTCCCGAACGCGCGGGAAAGCCCGGCCACCTGTGTCGAAGGCTGGATAAGCCCTCCGCCCAGTTTCGCGTAGAAATTCAGATCGCCCGGCTGTGCTGTGCTGAGAATAATCTCCGCCGAGTTGCCGGACGGATAGTTAGCCGCGGGGTTATCGAACGGGTGATCCAGATAGAAGTCGTTGTATTGAAAAACCTGAAGAGGCGCACTGCCTGTCGTCGTAAACGCCGCCGTCGCGCTGAGCGAAAGCTGGCACGTCGCCATTTGCGGCCGCCATGGGACAAGGCTGGCGTCCTGGGGCATGGCTCCTGCCGCTTCCAGCATCATCAGGCTCGTGGGGAACGCGGCATCTCCGGGTTTCCGCGAGGCCGCGTAGGCCACGTTTTCGCCCGCGAAGGTCGGCGATGGCATCGGCGAGGTCGCGGCGGTCGTCCCCATGTTGTAAGCAATGAGCAGGTGCCCAATGTACTTAGGACAATCGAACGCTCTGACACCCGCTGCGATCACCATCGCCATGCTCGTTGTATGCGTAACATTGTCGCGGTCTGTACAAATCACCGGGAAACTGAATGGAGTCAGGTGATTCTTGTCCGTGCCAACCCAGGCCCAATAAGGGACTGTTGTGGAGTCGTCTGTGCAATCCATGCACTCCTGGGAAAATCCATCAGCGCCGCTGTTCTTGTCGCCGGCAAATAGCGTGGGCGTTTCTTTGATCGGTATCGTCACCCGTTTGAACGGAAAAGGGTAGCCTTTTCCCGCAGTCCAGTAGGTGGTCAGGTCGAACACACGCGTCTTCTCATGGAACGCGATCTTGTATCGCGTGATCAGAGCACCTTCCAGCAGCCCGTTACTGTCGCAGCACCACTGCCGCACCGTAGTTTTGACAAGCGACGCGCGGTGGCCCGTGGGAATCAGGAATACCGGATAGGTGACCTCTTCAAGCTGTTCAACTCCGTCGGCGATGTTCAGGCTCAGGCTGTCCAGGATCGCGAGGGGTGTGCCGCAATGCAAATCCGGTAGCAGCCGCGTATGACCTTTCACCCAGCCGCCGCCCGTACTGACCACCAGATGCTGTACCGGCAGATCTGAAGTCTTCAGCTCATCGACGATGCTTTGCCGGTCACTGTCGGCCAGACCGAACATGACATCCTGGGCATTTGCCTTCAGGTACTCAACAGGCCTGATCTGCAGGTCCCCTGTAAGCCTTCCGTTCCAAACTCTGTACACGTCACCGTTGTGAATTGAATAGGTATCGTCGGTATCGCTGCCAAAGAGACCTGAATGATGAGGTTTCGATGTGCTGAATGTGCCCGTTTCGTCCGGGGAAAAAGCCAGCCCGGCCGGCATATAGATTGCCGTATGAAGCGGGCCAGGAGCTTCGTCTGTTGGCGTCTTCAAGGCTCTTCCGCAAACATTGACGGGGTAATTCTCCCAACCCAGCAACATATCCAGATCGAGGAGAGCCGAGTCCTCGCCTTTGGTGAACAGCTTGAAACCGATTCTGGATTCTCTTGGCAAATAGGCCCGAGCCGGAAAGGAAACACCGTTACAAATGTCGCTGTCCGGCTGAGTCGAACTATTCTGGGTCTCTTCCGAAAACGTCTGAGGAGGCAGCTGAACGACCATCAGAGAATCCTTCGATGAATCGTCCTTGTGAGCCACAATCGCGTTCGTCGGCTCAACTCTGAGTTTCACGTTGTCCAGACTGAACGTAAGATCCAGAAGATCCGACGGCCGCAGAACCCGGAACCTAGGGGGGCCGGCAACCGTTGTGCGACCCTGATGAACCGTGACGCGTCCCTTGGCGGCCTTGGGCTTTGAGGCGGGAGCACTGGCGATTGCCGGACCAATTTGCATCGGCCAGGAGTCCGTTCGGTGAGCCGGGGTGACGATTGCTTCGCCAATTCTGCCCTCGAAGGAGCCCTCGGCCTGGAATTCGGCGACCAGAGCATTGCTGTTGTTTGTCACTCGGACCGCCGGGAATGAACTCGGGTTGCGAAGCGCCAGCTTCAACGTTCCCAAGTGCAGGCTGACTGGCCGCGCAAGAGCTGCAACGAATATCGAGTCCCCCTCGCCGGAAAGACTCTCCGCATAAACCGGCTTTTCTAGGTAAAATTTTGCATTCTTCCCGTTACTTCCCGTCAAAGCTTCATTGAGCCTGAGTTCCAGAGCCGGCCGCTCTGCGGAGCGCGTGGCCACCACAGCGTAGCTCCGCGTCCTGAGGGACGACTCGTGCGCTTCTATCTCAATCGAATCGAACAGGGAACGGTCGTCCCGGGAATGGTAAGCCCATTCTCCGGACGGCGCATCAAGAGGCCACGTTGAATCGCCACGCGTGGCGGTTAAATGCGTCCTCTTGCGAGCGCCGTTGCTGAGCGCAGAAGACGTGTTTGCTCCGGGCCGGAGGCTCAGAGAATCACAAGGCAGTTCCTGACCTTTCAGGTGAATGGTTGCGCACGATCTGCCGCTGAACTCCAGATGACCATGGCGGTTGAACGAGACGGACCCGCTTTTGACCTTTACCGACAGTTCGCGGTGCGCGATTACGTCCCCTGGGGAGGATACCCGGCTGATCAGGCCCCTGTCCGTCAGCCACTCCTCCGCATACCCTCGAAAACTGAGACCCAGAGACTCTATAGTCAACGCCACATGTGTGCCGAAACTTCCGCCCCACATTTCACACGCAAGGTCAGCGCTCAGATCTGTCCCTGGAAACCGGGCATCGGAGAGGCCGAATGCTAAATTTTGGTTTCGGGTCCACTGCCAGAGTCGGGGTTTCCCGTGGAAGTGAGCTACATCCAGGCGAAATACCTCCTCGCCGTTAGATCGGAGAGACAGCCAGTCCTCGCCCGTAGTCACGGAATATCCGGCAGCAGTATCCTGGCGGCTGCCGATTGCAGCCGCTGCAATTCCGGCTCTCAAAAAATTGCGTCGATTTAGACCGTGGTCCCTCCCAGAAAGCTCCGGCGATACACGCGAATACAACTTAGAACGGTTGATCCGGCTTCTCATGCTAAATCTCCGTTTTCACCCGACAGTCGGGGCTAGCTGTGTCGCAACGTAGCTGTCACAAAGCGCTTCTCTCAACCGCAGTTGAAACGTGAAACGTTTTTAGGTAAGTATACAAAGTTTTGCGGAAATGTAAACCGAAATTCTCCAAAGGCCTCGCTGTTTTCGGCTGACGATTCCGGACCACAACCCAATGCCAGCCGTCAGAATCTTAAATTACATAACACTGAGGACGACCCCGTGTTCGTGTGGTGGTTTGCGAATGTTCTGATCAAACCAAGCATCCGAACGCGCTTTTCGTACGGCTGGCACCAGGTAGAAGGCTTTTCGGATGAGAGCGGAGAAGCGCCGGAATAGCATTCAAGGGAGATCGAGCTGAAAACGGCATCCGGCGAATCCGGCGATGGTGCTTCCAGTAATTTAGAAACGCTAGAAGGCGGCGAATCCGAGTTCGACCTGTTGGCACTACCAAGTTGTTCACAATCAAATGCTTACGAATTTCGGCCCTACAGAGCTGGGCGCTACGGGCCAAGCCACGAACGGGGGAACGGAGCTCGATTCCAGACTGAATTCGCACCGAATACAGGGAAAACTCGACGAGTATTGTTCCTCTCCAGAAAGTCATCCGGTGCGGATGCTACTGTCATCCTCTTCCCTGTGAGCTGCTGGGCGCTGGGATCTCTTACTGCATATACTGCTCTCGCCAGGCGACTTTCTCTTTGCGAGGGGGCTGAAAGCATCCCTCTCCAACGGATTCCAGACGGACCCCGCGCCACTACAGAAGCCCAGAAGTCTCGACGCCGCCGCCGGGCCGCCACCACAATTCGCCACGCGCCGGCTGCGCACGCTTGGGGGCCGACCGTGTCAATTCGCTCGCCTTGGCCCTTTCGATCCCGTGAATGGAGCATTGCCAGGGTGGCGTTCATCACCTACAGGATCGGCGGCAATACGCTGCGCAACGAAGATGCGCCGGCCGTGGTCGCCGGCAAGCCACGCTTCGGTCGGGTTGTTTAGGTCGAGGCTGGGCGTGGAGGCGGTTTTTTCCGTAAACTACGCGTCCATATAGGGCTTTCGGAGACAGTGTTACGAGAGGACCTTATCACACTCTGCCGGGCCAGCGAACCCTCTTCACTCCGGCGTTAATCCAGATTTGCTTTCCCTTATGCACTCCCGACAGATGGGGGCAAGCGACAAGCGGTGGCTCCCGGGATGAGATCAGCGGCCCTTGAATGCCAACTGGCGTTGGCGCTCGAGGTTCTTTAGAACAGGGTTCAACTTCCGCAGCTGGGACTGCGCCATGGGCCTCACTCGCGATGGAGTCGTGGCGCGTGAACGGGACCCCGCAGGAATAAGCGTGGTACTGAATCCAGTCGTCGTGAGACTGATGGGGATGCGCACATCATTAGCGAGAATCTGGAGATCTGCCTGGGCAAGCTGGAAGATCTCATCTTTCGTGGCCCCGCGTAGCGCCGCCAAAATCGTATCGAGCATCATTTCCGGAAACGCGTAGGCTCCATCGACCGACTGGTCACCACCAGCCAAGTCGTAGAACCCGTCCCTGTGCGCGATCGCTCCAGGTTCCCCGAAGGGGAGTCCGACATTCAATATGCCGTCCAGGGAACCATCAGACGCGCGCTGGCTGGGCCGCCCAATCGGAAACGGCAAGATCCAAAACTCGTCCGTGGGAATCGTGTAAGGGTTCAAATTGACCAGAACGTTGGAAGGAACCTTGTTAGGATCGCCATTGTCGATTATGGTGAAGACGGAATCGGCCGTAATAGCGAAATCCACGACTATATCTTGCTTCTCAAGAAGGCGCGCGAGGTCCATGAGGGCGGCTCCGCCATTGGAATGTCCGACCAGTATCAGAGGCGAGGGTTTGAGCGATTTCAGTTTCTTAAAGACAGCTGCCCAAAAAGCCTGGTGTATATGATTTGAGGGCTGCTCGAAGTCGGATAGCAACCTAAAGGTCAGGCCCTTTCCTCCGGTGTTGGCGGCCACGAAGGGGTCAGAGTTTACGTCCCGAATCAACTGGTCCATCCGGTCCAGAACCTCCTTCGGGTTCATGATATCGACAGGCCCTCCCGAGAAAACCACGATCACGCCTTGGCTGAGATCTCGCTCCGCGCGTGCTTTTGACCTTGGTGTCTTCCTTTTTTCTGAACCGGGCATGAATTGTCCTTTCGTTGACCTTGGGTGAACAAATTAAACAAGAAAGAGCCGACAACCAAATTAGCATGGTAGCGAATATACTGACTGCTGAGGAATACACAATCTAAAAGACCTTAGGAGCCGTATGAAGACCTACATCGACCCGGTTATTAGGGCACGAATTCAACGTGCCTGGAATCAACTTCGCCCGGAGCAGCGCGCGCGCCTGCAGCCGCTGGTGGAAGGCTCCCGCTTGGCGATGAAGGCGATTCAAGCTCGAGGCGTCCCGTCTGCTTCCGACTTTCCGCGGGAGGCTCTGCTGCTGCACGCCGCATTGACTGACGACGGGGACAACGCGCTCGCCAGTCTGGAGAGCGGGATCGTCTTTGGCGTCGATGGTATTGGAGAGATCATCGGTACGGGGAAGTATGAACAAGTGGATCCCGGATGGGCGGAAAGTCTAGCCGAATGGCTGGAGCATTTCATTACCGGCATACATGAGTTCAACACCAGCCCGGCGGTTGTACCCATCCCTGAAAACGTAATGATCGCCCTTGCTGGAGACTGGGGCACGGGAAAATAGCGGAACCAGTCGAACCCCGCCCCAAGCGCGAATGTAGGGCAGCAGATTTCGAATCTGAAACCAGAGGTGACAATACATCTTGGGGATGTATACTACGCGGGCACAGGTCCGGAGGAACAACACTTCTTACAGGATCCTTGGCCGGCGGGATCGCTCTACAGCTTCGCCCTCAATTCCAACCACGAGATGTATGCTGGGGCCAAACCATATTTCAAGGCCATATCGTCGCCGCCATTTGAGAAGCAGAATGGGTGCAGCTACTTCGCTCTGGAAAATAAGAACTGGATCATCGTGGCCTTGGATTCCGCCTATTACTCTGACCGGGAAGGTCTGTACCGACACGGAGCGATCTTTTCGTCCACGGGGCCAAAAAATCAGCTTGATTTCTTGAAGCAGCAGGTGGCGAAGGGCAAGAAAGTAATCGTTCTCACCCACCATAACGGATTGGCACCGGACGCGAGTTCGACGACCGGTTTATGGGACCAAGTAGTGCTAAGTGCATTTCCGGCGGGAGGAAGGCCAGATTATTGGTACTGGGGCCACGTCCATGTGGGAGCGGTCTACGAACCGCAAGCCAACGTGCGGTGCCGATGCTGCGGTCACGGCGGGTTGCCGTGGGGACAAGCCCCCGACCTCAAGCACGCGGGTGTCGCGTGGTATGAACACCGATGCGCCAACGATCCCGAAATTACGGAGCGGGTCTTCAACGGGTTCGCGCTTCTGACTCTGAGCGGCGCAAATTTCAAGGAAGTTTTCTACGACGAGAACGGCGGCATTGCCTGGCAATGAGCCGGTCCAGCCTCGCCGCAATGGCACAGATACTTCAATTCCGCGTTTAAACCCGGCGCTCCGAAGCCGGGAAACCCTGTCGGTGCGATCATTTATCCCGAAATAAAGCTCCCAAGAGGCTCACCGGGGCCTCACCGAAAACCAACCCGTTAGCCTCGCCTCTTTACGCGAATCTGGCGGGATTGCCTGCAATCCGAGTTCACGTTGGGGGACGACGAAGTGTTGCTCGACGACTCGCGGCGCTATGCGGAGCGCGCCATCGCAGCAGGCGTCGATGCGACGTTTGACATCTGGATGGGAATGCCGGGTTCATCAACGGCGTCGGAAAATTGAACGCCGCCACGCAGGCAATCAGCGCCATCGGAACATTTCTGAAGGGCCGACTCAATGCTGTTCCTTTGCCCGAACCTGCCGGAGCGTCTCGCAATCCTGTTCGAAGTCGACGACGGTGAAATCGTAGACATCGTGTTCCTTCAAAAAGCCGTCCACCTGCATGCGCGTTGCGAAACCAAGCAAGCGGCGAAGCTGAGCGGCCGAAAGCGCGTTCGACCGGTATGCTTTGAGTGCGAGGCATTCAAGCGCTGCGCGAGGCAGATCCGCCCACTTCGTTTTTAGTCCCTGTGCGAGCTCCTCCGGCAGTTCAAACTTGATTTGCATGGCGGCCATCCTTCATTGTCACGCACGTTGTTAGCAGGTGCCGCCAAGAAACCACACTGTGACGCTGGTAGGTTAGTTAGCCCAATTTTCGGCGAGCCTTTCTCCTGCTCCCTTCGCTCGCCGCCGACTTCCGTGCACGTCCACTCGGTTTCAGATCCGACCCTCGGGGTTCATCGATCCCAGGAATGTCGATCTGATCCAACTTGGCGTGGACCTCGGTCGCTGGAACCAAATAGCGCATGGTGGTCTCGAGCGATTTGTGTCCCATCCAGTGTTGTACCGTTCGTACATCGAATCCTGCCCTTAGCATCCGGGTCGCATAAGTGGACCGGAATGTCTTCAAATCAAATTGCTCTCGGTTCAGGCCAGCACGCTTGGCAACGGCTTTGCACCGGTCCAGCATGTGCTGCTCGCGGTTGCCGGTCGGGGACGGAAAGACGAACTGACAGCTTTCACGATTACAAGGCTCCTGGACAGTTCGCAAACTAGAGAGCGACGACTTCCTGCGTCGCGTTGAATACAATTCAGAGAATCCTCAAGGCTATCTTCAAGACCGGACCGACCACTCCTTATAAGAGAATGGTCGGTACGGGTTAATCGCTCACTTTCTGGGAGAGCTGCGTGCCATCAACGCGATCCCCTCCGGCGTAGTTTTAACCGTAACGAACGGGGATTCGCGGTACGTGTCCCCGAGATTGAGAACGCGGGTGACGGGCGGATCGTAACTATAGTCGGTGATCTCGAGTTTGAGTTTGGTCAAATTCAACCCAACGTTCGAAGGCGAGAGATCGACTTCCTTGCCCCAACGGATGTTTCCTTCGGCGGGTCCTCCCACCAGTTTTGTCCCGCTCGTAGTTGCCTTGCGGGCAAGCGCCACCGTAACGATCATTCTGTCATGTCGATTTGCACCTTCACCCCACCGGCAGGCAAACGGGCAACCGTGGTCCGATGAACCGCGAGCCTTTTGGTGCAGGATCGCCTGTGTGCCAAGTGCGTCGATGCCGACCGAGCTGCCATTTTGACCATCCGGATTATTTCCGTCCGAGAGAACGATTGCGGCGCCCGTGATCCGGCTCTTGGCAAGGTCGTACGTGTTGACAAAGTCAAAGCCGCCAAGCGCATCGTCTCGACTGATGACGATGTTTCTTTCGCTAGTGTCAGACTTGCCTGCCTCCGTATTGAAGTCGTAGGATTTCTGAGCGGGAACAAATTCGGTCGGATTCTCCCCTTCGACTACCAGCACCTTGAAGGAGAGAATATCCTGCGGGAGAACTGCGACCGCGATGTCTCGCGTTTCGTATTTCGTTGGCCAGTACCACGCATTCTCCACCGGGTACGTGACCGTAAACTTCATCCGCCGTCCGCTGTAACGGGCGATCAAATCACGAGGCAAATCGAATTCCACTTCGTTGACGCCCAAAGACGACGTCAGACGTTTACCCTCGAGAGCCACCTCCGGCTTCGGCCAGTCTGCCTTGAAATGCCCCAGGATGTGAATCCGCCCGTCTTGTGTCGTTCCGGGCAGAATAGTCGTGGGCCAACTCAGTGCCACGAATGGCCGAGCGCTCAAGTGGAGGCCGGACAGGACCTTTGCCGCATTCAAAAGCGCATTGGTCATATCCTGCGAGGCCGCCGCCTCCAAGGCGAAGCTACCCTCCATAGCGTTGTGCAGCGTCTGGTTTACCTGGTCGATCGTTTGGCCGATGATCACGTCGGTGTCTTTGATTACACCTTTTCGGAGCTGGTCGATCAGAGATTGAACCTTGACGAGATTCGTCGAAATGTCGGCCTGGACAATGTTGACGGTGTCTTGGGCGCCCACCTTGGCCTTTTCGATCGACTCTTTGACACCTTTCAACGCTTCCTGAGCAGCGACCAGTTCGGCGATAGCACCGGTTTGAGCGAAGGCCGTTTGCCCAAGAAGACAGGCCAGCACACAACGCGGAAGCCAGCGTGCCATACGCCGTTTGCTCGAAGTCTTAGACGTGGTCATTGAAAACCTCTTTCGGAGTTCGCCGATTCGAAATCGTTGCGACTCACTCCAGCAGACGCTTCACGCATGCACCACGATTGCGGTTCGCCTGTGAACTCGCTGTGCTGAATTGGATTCACGCTCCGGACGGTAGAGGACTCCGCGAGTTCACAGCCTCCGGACGCCGTGAACCTTTCGAGAATGCATCGTCGGATCAAGCGGTTACAGCGTGCCGTTGCTCCTGAGGTTCCGAAGACGTTCCTTCGCCTCCTCGCATAAATTCTTGTGAGTCCAGTCGTAGGAACCCCCGAGGAGTTTGTCAGTCTCGATCTCGATGTCCGCGGGATTTGCTCTGATCCGTTTTTCTTTACCCTCATCCCTGGAGTCGAAGAGAGGATCGAACCGGCTCTCCTTTTGAATGTCGGAAAATTCCTTGCGCACCTTTTCGTTATTGCCACTTTCCGAGCCTCTCACCATTTTTGTGTTCCGCCACCCGTCGGACTCTCCTTCGAGGCGATCCAAAGCCATTTCGAGCACTCGGTGGTAGAGTCGCCCTTCCAAATGTACGGTCCTCTTCAGGCGTCCATTCCACACCAGGCCGATCGGTAGACTCGTCTTTTCCTCAATCGGATCCTGCTCTGGCGCAAAAACTTTGAGCCGGACGGTGGGTTTGGCGAATTCTTCGCTTCGTTGGTGCATCCAGCTGTAGCTCAAGGCTATGTAAAGCAGCACGAACATCACTTTTGACACCAGCTGTAAGGGCCATTGGCTCTGTGCGAGCCAAAGCAACGGTGGTTTTTGAAAAGAGTCCGAGAACTGCGAAATTTCTTTCAGCTCCGGAATCTGAGCGATGAGCAGGAGAAGCAAGACAAACGCCGACGTCACCGCGAGCAGTTTAAACTCGCGGTCTTTGAACGATTTGGTGAACCCGTAAACCAGAAAGGTAAGGAGCAGCACCGAAAAGCCCACATCGACAATCTTGTATAAGCCCCAGATGGTTAGCACTGTAAACGGGACAGCAGTTACGAGGACCGACCATAACAGGAGGTTCTTCCGCAAGATCTGGAGAGGTTTTGCCAGCAATTGGGGCGGTGAATTCTTGTACGTTTCCAGAAATACCCCCGCAGCAATCAAGCAAACGCTGTTGCCGACCGACAACACAGTTCGCACCACTTCTGCAATGCGATCGTCTTGCGCGCTCGGATGTGAGAGAAGGCGAACTACCTGAAAAAGACCGACGAACCCCCAGACCCCACAAGCCCCGGCGAACCAGGCAATTCCCTCATCTTTCGCAGTCTCGTCGGCTGAAACACGATATTCGGCTTTATACATCGAGACCAAAACGAGGGCCGCCAAACTGCAAATCCCAAGTTGGCTCCAAGCCACTGCCAACTTCACGGCGGCTTCAGCCGGCGTGTCCAGATCGGCCATCGGCGACAACCTCCCATGCGTACAATGATTTCACGACTGATTCACGACTCAGTGGGTGAGGTTCACATGCATCTCACAAGCCCGTAACCGATTGGCTCAATTACGGTTCACGCATTATACGACAAAATCACAGCCGATTTGAGTCGACACCCGCAGTCCGTCGCTTTTTCTCAACCTTGGTTCGCAGCAGGGGAGGCGTAACTGAATTGGATTCCGATGCGGCCTGTCTGTGTCGGAATCGCCGCTAACGGCAACCGCGCAACGCTTCGCTTACTGCCCGAGGTACCACTCGGTATGCGACGACAACTCGGCGCATCCGGTCTCCTTCAGTTTCAGAAGTTCGTCGGAGTTCCCTCTAAACAGGGAGCGAACGGTTGTATCGAACTCGGGATAATTTTGCAGATATCTGAGACGACGCTCTGCATTTTTTGGTGGGACTGTAAGAGGCCCAGTCCCCAAGCCGATGAACCTCTCGACAAACGAGCCACGGACCTACCAGATCATGAACCCGATGTGTTACTGTGCGTCCCCGCGAGCGTCGTTCTCGACAACCCAACTGTGGGCTTGGTCTGTGACCTTCGCAAGCACGAGAAGATCATCTCGCCCAAAACTCCCACTCGACTTCCACTCATCGCCGTCCTTGTAGACGCGCTCGAACGAAACGCCGTGCCACGGGCCGTTCGACCCGTCGTTGCGCCAGATCGCCGCCTTGCAGAAGGCGATGCAGTTACTGGAACAGCGTGACAAAAAGCTCATAGCCATCGCTCGGTTGGTCGGTTACGAGTCCGACGCTGCGTTCAGTAAGGCGTTCAAGCGAGTTGTCGGGGCTAACCCTGGTGAATATCTCAAACGTGGTTTTGAAGGCCAAGATCTCGATGCGCCTACTCGATGCTCCGCTTCCGATGTCTGAACACGCGCAGCAGTCGGTTTACAGTTCAGAAGTCCGGTATCAAGGGTGGCCCGCTATTCCGGGTTCGAAAAAGCTCGAAGGGGAAACTCTTGTCGGCACGTGCCATCGACGAGATGACGATGTGGCGAATCGTTCAGGGCTCCCTAGTAGGGGGCTCGGAGGCTCGTCGAAAGAGGTCGAGCTTTTAACTGGAGAGCGGGAGTTTTCCGCTGCATCTACACCCCCCACTCTCTTCGAGCTACGACCGCGACGCTGCTGCTCGACGCCGGGGTGGACATCACCGAAGTTCAACAACTTCTCGGCCATAACCACTCAAATCTACGACAAGCGGCGCCGCTCAACCTCGGAGAGTGCGAGTCACGATGTTCCGATCTGACGTAGATTTTCGCGAGTACGTCGGTCGCGATTCGCGGAGCGAGTAACTGAGATAAGCTCACCTGCCGCACCAGATAGTGTGCCCCTCGCGGACAAAGAAGTGAGAACGACAACCGGCGGTTCGCCAGACCGAGGGCGTCAGCGTGGGACGACCTTTGCGGTCGAGGCGCATCTTCCAACTAGGCCGCTCATCTTTCAGAAGGCTGAGTTGAATCAGCGCTTTGCAGCCACAAGGGCAAAGGAGCGCGAGTGCCCACGGGGTCCCCTCTCCTATTGCATAAATGGTCCCCTGCTTAGGATCCTCGGGGAGTTCTTCAAGATGAAAAACGTTGAATGGTTTGTCCCTGCGCCGAAAGAGGTGCGAGAGATTTCGCCACACGGTTGAAAGCCACTTTATCATGAGAGCGACGGCCTTTCCAGGGGAGGTTCTACGTCACCGCGAGCTAGGTGACGTTTGAGGGCGAGGCAATCGGCGGCTTCCGATTCCGGGTAGAACCCTACTTCGGAGAGGCTTGCACCCAGGTAGGCGTACTCGCTGTTTGGCTGGTTTCGGTATGGGTGCACGCGCGCGAGGAATTCGTTTACAGCGAGGGAGGCGTACAGCATGTTGACGCTGATTACTGCCGGCCGGTCCTCGTCGACGCCTCGAAGGTATCCCGCCCGGCGCTGCTCGGCGTACAGATCCAGGTCTGTTCGTTTCAACTCCTCAGCCTCGACCTGCTTCATTGTGTAGACCTCGCGACTGAGGAGGCTGGAGCGGCCGGGCTGAAGATAATGCACTGCTCCGGCAATGCTCGATATTCCTCCTTTTCCGTCAGCGTCAAGCCTGACTCCAACGTCGAAATAGGGGATCGAATAGAAGGTGGCGATCCGGTTCAGCAGGTGCCTGCCTTCGACGCCGTCCATGCAGCCAAATACTACATCGCACTCTGCAACGGCGAGTACTGCCTCTCTTGTCGCCAGATTGAGAGGTAACGGGAGGACTTCCTGACCGAGCCCCATGCGGGCGATCGCGGAGGCAAGGACGTGGACTTTGTAGCGCTTCAGATACGCATCTTCCTTTCCCGAGTTCAAGATGCGGTTCAGGTTTTTCTCTTCGACGCAGTCTGGATCGACAATAACGAGCCGCTCCACGCCGAGCCTGGCGAGTTGCTCGATCACAACGCTGCCCGTTCCAGAACATCCGACCACGGCGAACGAAAGTGAGCGCAGTAGCGCAGTTGTTCCCTTTCCAAAGGCTTGGGCATGGCGGAGGGCGAAGGCATCAGTCGAGGCGGATGCATCTGCACCTGCACCGTATAGCCTCAAGTCAGATCCGGTCACGGTGATTAAGGAGAGTGGCTGAACGATCTCGCCAGCGACGAGAACCCGTCCGAACATCTCGCCGTCCGGCAACATGACGACGCTCGCGTGCGGAAGAGCGTCTCCGAGAAGGCTTGAAACGGAGTCGAAGAGCACGCGATCAGACTGGTCATCGGTCGAGGAGAATTTTCGGTAGTAGCCGGGGTGGCTGTGAATCTTCACGATTGCCTGCGCCTTTGCGAAGGCTTCGCTCAGAAGGTCATCCACGAACGATGTCGGCCACGTGATTCGGTCGGGCGTGCGTACGGAGCAGGCACTGTGGGGCACCGGCAAGATCTTCTGAACGCAGAAGGCGTGCCTACCTGAACCATTCCTTCGTCCGCAGAGCAAAAGCGCGACGGCTTCGTTCCCATCTCCGGGGAAGAGATGAGTGCGCAGCAGGTCGTGCTGCGCCTCGGTCAATCGGAGCGTGTACCTCACCGGGTTATGCCTTCTCGAACTCGCGCCGGAGCCAGTCGTCGACCAGGGCGAGGTGGCTTGCAACATCGTCGATGCCGATGCGCCATGGGTTTTTGGGTGTGCGGTGTCTGGACCACTGTTGAAAACTTTCGTTTCCGACTCGGCTCGCGGTTAGGCCGCCGATTGGTTTTCCGTCGTTACGAGCGAGTGCCGGCGAGAAATGGACCATGTCGATCTGGCTGTCTGAGTACCCGGGCGGGATGAGCAGCGCCAGCTTTGCAGTCTCGCGGTTATAGCCGGGGGGCAGTTTCCATGTGTGGATGACGAGCCATTGGGTCTCGTTATGCTTTCGCGCTTCCCAGGAAAGCCCCAAGCCTTCGAGGTATTCCTCGTCTGCCGCAGGAAGGCGAAAGTCCTGATGGACTGCGCAACTCACCAGTCCTTCGGTGGTGTCTTTGGGCATGGTCGTAAAGCGCTCCACGCCGTGAGCGCGAAGATCGACCACTTCGTGGGGCCCGATCAAGACCGGCTGGTGGTGTCGCTTGTGCTGGTAGAGTTTGAAGGCTTCTGGGGTCTTTCCGACCTTGGCGAGGATTTCTGTCCCGGTTATGGTCGGGGTGGTCACAACGACGCGCTCTTTGTCGACGCGAAACGCGTAGTGCTTCGCATGGGGCACGTGCTCCCCACGTTTTGCAAACTCTTCGATCTCCACAATCTCAATGATTTCAATAACTTCTACGATCTCTGGTTTTTGTTGGGGTTCCATTTGTGCGGCCCCTCCTTTTTCTGGGCCCAGAACCGTTATACCATAATTGGCCAGTGCATAGCTATTTTTTATGTACCTAACAGCTATTGCGCGTTGACATATTAGCCATCTGATGTATATTTGATATAGCTGGAGATCGAACATGACACCTCAGAAGAAGACCATGACATTGAATCTCACTGACCAGGAGATGCGGGTTCTGGACGAGTTGTCGGAACAGAAGGATCTCAGCAAGACGGCTCTACTGCGTCAAGCCCTCAGGCTCTATCAAATGGTTGATGCCCGTCTCGCGCGTGGGGAGAAACTGTTCTTTGAGGATGACCAAAAGGCAAAGGCGGAGTTGATGGTTCTGTGAGAGTTCCGGTCAAACTCGTCGAAAAGGCGAGTGGGCAGTTCGTCGACGCAGAGTTGTTTGACGAGGTGACCGAAGAGCACCTGCTTCTCGCCGAGGAGCAATGGCGGCCGATGATTCGGGAGGCCAGGCGAAAACTTCCTCCCGAACTTCGACCGCGTAATGCCCACTGGGACTGGACCTCAAAAGACCGCGAACTCGCCCTCCTTGCAAACACCTTTTACGCGATACAACTCGCAGACAAGATCGAAGGCCTGATGAAGGTCGAGACCGTCGGGCACGTTTGCAGGCTCCCGGAGCAAAGCCGTAAAGAGTTGGTATACATCGATTATGTGGAGACTGCTCCCTGGAATATCAAGGTGCTGATGAACGCCTTGGGGGAGCAGCCCAAGTATGCTCTGGTTGGCACGCGGTTGATTGAAGCTGCGGTGCGGCAGAGTTTCGAGGAGGGGTTTAAGGGCCGGGTTGGGCTTCACGCGGTGCCCACATCCCACGACTTTTACATCAAAGTCTGCGGCATGACGCCGGTGGCGCCCGATCCCAATAAGGAGAACCTGCTGTGGTGCGAGTTCACGCCGGAACAGGCTGCGAAACTGTGAGGAGAGTGGCATGAGGGATTTTAACAATGACCCGGAATGGATGCGGCGGAAGGCCGAGGCGGAGGATGGCTCCTTCGTTTCTGTGGCCGGATCTTTGTACAAGGCTGATGAGGAGAAGCGCAAGGTGGGCGATGCTACTCGCGTCTCCTTCAGCCGTTTCGTCCATCTTGCGCGCAAGGAAAAGAGGCTCACGCTTGAGCAGTTTGCCGAGCGAGCCGACGTCGATCTCTTCGAACTCGTCAATATCGAGACTGAGAAGGCAAGGCCGAAGGCGCGGACAGTTTATCAGATAGCGGATTTCCTGGGTATACCGGAACAGCGGTTGATGGCTCTTGCGGGGTTGCTTGAACTGAAAGACGTTCAGTTCCAAGAGGAGTCTGTTCGCTTTGCAGCTCGTGCAGAGACGCTCGAAGCGCCGACTCCGGAAGAGCATGCTGCTTTTGAAGCCTGGGTAAACTTCCTATCTAAAGCTTGAGAAACAAATTCCGGCTCTCCGCAGGAATTCGTAAGAAGTGGCATTCTACGCGGCTTTCCTGGTTTTCTGAAAAGCGACGTATTCGGTGTTGGTTACGGCCATGC
>Ga0116129_1000513_pt1 | contig 24995 bp, 24 predicted proteins | sample June2015DPH_17_2_FD_89732 | JGI IMG/M metagenome (GOLD analysis project Ga0116129, IMG submission 89732) | Peatland microbial communities from SPRUCE experiment site at the Marcell Experimental Forest, Minnesota, USA - June2015DPH_17_10 | ecosystem: Environmental > Terrestrial > Soil > Wetlands...
AACCGATAAAGGTAAGACCTGGAAGCAGTTCGACAAAGGCAACTATAACGCCATGAGTTTCCTGCTGAGCTTCGCCGGCTGGGCCGTCGGCCCCAAGGGCGCAATCGCCCATTTCAGTGTGGAATAACTTCGATTGCCGCTTTGGCGATTTCTGGTTCTGGATCTGATTCCAACACTTTAAGGAGCGGCGAGGTTAGGTTTTTTGAGGCGCGCAGATCATAGACCAGCGTCAGGCGCTCGGCGGCGGTCAGCTTTGTAACATCAAGGGCTGCAAGCTGTTCGGGGGACCACTCGGTTCGATAGTAGCCGCTGCCGCCGGCGTTGAGATAAATCCATGCGGCGCAGGACTTCACTGGAATTTCAGCGCGCTGCGCGAGGACAGTGCAACTTGATGCGACGCCTTCGCCGCGCCAGCAGACGGGGACGCTCCAGTTGCGCGTGGCGTTGGTTTGCTCGATGGTCAGATGAGCGTTGCTGCATTTGGCGCGTATCGACGGAATGCCGGTCTGGTTGAGAAAGCTATCGAGCACGGGTTTGCTGCCGGGTAAGGAAGATTCCAAATCGCCGGTGGTGACGTTGCCGAATTTGTGGGACTGCAAATACTCATGAAGGCCGGCGCGGACTCGATCTTCGCCCAGCCAGCCGTCGAGCATGACCAGAATCGCCGCGCCTTTCTGATAGACGAACTGGCTATAGACGCCATCGGTATCTTTGCGGCTGTTCATTTCCAACCGCACAGGGCGAGTTTTGGGACCGGCGTCGGTGGCCATGATGCGTTCGCGCGCCGCGACGGAACTCAATAGTTTGCGGGCGGGCGGTTGCTCTTCATCCATCACTTTTGCGGAGAACCATGTGGCGAAGCCTTCACTGAGCCAGACGTCATCCCAAGTTGCTTGCGTGACCATGTCGCCGAACCATTGATGGCCGACTTCGTGGGCTTGGAGCGACCGGATACGGCGGGCTTTTTCAGGTTCGTTATCGGTGGGCGAGAGCAGCAGCGCGCTGGCTTTATAGGTGATGAGGCCGGGATTTTCCACCGCTCCGAACTTGAATTCGGGGACGGCGACGTGGTCGAGTTTTCCAAAAGGATCAGGAATTCCGGTATAGGCTTCGAGGCGCGGCAGCACGTCGACGGTGGCTTGCGCGGCGGTTTTCGATTGCTCGCGCTGGCCTTTGGCTGAAATGACGCGGATGGGCGTGCCATGGCCGGCGGGCGTACCCTCATAGACATCAAAAGGTCCGACACAGAAGGCGACGACTTCGGCGGCAAGAGGCTCGGTGGGCGCAAATTTGACCAGCTTCATATTGTTTGGCTCATCGGTTTCGCTGATCTGGCGCGCGTTCGAGAAGGCTTTATCGGTGCGCTTGATGTGGATCGAGATTTCCCACGGGGTTTTGAAGCGAGGCTCGTCGAAGCAAGGGAAGGCGCGGCGCGCGTCGATGGGAGTGAAGGTAGTGAAGGCATACCAATCGTCGGCAACCTTGTTGCGATAGGGTCCGACGATGGCGGTTTCGTCGAGCTTGCCTTGATAGTGGATTGAAATTGTTGCGGGACCGGGGCCGATGGGAGAAGCAAGTTCCAGTTCGATAAATTCCCCGACGACGACGGAAGCGGGCGCGGGAATGGCGCTTCCCTTCCAGGTTATGGAGGACGAGAGCGGCTCGAGATCCTTGGCGTTTACGCGGAGAACATTGGTGGCCTTGGTGAGTTGGACTTCGATGCGAGCCCAGCCGGTGAAGGTGTCGCGAGCCGGGTCTATGGTCAGTTCGACGATGTGTTTTTTGGGGATGACATCGATGGGAAGGAGGAATTGGGCGGGTAGGGTGGCCGCGAAGGCCAGGAAGAGGCAGGCTCGGAGCATGGATTGATTATGGCTTAAGGAGAAGAGCCGCCAAAATTGGCAGCATTGGGCGAAAAATCGGGGACAGCAGGCTGTCCCCGATTTTTCGCAGGTTGTCGCTGAGACGTGCACTTACATTGCGCGTAGGGCCAGGTTCACGACTACCATTGCTACCGAAGCGCCCGGAATGATGAGGAGGGCTTTTTTGAGGCGCTTTGGATCGCCGCCGGCGATGGAGCCGATGATGCGGCTGCTGACCGCCAAGCCGATCCAGCCGGAGCTGATGACGATTCCTTGCGCTGTCGCGGTCATGGAGGTGAAGCGGTCCGCGACCATCGCCAGCACGGTAGGGAACACAGGGGCCATCGCGACTCCGGCGAGGAAAACGGCCAGGCCCGCGGCTCCGGGTGTTTTTGTTTGCAGCATCCAGAATGTGGTGACGGCCATGAGAACGGCGGCGGCCAGGGTCACATTTTCCGCGGCGACGGTTTTCAGAACCTGTGAAATAACCACGCGGCCGATCAGCAGGCCAAGCGCGAAGCCGAGTGAGAGGATATTCAGCGCCCGCGATTCAGGGATGCCTTGGGCCATCAGGTGTTGTACCAGCCAGTTCCAGATGCCGACTTCGCAGGCGACATAAAGGAACAGAAACAGGGCGAGCAGGAACAGCGCGGGCTTGCCGAGCACGGGGCCGATATCGGAGAACACAAAGCCGCGCGTGCCGGTGGGTCCGGGCATGGCGGTGGCGATGTTGATGGCGAGCGTGACGGCCGTCAGCGCGGCGACGGTGTAGCACAGGCGGATGGAGTTGCGCTTCATCAGATTCGCCGAGATGAAGGGCGTGGCCAAGCCGCCGAGGCCGAAGAAGAGATTCAGGAGGTTGAGCGTCGTGCCGCGGCTGCTGGCATTTACGTCGCTGGCGAGGGCGTTGGCGCCGGTGACGACGATGCCGCCTCCGAGTCCCAGCAGAAACATGTAGAGCATGATGCTGCCGTAGCCGCTCGACTTGGGCAGAAGGACCAGCGCGAGGGTGATGATGGCGAGCCCGAGCACCATGCCGACTTTTTTACCCTCCGTATCGATGAGAGGACCGACGCCGACGGAGGCGATGATGAGCCCGATGGCTTGAACGAAGGCGATGGTACCGTTCTGCTTGGGCGTAAGTTGAAAGCGCGCAGCGAGGTCCGGAAGGATCGTACCCAACATGGCGGCAATCATGCCGTAAACGAAGATCGCAAGGATCGCGGCGAGAATGAGCATAAGTGGTTGATATTATCAGATCGCGAACCTCCTTCTTGTGCTCCGCTGCTCCAATGCAGTATCCTAACCCTCCAACGAGGCCGTTATGAATTTTCTAAAACTCCTTCTCTCCTCCGCTCTATTGCTCCCGTTTGCGAGCGCGCAGAGCGTTACCACTCCTGAAAAATTCTTCGGCTTCCAACTTGGCGCCGATGGCAAGATGGCTCGCTGGGACAAGATCACGGAGTATTTCTCCGTTCTCGAAAAAGAGAGCGGCGGCAAGATGAAGGTCAACAATATGGGGCCCACTACGATGGGTAACCCGTTTCTGATGGTCGTCATTACGTCGCCCGCGAATCAGGCGAAGCTCGAACATCTGCGGCAGGTGAATCTCCAGATCAGCGATTCGCGCGGGTTGACGGAGGCGCAGGTGAAAGGGCTGGTCGCGGAGGGAAAAGTTTTCTGCGTGCAATCGATGAGCTTGCACGCGAGTGAGATTGGCGGCACACAGATGGCTCCGGAGCTGGCTTACGATCTGATTTCGCGCACCGACGAAGAGACGAAACGCATTCTCGACAATGTGATTTTTATTGAGGTTCCGTCCTTCAATCCCGATGGCAACGTGATGGTGACGGATTGGTACCGGGAAAGCGTCGGGAAGCCGTGGGAAGGGACCAGCACGCCGTGGCTCTATCACAAGTACGCCGGGCACGATGACAATCGCGATGCGTTCATGACGCAGATGGTGGAATCGAAATACATGGCGGAGCTGTTGTTTACCAAGTGGAGACCGGAATCCTACGTGGATCATCACCACATGGGCAGCTACGGAGCGCGCATCTATCTGCCTCCCTACGCCGAGCCGGTGCGGCCTTACGCCGATCCTCTGATCTGGCGCGAGCTGAGCTGGTATGGCGCGCACATGGCGTATAAAGAGGAAGAAGGCGGCGAATCCGGCGTATTCAATATGGGCGAATATTCCGGCTGGGGTCACTTCGGGTTTCACTGGATCACACCGTTCCATAACATCGCGGGGATGCTGACCGAATCGGCCTCGGCGAAGATGGCGTCGCCGATGTACATTCATCCGGAGCAGTTGCAGGGAGGCGTCCGCAACATGCCGAAATATGAAGAGGAAACGGTGTTCCCGAATCCGTGGCCGGGCGGATGGTGGCGATTGCGCGACATCGTCGACCGGCAGAAAATTTCGGCGTGGGCGGTGCTGGATATTTCGGCGCGCAATCGCGAAACGGTGTTGTGGAACGCCTATCTGAAGGGCAAGCGGCAGACCGAGCGCGGCGCGGCGGGCAAGCCTTACGCGTATATCGTTTCGGCCAATCAGCATGATCCTTTGACGGCTGATTTAATGATCAACAAGCTGCTGGTGCAGGGCGTTGAAATTCATCAGACGACGAAGCCGTTTAGCGCGGCAACGGGAGTCGATTATCCGGCAGGGTCGTTCGTCATCTCGCTGGCGCAGCCGAAAATGGGGCTGATCCGCAATCTTTTGGGCAGAACATTTTTCCCCGATAATGCCTGGACGAGAAATGGGGATGGCACGCCGATTCGTCCTTACGATATGTCGACGGACACGATGGACGAATTCATGGGCGTTCGTACGGATCCTATGGATGAGCCGGTGGATATGAGCAATTTGAAAAAGCTCACGGGTCCGGTGGAGCCGGCCGGAAAAGTGACGGAAGGCAGCGCGGGATATGTGATTGACGGACGCCTCAACAATGGATTCAAGGCGGTGAATGAACTGCTAGCGGCGGGCGCGGCGGTATCGCGCGTCGACCAGGCGCAGGCAGGCTTGCGCGCGGGGGATTTCATCGTTGCCAAAGGAGCCGCGGTGGGGCCGATCGCCAAAGAAACGGGAGTGTGGTTCACAGCGTTGAATACGGCGCCGAAGGCGGGCTCCACGCACGAAGTGAAGAAGCTGCGCATCGGATTGCGGCAGCGCTATTCCGGTGGAAATATCGACGAAGGGTGGACGCGCTGGCTGGTCGAGGATTTTAAATTCCCCTACACCAGTTTGATGGACAAAGATATCAAGCTGGGCAATTTGATCGATAAATACGACGTGATCGTGATCCCCGACGACAGCACGACGATGATTACCGGCATTGCTCCCGCAGGCGGCGGACGCGGAGGCCGCGGCGGAGGCGGAGGGTTCGGAGAGAACGCGAGTTATCCGCCTGAATATCGCGCAGGGATCGGCACGGAAGGCATCGCCGCGCTGAAGGAATTCGTGAACAAGGGCGGCACTTTAGTCGCGCTGGGGAGCGCAAGCGATTTCGCGATCGAGCAATTTAATCTCGGTTTGCGCAACGCGCTGGCGGGGGTCAACACCAAGGAATTCTGGTGCCCTGGTTCGACCCTGCGTCTCGACATCGATAACACGCAGCCGGCGGCTTATGGGATGCCTTCGCGGGCGCTGGGCGTGTTCCTGCAAGGCAACATGGCTTTCGATCTTTCGAACACGGCCGACGAAAAATATCATGTGATCGCGCGCTATGCGGATCGCGAGATTCTCGAAAGCGGATGGCTGGTGGGCGAGCAGAATCTTTCGAAGAAAGCAGCGATGGTGACGGCGGGCGTGGGCAAAGGACACGTCGTCGTGGTGGGTTTCCGCACCCAGCACAGAGCGCAGACTTATGGCACGTTTAAGCTGCTTTTCAATACACTGATCGGTTAGCGATGGCGCTTTAACGCCTGGCTGAGGCCGGGCTCCGTCATGATTTTCTCGATCTCATCGATCTCGACAGGCACGAAAGCCGAGAGGTTTTCGTAGCCTGCCGGCGTCATCAGAAGCATGTCTTCGAGGCGTATGCCGACGTGCTCTTCTTCGATCTGCATGGCGGGCTCAATGGTGAAAACCTGGCCCGGTTCCAAGGTTTTCGTGAGATTGCGCACGTCGTGAACTTCCATGCCGACGCTGTGGCCCAGGCTGTTAGCTTTACTGGCGCGATAACGCTCGACAAACGCGGTCGCGGCGGCCTTGATGCGAGGGTCGGTGAAGGGATAAGAAGCCATGATGGCATCCATCTTTGCGACGGCGGTCTTGATGATTTCGGCCGGCGTCGTGTGAACCTGAATGGAAGTCATCAACGCCTGGTAGAGGCGCAAATAGATGGTATAAAATTCCCGCTGCCGAGGAGTAAATTTTCCATTGGCGGGAAAAACGCGGGTCACGTCGGAGGAGTAATTTTTATAATCCGGCGCGTAATCGAATTGCACCAGGTCGCCGTCGCGGAGTTGAGCGGTGTCCTTATGATAGTGCGAATAGTAGGTATTTTGGCCGGTGGCAATGAGGGCGAAATACGCGGCTCCGTAGGCGCCATATTTTTTGAAAATGAACTCGGCGTCAGCTTGCAGCTCATATTCATACATGCCGGGTTTAGCGTCCCGCATGGCTTCCATGATGCCGAGCCCGGTGATGCGAGTGGCTTCGCGGAGAACGGCTATCTCGCGTGGACTCTTGATGCTACGCATGGCGTCGAGGATCGGATCGAGGTCCTTGATTTCGGATTTTGGAGCCGCCGATTTCAATTTTTCAATGAAAGCTTCTTCGCGCGAACTGCGGCCATCCCAAGGGTCGCTCTTAGTATTTTTCGCGAGCAGGGCGGGATCGCTGGACGAAGCACTGCCCAGGACTTCGGGGCGAAACGGGGTATAAATTACGCGTCCTTCCAGTTGTGCAACAAACTTGGCAAATTCTTCGCGGGGCAAGGTTTCAATCGGCCAATCGACACTGGGGCCGAACATCATTTTTTCACGGCGCTCGATGCGGGGATTGAGGAATAATGTAGTCTTTTTGGAGTGGCCGTCGATCAATAGGATGGCGCGCGGTTCGACCACGCCGCAGACGTAGAAAAACTGGTTATTTTGGCGAAGAGGCTGCTCGCCCGGACGCTCCGTGGTTCCTTGCAGGATGGCGACGCCGTCGCCGATCTTTTCCATGACGAGGTTGCGGCGCGCAACATACTCGTCCGCTGGGAAGGCGTCGGTAAAGACCGGCTGGGCGGCGATTGGCAGTGCTATTGCAAGGAGAAACCATCGGAAAAACATTTACCGATGATAACTGGTTTACGCTCGCTTCCCACCGGCCATGCAAGCCGCGCCCGCGACCAACGAAATGATGCCCGCCACCGGAGAGACAGGAATGTTATGCGTCTTTTCGCGCGTGGCCTGGATAGGACCAAGATCGACTACCTTTTTCTGCGTGGTGTAGCTGAAGCCGCCCCACAAAACACCGATCAGACCAAGTACAATCAGGATCGCTCCCAGAATTTTCATGACTTAGCTCCTCGCCTTTTTGGGAGCATTTGAATGACCATATGACCGAAACTGCCACCACACCCTTTCAGGATCAACGGCCCGGTACCTCCGGCCTGCGAAAAAAGACGCGCCAGTTTGAGCAGCCGCGTTATGTCGAGAATTTCGTGCAGTCGATTTTCGACGTGCTGCGCGAGGAGATTGCCAAGGACCTGAGCGAGAAGACGCTGGTGATCGGCGGGGACGGGCGCTTTTACAACGGCACCGCGATGCAGACCATTGTGCGCGTCGCCGCCGGCAACGGATTCGGGACCATCCTTGCGGCGCGCGGGGGCATTCTATCCACGCCTGCCATGTCCGCGGTGATCCGGAAGCGATCCGCGCTGGGCGGCCTGATTCTTTCGGCCAGCCACAATCCGGGCGGCGAAGATGGCGATTTCGGGATCAAGTACAACACGCACAATGGCGGTCCCGCGCCCGAAGCGCTTACCGAAAAGATTTATCAAAGGACGCTCAAGATCGATCGTTATAAGACGGTGGATCATCCGGAGATCGACTTGGAACGCGAGGGTACGCTGACCCTCGGCGAATCGAAGATCGTTATTTTCGATCCGCTGGAGGATTACACCACGCTGATGCAATCGCTGTTCGATTTCGATGCGCTCAGCGGTTATATGAAGAGCGGATTCCGCATGGTTTTCGACGCGATGCATGGGTCGACCGGCCCGTATGCGCATCACATTTTCGAGCGATGCCTGGGTGCGGAGGACTCCTCCGTTGTGATGCGCGGGAATCCTCTCGAAGATTTCGGCGGAGGCCATCCGGATCCGAATCTGGTTTATGCGGCCGATTTCGTGGCCAAGCTGAATACGCCGAACGGCCCGGATTTCGGCGCGGCTTGCGATGCCGATGGCGACCGCAACATGATCCTGGGGCGCAATTTTTTCGTGACTCCTGGAGACTCGCTGGCAATGATTGCCGAATACGCGCCGGATTGCATCCCTGGATATAAGCGCGGTCTGGCCGGGGTCGCTCGATCACTGCCAACCAGCACAGCGGTCGACCGGGTCGCTGCTTCGGCCGGGATGAAGCTCTATGAAACGCCCACGGGCTGGAAGTATTTCGGCAATCTTCTCGACGCGGGACTGTGCACGCTGTGCGGGGAAGAAAGTTTTGGCACCGGATCGAATCATATTCGGGAAAAGGATGGATTGTGGGCCGCGCTGTGCTGGTTGTCGATTCTGGCCCATACCAAGAAGTCCGTCTCCGATGTGGCGCACGACCATTGGAGGAAGTTCGGGCGCAGCTATTTTCAGCGGCACGATTATGAACGGTTGGATTCGGCTGCGGCTGCCAAAATGATTGAGGATTTCCGCGCCAAGCTGCCTTCCCTTGGCAATCAGACGCTCTCAGGAATGCATGTCGCTCTGGCGGACGATTATAGCTATCACGATCCCGTCGATCAGAGCGATTCACAGAACAGCGGGATTCGAATTGTGTTCAGCGACGGGTCCAGGATTGTCTGCCGGCTATCGGGAACGGGCACCGAGGGAGCGACGGTAAGGCTCTATTTGGAGCGCTTTCAAAAAGACTTGATCGACGATGATTTGGCGTTGGCGCTGAGTCCTTTGTCGCAAGTCGCGCATGACTTGATGGAGATCAAAAAGAGGTTCGGCCTGGACGGCCCGACTCTGGTGACTTAACTATCGGACCCGTAGGATCATGTAATCCTCGTCCACGTATTCTGAGCCGACCTTCAGAGCACGAGGCTCCGTCCCGTAAGTTTCAAATCCAAAGTCGCGGTAAAGCTGCTTCGCCGCGCTCTGCGTCGCCGCAACGGCCAGCAGAATCTGCTCCAGCGACGGATCCCGCTTCGCTCTTTCAAGGATCGCCGAAAGCAGCGCTCGCGCCACGCCTTTACACCGGTGCGAACTCTTCACATACACGCCGAAGATGCGTCCCTTATGCCGCTCCTTCACTCCTGTGTCCCGGAGGAAGGTCGCCATCCCGATCAGTTTGCCGTCCTCGAAAGCGCCGAGGTGCAGGTTACTTTCCGGCGCATCGCGAAAGCGGCTGGCCATGTTTTCTATCGTTGTCGCCCGATGCTCTTCCACCGCTTTCCCGAACGCGAAAGGCTCGTTTTCGAGGGACTCCAGCCTCAGGTCCCACCACGCCGCGGCGTCGCTTTCGAGAAGAACGCGTATTTCCATTAATTCAGCGCAGCAAATCTTCCAGTTGAATCTTCGCGTCCGTCTTGCTGTCGCGATATTTCACAATCACGGGCGTGTAGAGCGAAACACCCCATTCCTTGCCCGGCCCATGCGTAATCGCCCTGGATCCAGCCACCACAACAGCATCTTCGGGAATCACCAGCGGCTCCTCATCGGTGGCCGAGTAAACTTTGCCCCGCACAACGTCATACACCGGAGTCGACCGCGTTAAAATTGTTCCGCTCCCCAGCACCGCGCGCCGCTTCACCACGGTCCCTTCGTAAACCCCGCAATTGCCGCCGACCAGAACATCGTCTTCGATAATCACCGGCAGCGCGCCCACCGGTTCCAGCACTCCTCCGATCTGCGCGGCGGCGGAAATATGGCAATTCGTTCCGATCTGCGCGCAGCTCCCCACCAGCGCGTGCGAATCGATCATCGTCCCATCGCCCACCCAGGTCCCGACATTGATGTACATCGGCGGCATGCAGGTGACGCCGCGGCCGACAAAGCAGCCGTCGCGAATGCTGGACCCTCCGGGCACAATCCGCACGCCATCCCGCGTTGAAAACTGCTTCACAGGAAAAGTAGCCTTATCGAGAAATGGCTGCCGCGCCGGGTTGACGGACATATCGACCACCGCGCCCATCCGGAACCCCAGCAGCACGCCTTTTTTCACCCACGCATTCACCCGCCATCCGCTGCGCGCCGAAGAATCAGGCTCCGCCGATCGCACCGTGCCGGAGTTGAGAGCCATCTTGAATCGCTGAAACAGCGCGAAATGTTCTTCCGTGTAAGTCGAAGGCTTCTGATCAAACAACTCCTCAATCTCAGTCTGCATGACTGCCCCGGCTCGTTCCGATCAATCCCACCGCCTTTAAAACCGCCTCGATCTTCGCGTGATTCGCGGCCGACGGAGCACACATCGGCAACCGCCACACCGGTTCGCACAATCCCATCATCGCCATCGCCGCTTTCACCGGAATCGGATTCGATTCGACGAAATTCACTTCCATGAGCGGCAGCCACGCTCTCTGTAACGCCCGCGCGCCCGCGAAATCTCCCGCCATCGCAAGCTGCGTGAGCCTGGTCATCTCGCCCGGAATCTCATTTGAGACCACCGAAATAAGGCCGCGCCCGCCGAGAGCAATCAGCGGAATGGTAATGGAATCGTCGCCGCTCAACACGTTGAAACTCTCCGGAACATGGTGCACCACGGACGCCATTTGCCCGATATTACCCGACGCTTCTTTCACGCCGACAATATTTTCAATCTCGGCCAGCCGCGCCAGCGTCCCCGGCTCCACGTTCACGCCCGTGCGGCCCTGCACGCTATAAACCACCATCGGCAGAGGCACAGCCTTCGCGATCGCCTTGAAGTGTTGATACAAACCCTCCTGCGTCGGCTTGTTGTAATAAGGAGTCACCGAGAGGATTCCATCGACGCCCAGGTGCCGCAACTCGCCCGCCAGCTCGATCACCTCGGCCGTGTTGTATCCGCCCGCCCCGCCCAACACCGGAACCTTTCCGCGCGCCTCTTCGAGAGTGATCTCGACCACTCGCAGATGTTCGCGCCGGTTCAGCGTCGGACTCTCGCCCGTAGTGCCGCACGGCACCAGAAAATTAATCCCCGCATCGATCTGCCGCTTCACCAGTCTTCGCAGAGCAGCCTCGTCCACCGAGCCATCCGCGCGAAACGGAGTCATTAAAGCAGTGCCGCATCCAGTAAACATAATTACCTCGAAAATAAAACGTCGCTAAACTCAAAAACGCCCTTTTTCCCCGGAATCCATTGCGCCGCCTTCAGCGCCCCGCGAGCAAATCCTTCGCGACTGCGAGCCGAATGCCGCAAAGTAATCGTATCCGCCGCCGAATCGAACCCGACCTCATGCGTCCCCGGATGCGCCCCCGTGCGATTCGAACTCACGTCGATATTGCGCTCATATCCCGCGCTTTTCATCTCATTGACCAGCTTGATCAGCGTTCCCGACGGCGCATCTTTCTTGGTCGAGTGATGAATCTCCCAAGCCCATGCCCCGTATTGCGCCTCTTCCACCAGCAATTTTGCCGCTTCCCGAACCAGCCGGGAAAACACATTCACGCCAATCGAAAAATTTGGACTCCACACCAATCCGATGCCGCCCGCCTCTACCGCCGCCCGCACCCGCTCCATTTCCGCGAGCCATCCCGTGGTCCCCACGACTACCGGAACTCCTAGCGCCGCCAGCTTTTCGACATTTCCCACCGCCGCCTCCGGTGTCGAAAACTCAATCGCCACATCCGCGCCCTGCGCGGCCTTCATATCGTCATTCACATCGACGCGAGCATGAACCTGAAGCCCATACTCCGGCGCCAGAGCCTCGATCATCCGTCCCATTTTCCCGTAACCGACAATTGCCACTTTCATTCGAAAAATTCCCGGTGCAGCGATTCTACCGCGCGATGAAGATCGGCCGCCGCCACTACCAAACTGATATTCAACAGCGACGCCCCTTGCGAAACCATCCGCACATTCACGTCCTTTAATGCCGCGAACACCCGCGCCGCCGTGCCTGGAATTTTGCGGATACTCTCGCCCACCAGGCACACAATCGCCTGGCTTTCTTCAATCGATACCTCGGCGAATTCTTCAATCTCACTGCGAATCGCCGCCAGCGCGCGCGTGTTATCGATGGTCAGCGAAACGCTCACTTCAGACGTCGCCAGCATGTCCACCGGCGTCTCGAACCGGTCGAAAACCTCAAAAATCCGCCGCAAAAATCCATGCGCCATCAGCATCCGCGTCGAAACAATGTTCACCAGCGTGATGTTCGTCTTGCACGCAATCGAACGGATGGGAGCCACGCCGAGCGGCGCCTCCGCCACAATCAGTGTCCCTTCCACTTCCGGCCTCCGCGAATTCAGAATCCTCACTGGAATATTCTTCTCAATCGCCGGCAGCACCGTCGCCGGATGCAGCACCTTCGCCCCGAAATAGGCCAACTCCGCCGCCTCCGCAAAGGAGCACGTCTCGACGCGATACCCTCCCGGCAGAATCCTCGGATCGGCCGTCAGCATCCCGTCGACATCGGTCCAAATTTGAATTTCTTCCGCGCCAATCCCCGCGCCCACAATGGACGCCGTGTAATCGGAGCCTCCGCGCCCGAGAGTAGTCGTCACGCCATCCTCAGTCGCGCCAATAAATCCGCCCATCACGATCACCGGCACCGATGTCATGTTCGCCAGCCTTGCGTTTGTTTGCGGAAATAGCGGAGCCGCCTGCATATGCCTTCCATCCGTCACGATCATCGACCGTGAATCGACATGCGCCGCCTCCATCCCCGCATGGCGAAAAAACGCCGCCACGATGATGCTCGATATGCGCTCTCCGAAGGCCGAAATCGCATCCGTAGCCCGCGCCGTCAATTCGCCCATTCCCGCGAGCAACTCCTCCAACTCGCGAAAATGACACTCGATTTCCGCGTCCACTCCCAGCCCCGCCGCCTCCTGCAAATGGAACGCGCGCAACTCCGCCAACCCCGCCATCGCGTCTTCGCCTTTGGCCGCCGCGATTGCCAGCAACCGGTTCGTCGTCTTCCCCATCGCCGAAACCACCACCACCGGCCGCCGCTCGACACGAGCCTTGACGATCTCCGCCACCCGCCCCATCGCGACCGCCGACTCCACCGACGATCCGCCAAATTTCATGACGATCATCGAGCAACCCCGTCCGTGGTGGCGCGAGCTTTAGCTTGCAGCGACGGCTTTAGCCGGCGTGCTGTTGCCGGACAATTGTTCACAGCAGCCCTTGCACCTTCATCAACTCCGCATTCAGCACCGCCGCGCCCGCCGCTCCACGCACCGTGTTATGACCCAGCGCCACGAACTTATAATCCAGCACCGGACACTTCCTCAGCCGGCCCACAAAGACCGCCATGCCGTTCTCACGCTCGACATCCCTGCGCGGCTGCGGACGATCCACCTGTTCCATGTAAATCACCGGCTGCGCCGGCGCGCTCGGCAATTTCTTCTCCTGCGGCACGCCGCGAAACCCATTCAGGGCGGCAATGATTTCCTGCTCCGAAGGCTTCTTCTCAAACTGTACCGACACGCAAATCGTGTGCCCATCGACCACCGGCACCCGATTGCACGACGCACTGACCTTTGCATTCAACGCCTCAATTTTCCCGCCCGCGAAGGACCCCAAAATCTTCTGCGTCTCCGATTCCATCTTCGGCTCCTCGCCTCCAATGAACGGCACCACATTCCCAAGAATGTCCAGCGACGCCACGCCCGGATACCCTGCGCCAGAGACCGCCTGCATCGTCGTCACAATGACCTTTTTAATCCCGAACTGCTTCAGCGGCGCCAGCGCCATCACCAGCACCACCGTCGAGCAATTCGGATTCGTCACAATCGCCCCGGACCATCCCCGCGCCCGCTGCTGCTCGGGAATAATTCCCAGATGCGAAGCATTCGCCTCCGGCACCAACAGCGGAACATCCGCATCCATACGATGATTCCGCGAATTCGATACGATCACGTGCCCCGCCTTCGCGAACGCCTGTTCAATCTCCGTCGCCACCGACGCATCCATCGCCGAAAACACCAGCTTTGGAGCGCCCTTCGGCCCATCCTTGGGCAAAGACTCGGACACGATGATATCGCTCACATACGCCGGAGTCTCCCCGCCCAATCTCCACGTAGTCGCCTCGCGATAAGGCTTCCCCGCGGACCGATCGCTCGCCCCCAGCCACGTCAAATCGAACCACGGATGATCCCGCAGGAAGCTCACAAACTCCTGCCCCACCATCCCCGTCGCTCCTAAAACTCCAACCGCGATCCGCTCGCTCATTTGCTTTTCAATTGCCTCACCATTCTTTGGTAAATATTGACCGCTTCCAATAACTCCGCCTTGGGCACGCGCTCTTCATCGGTGTGCGCGAAGTGAATGCTCCCCGGCCCGAATAAAAGCGGCTGCCCCCACGCCGTCCCGAACGCCGGAATATCGGTCGTGTAGGAAACCACCGTCGTCTCGAATCCTTCCAATGACCGCAGATGCAGTGCCGGAATATGCAAAACTTCTTTCGCTTCCACCAGCCCCTTCACCGCCTCCTGAATCGCCGCTCGCGTCGAATTCCCATCGTCCACCAGCCGGATAAATACCTCCGCCGCCGCATGATCCGGAATCACGTTCGGAGCCCTTCCCCCGCTCATCGTGCCGATATTCAGCGTGCTCTGTCCCAACACTGCGTCCTGCGGCAGCTCGATCCGCCGCACTTTTTCCAAAGCATCCAGCAGCTTCTCGATCGCCGATTCACCCAGCTCTGGATACGCCGAGTGAGCCATCTTGCCGCTCGCCGTAAGCTCGTATCGCAGCGCGCCCTTTGAACCCACTGCCAGCTTGTTCTCCGTCGGCTCGCCATTGATAATGTAGCTGCATCCGCGCGGATGCTGCGCCGCGAAGTAGGCGCCCGCGCTATTGCGCTCCTCGCCCACCACGAACAGCAGCGCGAAATTCCGCTCGCCGGCCCACAGCATCGCCTCCACCGCGCCGATCATGGACGCGATAATGCCCTTGGTATCGCACGCCCCGCGCCCCCAGATAAATTTCTCGTCCTCCCGCGACGGAAAAAAAGGAGGCACCGTATCCATATGCGTCGAAAGCGTCACCACCGGCTCGCCCCAGCACGCGAACACGTTGAACCGCTTCGCCTCCACCGGCATCAGGTCCACCCGCCCGCCCGTGTGCACCGCAATCTGAAACAGGTAATCGGCGAGATACCTCCCCACCGCCTCCTCGTTCGGAGTCACCGAGTCGATATCCACCAACGCGCGAGTCAGCTCAAATACGTTCATAAATGTATGGGGATGGAGCGGCAGGAACTTCCAAGGTAGCGCCCCATCCATTTCCAATTGAAACAGATGACAGTGAGCAGGTGTTAACCGTGCTCCCCAACCGCATCGCCCGCGAATCCGGCTCTGCGATTTCGGCGAAGATACCCCGTTCCCCCAACGCTCCGGAATCCGCCGGAATACCGCGCCAGGCTACTAATGGCCCCCGCTCCTCTACCAAGACGTTTTCAGAGTACCATTTTCAGTGCCACCGAATCCCCAACAAAACCGATACCTCATTTTGATTGGACACGGTGCAACAAGGGCCCCGACGGCCACACCAGGTAGGGCGCGGTCCAATACGTATAGCGCACTTCCGGCGTAAACCGGAAATGACCCGCGCCCAAGCTCACGCCTCCTGAAACCACCACGCCTTGCGTCACCGGATAATTCGTCGTGGTGCGCACGTTGTAGAAGTCAATGAAAACCCCAGTGACACCCGACGAGACATCCGCCCCACTGATGATCCGCGGAGCATAACCGATCCCCACAAAAGGATGCATCAGCCTGACGGGCAGGTGGTACTTCAGAATCACCGGAAACTCCCAGGAGTTCGTCCGCTCCCGCACGTAGGCAAAATAATGTCCCTCCACATCGTTGCCACTGAACCCGAATCGCTGGTACAGCGCGTCCACCTCCACAGAAAAGCGTTTCGGCAGCCGGATGTCTACCGTAGGACCCACCATGTAGCGTTTCGACTCGGCGTCAGGCCCGCACTAAGATCGCCTGTAGCCCGAATCCCTCCCTACACCCCAACCTCAACCGGCTGAGCCAGCAACACCTTCCCGCTCAGAAAAATCAACGCAATAATTCCAATAGAAAGCCGCATACCCCACCCGCTGCACTTTTAAAACCATAGCGAAGAAAACCACATTGCACCGAATCCCCTTTTCCCTTATTCTTCCGCCATGATCAAAAACATCAAATTCACGTCGATTTCCGTCCGCGACCAGGATGCTTCTCTCGACTTCTACACGAAAAAATTAGGCTTCATCATCCTCACCGACCAGCCCTTCTCAGACAAACAGCGCTGGATCGAACTCGGCATCCCCGGCGCGCAAACCGGCCTCGTGCTTTTCAACCCCGATGGCCATGAGTCCCGCATTGGCTCCTTCACCGGCATCTCTTTCCTCTGCGACGATGTCCCTCAAACCTACGAGCAACTCACCGCGCGCGGCGTAGAATTCGTAGCCCCACCCAAAATCGAATCCTGGGGCACCAGCGCCATCTTCAAGGACCTGGACGGCAACCAATTCGTCCTCAGCTCCAGATAAGAAATCGCCCGACCCTTCCGCATCGCTACCGAGCCGTGACCGCAGGGAGCGGAGTCTTCGTAGAAATTGTGAGTACCGCGAATCAGCCGGGATACTAACGATCTCGCTGAGACAGGTCTTGCGAGGACGAAAGAATCAAAAATCCGCTGACGCATCGTCCCTCTAACACGTGCGTCCAGATCACTCGGCCTCGTCCCGAGGAACTGCTGCGCTCATAGTGGACTTCGAGCCCCGGTGCCAGCGCCTTTGAATCGTGCGTGGCGCGGAATCCCCGTTCACTCGTCTCGGTAAGCTCGCCTCTGACGGTGATCGGATTTGGATCCTCGAACGAAATTTCGATGGCGCCCGCATGGGGCGACCGCCCTTCTTTTCGCCGATCGGTGTGTTGAGAAGTCATCCGGCCACCCGTTCCGCCACCAATCCGTAAGACCGGACTTTACGTTGTAGCGTTCGTTTGGAAATGCCCAGGTGATCCGCCGCCTTCTGCTGATGTCCGCGACTTTGCTGAAGCGCCGCCAGAATCGCGGTCCGTTCCAAGTCCGAAAGCGCCGCGAACTGGTGCAGGCCGGTGGAAAACGCCGTTCGCATAAACTCCTCCGGCAGATCCTCGAGCGTGATTTCAGGGCCTTGCGCCAGCACCGAGGCTCGCATCACCACATTGCGCAATTCGCGAACGTTGCCGGGCCAGTCATACGCGCACAGCTTCTCGATGACTGGCTCCGAAAAGCGACCGCTGAATCCTTGTTGCGCTAAGTAATGAAGCGCCAATGGCACGATATCGTCGCGCCGATCGCGCAGAGGAGGAACGCAAATCGGGATCTGCGACAGCCGGTGATAAAGGTCTGACCGGAAGCGGCCTTCCTGCACCGCAACCTTCAAATCCTGATTCGTCGCCGCGATCACCCGCACGTCCACCGAGACTTTCTTCACTCCGCCCACCCGGTAGTAACTGGCTCCGTCGAGCACTCGCAGCAATTTGACTTGCATTCGCGGTTCCAGGTCTCCGATCTCGTCCAGGAAAATCGTTCCGCCATGGGCCAGCTCAAACAGCCCCTGCTTCGCCGAATCCGCGCCGCTGAAGGACCCTCTTTCGTGGCCAAAGAGTTCGCTTTCGAGCAGATTCTCAGGCAGAGCCGCACAGTTCAAATCCACCCAGGATTTAGACGACCGCAGCGAATAGTGATGAATGGCGCGCGCGATAATTTCTTTTCCGGCTCCGCTCTCACCGGTAATCAGAATCGTGGCATTCGTGGCCGCGACCTTCTCGACCAGTTGAAGCAGCCGCTGCATGACTTCACTGGCGAAGACGGCCGGCACTCCTATGAATTCGCGAGCGAGCATGAACACCTAGTATTTACCACTCCCCCACGGCATAGCCATAAGGCGTTTGCCCAAGTTGGATGGGCAGAACGCCTGAAAACCAATGGGCCGGGCATGCTATGGAATAGAGGTTTCATCCAGCCGATAGACAGGCTGTGCTCCGGCATCTTTTGCGCATCGCCGTGTTGGTCCTGGCCGCGGGTTTGGCTTGCGCGTTCCTGGTCCGGTACGCGCCCGGCACAATGGTCGATGAACGGGAGCTGGATCGCCGTCTGAGCGAAGAAAGTATCCGCGAATTAAGGTCCAATAAGGCTTCTTCGGAGCGTGTTTTTGACACATTATGGCGGTTTATGAAGGGTGATTTGGGATATTCCGAGTCGAATCATGCTCCGATCGCCAGCTTGATCGCAGACCGTGCCCCGGAAACTTTGCGCGAGCTAGCCATCGGGTTGGCCGGCGGCTGGTTCTTCGGTTTGGCGCTAGCGCTTCCAAAACGAGGATTCTCGGTGCTGGCGGGATTGCTGTTAAGTCTGCCAACCGCTTTAATTGCTTATCTTTGTCTCCGGGAAGGCGCCACATCTTATCTGATTTTGGTGATCGTTCTCACGCCCCGAATTTTTCGCTTCGCCCGCAATCTTCTGGCGCAAGCCAATACGGCGCTTCACATCGAAATGGCGCGAGCGCGCGGGGTGACGGAAATCGGCATCCTTCTGAAACATGTTTTGCCGGCTATCTCCCCGCAATTACTAGCACTTGCAGCGGCATCGGTGAGCCTGGCGATCGGGGCGGCCATTCCGATTGAGGCGATTTGCGATGTGCCGGGACTTGGAAAACTGGCCTGGAACGCGGCGATGGCGCGCGATCTTCCGCTGTTGGTGAATCTGACTATGATTGTCGCGGTGGCAACCACGGCGGCGACGGCGGTTTCCGAAATATGAGGACCATCGCCATTTGTTTTCTTGTGGTTGTCGTTCTCGCTGCGCTGCTGCCGGTGCGCTATGAGTACCAGTTTCGCGATTCGCCAAATGCCGGTCCGTCGAAGCAATTTCCGCTCGGGACCGACGATCTGGGCCGAGACCGGCTGTCGCGGTTGCTCTACGGAACGCGCGTATCTCTATTGCTTGCAACGGCTGCGGCGACTTTATCTTGCCTCACGGCAGCGGTTCTGGGAGGCATTGCCGGTCTCGGGATCGCCGATACGGTGATTCTTGGGACAGCGGATTTGTTCTTGTCATTGCCATGGCTTTTTTTATTGCTGATGGTGAGGGCCTTTTTGCCGTTGAATGTGTCGCCAATGGTTTCGGTAACCATCACATTCTTATTGCTCGGAGCGCTAGGATGGGCGGCTCCGGCGAAGGTGGTGCGGGCAGCGGTGCGAAAGCTCGACGGGTCCGATTTCATGCTGCAAGCGCGGGCCACCGGATCGACGAGGTTGCTTTCGAAGCATTTGATTCCCAATGTGATGCCGATTTTATGGGCCCAACTGTGGATCACGATTCCGGCCTATGTGCTTGCAGAGACAACACTTGGCATGCTGGGACTCGGGGTAATGGAACCGCTGCCGTCGTGGGGAAATTTGCTGCGCGAACTCGAAGGGGGAGCGCTTCATCCATGGCTGCTGGCACCGGTGCTGTTGCTGGCCGCGGTGGTGGGAAGTTTTCAAGTCATTTTACAGCGTGAGGATTATTCGGCATGATGTTGCTTTTATTGGCGATGGAACTGCGATTCGCGCTTCATGACGAACCGAAAACAACGGACCCTTTATTGATGGCCGATGAATCCGCGGAGGCGATCGGTTATTTGACGGAGGGGGTGCTGATCCGGGTGAATCGGCTGACACAGAAACCAGAGCCGGAACTGGCGGCGTCCTGGAAAGTGTCAAAAGACAGCAGAAAAATCACTTTTCAATTGCGGCCGGGAGTGGTTACTTCGGACGTGGTTGTCAAAACTTTCGAACGGCTGCTGGATCCGGCGCTGCATTCGCCGATTGCGGATACGTTCAAGTCGGACAAAGGATCGGTGAAGGTCACGGCCGAGGGGCCGCTTACCGTGGTGGCGGAATTTCCAGCGCCGACGGCGAGCATTGAAATCATTTTCGATCAGGTGGCGATTGGGTCGGGACTGGGACCTTTCCGGGTTGCGGAACGAAGGCCAGGCGTTTCGATTGTGCTGAAAAGAAATCCGGAGTATTGGAAGCGGCCGCTTCCGGTGGTCGATTCGATCCGGATCGATATCGAGCAGAATCGAGATCTCGAATTACTGAGATTTCAGCGCGGAGAGATTCAACTGATCGATAAATTGACGCCGGATCTTTACGAACGCCTGCCGGGAACGGCGGTGGACGCGGGGCCGACGCTCGACTCCGAATTTTTGTGGTTCAACCAGGCCAAGCGCGCTCCGATTCCGGAGCATACCAAAGAATGGTTCCGGTCGGCGGCGTTCCGGCATGCGGTTTCGCAGGCGATTCAGAGGGCGGATTTGTGCCGGGTGGTGTATCGCGGCCATGCGACTCCGGCGGCGGGTCCGGTGGCGCCTTCAAATAAATTGTGGTTCAAAGAAGGACTGAAACCTGAGGTTTTCGATCCGGTGGCGGCGGCCAAGCTGCTGGCCGGCGATGGATTCCGGTTGCAGAATGGCGTGTTGCGCGATCGAGGCGGGAACGCGGTGGAATTTTCGATCGTCACCAATGCCGGCAGCAAGACTCGGGAGCGGATGGCGGCGATGATTCAGGAGGATCTGGCGAAACTCGGGATCAAGATCAATATTGTCACGCTCGATTTTCCGTCCTTGATCGAACGGATGACGCGCACGCTGAATTATGAGGCTTGTTTGCTGGGACTGGTGAATGTGGATCCGGACCCCAGCGAGCTGATGAATATTTTGCTCAGCTCGGCGAGCAATCATCCCTGGAATCCTTCGCAAAAGACGCCGGAGACTACGTGGGAAACGGAGATCGACCGGTTGATGCTGGCGCAGGCTTCGACGGCGGACTATCATGCGCGGAAGAAAAATTTTGACCGGGTGCAGGAAATTATGCGGGAGCAGGAGCCGGTGATTTATCTATTGCATCCGAATGCGCTGGCCGCGGTATCGAAACAAGTGACGGGAGTGAAGCCGACTGCATTTTTCCCGCATACGTTTTGGGATGCGGAGCATCTTGTTGTGGCGAAGGCGGGGGGCGGGTGATGCGGGAGCCGGTTCTTGAGTTGAGAGTTTCGGTGGAATATGGGCAGAAGCGGGTGTTGGATGGAGTATCGCTCACAGTGGCGGAGGGGGAAATACTGGGGCTTGTTGGGCGCAGCGGGGAGGGAAAAAGCACGATTGCACTTTCCATTCTCGGGTTGCTGGGGTGGAAGGGCGGGCGATGCTCGGGTGAGATTTTATTCCAGGGCCGGGATCTGCTGAAGCTGAATCAGCGCGAGATGAGGCGGCTACGCGGGAAAGAGATTGCGCTGGTGCCGCAGAGTCCTCTCGCGGCGCTCAATCCGAACGTGAGGCTGGGTTCGCAACTGGAAGAAGCGTGGAGGGCGCATGAACGGGGGAAGCCGGATTGGAAGCCTCTGCTGGAAAGTGTCAGCCTGCCGGCGGAGGAGAGCTTTTTGCGGCAGTATCCGAGGTCGCTGAGTGTGGGATTGGCGCAGCGATTTTTAATTGCAATGGCTATTTTGCATCGTCCAGCGCTGGTGTTGGCGGATGAGTCGACGAGCGCGCTCGATACCATTACGCAGGCGGAGATCCTGGCGCTTTTCAGGCGGCTGAACCGGGAGCGCGGGATTGCGATTTTATACATTTCGCACGATCTGGCGTCGGTGGCTGCGCTGTGCCATCGGGTGGCGATTCTGCATGAGGGGCGGGTGGTGGAGTGTAACGAGGTGGACGAGGTGTTTGCGAATCCCCGGCATGGGTATACAAAGGAGTTGATTGCGGCGATTCCTCGGGTGCCGGGTTTGGTTGTGGCTGGGTAGGCGGCGGACTGGGTTGGGGGCATTTAGTGCCTGGCGTCCGTGCTGCGCACGGATGGACCGATTGGCAATCGGTCCGCAGGTTGGCAACCTGCCCCACAAGTGGATTGCTATGCGGTCGCGGTGGGTTCGGGAGAAAGCTGGCCGGACGTTGACGCGCACGAAAACATCCACGGAGCCGCCGTTGAGGATCCAGATTCATGACATCGTCCCGAGCCTCAGAAAAGGAGGATCTCAATGCGGAAGACAAGAAGTGGCTTAAAAACTTCGGAGCTGAAATGTGGGGTATCAGCCGGCAGCCGCGCTCAGGGCGGCTTCGGTTTCAACCCCGAAAAGCCTGCTGAAAGCAGGCTGCCGGCTAAATAGCCCGCCCTACAAGCAGCCCGCGCACGTTGCAGGAGTGGGAGCCGGATAGCGCTGTGCGGGCCTAGGCGATGGAGGTTTCACGGGCGGGGAGATCTAGCGCTTTGGCGGCGGCGGGGCCTACGGAGAGGATTCTGGTTAGATCTTCGTTGGTGAAGGCGTCGCGGTGGAGGCGGTAGAGGGAGAGGACGCCTACTACCGCGCCTTGCGCCATGAGCGGCACGGCCAGGGCTGAGCGCAGGGTGCTGAAGCGGGTGGGATCGTTTAAATATCCGGGCTCTACCGAGGGATTTCCGTTGATGATTGATTTCGCGTTCTCGGCGACCCATCCTGAAAGACCCATGCCTAGAGGAATTTCCAGCGAGCCGAACAAACGGTAATCTTCTCCGTCCAGACTCTCGGGAATCAGAACTTCGCCGGATTTACGGTAGATCACGAGGACGTCGTAGGGAACGATGCTGCGAATCGAAGTATGCAGCATCGAAAATGCGGTCTGAGAGTCGGCGCATCCGGCGAGAAGATCTTCCTGGACCAGCGAATTTTGAAAATTCAGGAGCGATCCGGTGGTGGATTCAAAACCGGCGGCGGGCGCTTCGCCACGGACAATCTTTACATCGGTCGAAAGTTTGGCTTTTTCGTGCGGCTTGCCGGAAGTTGCCAGATGCTCCAGCTCGATATAGCGGCGGGCGAGGATCCGGACCACTTTTGGATCGAAGGCTTTGCCCGCTTCGGATTCGACGATTTTGATGGCCTCATGCAAAGGCAACGCCCTGCGATATTGGCGGTCTGAAGCCAGCGCATCGAGACAATCGACTGCGGAAAGGATGCGTGCGCCGACGGGAATCTGTTCGCGGGATAAACCGTCGGGATAGCCGGTGCCATCCCACTTCTCATGATGGGACCTGACGATAGGCGCGACCGGATAGGGGAAGCGGATGCGTTCGACGATTTCGGCGCCCACGACGGTGTGGGTTTTCATCTTCTCGAACTCCTCCGGCGTCAGTCTGCCGGGCTTCGAAATGATGTATTCGGGAACGCCCAGCTTTCCAATGTCGTGTAGAAGAGCGGCGGCGCGCAGAGCTTCGAGTTCGGAGGCATCGATGCCCAGTTCCTTGCCCACGGCGATGGCGTAGACTTCGACGCGCTCCAAATGATCGTGGGTGGTTTGATCCTTGGCTTCAATGGCCAGCGCCAGCACTTCAATGGTGCGGCGATGAAGGACAGCCACTTCCTCGGCATGCTTGCGATGCTGCTCGGCGCGCTTTTTCTCGTCTTCGAGGCGGTTTACGTAGAGGCTGTGATAGCGGTAAACCACATAGAGGATCGGCAGAAGCAGCAGGGAAGTTTGCCAGCCCAGCAGGACGCTGGCGGCATTGACGATCCAGGCTACGGCGGCTCCGACCAGATAGTTGGGGAAGGACCACAGATACGATTCGCGCCAGACAAGGAAAGGGCGTTTCCCCTCGGTTAAGGCAATTACGGTGGCGATCGATAGGGTATTGGTGACGAAGAAGACCGCGGCGGCGAGGAGCAACTTGATGGGCGCTTCGACCGCGCGGCCTTCAAAAAACGACGCATGATAAACGTCGTAGGAAATTTCGATCGAACAGGCCATGCTGGCGACATTAAAAAGCACTTGAATGACGCGCAGACGGTTCTTGACGTGAAAGACGCTTTGCACCAGGATCCCGAGGCATCCCATGACCAGGGTTTCAGAGCGGCTGAGTTCGGAGATGCCGATGAGGACGAACAGAAAGTTCATCGACATGGTTCCGGAGACGGCGGGAAGCGTGACTTTCATGCCGGACGCGAGCAAGGCAATGGCGCAGTAGGAGAGATAGCGGACGCCATCCTGGGTGCTCCAGTTCCAGAGTCCGTGATTGAGAATCACGCAGCCGGCGAGGATGATGAGACCGATATAGACGGTGGCTCTGGGGGGCGTCATAAGTATAGGCCTTAGATAACAATCGGCTCATCAAGCGGCGGACTTAAGAGGGGAATGAAAAAGTCCGGCGCAAGAGGCGTCAAAGTGACGCTGGGGGCGTCATTGTGTCGTCTCGGGTGGATCTCAGGAAAGGACCTGATTTTAGAGAACTCAATCACTTAGAAGATGGCCTCCGAGATGCATAGAAGCGCCCATCATGAAATGGCTTAGGCGTCAGTTTCTTTTATGGACAGGTTTGCTTGTTAGTACTGGGCTAGGGTTTGGGCAGGTTTCGAAGATCGCTCCGGATCTGGAGAGCTTACTGCATAACCTGCTTGAGCCGACCAATGTTGTCATTCAATACAACAGCGCTCCGACCCTGCTGAACGTCGTGAAGCTGCTATCGCTGGGCGGGGTGATCAATGCGCAGTATGTGTCGATTCCGGCGATTGCGGCGAAGCTACCGGGGGCGGTGGTTGCGATTCTGGCATTAGATCCGTCGGTCGCTTATATCTCGCCCGACCGGCAGGTTACGGGGACGCTCGATCTGACGACGGCGGCAGTCAATGCCGATGTGGCGTTCCAACAGGGCTATACGGGCGCGGGGGTGGGCATCGCGATTGTGGATAGCGGCATTTACGCGCATCCCGATCTGGCGTCGCGAATCGTATACCGGCAGAACTTTTCGGCGAGCAGCGCGAACTACGACG